>Ga0316232_1005134_pt1 | contig 10610 bp, 12 predicted proteins | sample TBHtaG_FD_206006 | JGI IMG/M metagenome (GOLD analysis project Ga0316232, IMG submission 206006) | Freshwater microbial communities from Trout Bog Lake, Wisconsin, USA - TBH18025_13 | ecosystem: Environmental > Aquatic > Freshwater > Lake > Hypolimnion/Profundal zone | place: USA: Wisconsin... | reverse complement strand
AGCAAATGATTTTAACGAAAGCGCGAAAAGCATTGCGCCCCGGCGGCAAATTGATTTTGCGCGATGGCGCGCGGACGGAATCAGCCGGACACCGCCGGATTCATCGCTGGGAAAAATTTGCCACGCGTTTCGGCATGAACCGCACCGTGGAAGGCCTGCATTTTCTGACGCTGGCGGAAATGGAAACGGCCTTGAAGAACGCCGGGTTTGCCAGTTGGGAAATCAAACGCGACGCAGGACGGGATTCAAATTTGCTGCTGCTGGCAACGGTTTAGCCAACGCAATTTTTTGACGGACAAACTCCAAAAATTCTTCGCGCGGCATGGCCAGATATTTTTCCGGAAGAATCGGTTCGCCAAAATGCACCTCGACTTTTCGGAAACCGGCGACGGGATGGAAGCCGCCCGTTTTGGTGGAGACCAAATGCATATTTTCAATGAACACCGGCACGATGGGCACGCGGGCTTCCTGCGCGATGAAATAAATTCCGGGCTGACATTCGGCCACGTTGACGCCGTCGCCGCGCGTGCCTTCGGGAAAAACGATGAGTTGAAATTCGCGGCCGGCGCGGCCGAACTGCTCCAGTTCGCTGATACGATTGGGATTGAGTTTGCCGCGTTCCAGCAGGAAGGCGGTGCGCCGGCTTAAAAATTTTCTAATCCACGAGGCGTGCCAGATTTTTTTGTCACCCAGCACGAGAATCGGATAACAACCCGACCGCCAGCAGAGCGTGGCGATCAACAGCGTGTCGAGCAAGCTAATGTGATTGACGACCAACAAGTGGCGCTGCCCCCGGCGCAATCGCTCCAAGCCGTGCGTGCGCCGTAAAAATGGCAGCGCCAAAAAGAGTTGCAAACCCAAGCCCAGCAGAAATTGGATCAACACCACATCGCGGGTGACGTGACGTTGCGCGGCGGCGGTCGGGTCTGGCTTTAGATTCATCGCGTTACTTTTCTCCTCGCAATGGTTTCAACAAACTTTCAATTTGCTGCTGCTCTTTCAAAAATGCCGGATGCTCGGCCAGTGCCAACTCAAAGGCCGTCGCGGCTTCATTCTTCCGACCCAATGCCAGCAACGCGCGTCCGCGCAGCATCGCATTTTGATAAAAGCCGGGATTGAGGGATTCGGCTTGGACGGCCAAATCCATTGCGGTTTGTGCGTTTTTATTTTTCAAGGCGCGATTGCCCTCTGCGAGAAATTGTTTTGCCTGTCTGGCATTTTCATATTCGCCGTCGGCCAGCACCGCATCCGCTGAAATGGTTTTATCAAAAAGCTCCCTGGAAAAATCCGACACATCGAAGGCGACGAATTTTCCTAGCTGGTTGGGCGGCGTGGCCGCCCAGAAAATGCCGGCGCTCAAATCCATGACCGTCGCGTGCGTGGCGATAAATGCGTTCAACGTCGCGCGATGATCGTTGCCGGCAAAAATTCCGCCGGGCAGTTTCCGGTCGCGTAAAAATTCCACCGCACCCAACGCGTTGATGGTTCCGTGCGCCGCCTGAATCAATTCCTTCAACCGTGCCTCACGCGAAACCGAAGTGGCCTCGGCCATGTAATTCGTGTTGCGGGCATCATCCTTGAGCCCCGGCGTTTGGAAGTGATTGGGACACACAATCGAATCGCCTGCCGGTTCGCGCACATTGGTGACCGCCGGAGTTTTTTCGACGACGACAAATTTTCCGTCCGCGCGACTGCCGACCAGCCAGATGGTCGAGACAAACACTTTGGCGTCCGATAAAACTTTCAGCGCCTCGCCGAGGTTATGCGCTTTTTCCATGACGTCCCGCGCGACCATCGCCACCGGTGTCGCAGTGGTGCCGGGGAGTTCGGAAGGCGCGCCGTTGACCGTCACGGAAACCCCCGCACGGTTCATGCCCGAAACAACACCAGCCATGCCCGCCCACGACAGCGAGATGAATGGAATGCCATTGTCCGGCTCGCACATTTCCACCACGCGGTCGCGGCTGAAAACCTCGGCGGCCTCCCAGTCAAAATTTCGTCCGGTGATAAGATGTCCGTCCGCCGTCGCGCCGCCCCAAGCGCCGAACGCGGTGCAACCGGCGCGCGCGGAGATGAACGGATTATCAATCAGCAGGTAGGAAACATCGTGCGCGGCGTGATAGTTCAGCAGGCGGTTGTAAAAATTTCCCTCCTCGGGATGAATGTCCGGGCAACCAAGTGTCGTCGCATAAATTTCCGTGCGATAATCCAGCGGCACAAAATCGCTCAAATGCCGGTTGCGGTAGATGACGTAGTTTTTTAGCAGCTCCATCACCCAGTGCTGCGGCACATAGCCCTGGATCATCTTGAGAAACCCGTTTTCCAGCGCGTGCATCTTGTCCTGCATCAGCATGCCGTCGGCATAGCCGATCTCAAACGGCGAGCCTTTCAAGTAAATCACCGTCAAGCCTTCACGCTGGCCGACCCACGATCTGCCCAGCCAGGTTTTGCCGTCGCGAATTTCCGGCTTGAGCGACATGATGGAAATGTCGGCAGGCAACGGCGGCGGTTTTGCAATGCTGTGCCGGATAATTAAAATCGCAGCCAGCCAGCCGACCAGCGCGAAAACAATCGCGCTGAAAAAAATCCGCTTGAGCCATTTTTTTATTGGTTTCGCCACAACAGTAAAATCATCTCGCCCGCCGGCTGGCCGATCACGGAAAAGTGGGCGTGCGCCTGAATCGTGTCCGTTCCCCCGGATAATTTCAACGCCAGCCGCACCGTTTCGCCGGGCAAAATCGGTCGTTGAAACTTTGCCTTGCGGATTTCACGAACCGCCAGCGCGACTTGTAAAACCAGTTCCGCCGCCACGCGAACCATCTCCAGTTGAAACACGCCGGGCAAAATCGGGCGGCCGGGGAAATGTCCCGCGAACACCGGGTCGTCCGCGACGAAACGAAATTCAAAAATCGCCGAGCCATCCGGGTTTGGCTGCGGTTCGCCGATTAGCGCGGCGGCAATGGACTCGCGCATGGTCACCGTTTGCCTCCGTGGGTTTCATCAAACATTGCCGCCGGCTGCAAACCGGCTTGCATTTCCACCGTCCTTAAATCCAGCTTATACCCGCGCCGTTCGATGACAAAATGCGTGTCGCTCAACATTTGCAAGGGGCAATCTGTTTCCGCCCCGTCTTCGAAAATACATTTCAAATCAGCGGCGATGTAATTTTTCACCCACGCCGGACGGAATGGCGGGCTGGCTTTCAGCACAAAAGTTTCCCCGCCGGGTTTCACCAAAACATCCGCCAGCACGCCGCCAAAAGTTTCTGTCACGATGAGCCGCAGTCCGCGAGTTTCACTTTTGGCGACGTAGCCGTTCAGCGTGAACTGCCGGCCATGCACCGTCAGCACGCCGCGCTGCGTCACCAATGCCTCGGCCGGAAACAACTGCGCCGTGCGGAAGGAATTCGTTTCCGGCGGCGGTTGCGGCGTAGCGCAACCCGCTGCCAGCAACGCGAGCAGAAGGATGAAAAAATTACGGTGCATCGCCAACGGCCGCGCGGACGGCGGCAATCTCCAGCGGCTTGATTTGGTCAAATGTGTTTGCCGGAAAAACCACGTTGCGGCGCTCGCGCGTGAAAATGATGCGCGTAAAATCGCCGCCCGGCTCGTGCATCACAACCTCGCGCGTGGCCGAAAAATCCGGCGGCATCCGAATTTCCAAGGCCGCCAACATCGAGCGGACGTTTTCGTCCTTCGGCACCAGCGTCAGCACCGCCAGGCTGCGGTTCGTCGCCACCGTGATCGTGAAGTCAGCCGTCAGCGCGTCAAGCTTGCCCTGGTTCATCAGAACCATCTGATCCATCACCCGCTTCAACATCTGGGGAAATCCCAGCTTCAACTTTTCCCATTTGCCGTCGTTCTCCTCGAACTGCGCGACGGATTTGTGGTTGGCCAGCAAGATGGACTGAAACGGCGCGGTCGTTTCCCAGCGAATCTGGTCAGGCTCGCCAATCAGCATCACGCCCTCGCTTTTCAGCGGCTCGGCGAACAGCTTGAGCCGCCGTTCCTGGGTGAAATCGAGATACACCGACTTCAGCGAAGACATTTTAAACTGCAAGTCCAGCAGGATGGGCTTGGGGTTGGCGACCGGCTGCAACGCATCGTCGTCCGCCGCGAACACGGCGACCGCGAACATCAACCAAACCATCGCGACAATTTTTATCATTTGAGAATTTTATCCAGGCGCACCGCTTCGTAGCCGCGCTCGCGCAAGTTAGCCAACAACAGCTTCACCGTCAGCACCAAACGGTCGGCAGGAATGTTGCCGTCGTGCAGCAAAATAATTCCGCCCGGTTCGAGCCGTCGGACGATGCGCTCGACGATTTTTTTTGGGTCGGCGGAAATCGTATCGAAGCCGCGCGCCGACCAGCCGATGACTTTCAGCCCCAGCGCCCGTGCCGCGCGAAACGTGCGCGGATTGGACAAGCCCATCGGCGGACGAAACCATTGTGGCGCGACGCCCGTGGCGTCTTGGATGGCCGTTTGCGTTTCAGCCAGTTCGCCGCGCAAACGAGCCGCGGTAAAAAAATTCGTGAAGTTGCCGTGATTGAAAGTGTGGTTGCCGAGCAAATGCCCCTCACGCAAAATCCGCGCTGTCAGTTCGCTTTCCGCCGCCACCTTTTTGCCGATGCAAAAAAATGCCGCCTCGATTTTTTCATCGCTCAATAAATCCAACAGCATCGGAGTCGAGAGCGCATCCGGCCCGTCGTCGAACGTGAGCGCGACGCGGCGTTGCGAATTGTCGCCGCGACAGATGAACGGGCCAAAGAAGCTCATCTGCGGAATGGCAACGCCAAGGCCAACGCGAAAAATCAGCGCAACCATCGCCGTGACGAACAAAAAAAGGCTGCCCCATGCCAGTGCGGCTGCCGCGAGCAGCAGGGCGACGATCAAGGTGATGTGAAACCGGCTCATGGCTGCACGCAGCATAACGCCTTGCCGCCACGCGGTGACAGCGTGTAAAGTAGCACGCCCTGACGCCGCGTGCGCGCCAGCTCCACGGCGACGGAAAATCCGAACGCGGACGCCGAATGAAATTCGCCGCAGTGCTGCTTGTAGGTCTGATGTTCGAGCGGACGACCGGCACGCGCCGCCAACGCCGCCGCGACGAACGCATATTTTTCCTCAAGCTCCGGCCAGCCGCCCGCACCGCTCAAAATCACGGCGACACTTTTCAAATCCACCGCCGCCGCAATCCAGCCCGCCTCGCGTTCCGCATCAAACGGTTTGCGCCAGCGGCCGAGCCGCACGGCCGTCACACGGGCGAGCGGCGTTGCGGAATTTTCCGCGCGCACGAGGCTGGCGACCATCGCACCTTCGCCGGGACGAATTTTTTCGTTCCAGGTTCCCCAGCGCTGGCCGATGCCCAAAATATATTTATTTAATTCATCCACCGCGCCGGTCAAAGCGCAGTCTGCTTCGCCAATCGTCAGTTGGGAAATTCCCTGCCATAGCGCGCACTCAAAGGAAATGTCGCCGCACGTCGGCGCGGAATTCATGCCGTGCGCGCCCTGATCAATGGCCACCTGCGCGGCGGCGGCGTTGTGAACCGAGTTGGGAAACTGCGCGGGCATCGGTTCGCGTTCGTCCTTGGCGATCATGTTCTCGATGAACAGCGCCGCCGTGTCGAGACAGCCCATGCCCGTGCCGATGGCCACCGCCACGCGTTGCGCCGGATCGGGCGCGTGGCTGCGCCGCGCGGTGAGCAGCGCCATCTGAATCAGGCGGCTGAACCGGCGACGTTGATTCGGTGTGAGCGTGGTGGCATCGGCGAGCGGGCCGCAATTGTGAACGAAAACTTTTCCCGGTGGCAACGGCGGTTCGATTTCGCGCGAACCGACTGCGCCCGGCCCGATGACGCCGAGACCAGCGACGACCACCGGCGTGGGCTTGGGCGCGCGCGTGCGCGGCGCGGTTTCTGGTTTTGAAAAAATCAGCGCGGCATTGTTGCCGCCGAAACCGAGTGAGTTGCTCATCACATTCGTCAACGCCGACGGGCGCAACGCGGTGACCGGTTCCAGACCAATGGCCGCGTCGGGCGTGGCGAAGCCGGGGTTGGGCGGCAATTCCTGCCGCCGCAACGCCTCCACGCAGAGGACGGCTTCAATCGCGCCGCTCGCCGCGAGCGCGTGGCCAAAAAATCTTTTGGTGCTGGAAAACGGCGGCACAGTCGCGCCAAAAAGTTTTTTCAACGCCTTGGCTTCCGCCAGGTCGTTGTCGCGCGTGCCGGTGCCGTGCGCGTTGACATAATCTATGGCAGCGGCGTCCAGATTTGCGCGGCGAAGCGCGGATTGCATCGCTGCCAGTGCGCCCGCGCCTTCGGGATGCGGCGCGGTCGCATGATGCGCGTCGCAGCTCGCGCCCCAGCCCACGAGGCGGGCGAGAATTGTTGCGCCGCGTTTTTGCGCGGATTCCTCGGATTCGATGACGAGCATGGCCGCGCCTTCGCCCAAGGTCATGCCGCTGCGCGTCGCATCAAACGGACGGCAGCCGGCGGCATCGGTGAGCAGCAGCGCGTTAAATCCACCCCACGTCATCAGCGACAACGAGTCAGCGCCGCCGGCGAGCATTACATCGGCTTCGCCCGCCATGATAAGTTCCGCCGCCGTCGCGATGGCCAGCGCGCCGGACGAACACGCCGTGGCGATGGTCATACCAGGACCGAACAGGCCAAAGTCGTTGGCAATCAAATCAACGGCGGAATGGCATTCATGAAAACGCGTTGGACGGGCGCGTATTTTCCCCTGCTTGATCAGCGAGGTGAGAAAATGTTCGCTGTCATAAGAGCCGCCGACGGAGCAGCCGAGCACGATGCCGGCGCGGTCGGCGCAATTTTGCAGATTTATTTTGGAAGATTGAACCGCCTCGCGCGCGGCGAGCCAGCCGAGCTTGTCACTCCGGGAAGCACGCAACGGCGCACCGAGTTCGCTGAGGTCGTGTTGGATTTCGCCAACGAGCATCTGTCCGTAGCGCGGCGATTGAAAAAGGCTCAACGGTTTCAGCCCGCTCGTTCCGCTGGTGATGGCCGCCCAAACTTCGTCCACGCCGCAGCCAGCCGCCGTCACGATGCCGAGACCGGTGATGACTGGAAAACGGGCGGACACTAGACGGAGCGTTTGGCGTTGACGAAGGCGGCGAGCGTGGCGACGGACTGGAACGCCGGCCGGCCTTCCTCCATGTCCTTGATGACGATGCCGAAGTTTTTCTCCAGCATCACGACCAGTTCCAGCGCGTCAATCGAGTCCAAGCCCAAACCGCCCGCACCGAACAAGGGCGCATCATCCGCAATCTGGCCGGCGGTGATGTCCTGAATGTTGAGCGACGCGATGATCTTTTCTTTGATGTCCGTGGTCGAGATTTCCATTGCGATTAAATCGTGAAATTAAGCGCGAAATTTAGCACAAAATGATTCCATGTCACTGTCAAATTCCTCCGGCAAAATTTGTCCAGCCCCATCGCGCTGGAGAAAAAGCGCGCTGACGTTCGATGTTGGCGTTGACTGGATCATTCCGGCGGCGGCACTGGAAACGACTTCGCAATAAACGCACACGCAGGCGTCCGCTTCGCCGCGCCGGAGCAAATCCGCCGCCTCCGCCAGCACGTCCCGACTGTCGCCGACAAAACATAGATTTGGCCCGGTCAGCCGGTGGCGGATGGCGATTTCACCGATGGCCGCGCTGGGCAAGGTGTAGGCAAACAGCGTCGGGCTGGGCCCGCCAGCGGCATCGCGCCCCTTCCAAAATTCGGCGTCGGTGGCAAGCGAACCCGCCCTGGCCGCCAGGCAAATGGCGATGCGCTCGCGCGGAAGCGAATCAAAATTGACGCCGAGTTTTTCCACCGCGAGCAAGGCGAGCTGGCTCATCAAATCCAGCCGGCCAAAACGCGAGCCCAGCCGCGCCAATTTCAAATCGGCCTCGGCCACCTGACTTGTTGCGGCAATGACAATTTTATCCATGGCTCAAAATCAGCGCGCCGTTGATGCCGCCAAAACCGGTGTTCAATTTCAAGACGTGATTTAGTTTTGCCACCAGACGCGGTTCGCGCACGAGACTATCGGGAACGCCGTCCGCCGGCGAATTCAGGCGCGGTGTCCCGGGCAGAAAATTGTCGCGCAACGCCAGCACGCACACGATGGTTTCAATCACGCCCGCCGCGCCGAGCGTGTGGCCGAGCATTCCTTTCGCGCCGCTGAACGGCGGACACGCCTCGCCAAACACGGCGCGCAAAGCCATTGATTCCATGGCGTCATTGTAAGGCGTGCCGGTTCCGTGCGCGTTGATGTAATTGATTTCCGCCGGCAAAAGTTTTGCGGAATTCAACGCGATGCGAATCGCCAGTGCCAGCCCCGAACCATCGCGCGACGGGCCGGTGAGGTGATTGGCGTCATTGCTTGTGCCCCAGCCGCGAATTTTTATGGCGGAACCCGGCGCAAAATTTTCGCGCACCAAAATAATTGCCGCGCCCGCTTCGCCCGGACTCAAGCCGCTGCGCGCGGCATCAAATGGGCGACAGCCATTCGGATCAATCGCCTTGAACGCGGTGAAGCCGGCCATCACAAACGCGGACAGATGATCCACGCCGACGACGAAAACGGCGTCCGCTTCGCCGCGCTGGATTATTTTCGCGCCTTGCTGGATGGCGGACAAACCGGAGACGCACGCGGCGGACACGCATTGCACCTTGCCGCCCGCGCCGAACTCCGCCGCGAGATCGGCTGCGAGCAAATTGCCTTGTAAATGGCGGCGCGCAGAATCGGAGCACGGACGATTTTCAGAAATGCGTTCAAGCGCTTCGATGTTGGCCTTCGTGGTGGCCAGCACAAGGCCAATGCGTGCAGCGGGAATAGAATGCAAAACTGTCTGCGCCTCGTCGCGCGCCTGCCGCAGCGCTTCCGCTGCGAGGCGATACACCGGATCGTTTTCGTCCGCTTCAAAAAAATCTTCTGCGACCGCGCCAACGATGCAGCTTTGAAAACGCGGGGAATTGAAGCGCTCGCTGGTGCGCAGGCCGCTGGCGTTGGCGCGCAATGCGGATCGCAAAGCTTCCACGCCACAACCCACGGCGCTGATTGCACCGCAACCGGCGATTGCGACCTGCGGCGGAGTTGTTGGGGTCGGCTCACGCATACAGAGTCAAATCGCCGGACGCGACCAGTTTTTCTTCGCAGGTGATGGTGCCGGAAATCATCAGCATCGAGCCGAGCCGTTTACGTTCGGCTATTTCAATCCGGATAACATTTCCCGAAGACAGGCGCGATTCAATGCGGAAATTGGTGACGGCGATGAGCATTCCGTTGTTGGCCGCGCCGGTTTTCCCACCGGCCTGCGCGCGCCAGCCCAACGCGGCGGCGGCGGTTTGCGCCACGCACTCGACCAGCGCGGTTTCCAGCACCGCGCCGTTCTCGACGGCAAAATGTTCCGCGCCGATAGTCGCGGTGGCGACGGCGGTGGTGTCGGTGCATTCCGTGAGCTCGTCAATCCAGCGCATCGGCGCGCGGTGCGGAATCAGGTTTTCAATGGCGACGGAAATCATTCGGTTTTCAAAGGCGATGTTGCTGGCGGCGACAATTTGGATTTTTCCCAGAACGGATAAAAATTATACCACTGCAACGGGTCGCGCCGGAGAATTGTTTCCAGATTTTTTGCAAATTCCTTCGCGCAATTTTTCAGGTAGGCATCGCGCTCATGGTGCAGCGGCATTTTAGGATGCTGCGCGGGAAATCCGAAGAAGCGATAATGTCTGCCGCGTTCGCGCAGGTTAAAAACCGTGACCAGCGGCGCATCCGCCAGCGCCGCGAGCACATACGCGCCGATGGGAAACCGGGCGTCGTCACCAAGAAAAGGCAGGCTCGCGGAGGGGCTGCCATAAGCGCGGTCGCCGAGCATCGCCACGATCTCGCCGCGCCGCAACGCCGCGATGAGCGGAATCGCATCGGTCGGCTCGCCGGTCAGCGGCAGGAGCCGGAATTTCGCCTTGGAAGATTTTGTCAGCAGCGTGCGGATGGCGGCGGATTCTTTGTCGAAGCCGGTGACGTTGATGGGCACGTCGAGACGCGTGAGCAACTGCCCGGCGGCTTCCCAGTTACCGAGGTGCGCCGTGAGCAGCAGCACGCCACGACCTTCGGCGAGCGCGGTGTGAACGTGATGTTCGCCATCGAACGAGAAGGAAAATTTATTTGTCTGACCGGCGAGAATTGCCGTGCGGTCAATGATGGCGCGGCCAAACGAAAGAAAATGCCGGAAGACGAGCCAGCGTTTTTTCCACCACGGCTGTGCGCCGAAAATACGCCGGTGAAAATCCATCGTGGCGGCGACATCGGGCGAGGCGAACGAAAAATAAACCGCGCATGGCACGGTCAAAATGTAAGTCACGCGCAGGCCGAGCACGCGCAGCGCGGTGATGAAAAACCAGATGCCCCAACGACCGCCGCGCAGTTTGCCGGAGCCAGACCAATGCTCGGATTCGGCAGCCATGTCAGGTGTAAATCCCGCCGTTGATGTTCAACACCGCGCCGGTGATGTAGCCGGCGGCATCCGAACAGAGAAACGCCGCCGCCGCCGCGACCTCTTCCGGCGTGCCGAAACGGCCGGCGGGAATTTGCGCGAGCAG
>Ga0316232_1005128_pt1 | contig 10616 bp, 6 predicted proteins | sample TBHtaG_FD_206006 | JGI IMG/M metagenome (GOLD analysis project Ga0316232, IMG submission 206006) | Freshwater microbial communities from Trout Bog Lake, Wisconsin, USA - TBH18025_13 | ecosystem: Environmental > Aquatic > Freshwater > Lake > Hypolimnion/Profundal zone | place: USA: Wisconsin... | reverse complement strand
ACGTGCCGTCGGAGGCCGAACTCATCCCGGCATTCTGGGGCGTGTGGGAATTTCAGGCGAAAGAACCCCCAGTAAAATCATCAACACAGACTCGATAATGAAATTTTGAAACAACCAGTCCAACGGGCGCATCTTGGCACTGCCGCCATTCCACTGTCGCGACCGGCTCGGTGTGAATCAGCGACATCGCGCCCGGAAGGGCGCTCCTACGGCGGCAGCACCAAGAGGCGCCCCAGTCCAACTGGAATTCAACAAATGAAGCGCTGGCCGTTGTTTGCGCTCGTCGTTTGGTTTGGCGGATTTAGCCGGATGGCCGCCGGTTCGGAGCCGGCGCAGTCTCAGCCGTTCGTGCATCCGCTTTTTACTGACAACATGGTGCTGCCGCGCGACGTGGCGGCGCCAGTCTGGGGCTGGTGCGCACCGGGTGCCAGGGTGCTGGTCAACCTGGCGGGGCAGAGCGTGACCGGCACTGCGGATGAGCAAGGCCGGTGGTTGGTGAAAATGGGTCCATTCCCGGCTGGTGGGCCGTACACGCTAACCGTGACCGGCCCGCAATCTGCGACGTTTAGCAACGTTCTGGTGGGCGATATTTGGTTGTGCTCCGGTCAATCAAACATGGGATTGCCGGTGAAGAATTCCGACCGGGGCGAAGCGGAAACTGCGGCCGCAGATTTCCCTCAGATTCGGCTGTTCGCGATTCAAGCCCGCCCGGCTGGTGAACCGCGCAGCACTTTTCAAGAGCCCGTGCAATGGCAAGCGGCCTGCCCGGCCACCGTCAGCAATTTCTCCGCCGTGGCGTTTTATTTTGGCCGGCATCTCCACCAGAATCTGAAAATCCCCATTGGTCTCATCCACGCTTCCGCCGGGGCCACCACCGTGGAGGCCTGGAGCAGTGCCGCGGCATTGCTCGCCGTTCCCGGCGGTGAACGCGATCTGGCCGGCTTGGCGGAATGGAAAGAGTTACTCATTGAATGGGCCAAGTATGATGCCGAACCCGCTGAGTACCGGAAACTAATGGCCGAGTGGTATCTCCAGAACGATCCCGGCTCCGCCACTGAAATCGGCTGGGCCGATCCGGCGCTGGATGACGCAGCGTGGAAAACCATGAACCTGCCGGGCAAATGGCACGCGGGCGGATTACCGGGATTTGAAGGTGTGGTTTGGTTCCGCAAAGACTTTGATCTGCCCGAAGCCTTGCGCGGTAAAGACGTCGTGATCTTTCTCGGCCCCATGGATCGCCGCGACACCGTCTGGGTCAACGGTGCCAAAATCGGCCAGAGCGACTCCAACGGCTGGGTCCGCCAGTACCGCGTGCCGAGTAAATTATTGAAAGCGACCGGCAATTTAATTGCGGTTCGCGTGCTGGGCGGCGCCGGATTCCTGGGCACAGCCGACCAATTGAAACTGGTCGAAGTTGGCAATGCTCCGGCGACTCCAGCCTTGGCACTGGTCGGTCCGTGGCGGTACCGGGAAAGTGTGGCACTGAAAAAAGCTACTCGCGTGCCGTCGCTCCGCAGCGGCAATCCCAGCATTCCCACGGCGCTGTTTAATGGCGCGATTACCCCGCTGACTCCGTTTGCCATCAAGGGTGTCCTCTGGTACCAGGGCGAGTCCAACGCCAACAATTTCAATAAATACCGGCAATCATTGCCGGCTCTGATCAAAGATTGGCGGGCGCGTTTTGGCGTGGGCGATTTTCCATTCCTCATCGTTCAACTGCCCGGTTTCGGCGACACCCATGCCGAACCCGCCGTCAGCCAATGGGCGCAATTTCGCGAAGTTCAAGCGGAGGTCGCCCGGACCGTGACCAACTGTGGATTGGCCGTCACGATTGACCTCGGCGAAGCCAAGAATGTTCATCCGCACAACAAGCAGGAGGTCGCGCGCCGCCTCGGGCTCGTGGCGCAGACGCTGGTCTACGGTGCGAAGCTCGAATCTTCCGGTCCAGTCTTTAAGGCCATGCAGGTCGAAGGCGATGCCGCTCGTCTCCGCTTCGAACACGCGGCCGGACTCGCCGCCCGGCCGGGCGAACAGCTGCAGGGGTTTGTCATTGCCGGTGCGGATAAACATTTTGTCTGGGCGACGGCCCTGATTGAGAATGGCGAAGTCGTCGTCCGTTCCCCCAAAGTTCAAAATCCCGTCGCCATTCGCTATGCGTGGGATGACACGCCGTCAGCCAATCTCATTAACAACACCGGCCTACCCGCCGCACCATTTCGCACTGATATCTGGTAAACCAACCAACGAAGAATACCTAGAACTCTTATGAAAATCATCTCAACCACCATTTTGTGCACAGCCCTGCTTCTGGCCGGCGTCAGCCGGTCCAGCGCCACCCAGACCGACACCCACGGCATTCATGTGGTGCCAGTGCCCGGTAAAGTGGTGATCGACGGCAAGCTCGACGACTGGGATTTATCCGGACAGGTGCTGATGTGCTACGACCTCGAATCGCTCAAGGATGTGTACTCGGCACGCGTCGCCATGATGTATGACGCGGACAATCTGTACGTGGCCGTGCATTGGACCGATCCGACCCCCATGGGTAATTCCCACGACCCGCATTATCAGAGTGACAAGGGCTGGGCCGGGGATTGCGTCCAAATGCGCATCAAAACCGACCGCATCACCCACCTCACGGCCTGGTATTACGGGCTGAAGCAGGAACCGTTTATCAATCTCACCTATGGCAAAAGCCTGACGCAGCCGTTCGGCGGCGGCGACAAGAACCTCTTTCAGACGGACGGCTGGCATCTCAGCGAGGGCGCGGAAATGGCCTTCACCAAGGATGCGGACGGCAAAGGCTATGTGCAGGAAATCAAACTGCCGTGGAAGCTGATCACAGCCAGCCGGACCTACAAAGCCGGCGAGCAGTTCAATTGCGGGTTTGAGTTGTTGTGGGGCGAGGCCGATTGTCCAGTGCATCGGTATGCTGACAATGTCGCCGAAGGCACCAGCGGTCGCGAGTTTTTCTTCACCAGCATCGAGGCCTGGGGGCCGGCCATTCTCGAAGCGAAAGGCCACCTGAAGCTGCCGGCGCCCGCGTATCTGGCAGCCCTCGAACCCGCCGCGCAAGGTCCGGTGCCGATCAAGTATAACCTGCCGCATGACGCCCGCGTGACGCTGGCCATCGACGACCCGGCCGGCCAGCGCGTCCGCAACCTCGTCGCCGCAGTGCCACGCTCCAAAGGCCACAACGTCGAACGCTGGGATGGCTTGGATGACAACGGCAAACCAGTGCCGCCCGGTGACTACCAATTCAAAGGGCTGTTCCATGACGGCATCCACGTGAACTACGTGATGAGCTTCGCCAACCCCGGCAACCCCTCCTGGTCGACATCCGATGGGCGCGGCGCGTTCTACGGCGATCACGTGGCCCCGGTCGGCGCTGCGGCAGCGGGCGATTTCGTGGCGCTCGCGTGTCCCTTTGGCGAGGCCGGCCAACATCTGATCGGCTGCGACCTGACCGGCCAGCGGCTCTGGGGGTTGGCGGATCGCGAGTTCGGCAACCCCCGCATCTCGCTGGCAACCGACGGCCAGATTTTGTGGATCGCCAACGAAAGCCCGAACAAGGCGTTCGTCTATCGGGTCGCCATCGCCACCGGCAAATATGCGCCCTGGGATCGCGCGGGCCGCGACAGTGACGGGCACGAGTTTAAGCTATTGGAGCTGATTGTCTCCGACAACCATGCCGGCAATCTCACCGCCATCGCGTACCACGCCAACACGCTGGCCGTCTGCCTCGCGCAGGAGAACCTCATCAAGCTGCTCGACGCGACCACCGGCGCTGTGAAAACCCAGGTCACGGTCCCCGCGCCACAGAGTTGCGTGTTCGATCCAGACGGCTCGCTGATCGTGCTTTCCAAAGGCCAATTGGTCCGCCTGACCACCGCCGGCATCGCAACGCCATTTACCACAGCGACGTTTCCGGCCGGCTATGCGCTGACGATTGACGCGGCGCGAAACGTGTATCTCTCCGTCCGCGGGACCGATCAGAACGTAAAAGTTTTTGACCCGGCCGGCCAGCTCGTGCGCGAGATTGGCAAACGCGGCGGCCGGCCCAGCGCTGGGCCGTTTGACGACAACGGTTTGCGTCAGCCCGGCCAGATCGCCATTGATTCCAAAGGCCGGCTGTGGGTCGCCGAAGAAACGCTCAACCCGAAACGCACCAGCGTCTGGAGCACGACCGGGAAATTGCTGTTCGATCTCGTTGGCACCACGCACTACGCCGCGGCCGGGGCGATCAATCCTTTCGATCCGACCATGGGATTTTCGGATGACACGGTGTATCACCTCGATCTGGCAAAAGGCACGGGGCGGCCGGTGTACTCGCTCGGCCGGCGGGATGATTCCAACGACTTGTTTCCACCCCATGCGGATAGTCACCTGCGGTTCGTCCAGCACGACGGCCGGCTCTACGTCTGCACCGCCCAGTCGGGGCGGGCCGCAAACGAAATGCACGTGATGTTGTTGGACGGCCAGACCTGGCGTTCCGTCGCGCACACGGGCGTCGTCTCACCGACCAGCCAGCGCCAGGAAGAATGGGCCAAATATAACCACCCGTTTTTTGCCGGCCATGCCGGTCAAGCCTACGCTTGGGCCGACCAGAACGGCGATGGCCTAGTCCAGTCCAATGAACTCACTTTCGCACCGCCGACAGTCAAGTTCCACAGCTATTATTGGAGCCAGTTGCCCGAGACGGACGGGACGATTGTGTATCCGGGCGAAGACGGAAAGTCGCTGGTAAAATTCCCAATCACCGGCATCACGGCGTGTGGCGCACCGATCTACAACATCACCCAACCGCAGGTCGTTGCGCTCAAACCCGGGTTGTCGGCTAACGACTGCTACGAAGGGATGTTCGTCGGCGGCAGCGCCGGCCGGGTGTATATCAACCGCAGTCCGCTGCTGACCGCCGTCGGCCGCGATGGCGCGATCCTGGGCACGTATCCGAACCGGCAGGTGAGCGTGTCCGGCTCCCACGCGGCGGCCGCGGCGCGGTCCGGTTATCTCATCGGTCCCAACTCGATTTTGGGCACGGCGGATTTCGGCGGGGACGTGGGCGAGGTGTTCGATTTGAATGGCAACCTCGGCGAGAACTACCTGTTCACCGCAGATTGCCTGTGGATTCAGGCGCTGTTCAAGGACACGCGCGGCTGGTTCGAGACGCCGGCCCAAGCCGTGCGCGGGATGCCGATGGATGCGATCACGGCCGGCGGGGAATCGTTCGGCGGCCAGTTCCTCCGCGCGACAGATGGGAAAGTTTATCTCGTCATCGGCGGGACCGACGCCCGGGTGCTGGAAGTGACCGGCTTGGACAGCCTCCACCGGTTCAATGGCCACTTTGCGTACACACAACCCCAGTACCTGGCGGCCCAGCGCCAGGCCCAGGATGAAGCGGCCAGGAAGATTCTGCCAAAGCTGGCAACCATCGCCCGGGCGGCCACTCCGCCGACGCTGGCCGGCAAAGCCAAGGATTGGCCCGAGTTGCTGGACGACAATAAACCGCTGATCGAAATCCAGGAGAACCCCCAGCGCCGGTACGGGCGGGTGGCGGCCCGGTACGACGACACAAACCTGTACGTCGCCTGGCGCGTGTTCGGTCCGTCGAAAATCCGCAACGCCGGCCAGGACGACCGGCTGCTCTTCAAGACCGGCGATTGCGTCGATTTGATGTTGCCCAACGAACGACTGCTGATTTCCGCGCTGGCCGGCAAACCGGTGGCCATGCTCTACGAACAGCAGGTGCCCGGCCTGAAAAAGTCCGACCGGGTTCCGTTCGCTTCGCCGTGGCGCACGATCTATTTCGACCGCGTCACCCGCGCCAGTGCCGTCCAGATTGCCACCGGCCCAATGGGCGGCGGCTATCTCGTCGAAGCCGCGATTCCGTGGAAGCTGCTCGGTCTCACACCGCGCCCGGGGCTGAAACTCAAAGCCGATTTCGGGGTCCTCCTGGCCGACAGCGGCGGCACGATCACCGTCGCCCGGCAGTACTGGAGCAATAAAGTAACCGGCCTGGTCAACGATGTCCCCGGCGAAGCCGAGCTGACTCCGAACCTGTGGGGCGAAATCACCCTGGAATAACCGGAAGCCTTTATTGCAACCGCCACCCGCCAAACCAAAAGGGGACGCTGCAGTTGAATCGGATCTTGGTAGGGCACGGTGTCACTACCGCGCCGCTTCGCTAGATTCGTCCGTGCAACAATGAAACTTAACCACACAATGAATGGTAAGATCGTTCCGCCGGCGAGAATTGACGGCAAACCACGGAACGGCGGGCTAGAGACAACCCGCCCTACTGGGGCATCTGCCTGATTCTGTCCGCGCGCGTGTTTAAACTTCATAAAACGCTCTAATTTGAGTAAACCTGAAAAACTAAAAATGGAGATCCAGATGAAACGTTGGACAATGTTGGGATGCAGTTTATTGATCACGGCCGCCGTCATGGCGGCGGATGAGCCGGTGACCTTGTCGCAGGATTTGGGCAAGATCACAGCCGATGCGCTGGCGCTCGTCGGTCCGGCAGCGGGGCCGGCTCCGAAGGAATTGCGGATCAAGCCCGGCGACAAGGTTGCGTTCATGGGCGACAGCATTACCGCCGGCGGCGGATATGTCCGGCTGGCGGCCGCCGTGCTGCAGAATCAGTACCCCGACCTCAAGCTGCCGGGCTTTGTGAATGGCGGCATCAGCGGCCAAAAAGCCGAAAACATGGAGCCGCGCTTCACAGCTTCGATGCAGCTCAGTAACAAGACGGCATGGACGTTTATCAACGTCGGCATCAACGACGTCTGGCACCGTCTCAAAGGTCCCCACGATCCGGCCGTGCTCGCCGCGTACAAAACAAACGTCACCGCGATGGTCGAGAAAGCACTGGCGGCCGGCGCGACGCCGGTCCTATTGACGCCCACTGTTATTTCAGAAGACCCAAATTCAGAGGGTAACAAGCGACTGCTGATGTACGTCGCCGCGATGCAGGAAATCGCCGCGGAAAAACACTGTCCGATCATCGATTTGCATGCACTGTTTCTGACGGCAATTTCGCGCAAGCCCGCCGCCATGAAACTGACCGGCGATGGTGTCCACATGGGATTGTCCGGCGACGCGATCATGGCCATCGGCGTTTTGCGGGCGTTCGGCGTGCCGGATGCCACCATTGCCAGCTTCGACACCCTACCCTTGCTCCAGTGCAAAGGCTGGAACATGTCGGTAAAACATTTGGCCGAACTACTGGAAATCCCGGTCACGCGGTTTGACAAATCCGAACTGCGGCCGGTCTTCTCGTTCTGACGGTAGTCCAACAAACACAATGAATCCACTCCGCATCCGGATTGGCGCAGCCCCCTGGCAGACACTGGCCGGACCGGTCATCGAAATCCCGGCGGGGACAACCCTGACAGTAGACCTGGCGTCCGGCGGACATTGGTACGGGCACGGTTTCAGCCACGTCCAACCGTATCCACTCGAAACCGGCACGGTGGTAAACCCGACCTTTGCCGTGAATAACATTCAAAGCCCCGTCTGGATGTGTTCGGCGGGCAGTGTGCTGTTCGCCGACACCACCGCCGTATTGGCCGTGAGCCTGAACGAAGCCGGCAGTGGCGAATTGCGAGTCACCCCGGTCAACGAACCGCTGACGGTGCGCGTATTCACAGGGCGCACTTTGCCGGAAGCCCATGTGGCGTTCTTGCGCCACGTCGGCTGGCCGAATGCCAGTCCGGACGCGCGCGTTTTTGGCGATGCCTTTTTTTGCACGTGGACGCAGTATCCGCGCTGCATCACCCAGGCGCGCGTCCTCGACATGGCCCGGCAAATCCGGGCGCACGACTATCCCTGCTCCACCCTGATTCTCGATGACCGGTGGGAGTCCTGCTTCGGCGAATTGGCGTTCAGCCGGGACTTCCCCGATCCCCGGACGATGCTGGACGAACTGCATGCGCTGGGCTTTGCGGTCTGGCTGTGGGTCACGCCATTTGTCAATCAGGAGTCGGCGAATTTTCCGGAGTTGGCCCGCCAACGAGTGCTGGTCCAGAGCCGCGCCGGCGGGGCGGCGCTGTTCCGGTGGTGGGGTGGAACGGCCGGATTGGTGGATGTCACTTCGCCAGCGGGCCGGGATTGGTTGCGCGGGAAACTGGCCGGGCTCCAGCAGCTCGGTGTGGACGGATTCAAGATTGATGGCGGCGACTTCAAATACCAGCCGGCGCCGGCCGACGCCCTCTGGCACGCCGATCGGGGCGCCTCTGGCTATTCGGATGCCCTGCTTGAATTATTCGAAAATCAGGCCCCGAACGCCTGCGAAACCCGCACGGCCTGGAGTTCGCAGCGCCGCGCCATCCTCTGGCGCGAAGGCGGCAAGGATTCCCATTGGGGACTGGACAACGGCTTGAAAGCACTGGTCACACTCGGGTTGCAGTGCGGTCTGCTGGGGTACGACCTGCTCATGCCGGACATGGTGCCGGGCCGCGTACAAACGATGGTGGCCGACCTGCCGTTGCCGACGGATGAATTGCTGGTGCGCTGGACCGAAGTGTCGGCCTTCTTCCCATTCCTGCAGTTCTCCTATTTCCCGTGGAACTACGCGGCTGACACCGAACAAGTGGTTCGGCAGTTGGCCAGGGTGCATCAAGTCCTTGCGCCGTACCTGGCAGCGGCCGCGCGCAACCGCGCCCGGCCGCTGTTGCGCCCGCTCTGGTACGACGCGCCGGACGTTCCCGAACTCTACGGCATCGCGGATGAGTTCGCGTTGGGCCCCGACCTGGTCATCGCACCGGTCTTGGATCCCGCGGGCAACGCCCGTGACGTGGTCCTGCCACCGGGCCGCTGGGTGGATGCGTGGACGGGAACCAAACTCATCGGCGGCCTCCAACCCGGTTTTCCAGCGCCGTGCCCGGGCATCCCGGTCTTTGTGCGCGCAGAAAATTCGGAATTGTGTGACCAATTGGCAGCGGTGCTCCGGCCCATCCAGCGCGGTTCAATTCCATCCGGCCGCTGCACCGCTACATGGCGCGCCGGGCTCAACCGGGATCTCAATGTCACCGGCTAAAATGAACGATCTTTCGAGTCTTCGAGCATGTTTATAAATTCATCTTCCGACGTCTTGCGCGCGAAAAGTGGAACGGGCGTCTCGCCCGTTGATTCAGATGTGCCAGGAAAACAAACGGGCGAAACGCCCGTTCCACTATTTTTTAAAACACGCTCTAAGGAACAATTATGAAATCAATGAAACTGATCAAGCAGCGATCATTCTGGACCATATTAGTGGTGTCAGCAGTTGTGACGTCGACCGCCTGGGCGGCCGATGTGAAGCCGGTCGCACAGGGTGCGCGCCTCTACGTGGCGGGACACAGTTTTCACCAAGGCATCGCCCCGGCGTTGCTGGAGAATCTCGCAACCGTGGCCGGCATCTCGAATCAAGTGCTGGTCGGAAAACTGTTCGTCGGCGGCTCGAGCGTGAGTCAGGTCTGGGAACGGTCCGCCCGCGAGGGCAACTTGCGCGCCGCCTTGCAAGCCGGGCAGGTGGACGTGCTGACGTTGTCGCCGCATCGACTATTACCGGACCCGGGCATTGACAAGTTCGTGGATCTGGGGCTGGCCGGGAATCCGCACCTCCGGGTGACTATCCAGCAGTCGTGGTTGCCGTTCGACGACACAACCGGCCATGGCCGCGATCCGGACCCGCAAGGGAAACTGCCGATTGACTGGGATGCGATGACCGGCGCGAAGTTGCTGGCGATGCACGAGCTGTATTACCGGGAACTCGACCAGCAGGTGCGCGCAGTCAATGAGCGTTGCGGAAAACCGGTGGCATTTCTCGTGCCGATGGGGCGGGCGGTGATCGCACTGCGGGAGAAGGTGCGCCTGGGACAAGCCCCCGGGATCAAGACCCAGGCAGCGTTGTTCCGGGACCGGATGGGACATCCCGGTCCGGCACTGACACTATTGAACGCCTACTGCCATTTTGCGGTGATCTACCGCCGGTCTCCCGTGGGACTGGCGGCACTCGCCGCGCCCCCGGAGATTTCGCAGGTTGTCGACGCGGCGCTCAATCGTCTGCTCCAACAAATTGCCTGGGAAACGGTGATCGCCGAACCGCTGAGTGGCGTCCGCCTGACGCCGGCCGCGACGCACGCCGGGGGTTGACGCCGAGGAGATCGACAAGGCTTATGAATTTCCTGATGACCCTCTTCACCGCCATCCTCACTGGGATTGTCCAATTCTTCGTCACAATTGTTTCCCCGGCTTTTTGGGCGCAACTCTTCGCCACGATCAGCAGCCGATTGCGCAGCCGCGGAAACGCGCCCAACCCGAACCTGGATGATCCAGCCGCAGTCAACACCAAGGCGGCGCGGCGGAAACTCATGGTTGTCGTTGCCGTACTCGTCATTGTGGGTTGCTGGATCTGGCTGTTTCTGGCGGTGTTTCCGTTTGCACCCAAGATCAATCGCCGGCCATTCGTGGGCCTGGGACAAGTGTTGGGGGAGGAAATCGTCAAAACCCTTGGCGATCAGGGCCATCCGAAAACGCCGCGGGAGTGGTTTGATCGATATTTCCATGTCATCACACCCCAGAACTACACGACGCAGTCGGAATAAAAATCCATTACCAATACAGGGCGGTGT
>Ga0316232_1005124_pt1 | contig 10619 bp, 13 predicted proteins | sample TBHtaG_FD_206006 | JGI IMG/M metagenome (GOLD analysis project Ga0316232, IMG submission 206006) | Freshwater microbial communities from Trout Bog Lake, Wisconsin, USA - TBH18025_13 | ecosystem: Environmental > Aquatic > Freshwater > Lake > Hypolimnion/Profundal zone | place: USA: Wisconsin... | reverse complement strand
TGGTCGCCGCATTGTTGATGTGCGCAGAGTCTAAAAGAGCACGTAAAGAGCCAGTAAGAGCAGCAGATAAGCCACCGATAAGATGAGGCAAACCAATAGCATATGCGCCCCTCCAAGGGATAAATTTGAACTCGACGATCCAGTCCAGCTTGGTCATCGTCTTGTCTTGCTCTTCCCAATTTCGGTACAAGCCAAGGACTTCGTTGTCCAGCTCGTCCAGCATCAGGATGTAGGGTGCCATCTTGCCTTTGCTGTACTTGTCCTCTTCCAGCTCAAGCCATGTGTAGATGTGATAGACCTTACGCACGCCATCTTCGTTGTCTTGGCCATTGCGGCCTTCGATCTTGTTGTTGGCTTGCTCAGGCTTGGTGGGATCAGGGGCTTGCGTCGAGCGGACAACGTCCACGTCTCTGTACATGCCGCTGGCAATGCGTCGATTGAACTCCCAATGGGTGATCTCATGCACTTCCGTGGCACGCTGTGCCGTGTAGAAGTTGCTGGCCGCAAACGGGATGATCACTCGGTCAATTGGCAAAAACTCAACGCATGGACGTTTTTTCTCTTCGTCAAACCACAGCTTGAAGTATTGTGAGCCGCCCAATGGCAATTGGGTCAGCAACTGCTCTTGCTCGTCACGGAACTCTTCGATCTGCTCGGTGAGCTGCCAGTTCATGAAGTCACGTTTGCGCTCAGAGCGCTCAGCCTTGATGTCGTCCATCTTGCCCAGAATCTTGGTGCGGACGGGACCATCTGGCGGGAACATCTCTTTGATGGCGCGTGCGGCAAAATCCACACAGCCTTCAGCCATAGCGGGGTGCACCACCTTGCTGGCGCCCATAAAGGTCGCGCCGCCGGGCGCGTCGTTGCCCATGCCAGTACGCTTCAGACCCTCTTCATACTTCTTGTCTCGCTCTTCACGTGCGTCTTTGTCTTTCTTGACCAAGTCGGTGTAGCGCATACCCAAAGACGACAAAGCATAGTTGTCGTACTCTTCAGCCATGTTGGCGTAGAAGTCTGGGTTCTCTTCGGGGCCTTCTTCTGTGAAGTTAACAATGGCCGAGCCGTCGGGAAGCTCCTCGATGTCGGTATCAATGTCAGGCATCGTGACGTCCGCACTGCCGTCTTCGTTTTCGACGATGTCGGGTTGGTTCAGTTCATCCATCATTTAGCCTTCTTTGAATTTTTTGTTAAAGCAAGACGCATAGTGTCGAGATTATCCGTCACTTTGCTGCCTTTCTTGTAACCCAATATTTTTTTCCTGCGCTTGAGGTACACAGGCATGACTTTGTCCAACCACTCTTGGTCAAACTTCTGCACGGGTTGAGACAACTCAAACGCACGGCTATCGCCTGCCTCGGGTGCATTGAACTCGCGGCGTTGTTTGTGGAACTCGGGGAAAAACTCTTTGGTTGTCATCAAGGGCTGTGCGTGCTCTGGATGCAACGCTCCGACGTACTCGCCACCAATGACCGATGGGTATGAGTGGTGAGGATGCACTGGAGTTTCAACTTGGCCGAAGTCAGGACGGAAGCGGCCAATGCTTGAGGCGACAAATTCCTTGCCGGGTTCATCATGGCGCATCAAGTTGGGATGTTGCACAGCCAACCGCGCCATTGCAATCTCAGGGAATCCTGCTTCTTGATATGGATCGGTTGCCATACGCTCAACAAAATGCTTGCGCAACTCTCCAGAGCCGGGAGCACGGAGCATGTCGTGCAGCTCTTCGTGCATCACGCCGGGGAACTCGGGGTGTTGGGCACGCATCTCTTTGTTGAAAGTGTTTTGTGCTTTCTTGGTGATCTTGGCATTCTTGACCAACTCAGCCAGCACCTCAACAGGCATGTGAGAGAAGTCCACGCCAGTGGGGGACATGGATGTGTGGATGCCATAGACAGGCTCACCATGCTCTGACACGCGCTTGGCCTTCTTAGTCAGGTGGCTGATCTTGCCTTGGGCACTTGCCCAAATTGCACGCTTGGCTGGGTCTTCGTGTTGGTTGGCACGCATGTAGTCGTGGCCGCCTTCCAGCTCCACGGGCTGGTGGAACTCGTGACCTTCGGCACCAGTGAGCAAACGTCCGGCCATTGACGAGTCGCCAATGAATGGGATGCCGTAGCCACCAACTAAGTCTTCAGGCGTGACCAGCTTCTCTTCAGCCATCTTCACTTTTGGGTTTGGGGCTGTGGTGAATGAATATTCACCGATGGGCTTTTTTAGCTTCTTGCCTCCGCCGACACGGTGGTACAGCCCAAGCAATTCGTTCTCTGCCTTGCTCAGACGTTCGCCAGCAAGGTGACGCTTGAGCAACTGCATGTACATCTCGTGCGAAAGCTGGGGTTTGACGTCACCACCGTCCTTCATGCCTTGAGGCTGCTGAGGCGGTGTCATGGCGTTCATGGCCTGCCCTTGGCGCGTCATCTGCAAGATGTTGCTGGGTGGCTGCTGTGCGGGGCTGGATGCGCCTGCACTAGATGGTTGGCCGCCTTGCTGCGGTTGGTTCTTGGTTGGGTCAAGGTTGGGTTGGGCTTGCATCAATTGCATACCGGGCTGCATGGCGTTCATGTCTACACCGCCCATACCGTCTTGGCCGCCTTCGTTCACATACACCTTGGTGTCAAGCTGCGGTGCTTCTTGTGCGCCAACTGACTTGAGGTCAGCCGCAGGCACAGCAAACTTGTTTTCCATCAGCGCTGTGCGCATTTGATTGACTGAGGGCTGCACTGTGCCTCCTATGGCTTTGTGGATCATGCCGCCTTCTTTGTACAGTGGCAGGCCGTTTTTGAGAATGTCTTGACGCATTGGCTCAGTGATGGGGAAGTGGTGGAGCGGGGTAGCTGCCATCTTGCGGTGGCTCTCCACGTCTTCTGGCTCGTGCTCTTCGGGTAACTCGGGGATGTCATGCAAGGGCTGGCCATGCAAGTGAGTCTTGATGCCGTACTTCTTGCCAATGGCGTTGAGGATGTTGGGCACCTTCTTGTCGTAGAAGCCCTTCATTCCTTCGCCACCGACTTGCAGGTCAACATTGGGGAAGGTGTAAATGCCAGTTGATCCAGCGCGGTTGCCTTCTTTGTTCATGATCTTTTCGGCCATCTCTTTGCCGACATGAGATGCCAAATCTTCAGGCGCAATTCCCGCTGCAAGCGACTCAAAAGTTCCGCCGCCTTTGGGGACATATCGCAGGTGATATTTGTCGCCTTTTTTCTCGTAGGACAGCGAATCAATGTGCTTGGCCAAGCTATAGCGGTCAGCTTGCACGTCGCCGGGCGTCACCACCAAGCCGTGGTAGCCCTTCTCGGCTGCATGGTGCATCAAACGCTTGAGTGCCATCTCTTCCCAGTTCTTTTTGAATGGGGCGTCTGGAACTGCATCTTTTTGTTGTCTTCCAAAGTGCTCAAGATTGTGCATTTGGCTATTCAATTCAAGTAGCTTTGGAGTGATGCTATTTGCCTCTTCCATTAAGCTGTCAAACCTTGGTCCAGCATCAGGTTCTTGTTTGGCTTGCTCATGCAATTGACGACGGCGTGTCTGAAGTTCTTCAAAAGCACTTTTTAATTTTTCTATTTGCTGTAATTTTTGTTCTGCATTAGGGTCTATGTAACCCTTATCGCGTCCCTGTTGGTGCCAATCGGACTGCAACTCTTCAAGGTGCAACAGCTTCTCACCGTTGGGGCCAGTGCGATCTTTGAGGCGCATACTGGCTAAAATGTTCTTTTCACCACCAAAGTGAGCATGCACGCCGGGGAACTCATCTCCGCCTTTGGGAGCTTTGATCAGCATCTCTCGGTAACGCTCTCCGCCCGGCAATGTGTACTGGTCATGGGCAGTTGGGTTTTGATTCAGGTCTGAGTATGTGTTGCGCCATATCTGATCCCAAATGGTTGGACGGTTTCTTTTGATGTTGTTGGCGTAACCTTCCAGCTCTTGCTCAATTTCCTTCTTGCTATAACCCTGAGACTTCAGCTCTTCAGCTTCCGTTTTTTCAAGTTTTTTCCTAACCGCCTTTTCGACATCGTCGGCGGTTGGATTGTTCAAAATCTTTTCACGGATGGCTGGCGCTGGCTTGGCCGCCAAGTGGGTCAAGAACTCTTCATGCGTCATGCGTGGCGCATTCATCAAGCCTTCAAGGTTGCGTTCTTTCAGCTCGGTTGGCTTGACGCCGGGCAACGCCATCAGCTCCTTCAGGAACTCTGAGCCTGTGCCGACCTTGCGCTTGAGCGCTTTAGCCCCCAAGTCCAGTGCCGAGTAAAACGGCTTACCTTTTCCGATGAGGTCTTTCATAGTGGGCGCTCTTCTATTTCAAGGTGATGGGCGTGGGTGACTTTGCTGTTAGGCTTATGGTGTACGTGCTCTTCTGCTATCCACTCTTCAGGTGCGATTAAACCACCTCGGGCAAATCCATAATTTTTTTTCTTAAATGGCTGTGCTCTAGGCAAGTCAGACAAACCAGCCTCTTTGTTGATCTTCTCGACTTCTTTGTCTGTCAATACCCGATTGACTTTCATTGAGCCACCGATCAGCCAATTGCCTGTCATGTTGGGGTTAGTTTTATAACGGTAGTGCCCACCCATTGGGATTTGATCGGTGATGTGCGCCTTGACTGGGATCAGCTTGCCTTGTGCGTTGGTGCCGCGCTCATTGGCGATTGATTGCCAGTCCACATCGTTTGGCATCTCAACTTCAGCCCACGCATGGTTTGCTGGGCGCGTGTCTGGCGCTGTCAGGGATGGGTCAGACTTCTCTCCGATGTGAGTTGCGATTGGCAAGTCGCCAGCGTGCCAGCCGGGACGATATGCAAGGTCGCCAATTTTGGATTTGACCTTGCCGTTGCGCATCTCGCCCTCTTTGGCATTGATCCACTTGCCCATCTCCACTGGAGTGTTGGCGTCAACAAACAGAGGAAACAGCTTGCCGGGATGATCTTTGTGCACGCGAAAAAGTTTGTATGCTTTCACGGTATTCTTTGGTTCCTTGGCTTTTGGTATGCCACCCTTGTTCATCAGCGCAAGTCGCATGGCGTCCATGTCTCTGGTGTTATGACGTGCATGGATGCTGCCACCATGAGCTTCTCCACCCGGTGAACCTGAAGAATCACCGCTGGGACCAGAGACGCCACCAGATGGACCATTTGATCCAGAGTCCCCTGGGCCGTTGCTTGCGGCGGCCGCAGCGGCGGCAGTTGCATCGCTTGATGAATCCAAACCGTTTACAGCATTGGATGCCGTGTTGTCTGGTGAGTTGTCGCTCGCAATTGCAGCAGCAACTGCCGCATTGTTTTCTTCTTCAGTGAGCGATGGGTCTTGAGATGGAGATGGAACTGAATTTAAACCAAGAACATTGGAAATCATATTCCCAATAGACATTTGGCTAATAACGCTTAATACACTGTTGACGTTGTTGACGGCATTATTAAAGTCTTCTTGCGTCGCTGTGGTGTTGGGTGCTGAACCCGGACCACCAACTGGTCCAAGGAATGGATCAGTCTCTGACAATTGAACCAGTGGAGCTTGGGTCAATGCGCCGCCCGATGCCTTCTTGACAATGGGTTGGTAGATGGGCTGTGGCTGAGGCACGCCGTGCTGTTGTTCTAAATTGCTAATGATCTTCTGCTGTTGCACGAATGGTTTGTTTGCTTCAACCATCATTGCTTTGAGACGATCCAGCTCGGCTTGTCGTTCAGGTGCCATGTTGACCTCAATGGGGGAAATTGCCGTCATTATGCCTTCGCACGCCCTGTACGTCTACAGCAAGGTGTTGTAAGTTTCATGCAAGTTTGGTCGGTTCAACCGACTAAACGGCATATGGGTTGGTCAACTGGGAGCGCTTGTTGAAGTCCAAGGCATCGATGACGTCCTCTGGATCGTAGTCGTCCCGCGGTGGTGCGTCGATGCTGATCCAGCCACCATCACGCAGGTATCTCAAGCCTTGGCTGATGCAGTCCACAAACTCGTCGTGTATTGTGCCTTCGGGGAATGAGCATATCTGGCTGACCATGCCCTCCGCCCAGTCACGCACGAATCCCTTCTTGACGCCAGACTCTGGCACCCACACTCGGCCAGCTCTGATGATGTTGGCCACGATGGACAGCCGCTGTATCTTGTCAGCCCTGCCGGGGTTGTAGGCATGGACGGGCAGGTGAGCTTGGTGCAAGTCTTGGATCAGGCTGATGCCTGCGCTCTTGTCCTCCACCAGCAGCAAGTCCACGCGCTTCTTGTTCTTGCCTTCGCCGTACACCACCTCGTACTCGTCAATGACCTTTGGCCGCAACTGTGGGTATTGCAGGTGCTCTTGCCAGCAGTCGAGGATGATGACGCACATCCCGCCGTCCAGTGGCTTGAACACGCCCATGGTGATACAGCCAGTCGGGTCGTTGTGCGTCTTGTCGCTTGTGGCGCAGTCGTAGCTCTGGATGATGTACTCCAGCTTGGGGAAAGGCTTGCCGTCTGGCCAGAGCCTGAACCACTCACGCTTAACGATGCCGCCCTCTTCGGGGTCAATGATCTCGGCGTGAATCTCCTGCCGGCCGAGCTTGGTGCCCTCGTACTGGAGAATCTGCTGTTGGAAGCTGGGTGCAAGGTTCTCCACGTTGACGTAGGTCGATGCCTTGGTCACCCTTACGTCATCCCCATCCCGATCAATCAAGTCCATGATCAAGGGCTTTGGCTTGGGCGTGGTCGATGCAATGATGCGTGTCTTCTTGCCCAACCGCACGGCGAACTGAATCTGATCCCACGCTTCTTGCAGGTAGTCCCACGCCGCCAGCTCGTCCAGCCAAGCTCCATGCCATTGGCCGCCGCGGAAACGCTCAGGCTCGGACGCTGGGATGCCCTTGATGAATGCCCCATTGATCAACTTGATCTCATGCAGGCTCTTGTTGTAGTCGGCAACGAATATCTTGGGGATGACGTTGAGCAACCCTGAGTCACCCTCAAAGCACGTGCCGCGGACGTCACCACTCGTTGGGGCGGACACCAGCCACCGACTGTTTGGCATGTTGATAGCCCATTGGCCAATCGTCTCGGCAGCCGCACGGGTCTTACCCGCTCCACGGCCAGCCAGCAGCAACCAGATGTTCCAGCCTTCGCCCGGCGGCTCAATCTGGTGTTTGTGCGCCTGATTGCTCCAGCCAATCTCCCACTCGAACAATGCCTTTTGGTAAATGTTGACCTTCTGAAGCTCCCCAACGATGTACTTTCGGTTTGGGGACAGCTCCTTACTCTTTTCCGTAGGCTTCGAGCTGTCTTGCATATCGTGCTGCCTTGGCCAATTCGCCGAAGATGTTGTGGCTGTTCTCGATCACCAACGGTGCATCGTCATCACCCTTGTGGGTGACGCTGTCGCCATACTTCTTGGGATTGAACTTAGCCAGCAGTTTCAACCGCGTCTCAATCTGGAGTTTGCGGTGACCCAGCATGTCCACCCGCTTGATGGACTTGGTCTTCTCACCCTTCTCATTTACCGACTCGGTCGTCTCTTCCACGAACTCAGGCGTGTCAGCAATCCTCAAGCAATCCTCAGCAATGGCGTCGTAGCCTACATCACGCGCATACGCGATGGCTGTGGAAAGATCAGCATCCTTCTTCATCCAATCGTAGACTGTCCTCCACGCTGGGAAGCCTTCTTGTCTGCATATCTCTCTCAGTGGTATCCCCTCACTGAGCTGCTCACACATCTGTTTGGCTATTAGGGGATCGTATGTGGATGGTCTACCGTTTTTTTTCTTTGCCGCGGATTTTTCTTCGGTCATATTTCAGTCCTTTCGCACATTCGTTTCAGTGCATTGTGGGCTGGAGTTTAACCTGAAGTTGTGGTTCTTGGGAAGACGCTGTCGATGTCGGCTTGCATGGCTTCTATGCCTTGCGGTGTGCCTTGCATTCGATAGACGGGTTCTCCTCCCATTTTGTCGTCTGTTTTGTATAGGCGGATTGCGTATTGGTTGCCAAATACCAGTTCAATGAACCGTGGGGGCGTTTTATCTTGTGTCATTGCTTTCTCCATTTGAGTGCTCTTGCGCGGCCACGAACTCCTCGGCGTTTGGGCAACACGGCTGGCGTGTACCACTCCACCATTTGGCTCACCTCCTTGATGACTTGACGAACCAGACCCGGCGTCTCGCCCATGGCTTTGGCTAAGTGGTCAGCGAACCGTTTTGCAAGCTCGGATGTCTCATCGTCGTACATGATGATATTCATGGTTTGTCCTTTACCCATAGGCAGTCAAAACAGATGCGCATCATCCAACGCACGAACCAGTTTGGCTCCTTGCCTTTGTTGGGGCGATAAATAATGCCTGTCAGTCCGGGTCGGTTGCCGAACAGATAACATTGCCACTCTGATTTCTCAGGCGTCTTAACAAACTCATATTCCCGTGCCCTATAAACATACTTGGCAGGGTCTAAAGGGTGTTCGTACAGTGGCATGATCACTCCAAGCTCATGTTCATGACGCGCTGCTCCATGACCTTGTTGGCCATGCGCAATGCTTTGTTGTCGGCCTCCAAGCGATTGATCTTTGTCTGCATGTGCATCAATCGGCTGCTGGCTTGGTCGATCCAATCCTTCACTTCTTGCGGCATAGCGAATTCTTTTTCTACAGACTTCACTGGTTTCTGTGTACTTTTAGGGGTTTTGCTCGGTTCAACCGACTGTTTTTTGGCGGTTGTTTTTTTGGCGATGGTCATTTGTTTGATCCTGTGTTGCGGTCAAGGTTGCGGGTGATCTGCTTCAACTCTTCAATTTCGGCGTTTTGGCGCATTTTTTCTTGAGTTGATGCCTGTGGTCGGAATATCCGATCAAAGCTCTCCATGAAGGCTGTGGAGTCTTCTGGACGGCGTTTGTCGCCTTTGCCTGCTTCGTGTGTCATTAGTCCATGTCCTTTGCTAAACAAACGAACGATTTTGGGGCGTACCAATTTTTGTTTTGTTCTTGCGTTGCCATGAGTTGAACTCTGGCTTTTTCGCACAGCGCTTTGGTTTTGAATTCGCCGAGGCGTTCCCAGCCCAAGGCGTTGTTGGTGGTGTTTTGCAGCACCACGAGTATGAATGCTCCGATCATGTGTTCATCTCCTCAATCAATACGCCACACAGTTCTCGTGCGGCAGCGTTACCACCTTTGACGCTGATGATCACGGTGTCGCCTTCAACGCGCACACCACGCATTAGCCCAACCCAATGCTCTGACCTTTTACATGATGTGCCAAGTACGTTTCTTTCTACGCATCTTTGCATTTGCATTTGCATACCGTCAACGAATCCACGCTCATAAGCGCCATCTGATTTTTCACCCCATATTTGGCGACACACTTCAATTGGAAGTGCACCAATGTGATTGGGGTTGTGCTCATTCCACTCTTCAATGGTTTTGTAGATCATTTTGTTTTTCTCCTTACATTTGTGAAACGGCATGATTCGACCAAGCCAGCCAATCATTTCTCCGCATTTTTGACAACAGTAAGACGGATATTTCATGTCTTACTCCTTTATGTCGTGTTTAGCTTCTGTCCATCTAACTATTTCTTTGAAACAGTCGTGATAACTGCTATACCCAGTCCACTCCGATTCAAGATAAGCATCTATTTCTTTACCCATTAATTGCTTGCGGTGTTGTGAATGGGTGTAGAGAGGTGTCCAAAAATCGTAATTCATTGGATTTGGTTTATCTTTATCAAAAAAAAGACAATCGTTTTCTTCACTCATCCATGCTTTAGGCTCTTGCTTCTCTGCCTTGGGTTGTGATTCATCTTCAAACAAATGTTTCGCTCTAAGTCTGGCTGAGTACGGAACTGCTTCAATTTTTTCAACAACATCATCACCGCCAAGCAACTTGACCATCTTGTTCATGGCTGTAATTGCTATGCCTCGTTGTGTAGCAACATTTTGATCTTCAATGAATGTTTGATATAGCAATATGATTGCTTCTTCAATTTTTGGAATGTTCATGTGCTCTCCTTTATGCCGTGGGCGGCTTCGATTGCTCTGACAATTTCTCGATAACCATCGCATGACTTTAGCTTCAAAGCATTCATGATCTGCTCATCCGTCAGCGGCTTGCGGGGTTGTGGGCGGGTGTAGACAGGAATTTTCCAATCAACAGTCTTTGGCATATCTTTTAAGCCTGTTGCGTTTGGTTCAAAATTTAAACGATGCCTTGCGTTTGTGATAAACCCAACAGGAGGCTGTTCTTGATCTGCCAGTTTTTTGTCAAGTTCATCACAACGCTGGCACATCTGCTCCCACAGTTCTTTGTATTTCATGTCTTACTCCTTTATGTCATGGGCGGCTTCTTGAAATTCCTTACGCAACCTATTGCGCCACCAAAACTGACCTTTTTCTGTTGGATGTTTATCGCCAAACCAAACATCATCAATATCACTTGCTCCAAGCAGAAAATTTATGATGTCCTTTTGCTCATCCGTCAGCGGCTTTCGTTGTTGTGGTTTGGTGTAAAGCGCCATACCCACAGGTAATATCACAGATGCTTTGATTGGTGCGTAGGTAAACCGCCCACCGTAAACGCCAGTAACCACCGCCACAGGTTCATCCTGCTCTTGCTTGGCTAGTGCTTCACGAATAAATTTAGAAGTTGCTTCATGCTTTTCTCTTTTCGCTTGGTTTCGGTTTGGCTC
>Ga0316232_1005116_pt1 | contig 10629 bp, 6 predicted proteins | sample TBHtaG_FD_206006 | JGI IMG/M metagenome (GOLD analysis project Ga0316232, IMG submission 206006) | Freshwater microbial communities from Trout Bog Lake, Wisconsin, USA - TBH18025_13 | ecosystem: Environmental > Aquatic > Freshwater > Lake > Hypolimnion/Profundal zone | place: USA: Wisconsin... | reverse complement strand
GAGGCCGAGCGGCTGATCATCCCGCTGCAGTACGAGCTGTCCCGGCGCACCGGCATCCCCCTGGTGGCCACCAACGACTCCCACTACCTCAACCACGAGGACGCCGACCTGCACGACACCCTGCTCTGCATCGGCACCAAGACCTTCAAGAGCGCGCAGAAGCGCATGCGCTTCCACACCGACCAGTTCTTCGCCAAGACCCCCGCGGAGATGGCCGCGGTGTTCCGGGAGCACCCGGAGGTGCTGGAGCGCAGCCTGGAGATCGCCTCCAGGATCGAGCTCTACCCCATCACCCGCAGGCCGGTCACGCCCCAGTTCCCGGTCCCCTCCGGCCACACCCTGGAGAGCTACTTCCTGGAGGTGGCCCGGGCCTGCTTCGAGGAGCGCATCGCCGAGTGCCGGCCCCTCTGGCAGCGCGGCGTGCTCAAGTACACCGAGGACAAGTACCGGGCCCGGCTGGCCTTCGAGCTGGAGACGGTGCTCAGCATGGGCTTCCCGGGCTACTTCCTGCTGGTCTGGGACTTCATCCGCAAGGCGCGGGAGATGGGCGTGCCGGTCGGCCCCGGCCGCGGCAGCGCCGCCGGGAGCATCGTGGCCTGGTCCATGCACATCACCGACATCGACCCCATGCAGTACGACCTGCTGTTCGAGCGCTTCCTGAACCCCGAGCGCATCTCCATGCCCGACGTCGACATCGACTTCTGCCGGGACGGCCGGCAGAAGGTGATCGACTACGTCACCGAGACCTACGGCAAGGACCGGGTGTCCAACATCATCACCATCAACCAGCTCAAGACCAAGGCCGTCATCAAGGACGTGGCCCGGGTGTTCGAGAAGGACTTCGCGTTCGCCAACAACCTCACCAAGCTGGTGCCCCAGGAGCCCGGCAAGCCCATCACCGTCGAGCAGGCCATCCACGACAGCGAGAAGCTGCGCGAGCTCTACGAGACCGACCCGGAGGTGAAGAACATCCTGGACATCTCCGCCCGGCTCGAGGGCCTGGCCCGGAACACCGGGGTGCACGCCGCCGGCGTCATCATCGCCCCGGACGACCTCACCAGCTTCGCCCCGCTGGCCCGGGACAAGGACGGCAAGGTGATGGTGCAGTACACCATGATGGAGGCCGAGCGGGCCGGCCTGCTGAAGATGGACTTCCTCGGCCTGGAGACCCTCACCCAGATCGCCAAGACCCAGGAGTACATCGCCAGGACCCACGGCAGGCCGGTGGACATGCTGGCCATCCGCACCTTCGACGACAAGCGCACCTTCGACCTGTTCTCCCAGGGCGACACCGACGGCATCTTCCAGTTCGAGTCCGGCGGCATGAAGCAGCTGCTGCGCAACCTCAAGCCCGACCGGTTCGACGACCTCATCGCCCTCAACGCCCTGTTCCGCCCCGGCCCCCTGGGCGCGGGCATGGGCGACAAGTACGTGAACTGCCGCCACGGGCGCGAGACCGTCACCTACATGTTCCCCGCCCTGGAGCCGATCCTCGCCCCCACCTACGGCGTGATCCTCTACCAGGAGCAGGTGATGCAGATCGCCAGCCTCATCGCCGGCTACTCCCTGGGCGAGGCGGACATGCTGCGCCGGGCCATGGGCAAGAAGGACTTCGCCAAGATGGCCAAGGAGGAGTCCAAGTTCGTGGAGCAGGCCGTGGCCCGCGGCCACGACCGGGAGAAGACGGTCAAGCTGTTCAAGGACATCGAGTTCTTCGCGGGGTACGGGTTCAACAAGTCCCACAGCGCCGCCTACGCCCTCATCGCCTACGAGACCGCCTACCTCAAGGCCAACTACCTCACCGAATTCATGGCCGGCCTGCTCTCCACCAAGTCCGGCCGCACCGACGACGTGGTCAAGTACATCCAGAACTGCCGCGAGCTGGGCCTGGAGGTGCTGGGCCCGGACATCAACCAGAGCGAGCTGGACTTCACCATCACCGGCGCCAACCAGATCCGGTTCGGCTTCGCCGCCGTCAAGGGGCTGGGCGAAGCGGCCCTGGAGGCCATCCTGGCCGCCCGCGCCCAGGAAGGGGGCTTCAAGGACTTCTTCCACGCGCTCAAGGCCACCGATCTGCAGAAGGCCAACCGCCGGGTCTGGGAGTCCCTCATCAAGGCCGGCGCCTTCGACTCCATGGAGGCCAACCGCGCGGCCCTGATGGCCGGGCTGCCCTCGGCCCTGGAGAACGCCGGCAAGGGCGGCATCGACACCGGCATGACCTCGCTGTTCGACGAGGCGGAGATGGCCAGCCTGGCCGACAACTGGGCCGTGCCCGAGGACGTGGAGCCCTGGACCCGCAAGGAGCGCCTGCGCAACGAGCGCGAGACCCTGGGCCTCTACGTGTCGGGCCACCCGCTGGAGGAGTTCAAGGACGCCCTGCAGGTGCACACCGTGGGCTCCATCGCCGCCCTCAAGGAAGGCGTCGCCGCCGGCCGCTACAAGGACCGGGACGAGGTGAACCTGGGCGTCATGGTGAGCAACGTCTCCTTCAAGACCAACGCCAAGAACGAGCCCTGGGCCATCCTCTACCTGGAGGACCTCACCGACAAGGTGGAGGCCCTGCTCATGGCCTCCCACTTCGACCCCGGCACCCGCAAGCGCACCCGCACCTTCGAACTGTACCGTCACCTGGCCCTCACCGACGCGCTGCTGCGGGTGAAGGGCGAACTGAAGGTGGAGACGGCCGGCGGCAACGGCAACGGCAACGGGGCCGAGGAGGAAGAGGAGGAGCAGACCGTCATCAAGCTGTTCGTCACCGGGCTGGAGAACCTGGAGGACCTGCAGGGCAAGGGCTTCAGCGGCGCCGTGGTGAAGCTGCCCAAGGGCGAGTACCCCGAGCGGCTGCTGCCGCTGCTGCGCATGTACCACGGCACGCTCCCGCTGCAGATCGAGTTCCAGGGCCAGGACGGCAGCGTGGCCCGGATCAAGGCCGGGCCCGAGCTGAACCTGCGCTTCGATCCGGATCTCTCCGAGCGCCTGGTCAAGGAGGCGGGCTGCGGGTTGAGCTGGACCTACTGAGCGGTCACGTCCTGGGCAGATGTCGGAACCAATTAAATACAAATAATTTCGGATCTGACCCAGGTTGGCGTCCCCAGTCTCTCGTCGAGCTGTGACTCCCTGTTTTTTCCAAGTACACAGTTCTGACAATCATGAGAACCGGGCTGGCGGCCGAACCATAGTTGCTTATATTGTGTCTCAATCAAAGCATCTTCCCGCGTGATGCCTTTGATGGGGATAAAAAAATCATCGCAATTTTCCGCCCCGCCCGGGTGCCAGGGCCGGGCGCATGGCCGGAAAAGGAGCGGACATGCTGCGATCACTTCTCATTCTCGCCGTTCCCTGCGCCACGCTCCTGGCCTCCATTCCGCCCGTGGGCCGGGATTTCATACCGGGCGGCCAGGACCCGATCGGCCTGGCCGACATCCCCCTCGGCCGGGAAACCGCCAAGGCCGGATCCAGCGAACTGGCCATGCTGCGGGAGAATGCGGAGCGCGGCGACCTGAACGCCCAGGCCAGGCTGGGGATCATGTACTACTGGGGCCAGGGCGCCCCCCAGGACTATGTGGAAGCCCAGATCTGGCTGCGCAAGGCTTCGGAGCGGGGCAACATGGACGCCCAGGCCAAGCTGGGGGCCATGTGCTTCCTGGGCCAGGGCGGGCCCCGCAACCTGGAGGAATCCGTCAAGTGGTTCCGGCTGGCCGCCGACCAGGGCGAACCCTACGCCCAGGGGTGCATGGGCGTGATGTACGCTGTGGGCGAAGGGGTGCCCAGGGACCTGATCCAGGCCTACGTCTGGCTGGTCCAGGCCCAGGCGGGGGGCGACGCCGACGCCGCCGGGCCGTTCGAGCAGGTCAAGCGCCACCTCACCCCGGAACAACTCAAGGAAGCGGAGCGCCGGGTCAACCAGGCCATGAAGAACCGGGTGGCCGACTGATCGGACCGGCAGAAATGGATACACTCGGGGAGCAGGCCCAGGAGTCTCCATGACCATCCCCGACTATTCAGGAACCGCCCGAGCCGAAGTGCCGGAAGCCTTCAAGTGGCGGATCGAGCACATCTACCCGGACGCCCAGGCCTGGCGCGCCGACTTCGGCCGGGTGCAGGAACAGGCCGCGGCCCTGGACCCCCTGGGCCGGGAGTGGACCGCCTCGCCCCGGGCCATGGGCGACTTCATGGAGCGGCTGGAGCAGGTCAACCAGCTGGGCTCCAGGCTGGCCCACTACGCCGCCCTCCAGGGCGACATGGACCTGGGCGACACCCTCTACCAGGCCATGAAAGGCGAAGTCCAGAGCTTCATGGTGGACCTGGGGGCCCGGCTGGCCTTCATGGAGCCCGACCTGCTGGAGCTGGGCGAGGCCAAGGTGGAGAGCTACATCCAGGCCGACCCGCGACTGGCCCCGCACCGGGTGGGCTTCCTGAAGATCCTGCGGATGAAGGCCCACGTGCTGCCTGAAGGCGAAGCGCGGGTGGTGGCCACCGCGGGACTGTTCGGCACGGCGCCGCACGCCGCCGCCGGCATGCTCACCGACCTGGACATGCCGAGGCCCGAAGTGACCCTGTCCACCGGCGAGTGGGTGACCCTCAGCACCGCCAACTACCAGAAGCACCGCGCCGCCAAGGACCCCGCCGACCGGCAGCTGGTGATGGAGACCTACTGGACAAGCCAGAAGCGCTACGAGAACACCCTGGCCACCCTGCTGGACGCCGGCATCAAGCAGGACCTCTTCCAGGCCCGGGTGCACCACTACCCCACCTGCCTGGACGCCGCGCTCTACCCCGAGGCCATCGACCCGCAGGTCTACCGCAACCTGGTGGCCACCGTGCGCGCCAACCTGGCCCCGCTGCACCGGCTGCTGCGCCTGCGCCGGAAGATGCTCGGCCTCGCGGAGCTGCGCTACGGCGACCTTTACGCCTCGGCGGTGAGCACGGTCACCCGCACCTACCCGTTCGATGAGGGCAGGGACCTGGTGCTGCGCGCGGCCCGGCCCCTGGGCGCGGCCTACACCCAGGTCCTGGAGCGGGCCTTCGGCGGCGGCTGGATCGACGTCTACCCCAACCTGGGCAAGCAGTCCGGAGCCTATTCCAGCGGCGTCCACGGCGTCCATCCCTTCGTCAAGATGAACTACGACGGCACCTTCCACCACGTCTCCACCCTGGCGCACGAACTGGGCCACGCCATGCACTCGTACCTGTCCGAGCAGGCCCAGCCCTACGCCACCTCCGACTACCCCATCTTCCTCGCCGAGATCGCCAGCACCTTCAACGAGAACATGCTCATGCACACGCTGCTGGAGACCGAGCGGGACACCACCCTCAAGCTGTTCCTGCTGGACAGCTACCTGGAGACCCTGCGCGGCACCCTGTTCCGCCAGACCCTGTTCGCCGACTTCGAGCTGGCCATGCACGAGCGGGTGGAGCAGGGCCAGTCGCTCACCCCGGACTGGCTGAGCGCCAAGTACCTGGAGCTCACCCGGCTCTACTACGGCCACGACCAGGGCGTGGTGCGGGTGGACGACTACATCCAGACCGAGTGGAGCGGCATTCCCCACTTCTTCTACAACTTCTACGTCTACCAGTACGCCACCGGCATCGTCGCCTCCATGGCGCTGTCCGAGGCCGTGCTCACCGAAGGCGAACCGGCGCGGGAGCGCTACCTGGGCTTCCTCGGTTCCGGCAGCAGCCGGTTCCCCCTGGACACGCTCAAGGCAGCCGGCGTGGACCTCGCCAGCCCCGAGCCCGTGGCGGCGGCCCTCAAGGCGTTCGACCGGCTGGTGGCCCAGATGGAAACCCTTCATGGCGGTTGAGGCCCGGCGGGGCTTCGTGCACAATCTCGCTTGACGCCCGCCCGCAGCGAAGGGAGTTTGCCCTTTGATCTTCCTGATCTTCATCACCCTGATCGTCGGCCTGCAGATCCTGCACCGGCGGCTGCTGCACCAACTGTTCCACCCCCGGTTCGACCGCTGGGTGCTGGCCGCGCTGATCCTCATCCACCTGCCGCTGGCGTGCTACATGGGCATCCGCCTCACCGGCGGCGGCTCCGCCGCGGTCTGGCTGCGCCCCCTGGCCCGGGCCGGCGCCTACTTCCAGATGCTCACGGTCATGGACCTGCTGGTCTGGGCCGGCGCCAGCCTGGTCTGGCGGTGGACCCACCTGTGGCGGACCCCGGCCCGCGAAGAGGCCCTGGAGAGTTCCCAGCGCCGGAAGTTCCTGCGCCAGACCAGCGTGCTGGGCGTGGCCCTGGCCGGCTACGGCGTGGTCCGGGGCAGCATCGAAGCCCGTTCCGACCCCGACATCATCCGCCTCGAACTGAGCTTCCCCGACCTGCCCCCCGGCCTGGACGGCCTGCGCCTGGTGCAGATCTCCGACCTCCACGCCGGCCCCCTGGTCCGTCCCGGGCAGGTGCAGCGCTGGGTCCGCCTGGCCCAGGGCGAGCGGCCCGAGCTCCTGGTGATCACCGGCGACATCGTCGACAGCCTGCCCGGCGAGGCCGGCGTCGTGGCCGACGCCTTGCGCGATCTGCGGGCCCCCCTGGGCTGCTACGCCATCCTGGGCAACCACGACTACTTCACCGACCCCCGGCCCATCTGGCGGACCCTGGAAGGCATCGGCGTCCAGTTCCTGGAGAACCGCCACGCCCTGGTGACCCGCAAGAGCAGCACCCTCGCCCTGGTGGGCCTCCAGGACCCCATGGCCCGGCACGGCCACTTCCGCGACATCACCTACGGCCCCGGGCCCCAGCCCGCCGCCGCCGTCGAGGGCATCCCTGGCGGCGCCTGGCGCCTGTGCCTGAGCCACCGTCCCAGCGACTGGCACCTGGCGCGCCGGACCGGCGCCCCCCTCACCCTTTCCGGCCACACCCACGGCGGCCAGGTCAACCTCATCCCCGGCGTGTCCAGCGCCATCCTCCTGGGCCAGTACACCCAGGGCCTCTACCGCCAGGACAGCCAGTCCCTCTACGTCAACCGCGGCCTGGGCGTGGTCGGCCTGCCCATCCGGGTCGGCGCCCCGCCCGAGATCACCGTCATCACCCTGCGCCGCGGGTGAAAACCTCTTCCCCTGCGGCCGGGGTGGAGGTAACATTTCAATTCACGTTCCCGCGGCTCCATCGTCTAGCGGTTAGGACGGCGCCCTCTCACGGCGTTAACAGGGGTTCGATTCCCCTTGGGGCTACCAGAGAATAAGGTACTTAGGCCCGGGGAACCGGGCCTTTTGCTTCTCATGGTAAAGTAACCGTTCAGCCGTGTCCCAACAATGATCTCGGAAGATTGCTTTCCTCCGCGGGGCGGAGGAAAGCTTGGCTGATGAACCCAGGGCGCCGACGGAGTCTTCGGGGCGCAGGCGGCGTTCAGAACATTCATAGCACTTCGATGAATGGTTCGGTTGTACTTATAGCCATGGCCGGTCAGCCTGGGTAAATGGAGAAGCTGGTCAAGCGAATCGAGGAACTGGAAGCATTGCTGGCTGTGGCGCTGGGCCGGATTGTGGAACTGGAGGAGCAGCTCCGGCAGAACTCCAGGAATAGCTCCAAATCGCCGAGTTCAGATATGGGCCGTCGTAAGGTTCCAAAGGAAACGACCGGACGCAAACCGGGTGGGCAGCCCGGTCATCCAGGGACGATGCGGGATCCAGTGCCCCAAGATCAAGTCGGGGAGGTCGTGGACCTGGATCCCGAAACCTGCGCGAACTGCGGTACTCGGCTGGAAGCCGCGCCGAGGTTGGATGCGGACATCCGCCAGGTCATGGAGACTCCCGAATTCCAGGCCTTTGTCCGGGAATTCCGGCTCTGGAAGAAGCGTTGCCCGAAGTGCGGCGGCTTCACGCGGGGAAAGATGCCTCCGGGTTCCCCGAAAGGCGCATTCGGCCCGCGCATCCAGGCCATGGTGGCCATGCTGTCTGGCCGGTTCCGACTGAGCCGTCGTGAAGCCCAGGCCCTGATGCGGCTGTTGCTCGGCGTGGATATGAGCCTCGGGTCCGTGCAGGCCTGCTGCGAGGCCGCCAGCGAGGCCATGGCGGAGACCCATGAGGATCTCCACGCTGAGATTAAAGCTTCCCCTTTTGCTCATGCCGATGAGACCGGGTTTGGCCAGTGCGGCGACGATCGGATGTGGTTGTGGGCGGCTACTTCTGGCCTCACGGAGGTGTTCCGGCTCCTGCCCGGCCGGGGTGGTGATCAGGCCAGGGATTTGCTGGGAGAGGGCTTCTCTGGCGTCCTTCATCGAGATCGATGGAAGCCATACGAACAACTGCTCGGTGCTCGAAGTCAGATTTGCCATGCGCACCTTCGACGGCACTTCCAGGCCATGCTGGAAAGCAGTGGCGAAACGGCAACCCAGGGTGCCATGTTGAAACTGGCGAGCGACCGGACCTTCCATTGGTGGCATGCCTTCGAACGGGATGAAATTGACCGGGCCGAATTGGTCCGAAGGATGGACCCCATCCAGAAGGAAACCCATCAGCGCCTGACGATATTGCGGGACGATCCCACCGTGCAGAAGAAGGCCCGTGGCATCGCCAAAGATCTCCTTCGCCAGTGGGAGGCTATCTGGACCTTTGTTACGGAGGACGCGGCTGTCCCGACCAACAATGAAGCCGAGTCTGCCCTGCGCAAGGCCGTCCTTTGGCGGAAGGGGAGCTTCGGCATCAACAGCCAAGCCGGCGCCAGGTTCGTGGAGCGCATCCTGACCCTGGCCGGCACGACCCGTAGGCGCGGCATCGACCTCCTACCTTGGCTCACCGAGGCTATCCAGGCGGAACTGTCCGGGGCTCCCCCTCCGGCATTGGCCTGACTCAGTCACCGAAGCATCGGTTCAAGCAGTTCCGCTTTCCTCCGCCCCGCGGAGGAAAGCAATCTTCCGATGTGATCGTTGGGACCCGACTGAACGGTTACAAAATATATTGGGATGGCGTCGGTCAATGGGCCAACTCCGCCGGTGAGTAGAATTCTCATGCCCTCTTCACCAGCCGTCTCGACAGTTCATCTACAACAAAGGGGTTGCTTGGATCGTCTTCATGACGAATCTCGTCCACTTTTTCCTGCTTACCCACACCGGCATAAAGCCGGTTGGGAAAATTGAGCACCAGGCCCGGTTCCTCGCTGATGCAGCGGTAGCAATGCACAACACCCTTCGGTACCAGGATTGCCCCAGGGCTGTTGCAGCCGATACCGATCTCCATTCGATTCCTGTAGGTCGGACTCTCCGAACGGTTGTCCCACAGGGTCACTTTGAAATCCCCGGGGCCGAACCACGCGAACAAGTCGGCCTGATCCACGTGTTCGTGGGGCCCTCTGAGGATGCCTGGCAGGGTCACGCTCACATAGGACATGGCCGGCCGGAATTCCTCGTCAAGCTCATCATGCCTGAAGAGCTCAACCAGCCATCCTCGTTCGTCAATGATTTTTCGCAGGTGTCTTACGATGACTCCCTCGATGGCACCTTTGCGGAAAGTATCGCTCACACTTTCACCAATTCAGGAAATGGGGTGGCTTGAGAAGATGCGAGATGGTTGGCAATGGCCAAGCTGGCAAACGTCCCGGCATCAGACCACCACCCATCGATGATTCCATAGGTCATGTCACCGATATTTATATATTTATTATTGACATCCGTAATTTCCATCTCTCCCCGGCCGGATGGCTTTACCCCGCGAATGATTTCAAATACTCGGTGGTCATAGAAATAGATGCCAGTGACTGCCATATTTGATTGAGGCTTGGATGGCTTCTCTTCAATCCCAACGACCCGGTCGCCTTGCAGCAAGGCAACCCCGAACCGGGATGGATCATCTACGGCCTTCAGCAGGATTCGAGCCCCTTGGCCTTGGGCTGCGAAAGCCTCAACTTGAGGGCCCAGGTCTTCTTGGAAAATATTGTCACCAAGAATGACACAGATGGTGTCGCCGCCCGCAAAATTTTCCCCCAGGCCCAGTGCCTGGGCGATTCCGCCAGCCTCGTCCTGCACCTTGTATGTGAAGCGGCAACCGAAGTCCTTCCCCGAACCAAGGCAGCCGACCACGTCCCCCATGTGCTCGGTGCCGGTCACAATAAGAATTTCTTTGATTCCAGCCTGCTTCAATTTCCAGACCGGATGCCAAAGCATTGGTACTTGCCCCACGGGAAGAAGGTGTTTATTCGTCACCTTGGTAAGGGGGAACAACCGAGAGCCGGTCCCACCGGCAAGTACGATACCTTTCATGGCCAATCTCCCCTCTCCTAGATATTCCCTGCTGCCAACGCCCGCTTCAGTATGTCAACCACCCGATCAACCGTCTCAATACTCATTTCGGGCCAGATCGGCAAGCTCAGAACCTCCCCGGCAGCTTGCTCCGCAACCGGGCATTGAGTGTCGGCATAGGCCTCCTGGTAGAACTTCAGGCGGTGGATCGGGACGGGGTAATAAATCATGGTTCCGATGCCTTCGTTGGCCAGGAAGGCATGGACGGCGTCCCTTCGCCCAGACCGGATGCGGATCGTGTATTGATGGAACACATGACCATCCACAACTTCTGGCGCCTGGACGCCGGCCAGGCCCGCCAATCGATCCCCGTAGGCGACGGCGACCCTGACCCTGCTTTCGTTCCAGGAATCCAGGTGTGGCAGTTTGATTCGCAACATGGCCGCTTGAATTTCAT
>Ga0316232_1005111_pt1 | contig 10636 bp, 11 predicted proteins | sample TBHtaG_FD_206006 | JGI IMG/M metagenome (GOLD analysis project Ga0316232, IMG submission 206006) | Freshwater microbial communities from Trout Bog Lake, Wisconsin, USA - TBH18025_13 | ecosystem: Environmental > Aquatic > Freshwater > Lake > Hypolimnion/Profundal zone | place: USA: Wisconsin... | reverse complement strand
TTGGTTTGGGATGCGTTCCTCTCTTGCGCAATTTTGTGAGCCGGTGGCGCGACGGGGATGCTGCGTGAAGTAATGTCCGCCCAGGTGCAAAGACGGGGACGGCGTGTTACGTCACCTGTTTGCGTGCCGGAACGATGCGTCCAGAGCTAACATCCGGTCTTGAGATGGGAAAATAAACTTGCGGACCCAGTCAGCGATGACAAGATGACGGCCAATGAAATTCAACATCTCGTGATGGTCGCGGGCTAAGTCATCTAGGAAATGTCAGTCAAGAATGATCAATGGTAAGCCAGTGTTGATTCTCCGCCAAACAACCCGCGTTTTTAATCGACTTGCCATGCTGCTCGTGGCAATGACTGCGCATGGAAAGGAGCTTGTCATGATGCCTCGTGTCGTTACGTGGCCGGCCCCGGCCGAGGAGTCGGCCTCGCCGGATTACAAGCTCACCGTCGCCGGCGCACCGGTGTTTGTGTACCAATCACGCGTCCGTGCGGAGATTCTTCAGAACGATGGATTATGGACGCATCGCCGGGACTGCCCGGGTGAGCAGGCCGCATTCGCCATCTTCGATGTTCGTGAGCCGGTGGTAGTGACCATCAAATCCTCGCAACCGATTACGAGCGTCATGGTCTTGCCGGCCCGCGCTAATGTGAGCGCCACGATCAACGCCGACACCGTGAATTTTACACTCACAAAAGCGCAACATGTCACCGTGTTATTCAATGGCTCGGCTCACCGGCCATTACATTTGTTTGTCGGCGAACCCGAACAAGATGTTCCTCGTCCCGATGATACGAATGTCGTCTATTTTGGTCCCGGCACACATACGATCACCGAAGTGCAGATCAAAAGCGGCCAGACGGTTTATCTCGCAGGCGGCGCGGTGGTGAAGGGTGTGTTGCGGCCCGGTGAAGCCGGCGAGTACAACCCAAAATGGAAAGACACCTTTTTCAACGGCGTGCTTCTGAACGCTGCCGCAGTCGTGAACGTGCGGATCTGCGGGCGCGGAATTCTCGACGCGAGTTTGGTGCCCCACCCGGGGCGGAACATGATCGGGGTCCACAAGAGCCAGCACGTTAAACTTTCGGGAATTACGTTGCGCGATGCCGGTAACTGGAATGTCCACATCCACGAATCGGCGGATGTGGAGGTCGACGATCTGCGAATCATTAGTGGCCGGCTGAATAGCGACGGGATCAACAGCACCAACTCCCGCGACGTCCACGTTCATCGCTGTTTTGTGCGCAACCACGACGACAGCATCGTCGCGAAAACCCTCGTGCCTGACAAACCGTGTGAACACATTCGCGTCGAAGACTGTGTCATCTGGTCGGATTGGGGTTATGCGTTGGGCGTGACGTACGAGACTTGGTCGCCAATTTCCGATGTCCAGTTTCGCCGGTGCGATGTGCTGGCGGCGCGGCATTGGGTTCTCGGCATCCATCTGTCCGATGGCGCAATGGTCAGCAATGTCACATTTCAAGACATCGAAGTGGCCGATCTCAAGATGGCAGGGAAACGAAGCAACATGCCGGATGAACCCAAACTCATTCGGATGGTGGTACAAAAAGACGTGTGGGGGCACGATTCCACGCGCGGGCACGTTCGCGACATCACTATCGAACACATCACGGTTGACGGTGTAAAGTTACCGGAATCGGAATTTATTGGGGCTGACGCCGCGCATGGCATTGAAAATGTCGCAATCCGGGATATTCATTTGCGCGGCCACTCGCCGGTCGCCGATATTACTGCACTCGGCGGAACCACCAATGAATTTGTCCATGGCCTGCGAGTGTTACCGCTTTAGTTGGGATTACACGGCGCGTCCGCTTCCAATGCTGGGATGGCATTTCCATGGCTGGGTTGGTGATGACATCACCGCGCGCTCGATCCAATTTGCTTGTGCTTTCTTGGTTAGACGCTATTTCATTTCTCCATGAATCCACTTTCCTTTATGACCGCCAACTTCGTCGCCCGCCAACTCGGCTATAAGATGTCGGGCGGCTGGGGCCAGGGCGACACCGCCACCAACGACTACTTCCGCCCGCTCGCGACTTTCAGTGAACGTTTCGACGCCATGCTCGCCGAAATCGCCGCGCTCGGCTTCAACGCCATCGACATCTGGACCGCCCATCTCCATTATAGTTGGGCCACGCCTGAACACATCGAGATCGCCCGCGCGCTCCTCAGCAAACACAAGCTCCGCGTCGTCAGCTATGCCGGCGGATTTGGCATAACGTCGCCGAGTTCCGCGCGGCCTGCCGGCTCTGCACCGCGCTGAGCATTCCCGTCCTCGGCGACGGTGCCGGCCTGCTCAAGCCCGACCGGACCAGTGGCGACATCCGCCAGCTTGATAGCGGCAACACCGGCTTGGTCCAATCCGACCGGACTGCACTCGTTGCCACACTCCGGGAATTCGGCCTCGTCTTCGGCTACGAAAACCATCCGGAAAAATCGCCTGCCGAAATCCTCACGAAGATCGGTGACACCGACATGGACGTCATCGGCGTCACCGTCGATACCGGCTGGTTCGGCACGCAGAACTTCGACGGCGTCGCCGCGCTCCGGCAACTCGCCCCACGCCTCAAACACATTCACCTCAAAGACGTCACAGCCCGCCGTGCCGAGAAGACCGGCTATCCCATGATCGACATGGGCCATGAGACCTGCCGGCTCGGCGCCGGTATCGTCGGCATCGAAGCGTGCCTGAGACTCTCGCCGAAGTTGGCTATCGGGGTGCAATCAGCATCGAACACGAACCGGAAGAGTTCGACCCGCGCGAAGACGTCAAAGCCGGCAAAGCTTTCGTGGAAGCCAGCTTCCGCGCCCGCGTCGTTACGCCCAACTAAGCAATTTTTTCCGGCACTCCCTCTTGCGCGCCAGATAACTCCCGACGCTTTCGACAAAACCGTCTTGCTGGCGGACACGACTTTATCGGCGGCTGACAAAACCTTTGCCACTGCGCCGGCAACTTTCGACGACGCGGCCACGACTGGCGCCGGCCCGTCAACAGTTGTTGCCATGGCGGACAGACTTTTCTCACGCGTTCCGGCAACCTTTTCCATCACGGACAAGGCTATCTCCATCACGGACAATACTATCTGCGTCACGGGCAAGGTTATTTCCGTCACGGACAAAACTATTTGCGTGACGGAAAAGGTTATCTCCGTCACGGAAAAGGTTATTTCAACGGCGGAAATAGTTTTGTCCAAGCTGGACAAGGTTGCCGCCGCCGCTCAGAAGGTCTTGCCGGTGTGGGATTTAGCTTATTGCTGCGCCTCAAGCCTGCCAAATGTTGTAGGCCGACTCTGTGAGTCGGCGATAATTATAAATAATGCGCCGATTCGCAGAATCGGCCTACATTTCCAATGTCCGAACACCGAAACCAGCAGTCAACTCGTGTTGTGCGCTCCCAAATGGATGAGCGGCCCAGCCCCGAACCCCACGCCAGCGACCGGTCTCGCTTGCCGCCGCGGTCATGTTGAGCCTGTCGAAACATCTCGTCCGCTCCGCTGCAGGGTGGAAGTTGTAGATGGCGGGTGCAGAGGCTGGGCCAGACATGGTCGGAGCGATGTCCACGCGCAGTTGAGTGGTATTGTGAACACCTCCGCCTGAAAGATCGCATGCCAATGGTGGAAATCGGAATGCCGCGGTGACCGAAATATGCGGCGCCGAACTGCTGAGGTTTACTTGGCTTCAGTTGCCGGCTGTTCCGGACTGGCGAATGCCGGCAAACACTCGGCAACGTCAACAAAACTAAATGACCGGGTTTTCCGGCTGGCCCCGTTCGCATCGGTGTAGATGGCATCCTTGCCTTGGAAACAAATCCAATGCGCCAGATCGTCCTCGTGAACAATCACCCCAGTCACCATGACCGTCCCCAGCACCGAGTATTTGCCCAGCTTGCTGCCGTTTTCATCGGTGAACGGTTCCATTGTTGATGCCTCAACCAATGCCGACGTCTCCAGCGCCTGGATCACCCGGCCGCACAGCATAACCCGCTTACCGACGTTGGCCGCCGATGCGACCGCTTCGGCGGCGGCCAATTTCCGCCGCTGGGCTTGCTCAACTTGCAGGTATTGTTCGGCTTTCACTGGGTCATACCCAAATTGCTTCTGAAGCTTGGGCGCGAGCTTGGCCAGTGGTAACAACGCAATGCCGGTGCTGTGGAAAATTGTGACGGTCGCCGGTGTCACGGTGCCAAAGGTAACGTTGGAAAAAGTCAGCCCCTCCGCCGTCAGCGTCAGATTGGATTCGGCAGTCGCCGCCGCTTGGATCCCCAGACACGCCACCAACACCGCACAGGCTAATTTCATAGCCGCCAGAGTAACATCTCTGCCATGGCGGGCAAGCCAAACTTGAATTGCGAGTTTCCAAAGGGCGCATCTGCGCACTGCCACCATCGGAACGCCCTTCCGGGCGCGATGCCGATGGTTCACGCCTGCCGGTCGCGCCCGGCAGGGCGCTCCTACAAGCCTCGGCAATGGTATGGTGGTAGTGTCAAGATGCGCCAGTTTCCAGACCAAGTCCCGCCAACCGTTTCGGCTCCTTGCCTCCTGCCTCGGAATTCGCTAGGCTTTCCCGCAGTGACAAAACATATCAATTCTTTTGAGGGAACCGGTTTGTTGTTCGCCTTTGCCGAGACGCTGCAACCGGCCCAGCAGCCGATGGTGACCAGCGTGGTGACCATTTACACCGATGGCGCTTGTTCGCCCAATCCGGGCTTTGGCGGATGGGCAGCGGTGATCATCGAGGCCGGGCAGAAGCGGCAGGTCACGGGCGGCACCGCCGCAACGACGAATAACCGAATGGAATTGCAGGCGGCCATCGAGGGACTGCGGGCGCTGGTGGTGCCGACGCGGGTCAAGCTGTTCACCGACTCGAAGTATGTCCGGAGCGGGATTACCAGTTGGGTGAGTCAATGGGAGCGGCGGGGCTGGAAGACCCTGGGCAAGACCCCGGTCAAAAACCAGGACCTGTGGCAGGAATTGAGTGGCTTGGCGAAATTGCACGACATCGAATGGTGTTGGGTGAGGGGACACAACGGAGACCCGCTCAACGAGGAATGCGATCAGTTGGCGCAGGCGGAATGTCGGAAGTGCGCCGGTTTTCAGAGCGGCGATCAAGCACTGGCTGGGCTTGCCGGCGGTCCCACTAATCCGAGCACCAGCGCGCCGCTGAAATAGCGACCGCGCACCACGCCATTTTTTTGCGGCAGCACGGCCGGTAACTTACCGGGTGGCGAGCCGAATTACGTTCCAGGAATACTGGCTGAGTTGCGTTTGCAATCGATCGGCGTCGAGCCGGCTGTTGCCGTTGGTGTGCGGCGCGACCCGGTTGGGCTGATCGCCAGTGTTCGTCGCCTTCAGATCCGCGTGCTCCAGAACGATGTGCTCGATGACGCGCGTTGCGCCGGTCGCGCGCAGATCGACTTCCACCGGCAAGGCGGCGGCGCCTTTGTTGACAGCGAAAATTGTCACCGTGCCGTCGGCGCGCGTTGCGATGGATTCCAAAATCGGGATTGGCGGCCGGTCTGGCAACTCGTACGTGGGCGATTGGACGATGACTTGCAGCGCTTCGCCCCGGCCAAATAGCGACGCGTGAACAAATGGCCAGAAAATCGTCTGCCGCCAGCACCGGCCACCGGTCTCGGTCGTGATCGGTGCGATGACATTCACCAGTTGCGCGAGGCAGGCAATCTTCACGCGGTCGGCATGCCGGAGCAGTGTGATCAACATCGCGCCCACCAGCAACGCATCCTCCAGCGTGTACGTGTCTTCCACCAGCGGTGGCGCGCTTTGCCATGGTTTGATCTGCTTGTCCTGCGGATGCGAGTGGTACCAAACGTTCCACTCGTCAAACGACAGCATCAGCGTTTTCGGGCTGCGTTGCTTTGCCTTCACAAAATCGGCGGCGGCGATGACCGACCGGATCTGGTCGTCCATCATCAACGAGTCGGCCAGGAAGCGCGGCAAGTTATCCTCGCGGTTGCTGCAGTACGTGTGCAACGAGATGTATTCGACGTGTGGATACGTGTGGTCCAAGACCGTCATGTCCCATTGCGGGAACGTCGTCATCCCGCGGCCGGAACTCCCGCACGCAACCAGTTCGATGGTCGGGTCAACCCACTTCATCAGCTTGGCGGACTCGCAGGCGACGCGGCCATATTCATCGGCAGTCTTCGCCCCGATCTGCCACGGGCCGTCCATCTCGTTGCCGAGACACCAGGTCTTGATCCGATGCGGCGCCCGGTAACCATTCGCCACGCGCCGGTCGCTCCACAACGAGCCGCCAGGATGATTGCAATACTCCACGATGTCGCGCGCCTGTTCGGGGCCGCGGGTGCCGAGGTTGATCGCCATTAACGGCGCCGTGTTCGCCGCCTGGCACCAGGTCACAAAATCATCGAGCCCAAATTGATTCGTCTCCGTTGTTCGCCACGCCAGATCCAGCCGGACCGGCCGTTGCGCCTTCGGGCCGATACCGTCCTCCCAATTGTATCCCGACACGAAGTTGCCGCCGGGATAGCGCGTGATCGGCACATTCAACCCGCGCACGAGTTCCAGCACATCGCGCCGAAACCCGTTTGCGTCGGCGGTGGGATGGCCGGGCTCATAGATGCCGCCGTAGACGCACCGGCCGAGATGTTCGACGAACGACCCGTACAAGCGGGGATCAATCGCGCCGATTCGGTATTCAGGATCAATGGTGATTTTCGCGGGTTGCATAAGTTGCTATATTGACGCAAACCGGTGCAGCGACGCAATCAATCCTTCGACCGGCCGGCCATCGTTACGGCAAGAGCGCGGCAACGATTTGGCTGACCTGCCGGTTGTCGGCACGGCCGGCGGTCTTGGCTTGGACGGCTTTCATCACTTTGCCCATCTCGGCGCGCGTCGTGGCGCCAAGTTCGGCGATGACGGCTTTGACCAGCGCCTCGATCTCCGCCGGCGCAAGTTCTTCCGGTAGGTATTTTTTCAAAATCGCCAACTCCGCCGTTTCCGTGGCCACGAGATCCGCCCGCCCGCCTTTGGTAAAACCGTCAATCGAATCCTGCCGCTGTTTGATCTGTTTCTTGATCACGCCGGTCACGTCGGCATCGGTCAGTTGTTCCTGTTTCTTTTCAATCTTGTGGTATTCGATGGCCGACTTGAGCAGGCGCAGCGTTGCGAGGCGCGCGGCGTCCTTGGCGAGCATGGCTTGTTTAAAATCAGCGGCAATCTGGTCGGTCAACATGCCGGTAAACTAGGCGAGAAACCGCCGGTCTGTCAACCTTTCGCGACGGCCGCGGTTTCTGCTTGCCGGTTGATAAAATATCAGCGTAAATGACTGGCAAGTTTGCCATGTCCAATCTCAAAATTTCCATGATCGGAGCCGGGTCGCCGGGGTTTTCGATGGCGGTGGCGGAGGATTTGGCGCGTTCGCCGGTGCTGCGCGATGCCACGTTCGTGCTGATGGACATCGACCCGCCCCGCTTGGCCAAGTCCGAGCAAAAGATCCGGGCGCTGGTCGCCCGAGAGCAATCACCGCTGCAAATTTTGGCGACGACCGACCGGCGGCAAGCGTTGGCTGGCTGCGACTATGTTATCACAGCCTGCGAGACCAACCGGGTGCCCTACTGGATCAATGACCTTGAGATTCCGCGCCGGCATGGCGTGGCGCAGACGCTGGGTGAAAACGGCGGCCCGGGCGGCCAGTTCCACGCGATGCGCAACATCACGATGTTCATGGATATTTGCCGCGACATTCGCCAGCTTTGCCCGGCCGCGTGGCTGATGAATTTCACCAACCCGATGTCGTACCTGTGCACCTATTTTGCGCGTGGTGGCGGTGTGAAGTGGCTGGGGTTCTGCCATCAAGTCCACGGTTCGTTTGGGGTTGTGGCCGAGATGCTCGGGTATGCGCCCGGTGAGTTGGAAGTCATCACCGGCGGCGTCAACCATTTCAACTGGCTCATTGATATCCGCCGGCGCGGCTCGAACCGGAGTTTCCTCGCCGAGTTTCTCGACCAGGTCCGCCAGAGCGACTACTGGCGCGTGAATCGGCCGAACGTGCCCCAGCAACAGTTCACGCGCGACGTGCTCGAAATTTTTGGCGCCTACCCGGTTGGCTACGACGATCATTTTGCGGAATACGTGCCGTGGTTCTACCCGCCGGACGAATGGGCGGCGCGCGGATACGAATGGAAAACCGTGACTCTGAATAAGTGGCTGGCGAAACCCGCGGCCGCGGCTCCGACTGACACGTTGACGGCGGTCGAACCGGAGCGTGCGCTGGCGAGCGCACCGCCGCCGTTTCCAAACGATCCGACACATCCGTATTACCGGGAACGAACGGGCACCGTGATGGAAGCGTTCGCGACCAACACGCCGACTTATCTTGACGCGATCAACATCGTCAACCACGGTTCGATTCCGAATTTACCGGCCAATGCGGTGGTGGACATCCCGGCGCTGGCAGTGGGCGGAACGGTCCGCGGGATTCAGGTCGGGGAATTGCCGGCGGCGGGCGCGGAGTTGTGCCGGCGGCAAGTCACGCTGCACGAATTGGTCGTGCAGGCGACGTTGACCGGGGACCGGTCTCTGGCGTTGCAGGCGCTCTGTTTGCAACCGCAGATCCGGTCGCTCACCCAGGCACGGGCGATTTTTGATGATTTTATGAAAACCTACGCGGCCGAGCTGCCGCAATTCGGATGACAATGATGAAAAAAAAGATTCTGGTGTTTGGCGCACATCCCGACGACGCGGAAGTCGGCTGCGGCGGCGCGATCTGCCGGTATGTGGCCGAAGGTTGCCGGGTGCACGTGATTCACATGACCTGTTCGAAACCGGTCCGGGCTGTTGAATCGCAAGCGGCGGCGAAAATCATGGGCGCCACTGCGGCGGGTTGGGATTTTCCTGACGGCAAGATGACCGTGGATGCAGCCGGCGTGAAACGCGTGCAAGATCAAATCCTGCAGTTCAAACCGGATTTGGTATTTGGGCACTGGCCGGTGGATTTTCATCCGGACCATCAAGCGGTTGGCTGTCTGGTGTTGCGGGCGCTGAACAATCTCGAACTCCAACGGGCGCCGGAACCCTGGCCAGAGTTATATTTGTTCCAGTCCGCGCCCGGCTACCAGACCTATCACTTTCAGCCGAACGTCTATGTGGATATCACCGCCTACCGGCAGCGCAAACGTGACGCGGTGGCGTGTCATGCGAGCGTCAATGTGCTCAAGGGATACGGGGTCCAGGAAACCTTGAGCAAAGCGCGCGGTTACGAGAGCGGTTACAGTTATGCCGAGGCGTTTATCCGGATCGCATTCCGCCGGGGCGCGACGCGCGACAATATCGTCGGTGAAGGTTGCGAATGGCCGGCCGCCGGCAACCAGCCTGTTTGAGTTGCGGGTGGCGCTCCGGGCGGCCGCCGGGATTCACTGGATTTGGGTCCGGCGGAACCGCCGGGTGAATTAACGGGGCCGGGGGTGTATATTCCAGCGGGTTGACGATGCGCAGGCGATTTGTTACAAACCCGGTTGACGAGTTGCGGGGACGCGGCAGCGTCCTCGAATTTGAGCCAAGCGTGTCTAATCAACAAACCATTGCCGGGAGCCAACCGGAGTTGCCGATCAATCTTGCGAACGTGCCACCGGCCGAGCGCGTGTTGACCGACGGCAAATTCTTCCGCATTGGCGCGAAAAAATTCTTCCCGAAGGGGGTGACCTACGGGCCGTTCCAGCCGGGGCCTGGTGGCGACACCTTCCCGAAACCGGAGCGGGTGGAGCAGGATTTCGCGCTGATCCGGCAACTCAACGCCAACTGCGTTCGCGTCTATCACATTCCGCCGCGCTGGTTCCTCGACATGGCGCACCGGTTCGAGTTGAAGGTGCTGGTGGATTATTACTGGCCGAAGCACACTTGTTTCCTCGACGACGACGACTCGAAAGCCTTCGCCCGCAATGCCACCCGGCGCGCGGCGGAAGCGACCGCCGGCCATCCCGCCGTCTTCGCCATCACGCTGGCCAACGAAATCCCGCCGGACATCGCCCGGTGGTACGGGGCGCGGAAAATCGAAAACTTCCTCGACGAATTGGCCGGCATCGTCAAGGCGATTGACCCGCAGCGCCTCGTCACGTTCGTCAATTATCCGCCGACCGAATTTCTCCAGCCACAAAGCCTCGATTTTGTCAGTTTCAACGTTTATCTCCACGATCCGAAGCCGTTTGAAAATTATCTCGACCGGTTGCAGAGCCAGGCTGGCGGCAAGCCGCTCGTGCTCGCCGAGTTCGGCATGGATTCACAACGCGAAGGCGAAGACGCGAAGGCCAGGTTCCTGAGCGGGCATATCGAACTCGCGTTCCGGGCCGGCCTGGCCGGTACATTTATTTTCGCGTTCACCGACGACTGGCACACCGGTGGCCACCAGATTGACAATTGGTTTTTCGGGCTGACCGACCGGGACCGCCAACCGAAAGCGTCGTTCGCCGCCGTGGCTGAACAATTCAGCCGGGCACCCTATTTCCCGTTGCCGGAATACCCGAAAGTCAGCGTGGTTGTCGCCAGCTACAACGGCGGGCGGACCCTGCCGGCGTGCTTGAACTCGCTCCGCCATCTCCATTATCCGAACTACGAAGTCATTCTCGTGGACGACG
>Ga0316232_1005110_pt1 | contig 10638 bp, 11 predicted proteins | sample TBHtaG_FD_206006 | JGI IMG/M metagenome (GOLD analysis project Ga0316232, IMG submission 206006) | Freshwater microbial communities from Trout Bog Lake, Wisconsin, USA - TBH18025_13 | ecosystem: Environmental > Aquatic > Freshwater > Lake > Hypolimnion/Profundal zone | place: USA: Wisconsin... | reverse complement strand
GCGCCAGCGGGTCATGATCGCCATGGCGCTGGCCTGCGAGCCCCGCCTGCTGATCGCCGACGAGCCCACCACCGCGCTGGACGTGACCATCCAGGCGCAGATCCTCGACCTGCTGCGCGACCTGCGCCAACGCCTGAACACCACCACCATCCTCATCACCCACGATCTCGGGGTGGTGGCCGAGCTGTGCGACCGGGTGGTGGTCATGTATGCGGGAGAAGTGGTGGAGGAGGCGGATGTCTTCGCGCTCTTCGAGCGGCCGAGCCACCCCTACACGGTGGGGCTCATGGGCTCCATCCCGGGCACGGCCGCGGCCATGGACAGCGCCGGCCGCCTGCAGACCATCCCGGGCATCGTGCCGAACCTGCTGCGTCTGCCCGAAGGCTGCCGGTTCCACCCGCGCTGCCCCCACGCGCGGCCGGCCTGCCTCAAGGCGCCGCCGCTGTTCGACCTGGGCGCCGGGCACAGCGCGCGCTGCTGGAATTTCGAGGACCAGGCGGTGGGCCGTGAGTGAAACCCTGCTGTCGGTGGCCAACCTGAAAAAGTACTTCCCGGTGAAGGCGGGCGCCTTCGGGACCGAACACCGGATCGTCAAGGCCGTGGACGATGTCAGCTTCACCGTGGCGCGCCGGGAAACCTATGCCCTGGTGGGCGAATCCGGCTGCGGCAAGACCACCCTGGGGCGCTCCATCCTGCGCCTGGTGGAACCCACGTCAGGCTCCGTGACCCTGGACGGAACCGATATCGCCGCCCTGCAGCCGGAAGCCCTGCGGCGCATGCGCACCCGGATGCAGATCATCTTCCAGGACCCCTACGCTTCCCTGGATCCGCGCATGCGGGTCGGCAACATCATCGCCGAGCCCCTGGCGACCCACCGCCAGGGCGGCGCGCAGGAGCGCGCCGAGCGAGTCCTGGAGCTCATGGACGTGGTGGGCCTGCGGGCCGACGGGGTGCGCCGCTATCCCCACGAATTCTCCGGCGGGCAGCGCCAGCGCATCGGCATCGCCCGGGCGCTGGCGCTGAACCCGGAATTCATCGTCTGCGACGAGCCGCTGTCCGCCCTGGACGTCTCCATCAAGGCCCAGGTGCTCAACCTCCTGGCCGAACTCCAGGGCCGCTTCAACTTGACCTACCTGTTCATTTCCCATGACCTGTCGGTGGTCCGGCATTTCGCGCCGCGGGTCGGGGTGATGTTCCTGGGCCGGCTGGTGGAGCAGGGCGGGACCGAAGACCTGTTCACCCGCCCGCGCCACCCCTACACGCGTTTCCTCATCGCCGCGGTGCCCATGCCGGACCCCCGGCAGCGCGACCGGGGCCGGCTCCTGCTCGAAGGGGAGATCCCCAGCCCGATGAACCTTCCCTCCGGCTGCCGGTTCCGCACCCGCTGTCCGTACGCGACCCCCCTCTGCGCCGAGGTCGACCCGCCCACGGTCACCGAGGGCGGGCGGAGCTGGGCCTGCCATTTCCCGCTAACGTGAAAGGGACAGAACCTCCCCGAATACCCGCATGAGGTTGCCGCCCCAGATCTTCCGCAGGTCCGGGACGGAACAGCCGCGCCTCAGCAATTCGGCCGTGAGGGCGGGCAGCTCCGAGACGTCCCGGCAATCCTCCAGCCGGCCGCCGCCGTCGAAGTCGCTGCCGATGCCCACGTGGTCGATGCCGGCGACCGCCGCGACATGGTCGATGTGGTCCGCCACATCCTTGATGGTGGCCTGGATCGGCGGGAAGCGCCGCAGGAGCTCGTCGTGTTCCGCCTCGAAGGCCGCGTCCAGCCGCGCGTCCTCGCCGATGGCGCGCTCTGCGTAGGCGGCCCGCAGCCGGTGCCAAAGACCGGTCCAGGCCGCCTCCGCCGCGGGATCCGCCGGCCCCGGGTGCAGGAACTCGGGCACGAAGCAGACCTGGATGACGCCGCCCTGGGCCGCGATGGCGCGCAGCTGGCCGTCGGTCAGGTTCCTGGGGTGGTCGGCCAGGGCGCGGGCGCCGGAATGGGAGGCCAGCACCGGCGCCCGGCTGAGCCGCAGCACCGCCTCGACGCTGCGTTCCGAAGCGTGGGACAGGTCCACCATCATCCCCAGGTCGTTCATGCGCGCCACCACCCGCGCGCCGAAACCGCTGAGCCCGGCGTCCCCCTGGTCGGAGGTGCAGGAGGCGCACAGATCGTTGTCGCTGGCGTGGCAGAGGGTGATGTAGCGGATCCCGCGCCGGTGGTAGCGCTCCACCAGGTCCAGGTCCAGCCCGAGCGGGTAGCCGTTCTCCATGCCCAGGAAGATGGCGCGCCGGCCTTCGGCGTGGATCCGCACGCCGTCGGCGGGCGACAGGGCGAGTTCGCATTGGCTGGGGTAGTGCCGGAACATCCGGTCCAGCCGGTCCAGGGTCTCCAGGGCGTTGTGCTTGGCCTGGGCGAAGCCCTCCGGGGTGCGCGGCCCCTGGCCCACGTACACCGCGAAGAACGCCGCCGCCAGACCTCCCTCCCGCATGCGCGCAAGGTCGATGTCCCCGCCCAGCAGGGTGCGGGCGCCGTGCCGGACCCCGATGGCATAGCCCTTCAGGGCCAGGGACAAGGGCGTGTCGCAGTGGGAGTCCACGGTGAACAGTCCAGCATGGATGGTTTGGGCGGTGGTCGGGTTCACAGGGTCATCTCCAGTTCAACACCAGGCTTCGGGAACGGCGACCGGACCCGGGACCACCCGGTCCCAGCTGAACCCGGGCACCAGGTCGGCCGCCGCCACCGGCTCGGGCCGGGCGAGGCAGCCCAGGCTCCAGCCCAGCCAGCCCAGGATCTGCGGCACGCCGACCCCGCGGTGGGCCAGCAGCGCCATGCCCAGGGCCCCGTCGCGCTTGCCCAGGCGGCCGCCGGAAGGGCCGGTCACCAGGCCCAGGTGGCCATAGGCCGGACGGGCCAGGCCGAGCGCCTCCTGCAGCCGGATCTGGGTGGCGGTGACCCCGCGCAGATCGGTGCCGCGCACCACCTCGGTGACGCCCTGGGCGCCGTCGTCCACCACCACGGCCAGGTGGTAGGCGTAGCAGCCGTCCCGGCGGTGCAGCAGCGGGTCGCCGGTGAGCTGGGCGGGATCGTCCTCCTGGGGCCCCAGCGCCCGGTCGTTCCAGCGCACCGGCCCATCCGGCAGGCGCAGGCGCAGCGCGTCCGGGCGCAGGAAAGGCAGCGGCCGGTGCCGGCAGGTGCCCGGGTAGGGCCGCAGGCCGTCCTCGCCGTGGGGCGCCGAGCCCAGCGAGGCCAGGTCCCTTCGGGTGCAGAGGCAGGGATACAGCAGGCCGGCCTGGAACAGCCCCTGCAGCGCCGCCTGGTAGGCCCCGTGGCGCCGGGATTGCCAGAGCACCGGGGCGTCGCTCTCCAGGCCCAGGGACGCCAGGTCGCGCAACTGGGTCGCGCCGAGGTTGCTCCGGCTGCGGGCGCCGTCCACATCCTCCATGCGGATCAGCCAGCGCCCGCCCTGGGCCTTGGCGGAAAGCCAGGAGGCCAGGGCCGTGCGCAGGTTGCCCAGGTGCAGGTCACCGGTGGGGGAGGGCGCGAAGCGGCCGATGCAGGTCATCCTTCAACTATAATGGGCGGATGCGTTCATGGCCGCCCATCTTCCGCGCCTGCCTGGCCCAGGCCGTGGCCTTCGGCTTCGTCATCCTGGTGCTGCGCGCCGGGCTGATGCCCCATGGCATCCATGGCGTCTGGCTGGTGCTGCTGGCGGGCACCCTGGCGCTGGGAACTGGGATCGGCCTGGCCCTCGGCCCGGGCTGGATCCCGTTCCTGGTGGGCTTCCCCTGGGTGGTGGTGCTGCTGCTGCGCCACCCGGCCCCCGGCTGGGTCTGGCCGGCGGCCCTGGTCGCGCTGCTGCTGGTCTACGGCGGCGGCATCCTGACCCGGGTGCCGTTGTACAACTCCAACGCGGCCGCCTGGGAGGCGCTGCTGGCGCTGCTGCCCGCGCAGCCGGCGCGCCTGGTCGACCTGGGCGCCGGCCTGGGCGGGCCGCTCTGCTTCCTGGCCCGGGCGCGTCCGGATTGCTGCTTCCATGGGGTGGAGGCCTCCCCCCTCACCTGCCTTGCCGCCTGGCTGCGCACCCTGCCCTGCCGCGCCAACTGCCGGATCCGCTGGGGCAGCCTCTGGCGCGAGGAGCTGTGCGACTACGACGTGGTCTACGCCTTCCTGTCGCCGGCGCCCATGCCGGAACTCTGGGCCAAGGCGGCCCGGGAGATGAAGCCGGGCAGCCTGCTGGTGAGCAACACCTTCGCGGTGCCGGGGCGGGAACCCCTGCGGCGGATACCGCTGGCCGGACGGGCTGACGCCTGTCTGCTGGTTTGGAAATTTTAGCCTGCCCACCTTGCCGCTTTGCCCAATTTGGTCATATTGGTAAGGAGAGGTTCGCCATGCCCACCCCCGCCAGCGTTTTCCAGACCGATGCCCGTCGCCGCGCGACCCTGCCCAGCGTTATCCCCGCCAACGAGACCTTCACCGTGGAATCGCTGGAAGACGGGACCTATCGATTGATTCCGATGACCATGATCCCGAGCCATCAGCTCTGGGTGTGGCGTCCCGATGTCCAGAAGGCAGTGGAGGAGGCCCTCGCGGAACCGGGCATCAGCCTGGACAGCCCAGAAGGCCAGGACTTTCTGCGCAAGCTGGGTGGTCGATGAGGCTGGATATCCGGGCTTCCTTCCTCCTTTCCGCGCTGCAGCAGGCCGCCCCGGTCCAGAAGGGGATCAAGAAGCTCGTGGAGACGGCCGCGCTGCTCAGCTTGCAGGAAATGCTGAACCACGAAGGCGTCCACCTGGAGAAGGTCAAGGGCATGGTCACCCGGGACGGCCGCCAACTCTATACCCTACGTGATACTCGCGCCGCCCGCGCCATCGCCACAGTGGAAGGCGACACGCTGATCCTGCTCTACCTGGAGCCGGACCACGACAAGGCCTACCGCTAGGCCTTGAAGCCCGTCAAGCGGTCCAGCCCGTAATCCTCGGTGATCTCCCCCACCAGGTCGCGCACCGGGATCAGGTCGTCCAGCTTGTAGCCGTTGCTGCCGGTGAAGAACAACCCGGACTGCATGTCGCCGCCGTGGGAGTCGCCCAGGCTGTCGGCGATGCAGTAGCCCACCTTGAAGGCGCCCTTGCCGTGCTCGCAGGGGCTGACGCAATTGCTGATGCACCGAATCTTCGGCGCGGTGCCTTCGATGATGCGGCGGTGCAGCGCGGTCATCACGCCCCGGGCCGGCATGCCCACCGGGGAGCCGTGCAGGGCGATGGTGGACCGGCTGGACTGCAGGATGACTTCCTTGAAATTGGTGTGGGCGTCGCACTCGAAGGTGCCGATGAACCGGGTGCCCATCTGCACGCCGCCGGCGCCCATGGCCATGAGCCGGTCGATGTCGCCCCGGTCCCACACGCCGCCGGCCGCGATCACCGGGAAATCACCCCACTGGTCGCGCTCCTGGACCACCGAAGGGAGCAGGGCGTCCAGGGAGAACAGGGGATCGGTGCACTGCTCCAGGGAGAACCCCTGGTGGCCGCCGGATTCGGGGCCTTCCAGCACCACCGCGTCGGGCTTGCGGTTGAACTTGCGCTCCCAGGTCTTGCAGATGAGCTTGAGCGCCCGGGCCGAAGAGACGATGGGCACCAGCGCCACGTCACGGTCGCCGACATAGTCGGGCAGGCTGAGCGGCAGTCCGGCGCCGGAGATGATCAGCTGGGCGCCGGCATCCACCGATTCCCGCACGACCCGCTCGTATTCGTTGATCGCGCAAAGGATGTTGACTCCGACCGCGCCGTGGCCGTCGGCGATGCGCAGGGCGTCCTTGAGGATCCGCTGGAGCGCTTCGGTGTTCTGCAGGTTTTCCGGCTGGTCCGGGCGCCCGGCGCGGGTCTTGGCCAGACCGGGATAGCGGTAGCCGGTGCCGATGGCCGAAACGATGCCGACGCAGCCGCTGCGGGCGGCGTTGCCGGCCAGGCGGTCCCAGGAGATGCCGATGCCCATGCCGCCCTGGATGATGGGATAGGGCACTTCCAGGTTGCGGATCTTGAGGGTCGGCAGGGACGGCGCCGGCTTCTCCACCAGGGCGTCGAAGGCGGGGGTGCCCAGGGCTTCGGCCAGGCGCTTGCGGAACGAGGCCAGGAAGTCGGCCGCCCCGGCCCGGAGCAGGGACGGGGAACGCAGCTGGAGCCCGGAGGCGCCCCGGGCCAGGAGTTCGCGGCCCTCCTCGGCACTGCCGGCCACCGGCGCGAAGCACGGCAGCGACGTGGCCTTGATCATCCGCATCAGCCGGTCCGCCAGGCCTTCGCCCTCGGCGGCCAGCAGCGCGGCGGCGCCGCCATGCTGCGCCGCGGCGGCCTCTTCGCCGTCGCGCACCACCACCAGGCGCGGCAGGCCCCAGGCGCGCAGGGCTTCCAGCCGCTCCGGCAGGAGGTCCGATTCGTGGATCAGGAAGGAGGCCAGGTTGTGCGCGGCGGTATCGAGCCGGGCGGAGAATTCCCCCAGCACGCCCCGCAGGTCCAGGCCCACGTTGCCCTTGCCGGGATGGCAGGCGGCGGTCAGGCGGCGCGAAAGGCTTTCCATGTCCGGAAAGGCCGGAACCCGGATCACGCCGGCCCCGCCGGCCCCGGCGAAACCCGCCGCGAGCTGGTCAGTGGCGAACGGATGCCAACCCTGAAAGAAAACCGGGGCCTGCGGCCCCATGGGCCAAGGCACGTTGGATCCGGTCATGAACTTCCTCCCATTCCGCGGGGATTTCCAGAAGAGACCATTCTCCTCATCTTGTAATAAGCATGACCGAAAGGGAGCCGCAGGGGAACGGCTATGCTACCGGAGGGGCCTTGGGGGTGCCGCAGGGCCAGGTTTCGGAACGGTCTCGCTGGGTGGTGGGCGCGCCGCTCTGCCGGCCCCGGGTGGCGTACTGGTCGCGCAGCTGCGCCATGAGCTCCGGCCGGCGGTCGAACAACCGCTTCAGCGGCCTGGGGGCAGTCCTGGACAGCACATAGGCCGTCAGGATGGGCAGCGCGATGGTGCTGTCGGTGTAGCAGACCACGGCGTCCGGCAGCTGTTCCGGGTCGATTTTTCCCCAACTGACGGCCTCGCTCGGGGTGGCGCCGGACAGGCCGCCGGTGTCCGGGCGGGCGTCGGTGACCTGGAAAAAATAATCGTGGCCGCGTTCGTCGATGCCGAGCACTTCCTGGATCTGCGGTTCGGTCTGCAGGATGAAGTTCTTCGGACTGCCTCCGCCCAGCACCCAGACGGCGCTCTTGCCGCCCCTGAGCTTGGCGTCCAGGACGATGCTGGTGGTCTCGTTCACGTCGGCGTTCACATCGAAGCTGAGCAGGTTGCCCTCGAGCGCCATGGCCGCGACGTTCATGCCGATGCTGCTGTCGCCCGGGCTGCTGGTGTAGATCGGCACGCCGCACTGGAAGGCGGCGGACAGCACCGAGGTGCCGCTGCCCAGGGCCTGCTCGCGCAGGTACAGGGCCTCGCCCACCAGGTGATGGAATTCCGCCGTGCTCATGGGCCGCTGGAAGGCCGGGGCCTTGATCAGCTCCCGGTAGAACGCGTCCGTGTCCAGCAGCACGGTGTAGTCGAACAGGATGTCGTAGATCCTGATCACCCCCTCGTCCCGGAGGTCCTTGTCGGAATGGAACGGCGAGCCGCGATGCAGCGCCAGGTCGAGGGCGAAGTGGGTGTCGTGGTAGAGGTTGGCGCCGGTGGAAACCATCCAGTCGATGCAGCCGGCCTGGATCAGCGGCACCAGGCAGGAGCCGCCCAGGCCCGCGGGGGTGAGGGCGCCGGTGAGGGTCACGCCCAGGGTCACGTCCGGCTTCAGGATCTTCTGGGTCAGCAGTCGCGCGCCCTCCGCCAAACGGCCGGCATTGTAGGCCAGGAATGCCTGGTCCACCAGGTCCGCCACCGGCATGCCCGGGTGGATTCCCTTGGGGGAGATGCGGGCACCCTGCAAAAAAGCGTGGTCCGGTTCTTGTCGATGATCCATGAAGCGCTCCCGGCATGAATGGGAAACTCTCATGATGCCAGACCCAGGTGACTTTCTAGGTTAGATTTAAGAGTTCCATCCAGATTCCGAAACGATTAAGAGGGAGCCCTCTAAATGTTTTTCATTGTCGGTTTGATCTTGGTCGTCGGCGCCGTGCTGGCCGGTTACACCATGGAGGGTGGCAAGATCAAGATCCTCCTGGAGCCGCTGCCGGCGGAACTCACCATCCTTGTGGGCGCGGCGGTGGGCGCCTTCCTGGCCGGTAACACCATGAGCACCATCAAGGCGGTGGCGGGCAGCGTCGCCAAGCCGCTCAAAGGCAGCAAATACAACAAAGCGGTGTACATGGAATCGCTCATGCTGCAGTACGAGGTCTACGTGAACATCAAGAAGGGCGGCCTGCTGGCCCTGGAACAGGATGTCAACGATCCGCACAGCTCAACCATTTTCAAGAAATACGCCACGATGCTGGCGGACCACCATGCCCTCGACTTCTTCTGTGATTCGCTCAAGCTGCTGATCAACGGCTCCGCCAAGATCGACGAGATCGACCAGGTCATGGACATGGACCTGGATGTGCACCACGCGGAAGCCGCGGAGCCCGGGGCGGCGCTCGGGGTCATGGCGGACGGCTTCCCGGCCTTCGGCATCTGCGCCTGCGTCATGGGGATCGTCGTCACCATGGGGTTCCTGGACCAGCCGCCCAACGTCATCGGCGGCCACGTCGGGGCCGCCCTGGTGGGCACCTTCCTGGGCATCTTCCTCTCCTACGGCGTGTTCGGCCCGCTGGCCAAGAACATCGACCAGATCAACGCCTCGGAAGGCTACTTCTTCAAGGCCATCCGGGCCGGCCTGGTGGCCTTCGGCAACGGCGCGGCGCCGGTGACGGCGGTGGAATTCGCCCGGCGCAACATCCCTTCCCCCGAGCGCCCCGGTTCCCAGGAACTCGAGGAAGTGGTCCGCCAGATCAAGCCCAGGTAATCCATGGCCGAGCAGCAACCCGAAACCAAAGTCAAGTTCATCAAGAAGAAAGGCGGCCATGCGGCCGCCCACGGCGGCGCCTGGAAGGTGGCCTACGCCGATCTGGTGACCGCGATGATGGCCTTCTTCCTGCTCATGTGGCTGCTGAATTCCACCTCCTCCAATACCAAGGCCGGCATCGCCGGGATGTTCCAGGATCCGGATTTCTTCAACACCGAAAAGGGCAAGGCGGTCCTGACCGAGTACGCCAAGGAGAAGGCCGGCATCCTGCCCGGCGGCAAGGGCATGAAGGCGCCCGGGGACGAAGGCGGCGCCCCCCCGGTCAGCGAGGACACCGGCGAGCAGGAGCAGCAGCGCATGGAGGACACCGCCACGGCGATCACCAAGGCCTTCAACGAGGACAAGCTGCTCGAGGCGTTCAAGGACCAGATCAGTTTTGAGTTCACCGACGAGGGCCTGCGCATCCAAATCCAGGACAAGCTGGCCCAGGTGCTGTTCGATTCCGGCTCGGCCCAGCTCAAGCCGTACACCCTCTCCATCCTCAAGGAGATCGCCCAGGAACTGGGCAAGCTGCCGAACCACATCCTGATCGGCGGCCACACCGATTCCATCCACTACCCCGGCAAGACCTACACCAACTGGGAGCTGAGCGCCGACCGGGCCAATTCCGCCCGGCGGGTGCTGGAGGCCTCGGGCGTCAAGCCCGGCCAGGTGCAGCGGGTGACCGGCTACGCCGACAGCGTGCCGCTGGCCAACCACGAGCCCACGGACCCGCAGAACCGGCGCATCTCCATCGTGGTGCTGAACAGCGCTTCCGAAAAGGCCGACGTGGAGCGGCAGAAGCCCAAGCCGGCCAAGCCCGCCGCTGGCAAGCCCTGACGCGAGATGCCAGCCCGACTCGATCACCTGGTCGTCACCGCCCCCACGCTGGCCGCCGGGGTGGCCCATGTGCAGGCCCAGCTGGGGGTTGCCCTCCAGCCCGGCGGCCGGCACGGCCGCATGGGCACCCACAACTGCCTGCTCAAGCTGGGGCCAGCGACCTACCTGGAGGTGATCGCCGTGGACCCCGAAGCCGGCGTTCCCGAGTTGCCGCGCTGGTTCGGGCTGGACCGGCGGGAGTCGCAACCCCGCCTCACCACCTGGGTGGCCCGGACCGGCGACATCCAGGCCGCGGCGGCGGGGTTTCCGGGCTACGGCCGGATCGAGCCCATGGAGCGGGGCGCGCTGCGCTGGTCGATCACCCTGCCCGAGCAGGGCGGCATGCCGTTCGACGGCATCGGCCCGAGCCTGATCCAGTGGCAGGCCGAACCCCACCCGGCCGCGGCGCTGCCGGAGTCCGGCTGCGCCCTGGTCGGCCTGGACGGCTGGCATGCCCAGGCCGAGGCGGTGGAGGATCTGCTGCAGGCCATCGGCTTCCAGAACGAATTCAACGTCGCCATTCGGCCGGGAGATGTCCCCAGGCTGGTCGCGCACATCCGCACGCCGACGGGGGTTCGTACTTTGGGGTGACAAGTGCGAATCCGAACCAAGCATGCGGTGGCTTCCAGCGAATTTTCGACGGGGATGAAATGAAGATGAATACTTGGAACTGAAAGGTTCCGACCCGAACCCGCAAGGTCATGCCAGCCCCGCCTTTGGCGGGGGCCCTGGGCTCTGCCCAGGGCGTTCCTGATGGGGAGTG
>Ga0316232_1005092_pt1 | contig 10662 bp, 9 predicted proteins | sample TBHtaG_FD_206006 | JGI IMG/M metagenome (GOLD analysis project Ga0316232, IMG submission 206006) | Freshwater microbial communities from Trout Bog Lake, Wisconsin, USA - TBH18025_13 | ecosystem: Environmental > Aquatic > Freshwater > Lake > Hypolimnion/Profundal zone | place: USA: Wisconsin... | reverse complement strand
GCTGTCCGCGCTGGAAACCGATAACGAAAAAGCCAAGTCGATCCTTGACGTGTGGCTTAAAACCGAATTCGCAGGAGGCCGCCATCAACGGCGTGTCAATAAAATGGATCATCCCCCCGTTCCCGCTCCCGTCCTTTCCGCACTGGCCAAGGCTGACCCGGAAATTTTTGCCGCCATCCAACACGAGACGCAGCGCCAGCAGGACAACATCGAGTTGATCGCCAGTGAGAATTTCGTCTCGCCCGCCGTCCTCGAAGCCGCCGGCACCGTGCTCACCAACAAGTACGCCGAGGGCTACCCCGGCAAACGGTACTACGGCGGCTGCGAGTGTGTCGATGTCGTCGAACAGCTCGCCATCGACCGCGCCAAGCAGCTCTTCGGGGCGGACCACGCCAACGTCCAGCCGCATTCCGGCTCGCAGGCGAATATGGCCGCTTATTTCGCGCTGGCAAAACCGGGCGATACCATTTTGGCGATGAGCTTGAATTTTGGCGGCCACCTGACCCATGGTTCACCGGTCAATTTTTCCGGCAAACTTTTCCGGATCGTCCCCTATGGTCTGAGCCAGGCCACGGAGCGAATTGACATGGAAGAAGTGGCCCGGCTGGCGCGCGCCGAGAAGCCGCGGATCATTGTCGTGGGCGCCAGCGCGTACCCGCGGACGCTGGATTTCGCGGCCTTCGCCACGATCGCCAAGGAAGTGGGCGCCGCGCTGGTGGTGGACATGGCCCACATCGCCGGTCTCGTCGCCGCGGGGCTGCACCCGAACCCGGTCCCGTACGCCGACATCGTCACCACCACGACGCACAAGACGTTGCGCGGTCCGCGCGCCGGCTTGATCCTGTGCAAGGAAGTTCACGCCAAGGCGGTCAACTCGCAGATTTTCCCCGGCATTCAGGGGGGGCCACTGGAACACATTATTGCCGCCAAGGCGGTCTGTTTCAAGGAAGCCCTGCAGCCGGAATTCAAGACGTACCAGCAACAAGTGGTCAAGAACGCCGCGACTCTGGCCGCGGCCCTGGCCCGCCAAGGTTTTCGCATCGTCAGCGGGGGTACGGACAACCATCTGATGCTCGTGGATCTCCGCCCGAAGAAACTGACCGGCAAAATCGCGCAGGAATCACTCGATCAGGCTGGCATTACCGTCAATAAAAACATGATTCCGTTTGACCCCGAAAAACCGACCGTCACCAGCGGGATCCGCGTGGGCACGCCCGCCGTCACCACGCGCGGAATGAAAGAGGCGGCGATGACCCAAATCGCCGCCCTGATCACCGAGGTGCTGGATCACCCCGACGACGCTGCCGGCTCCGCCCGCGTCAAAGAAAAAGTCAAAGCCCTGACCGCGCAGTTCCCATTACCCTACTAAGGAAATTAAATTATGATTCAAGGTATTGCCAATATTGTGATCAAAGTCGCGGACCTCAACCGGTCCGTCGAATTCTACACCCAAACGCTCAGCCTGCCGCTGGCCTACCGGGATGCCGTGGCCAACTGGGCGGAAATCGAGTTGAACGGTGTGCACCTCGGCCTGATGCAAGCCGAGCCGGCCGGCGGTGCGCGCAATCCGTTCCTCAGCCTGCTGGTGGACGACCTTGCTGCGACCGTGACCGTGTTGAAGGAACGCGGTGTTAATTTCGAAGGCGACATCCGCACGGAGACCTATGGTCGGCTCATTACCGTGACCGATCCTGACGGCAACCAGTTTGATCTTTTCGAACCGTCGGACGAATAAGAATTACCTGTGGGTCAGCATCCAGCTGGCGACCACCAGGCTGTAGGCGATCACGGCTCCGCGCAACCAGCGAGGCGATAATCGTTGCGCGGTGTGCGCGCCGACATACCCGCCAGCCATGGCCGTCACCATCATGGCGGCGCCGACGCCAAACACAACCTTCCCCGAATAAATAAACAGCGCCGTGGCGGCCGCATTGATCAGCGTGGCCAACACCGTTTTCAACGCATTGGCTGCCTGTAAATCTTCCGGCAGGAAAATCGCCATCGCCGCCAACATCATGATCCCGATGCCGGCGCCGAAGTAACCGCCATACACTGCGATGGCCAGTTGACACCACCACAACGCCGCCGCATGCGCGCGCGGGTGGAGGGTCGCCCGGCGATTCATCCAGCGACCGACTTTTTCCTGAACCAGAAGCAGCCCGCACGCCAGCAAAATTAGAAAGGGGACAATCGACCGGAATAATTGCTCCGGTGTGGTGATCAACAAAATCGCACCGAGCAACCCCCCCAGCAGCGAGGGCGCGGCCAGTGTCAGCAGGAGTCGTGAATTTTCCCGCAACCGTTGCCGATAGGCCCAGCCGCTGGTCAACGAGGCTGGCCAGAGAGCGAGGGTGTTGGTTGCATTGGCCGCGATGGGCGACAGGCCGCCGGCCAGCAGCGCGGGGAATGACACCAACGTCCCGCCGCCGGCGACTGCATTCACAAACCCGGCCACAAACCCCGCCCCGCAAATTAATGGCAGATGGTTCACCCAAATCCTCGGCTAAGATTTATTTTCGGTACGAACGGCGGGCTAGGGACTGCCCGCCCTACCGGGGAAATCCGAGGTGGGGCGCGGTGTCCCGACCGCGCCGTTTGGGCTGACCCCGCCCACCGGGAGTTATCGATACACTGTAGTTTGGGGTTCAGCACAGTGTGTCAGCCTTGTTCCCGGGCCAGCGCGGCTCAGGCGGTCCGGCCGGTCAAGCGGGTTGGCGGCGCCGCTGGTTGTCCAGAGCGCAACGCGACCCCCGCGGTGCCGGAAACCAGCGTCGCCGATGACCGCGCCAGTCAACGTGTGAGTGACGGTATCCATAAAAGTCTTTTGCCAAGGTACGCATTTCGGGTAAGATGGCGAGGCAAAATTATGTTTACTGCACGAACCTTGTTGGAAGGAAAATGGGCCATCCTCATTCTGCTCGTCCTGACCCTGGTCGGCTTGCGTTGGTGTTGGCCGGCGGCCGTGATTTCCGGGGTGTTGTTGGTCTTTACGATTTCGTTCTTTCGGGATCCCACCGCGATTATCCCCGCGGATGAAAAAGTGATCGTCGCACCGGCGACCGGGCGGGTCGTCGAAATCACACCCGTGGGCGACACCACCATGATTGCGATATTTTTGTCAGTCTTTGATGTGCACGTCCAGCGCGCGCCGCTGGCGGGGACGATCACCGCGGTGGAATACCGGCCCGGTAAATTTCTCGATGTCCGCCATCCCCAAGCCTCCGCCGCGAACGAGTACCGGCAAATTGTGATGGTGGCTCCCGATGGATACACGGTAAAGGTTCGCCAGATTGCCGGATTGATTGCGCGGCGGATTGTGGGTTGGTGCGGCGAAGGGGCGACCTTGCAGAAGGGGGAACACTTCGGGATGATCCGGTTTGGCTCGCGCGTGGAATTGTTCGTTCCCGCCGGGACTGAGATTGTTGCAAAAATTGGCGACCGTGCGAAGGGAGGCGAGACCATTGTTGCCCGACGAAACTAAATCACCTCGGCCGGCGAACGGCGAGCAGGTCAAAATCTATTTGTTGCCGAACCTGTTCACGGCCGGCAATTTGGCATGCGGTTTTTTTGCGCTGACCTGGATTTTCAAGTATGTGGAATTCCACAAGCCCGAATCGATTGATAGTGCGATTTATTTGATCCTGGCAGCGTTTGCGTTTGATTTCCTGGACGGGCGGGTGGCCCGGGTGGCCAAGCAGGAGTCGCCGTTCGGGCGGGAGTTTGATTCGCTGGCGGATATTGTCAGTTTTGGCGTCGCGCCGGCCTTTTTGGTCTACGCCATTATTTTGGGCGATTTCCCGCGGACCGGTTGGATTGTGGCGGCGGTGTACCTGGTGTGTGGCGGGATTCGCCTGGCGCGGTTCAACGTGTTGTGCACGCTCGGTCCGAGTACGACCAAACATGAATTTATCGGGCTGCCGATTCCGTCGGGTGCTGCGCTTGTGGTGAGCGTAACGCTGCTGGTGCGCCAGCTGGCCCAGCAATTGGAGCAGAACAACGTCATTATTCCCCATAGCACGCCGGAGCATCCGTTTGGGCCCTGGCGGTTTGCGTTGCCTGCGCTGATGTTGCTGGTCGCGGGCGTGATGGTCAGCAACGTTCGTTATCCGACGTTTAAACAGGTGGAATGGACGGCGCGCAAATCCGTGGCGGCCTTCGCGGGGGTGGTGGTGGCGGGCTTGTTGTTTTTCTACTATCCCCAGATCACATTTGCATTTTTGTTTGTGGCCTACCTGATCTACGGACTGGTGCGGCCTTGGGTCAGCAAGAGCTGGCGCCGGGAGATCGAGGAAGACGAAGGCGACGACACGGACGTTGCGTAGGCTGGTATGGAACAATTGCATCTGCTCCAAACGCTGGTGGTGGGCATGGGGTGCGGGTTTGTCGTTTCGGTACCGGTGGGGCCGGTCAACTTGACCGTGGTCAATCATGCGCTCAGCAAAGGGTTTCTCTCTGCTTTTTTGGCCGGGCTGGGGGCAATTGTTGCAGAATCAATCTATGCGGCCTTGATGCTGGCCGGTCACTCCAGCTTGCTCGATCAACCCCGGATTGCGTTTGCGATGCGCGTTGTGGCAGTTGTGGTCATTGCCGGGATGGGCATCCGCAGCCTGCTGGCCAAACCCGATCAGGTCGAGGTCCAAAACGCCGTCGCGGCCGAGCGGGCCGATGTGCGGTGGCATCATCCCAAAACATTTCTACTCGGATTTGTGCTGACGATTTCAAACCTGATGTTGGTTTTGTTGTGGGCCACGCTTGCGGCGTTGTTGTTTGCGCGGGAGTGGGTGACGCCCGCGCCACTGAGCCGGATGGTCTGCCTGGCCGGCGTGTTTGGCGGCGGCGTGGTGTGGTTTTTTCTGCTGGCATTTTTTGTCTCGCGCGCCCACCGGCGGGTGAAACCGCGTTCCCTGACACTGCTGGTGCGCGGGTGCGGGATCGTGTTTCTGGTCTTTGCCGCGCTGCTCGCTTACCGGTTGGTGGTGCCCGCCCAGAAAGCGCCCCGCCTGGAATTAATTCAGCCGGCGCACTGAGCCGTGACCAGCCGCCCGTTGTACCCCGATTGACTTGTGGTATAATTAACCGATTGGAAATCGTTGTTGAATTGGAGTTTCTTATGAAGAACATCAGGTCGTGGATCAGTTTAGTAATCTGCCTCGGGTTCCTGGCGACTAGTTGGCCGGTGCTGGCCGCGCCCCCAGCCAACCGTCCCGAGCGGATTCAGTCCAGTACCCAACTCCTGCAATTGCTTCGCAAGCATCAGCCCCGTTATTATGCCGGCTATCGCACCGGTTTGCTGCTGATGGCCGATGCGTTGGCACCCAGTGCCGGCACCAGCAGCACCGTGCCCGTCTCAACGACCTTAACGCAAGTGGCCGGTGTGGATGAAGGCGACTGTGTCAAGACCGACGGCACGGTGATCTTCCAGATCAACCAGGGCCGCGTCCTCGCCATTCAAGGCCGACTCGACGCCAGCCTCTGGGCCACTAACAGTCTGGATTTCAGCCAGGACAGTTTTTATCCACAAGAACTCTATTTGACTGGGCAAACGCTGGTGGTGGTCGGTAACTCATTTCGGAACCCGCCAGTCGGCCCTCTGACACTGCGCCCGATCTGGTATTTCTCCACCAGCACCGTGCAGGCGAAGGTTTATGACGTCAGCTCACCCGCTTCGCCCGTCAAGATCCGGGAAGTCGAGATTGACGGCGACTACATTGCCACGCGGATGGTTGGCAACCAGCTGTATCTCGTGGCGCGGCAATACCCAAATTACTACGCGCTGGCCAATGCCGGGGTGAAGAGCGCAACAACTGGCATCGTGCCAGCCGTCCGGGACACGGCCCGCAGCAAGGTGGCGCGGTCTTTGGCTCTAAAAAACTGTTTTTACTTTCCCGGTTTTGATGATCCGAATTACCTCATCGTGGCCGGTGTGGATGTCATGAATCCGCAGGCCCCGGCGCAAGTCAACGCCTATTTGGGTGCGGGCGATCAGGTTTATTCCTCGACGCAGAACCTCTACGTGGCCGGTTCGCGCAGTCAGGATATTTTCTTTCTCCAACCGCTCCTGCTCAGTACCACCCCGGCTCTGACCAGCACCAGTAACCTGGCCAAACCCCTCGGGGCCATGGCCGCCATGGTAGCGGTGGATCCCATTCTGCCCGTTTATGCGCCCACGAATCGGGAACAAACGGTGATCTATCAGTTTGCCTTGAACAACGGTCAGCCCACTTTCGTTGCGGCCGGGACGGTTCCAGGCAGTGTTCGCGATTCGTACGCGATGGACGAATTCAGCAATACTTTCCGCGTGGCTACGACCGAGCACGCGTGGTGGAGTGGCACCCAAGCGGATCGCAATAACTTATTTGTGCTCAATACTGTGCCGGTGGATCCGCCGTGTGCGGTTGGAATTGTCTGTCCGTCAGGGGCGATGGACGTCATCGGCAGCGTGACCAACCTCGCGGCCGGTGAGCAGATCTATGCCACGCGGTTCCTCGGCAACCGGGCATTTCTGGTCACCTACCATCAAATTGATCCACTGTTCGCCATTGATCTGACGGACCCGACTCAACCGGCAGTGGTGGGCCAACTCACGTTGCCGGGCTACAGCCAATTCCTGTTGCCGTATGATGAAACCCATCTGATCGGCATCGGTAAAGACGCCACGATCGCGACCAACCAAACGAGCGGCGACGTGCCGTGGTGGAACGGGGCGGCGTTTTATCAGGGTCTCAAAGTTGCTTTGTTTGATGTCACCGATTTGCATCATCCGACGCTGCTGACTTCGGTCAGCATCGGTGATCGCGGGACGGATTCACCGGTTTTGTGGGATCCGCACGCGCTGTTGTTTGACCGGTCGCGCAATTTGCTGGCGTTTCCTGTCAGTGTTGCCAGAGTGACCAATCCTGATCCCACCACGCCGTGGCAATGGGGCGATCCCGTTTTCCAAGGAGTGTACGTTTACGATGTATCCGTGACCAACGGCCTCGTCTTGCGTGGGACGATCACGCAAATTCCGGCAGGCGCCGACTTCTGGAGTAATTGGTCCCGCGAAATCAACCGCGTCTTATTCATTGGAAACAGTTTCTTTACATTGTCGGATGCGGCCGTGCAGGGGAACGATTTTGGTTCATTGGCCCGGACCACCTTGTTGGAACTGCCACAACCGCCACAATCGGCTGTTGGACCAATCGTCTTCCAGCCAATCTTACAAATCGGTACGGCCGCGAATCCGTGAAAAATAAACATCTGCAGTGGTTGCATGCGGAGTTGCCGGGATTGGTCCGGGACGGCATCGTGCCGGCGGATGTGGCGGAGAAACTCCAGCAGCATTACGGCCCAATTGCGGTCCACAGCGGGAAGAAATTAGCACTGCTGATCTTTGGGATTCTCGGGGCGGCACTCATCGGTTCCGGCGTGATTCTGTTGGTGGCTCACAATTGGGATGATTGGAGTCGATCGGCGCGAACAGTGTTGGCATTTGTGCCGTTGGTGGCGGCGATTGGTCTGGCCGGCTGGGTGCTGAATTTTCGGCCGACCAGTGCCGCTTGGTGCGAAGGCGCGGCTACGGTTTGGGCGCTGACAATTGGGGCAGCGATTTCGCTGGTGGCGCAGATCTATCAAATCCACGGTGACCCGGCGCGATTTTGCCTGACCTGGATTCTGTTGGGGCTGCCGATTGTCTACATCCTGCGATCGAGCGTGGTGGCAAGTCTGTATTTTATCGGCGCCACGACCTGGGTCGGCTGCGCCATCCTCCCCGTTCATCGGGCGACCAATTTCTGGTACTGGGGATTATTGGCGTTGGCCATGCCGCATCTGGCCGGTGTGTGGTGGACGCACCGGTATGGCTGGCGACCGACCCTCATCAGTTGGGTGTTGGCGATCTGCCTGTGCAGCGGCACGGGGCTGTCACTCGCGGGGGCGCTGCCGGGGGTGTGGGTGGTGGCGTATACCGGCTTGCTGGCTTTGTTGTACCTGGCCGGCCGGCGGTGGTGTCCCAAGGCACCCACATTATGGCAGCGGCCGTGGCAGACCATTGGCGCCGCCGGGCTGGGGATTGTGGCGCTCGTCTTAACGTATCGTTGGCCATGGCAGGAAATTTACTCACATTGGCAGTCGCAATATCAAGTCTGGATCAGCGGCCCCGTGCTGATTGCCGGCAACCTGCTCGCGGCGTTGTTGGCCATCGCTGCACTGGTTGCGCTCGCGCGCGAATTGCCGCGCGTTAGCTGGCCCGACCTGGACTGGATGATTATCGGACTGGCGCCGGTCTGTGGTGTGGCCGGTTATGCGATGGCGGCGACCCACGAATCCTATGAGTTTTCACAGGTGCTGTTCAATGTCTACTTATTCGGCCTGGGGCTGGGCGCCTTGGTGGCCGGGATCCGTGGCAACAAGCTTGGCTCGGTCAACGCCGGATTGCTCGCGTTGTCGGCCTCAATTGTTGCCCGGTTTTTCGACAGTGATTTGAGTTTTCTGATGCGCGGGCTGGCATTTATTCTCATTGGGAGCGGATTTTTGGCGACCAACGTGGTGCTGTTGCGCCGGAAAGGTCCGGTGGCCCCATGAGCAAACGCTGGCTGATCCTGGCATTCGTACTGGTGGCGGTCGCGCAACTGGCAGTGCCGATCGTGCTGATTTTCCAACGGGCCGCGATTCTGCGAACCGGCCGGGCCTACAAATTCCGGTCCCGTCCCGTGGATCCGGCCGACCCATTTCGCGGCCGGTATGTTCAATTGGCGTTTGACCAGAATCACGCTCCCTGGCGGTCGCATGCCGAGTTGCAACACGGCCAGGAATTATTCGCGCGAGTGGCGGACGGCTCCGATGGTTTTGCCGTCATTCAAGAGGTGAAAGCGGAGCGACCCGACCAGGGAGATTATTTGAAGGTCCGGGTGAGCTGGTGGCAGAAAAATGAAGTCTATTTCACGCTGCCATTTGACCGGTATTACCTGCAAGAAGCAAAAGCGCCCAAGGCCGAGCAGGCATACCGGGAGCACAACCGGCGCAACCCCAGCAGTGCCGACACCTATGCTGTGGTTCGGATTAAAGCGGGCGATGCGGTGTTGGCGGACTTGTTCGTTGGCGGCCAACCCCTTCAGGCTTACTTCACCAATTGCAAGCCGTAAAGAATGGTGAACGAGGGTTGGTCAGAAGTGCGGAACCGGTCTTCCCGCGCCAGCGCCACGAAATCCGCGCGCTCGAAAAACTTTCGTCCCGCCGCATTCGCTTCGCTGACGCCCGCCTGAATACCGGCCACACCCGCTTGCCGGGCTTGCTCCACAAATTTTTCCAATAACTGACGGCCCGTGCCGCAGCCCCGGCAACCGGTTCGCAGGTTGAGGTGGAAATGCGCCGGATATTCGGCGGCAAACTGCCGGCGGTGCGAGGTTGGAATGCGCAGGTTTTGCCGGACAAAGCGCTGCCAGAGCGAACCGCGGATCAGCGCTTTCAGCAATGCCGCGGGGACGATGCGGCTGGCCATCATCCGGAGAAACCGGTGCGTGTCAAGACAGCCGGTCAAATAGCCAACGATGCGCCCATCCTGTTCTGCCACCCAGACCGTGGCCGGCGTGAAATCGGTGTAATACCGGGTCAGAACATCGGCGAAAACTTCCCGGTCGGTGAAAAAGTGTTCGATGGGTTCCCCCTGATCTGCCGTGTCGCAGCAGATCTCACGAACGGCTGCCCGGTCGCGCAGTTCATACCGGCGGACAAGGGGTGGGTGGTCATTCATTCCCAGTGATTTTGCCTGTCGTGATGGGAATTGTCGAGCGCAGCATCTTGACCCGGGCAGGGGGCGTGCGCTACTCTCGTTGCGTGAATTTTGTCTGTCACCCAACCCGGCTGCAGGGAGCCGTCACCATTCCCGGCTCGAAGTCGCACACGATCCGGGCTGTGGCGATTGCCGCGCTGGCGGCCGGCGAAAGCCGGATTGAAGCACCGCTGGATTCCGGTGATGCCCGGTCCGCGGTGCGCGCTTTCACAGCGCTCGGCGCACAGATTGATTGCCAACCCACGGTCTGGACGGTGCAAGGCACGGGTGGCGAACCCTGCCTGCCAGCAGCGGCCATTGATGTCGGCAACTCCGGCACAAGCATTAATATCGCCATGGGCACAGCCGCCCTCGTGCGCGATGGAGAAATTACTCTGACGGGGGACTACCAGATTCAGCGGCGGCCCGCCGGTCCACTGTTGGCGGCTTTGAACGATCTCGGCGCCAAGGCGGTATCCACCCGGGGCAACGGTTGCCCGCCCATCGTAATTCGGGGGCGTCTGCAAGGTGGAACGACCACCATCGCCTGCCAATCGAGCCAGTACCTGACCAGTCTGCTCATCAACTGTCCGCTGGCGGACGGGGAGACCCTGATCAAAGTGCCGGTGCTCGAAGAGAAACCGTATGTCGAAATGACACTCGATTGGCTCGCCCGGCAAGGGATCCGGTTGGAGCGCACCGGCCTGAGCGAATTCCGGATTCCTGGTCGGCAACGCTATCAGCCGTTTACCCGGCGAATCCCCGCAGATTTCTCGTCGGCCACGTTCTTTCTTTGTGCCGGGGCCTTGGGCGATAACGATGTGACTGTTCGCGGTCTCGACCTCACGGATTCGCAGGGTGATAAAGCCGTCCTTGATTACCTGAAACAGTTGGGCGCCCGAATCGAAGTTCTG
>Ga0316232_1005084_pt1 | contig 10673 bp, 7 predicted proteins | sample TBHtaG_FD_206006 | JGI IMG/M metagenome (GOLD analysis project Ga0316232, IMG submission 206006) | Freshwater microbial communities from Trout Bog Lake, Wisconsin, USA - TBH18025_13 | ecosystem: Environmental > Aquatic > Freshwater > Lake > Hypolimnion/Profundal zone | place: USA: Wisconsin... | reverse complement strand
CCTCTGGAGCCGCATTGACCGGGACACGGCGGAGAACCCGCGCGCGGGACGTTCCGGGACGTTGCAGGTGTTGCACGTCTCCGAGGCGGCCCACTTCGCCAACGACGGGGAGAAATGCGCGGAGAAAACGATGCTCTCGCTGCTGAACTCTCTCGCGGACGTGCCCCGCAGCGTGGCGATTGTGGAAACCACAGCCAACGGCGCGGCGGGCTGGTTTTACGAGCATTGGCTGGGTGCGGCGACGCTGGAGGAAACGCTCGCCGGGCATCGCGGCAACGGCTGGATCAAGGTGTTCGCCCCGTGGTTTGTGTTCGAGGACAGCCGCATCGCGGATGCCGCGTTGAGCAAAGAGGAGTATACCGGGCGCGAACAGCGCGGCGTGACGTTATTTGGTTGGGACGCCGCTCAAATTGCCTGGCGGCGCTGGACGCTGGCGCAGAAGTGCGGAGGCCGCGAGGATCTCTTTGACCAGGAATACCCGGAGGATGAAAGCGTCGCGTTTCTCACGAGCGGGCGGCCCCGGTTTTCCCTGGCCGGAATGACGCGCTTGCGCGCGATGCAAAACAAAATCCTCCCTCCCAACGGCTTTCTGCGCGGAGGCGAGGAGGGCGTCCTCTTTGAGCCGCACGAATCCGGCTGGGCTCAAATCTGGGAGGAACCGCGCGAGGATTGCCGCTACCTGCTTTGGTGCGACACGGCGACGGGCCGTGAACAGACGAGGGACAGCCGCGATCCCGACCGCCATTCCATCCTGGTTTTGCGGCAGAGCTTCGCCACGCCCACGGGCGAGCACGGCAACGCGATGCTGGTCGCCCGCGTGCGCCCGCCGTGTTTCGACGACTGGCACATCCTGGAGGAGAAAGTAATCTCGCTTTGCCTCTACTACGGGCGCTGTCTCATTGGCGTGGAAGTGCCAATGGGGCTGACGTTGATTGAAGGGCTGCGCCGGGCGGGGATGCCGCTCTTTAAGCGGCGCTCGACCGGAGCAGGCGGGGCTTCGGGACCGACGACGCCATTGGAAAAGCTCGGGTTCCAGAGCAACGCGGCAACCAAGCCGCTGGTGGTGGCGTCGCTGAGCCGCGCCCTCGACGGCGACCCGCCGCTGGACCTCTTCGATCCGCACGTCATCGACGAACTCGGGAGTTTTGTGGTGCATGACGACGGGCGCGAAGCCGCGCTTCCCGGCAAACACGACGACGACGTGATGGCGCTCGCCATGGCCGTGCACCACCTGCCGCTGGCCACGTTATACCGGCATCCAAAGCCAAGCCACGCCGCGCCGCCTGCGGATTTACATAAGTGGAAGCCGCTGCACCGGTAGGGTAGTCCCAATTAGGAAATTGGTGACGGGGGAATCACACCAACTGCACCTTCTTCGAGCCCTTCTCGATCCGGCCAATTGGCCGTCCGCGCGTGAGCAGCACCGCTTCGCGGGCGTCGGCTTCGGCGACAACTAGGGTCATGCCGATGCCCATGTTGAAGACTTGATACATCTCTGCTGGATCGACGCCGCCGTTTTCCTGGATCGCTTGGAAAAGTGCCGGGACTTTCCACCGCTTGGTCTCGATGACGGCGTCGCAGTTCTCCGGCAGCACGCGCGGGAAATTGTCCACCAGGCCGCCGCCGGTGATGTGGGCGATGCCCTTTACCAGTTTCTCGGGCAGGGTCGCCAGAAGCGGTTGGTAGTTGCGGTGCACACGGAGGAGTTCTTCGCCGAGCGGCTTGACGACGCCGGGAAGTTTTGAGGTCAGCTTGAGCCCCATCGTCTCGAAGAGGACTTTGCGGGCGAGCGAATAGCCGTTGGTGTGCAGGCCGTTGGAGGGGAGGCCGATGACGATGTCGCCGGGTTTGATGCGGCTGCCGTCGATCATTTTTTTGCGATCCACCACGCCGACGATGGTGCCCGCGAGGTCGTATTCGCCGGGTTGATACATGCCGGGCATCTGCGCGGTTTCGCCGCCGATGAGGGCGCATCCGCCCGCCTTGCACGCTTTGGCGAAGCCGGAAAGCAGCTCTTCAAAAACGGCCGGTTCCAGCTTTTCCGCGCCGATGTAGTCCAGGAAAAACAACGGGCGCGCGCCGAGCACGGCGATGTCGTCGATGCAATGGTTCACCAAGTCCTGGCCCACGGTGTCGTGGCGTCCGGCGGCGAAGGCAATCTTCAATTTGGTGCCCACGCCGTCCACGCTGGAGACGAGGACGGGGTCTTTCATCCCTTTGAAATTCGCGCTGAAAAGGCCGCCGAAGCCGCCGATTTTGCCGAGCACTTCCGGCCCGTGCGTGATCTTGACCATGCTTTGGATGCGGCTCTTCACTGCGTTACCGAGGTCCACGTCCACGCCCGCTTGTGCATAGGCTTTTTTGGATGGGGTGACGGCTTTTTTCGAGGGATTGGGCTTGGTTGCCATACGGGAAGGATTACAGAGGGAAGAGTTCCGGTTGTGGGTGCGGTTCGATGAGCTGGCCTGTGCGGTTTTGCCGTCGTTCCATGATGTATTTGTCGATCTTCGGATCGACGGGCACCGGGTATTCGCCGTTGAAGCAGGCGAGGCAAAAGCGGTCGGCATTTTTCTCGGTCGCCCGCACCATGCCGTCGATGTCGAGGTAGCCGATGCTGTCCGCGCCGAGGTATTCGCGGATTTGATCCATCGAACATTGGTTGGCAAGCAGGTTGGCGGGATCGGGGAAGTCGATGCCGTAATGACAGGCGTGCCGGTGGGGCGGACACGAGATGCGCATGTGGACTTCGGCGGCTCCGGCTTCACGTAGGTTGATGACGCGCGCCCTGGCCGTGGTGCCGCGCACGATGGAGTCGTCCACGACAACCACGCGCTTGCCCGTCACGGCTTCCTTGATGAGGTTCAATTTCACGCGGACGTTGAAGTCGCGAATGAGCTGGGTGGGCTGAAGGAAGGTGCGCCCGATGTAGTGGTTGCGCACAAAAGCGTGTTGATACGGGATGCCGAGTTCCTCGGCGAACCCGAGTGCGGCGTAGTTGCCGGAGTCGGGTACCGGGACGACGAGGTCGGCTTCCACAGGATGCAAGCGCGCCAGTTCGCGGCCCATTGCGGTGCGGACTTTGGCGACGTTGATGTCGTCGATGATGCTGTCGGGCCGTGCAAAATAGACGTACTCAAACATGCAGAAGGCGCGCTTCTGCTGCTCGAAGGGCCACTCGGAGCGGACGCCATTTTCGTCAATGATGACGACTTCGCCCGGCTCGATCTCGCGGATGAATTCCGCGTGGATCAAGTCAAACGCGCACGTTTCGGAGGAGAGGATGTACGCGCCGTCGAGCTTGCCCAGGACGAGCGGACGGAACCCGAGCGGATCGCGCACGCCGATGATCTCGCGTTCGCCCATCATCACGAGCGAGAACGCGCCATGCACCCGGCGCAACGCGGCAAGAATGCCGCCGTTGGAACTCGGTTGTGCGAGGAGATGGACAATGATTTCGCTATCGACGGTGGTTTGGAAAATGGACCCGGCCTGCTCAAGCTCGTCGCGCAGAATGCCCGCATTGACGAGGTTGCCGTTGTGGCCGATGGCGAGTTGCCCCCGGGCGCAATCCACCACGAGCGGCTGCGCGTTTTTGAGGTTGCTCGACCCGGTGGTCGAATAGCGGACGTGGCCGATGGAGCGGTTGCCCTTGAGCTTTTCGAGATCGGGCGGCGTAAACACCTGGGAAACAAGCCCCATGCCTTTGTGGACCACGAACGGCGTGTTGGGGCCGCTGGCGGTGACGATTCCGGCGCTCTCCTGGCCGCGATGCTGAAGGGCGAACAGCCCGTAGTAGGTTAACACGGCGGCGTTCGGGTGGTTAAACACCGCGAAGACGCCGCATTCGTGGGTGGGCCGGATAGGTTGTTGGGACATGCTTAAATGGGGTAACGACTAGGCCGACATGTAGGAGGAAATGGAACCATACCACGTTCCGCTCAAATCGGCGATCTTCCAACGGGTTTCGGTTCCGTCAGCCTTGATCGCGAGTTGCACACCTCCCACGGTGCCGATGCGCCGGGCCGGGACACCGGCTTCCCTCGCCAGCGCGAGTGTGGCTTCGGCGTTTTCGGGGGCCACGGAGAGAACGACGCGCGTTTGGGATTCGTTGAAGAGGAGCACTTCGGGCTGGAGGCCGGTCGCGCCGAAATCGATTTCCGCGCCGAGCGTTTTCTTTCCGCAGATGCAACTTTCCGCGAGGGTGACGGCGAGGCCGCCTTCGGCGCAATCGTGCGCGCTCTTGACGAGGCCTTTGCGGATCAGGGCGCGCAGCGTGTCGTGCAGCGCAAGTTCCTTGGTGAAATCGACGTGCGGCGGAATGCCTTCCTTGCGACCGAAGAGCACTTTCAAGTAATGCGAGCCGCCCATCTCGTCGCCGAGTTCGCCCAAGAGCAGAACGGCGTCGCCCGCGTCCTTGAAGAAGCTGGTGGTGACGTGTTTTTCATCTTCGATAATACCGACCATGCCAACGGTCGGCGTCGGGTCGATGGCCCCTGCGGGATTTTCGTTGTACAGGCTGACGTTGCCGCCGGTGACGGGCGTGTTAAACGCGTTGCATCCTTCCGCAAGCCCTTCAACGCACTCGCGCAGTTGCCAGAAGTTCTCGGGCTTGTGCGGGTTGCCGAAGTTGAGGTTGTCGGTGACGGCCAAGGGGATCGCGCCGGAACAGGCGAGGTTGCGCGCGGCTTCAGCCACGGCAACGCGCGCGCCTTCGCGGGGATCGAGCGCACAATAGATGGCGTTGCAGTCGCTCGTGGAGGCGAGGATTTTGTTGGCCTCGCGGACGATGAACACGGCGGAGTCCGAACCGGGCAGCACCATGGTGCCGTCGCGCACCATGTGGTCGTATTGCCGATAAACCCAGACCTTGGAGGCGATGGAGGGATCGGCGAGCAGCTTCCCGAGCGCAAGGGCAACGTCCGTCTTTGGGATTTCCTTCAACGCGACCGGCGCCGGTTTGGGGCTGGTTTCGCGGTGGTAAATGGGGGCTTCGTCGGCGAGTTGGCGCGCGGGGATTTCCGCCACGGTCACGTTTCCGACTTTCACGCGCATCATGCCGTCATCCTTCACTTCGCCGACTTCCGCGTAGGGGAGGTCCCATTTCTCGAAGATTTCCCGGACGATGTGTTCTTTGCCTTTTTCGACGATGATGAGCATGCGCTCCTGCGATTCGCTCAACATGATCTCGTAAGGGGTCATGCCGACTTCGCGCTTGGGCACTTTCTCCAGGTCGATTTCAACGCCCGTACCGCCGCGGCTTGCCGTTTCGCACGTTGAGCAGGTCAACCCCGCCGCGCCCATGTCCTGGATGCCCGCCACCGCGTCGGTGGTCAGCAGTTCGAGGCACGCTTCGAGGAGGAGTTTTTCTTTGAACGGGTCGCCCACCTGCACGGCGGGCCGGTCCTGCTTGCTTTCCTCGGTTAACTCCCGCGAGGCAAACGCCGCGCCCGCGAGGCCGTCTCTGCCGGTTTCCGCGCCGACGTAGAAAACCGGGTTGCCGATCCCCTTGGCCGCGCCGCGCGCGATCTCCTCGTGCTTGAGCACGCCGAGACAGAAGACGTTGACGAGCGGGTTGCCCTCGTAGCTTTCGTCAAAATAGACTTCGCCGCCGATGGTAGGGATGCCGATGCAGTTGCCGTAGTGGGCGATGCCCGCCACGACGCCCGAGAAGAGGCGGCGGTTGGTCTTGACGTTCGGCCCGTCGCCACTGATCGCGCCGAAGCGCAGGGAGTTTAAATTGAACACCGGGCGCGCGCCCATGGTGAAAATGTCGCGGATGATGCCGCCCACTCCGGTCGCCGCGCCTTGGAAAGGCTCGATGGCGCTCGGGTGATTGTGGCTCTCCATCTTGAAGGCGATGCCCCACCCGTCGCCCACGTCGATGACCCCGGCGTTTTCCTCGCCTGCCTTGACGAGCACCGTCGGGCCGGTGGTCGGGAATTTTTTCAACTCCGGCTTGGAGTTTTTATACGAGCAATGCTCGCTCCACATCACCGAGAAGATGCCCAGTTCGGTGAAGTTCGGCTTGCGGCCCAAAATGCCCTGGATGCGTTCGTATTCGTCCGGGGTGATGCCATGTTTGGCGATCACAGCCGGAGTGATTTCAGGATCTTGCGGAAGGCTGACGGCGGTGGTGTTCACGGATGATTAAGCGACGGCGCGAACGCCCAGATGGTTGAGGATGGATTGGAAAATGACGTTGCCGTCCTCGCTGCCGAGGCGCGCTTCGCAGGCCCGCTCGGGGTGGGGCATCAGGCCAAAGACGTTGCGGTTTGCGTTGCAGATGCCCGCAATGTTGTTGAGCGAGCCGTTCGGGTTCGTCGCGTCGGAAACCGTGCCGTTGGCGTCACAATAGCGGACGAGGATTTGGCGGTTGGCATTGAGTTCGGCCAGCGTCGTTTCGTCGGCGGTATAGTTGCCTTCGCCGTGGGCGATGGGGAGGTTGAGCACCTGGCCGGGCTTCGCCAAGTTCAGGAACGGGTTATCGGTGGCTCCCACGCGCAGGAAGCGGTGTTCGCAGATGAAATGGAGCGAGCGGTTGCGGACCAGCGCGCCGGGGAGGAGGCGCGATTCGGTCAACACTTGGAAGCCGTTGCAGATGCCGATGAGCAGGCCGCCGTGGTTGGCGAAATCGACGACGGCTTTCATAATGGGCGAGAACCGGGCGATGGCCCCGCAGCGAAGGTAATCGCCGTAGGAGAAGCCGCCCGGCAGAACGACGAGATCGTAGCCTTTGAGCGAGGAATCTTTGTGCCACACGTAGTCGGTCGGAACGCCGAAGACGTGCTGCAACGCATGGTGACAGTCCTGGTCGCAATTGGACCCTGGGAATCGAATAACAGCGGCTTTCATGAATAAAAAGGGAGCAACAATACCACGGAGAGAGGGGGTTAGCCCTCGATCTGCAACACGTAGTCTTCGATGACCGGGTTGGAGAGCAGGTCGCCGCAAATTTCGCGCAAGCGTGCTTCGGCATCGGGGCCCGCGTCGTCAATTTCGATCTCCATCACCTTGCCGATGCGGACCGAACTGACCTGCGGGAACCCGTGGTGGGCGATGGCGTCCCTTACCGCCACTCCCTGGGGGTCAAGAACGCTCTTTTTGGGCATGACGGTAACTCTGGCTTTCATAGGTCCGCCAAAGATGGGAAAGCGGGGGCCAAAGTTCAACCCCGAAATTCCATTTTCAAGCGATTCGAGGCATCCACAGAAGGAGCGGGTTGCGAAAAAGTGGGGTTTGGGCCGGGGATAGGAGATTTTATCCGCAGATTTTTCAGGGGAGCGGATTCGTTGGCTCGTTTTTTCCTGAATCTGCGTTCCTCTGCGAAATCTGCGGACCACTCTTCTTTCCTTCCCGCCCGCGCGTCACCCCGCTCCCGCGCGATTCACGGATATGAGTATCATCTGGGCTGCCATTATCGGGTTAATTATCGGGGTGATCGCGAAGCTCCTGATGCACGGGACCGGTCCCGCTGGTTGCATCCCGACGGCTTTGCTGGGCATCGGCGGTGGGCTTTTTGCTGGGTGGCTTGGCAAAGCCCTCGGCTGGTATAGCGAGGGGCAACCCGCCGGGTTTCTCGCCTCGATCCTCGGTGCGGTGATCCTGCTCTGGATTTACAAGCTCGTTAAGAAGCCCTCCGGGCCGACGACGCCGTTTTAGAACTGCTTGAGCTTGTTGAAAAAGCGTTCCGGGTCATCGCCCGTCCACAGGTTGGTACCACGCGGCGCGAGTCAGCGGAACGTTCGCCGCGCCACCGGGGCTCAGTTTGGCAAGCAGTGTCTGGTACACAGCGAGGAGCCCGAGGTTGAACTGATGAGCCGAACCCGCCATGTAAACCCGCCAGGTGCGATAAACCGGTTCGCTTATAAAATTTAACGCCTCGCCGTGCCGGGCCTCCAGTTGCCGCACCCAGTGACGAAGCGTCAGCGCGTAGTGCTCCCGGAGATTTTCGACATCCCTGATTTCAAAACCTGCGGCCTCGGCTGGGCCAAGCATTTCCGATAGAGGAAACAGATCGGCGTCCGGGAAAACATACTCGTCGATGAAGGACGTTCCCTGCTGCGGATTCGGCACGGGTCCCGTGCCGATGCCGTGGTTTAGAAACACGCCCCCCGGCTTTAGCAGACGATTTACGGTTCCGAAATAGAGGGGCAGATTCTTGCGGCCGACATGTTCCACCATGCCGACGCTGACCACTGCGTCGTATGCCTCGCACCCTTCGAGGGCTCGGTAATCCTGAAGCAGAACCTCCACGCGGTCCTGCAGGCCCGCCTTGCACACCTGCTCCCAAGCATATTCCGCCTGGCGTTCGCTTAACGTGATGCCTGTTGCCCGGACGCCGTAACGGGAAGCGGCGTGCAGGATCAGCCCTCCCCAGCCGCATCCGATGTCCAGCAACCGCTGGCCGGGCCGGAGATCAAGTTTGCGGCAAATGGTGTCCAGTTTGTGAAGCTGGGCGCTTTCCAAGTCGTCGGTCGCGTTTTGGAAATACGCGCAGGAATAGATTTTCCTGGAGTCCAACCACAGAGCGTAAAAATCGTTGGAGAGATCGTAGTGGAACTGGATGGCGGATTGGTCGCGCGAGGGGGAATGTTGGGCGTCGGCGAAAGCGGCCCGGCGTAGGCTGGGCTGTTCCCCAGCGGCGGGACGAGGGGGCAACTGCCGCAGAAGATGCGCCATTTTAAGCTTCTTGGACCATCCCTCGGTTTGGGCGCGAATGATATCCGCCAGTTCGAACGCCGCCTCCATATCGCCTTCCACGTCGAAGTCATTTTGCAGATAGGCTTCGCCGAGGGCCGATTGCGAGTTGGGCAGAAGCATTTCGCGCAACGCTCCGGGGTGGTTGAGGACCCACGTTGCCACGAAGGAGGCTGGCGCATTGTCGGGCCAATACGAACCATCCCAAAGCCGGACGCGGACACGTTGGAGTGGGGCAGAACCGATCAGTTCCTCCAGAATGCGGAGGGTTAGTGCTAAATAGGAAACCATCGTTTTGATGGTTTTATCGAACGGAAATGGGCAATCGGTTGTAGGAGATCAATGCCTGCGGTTGATTGCACCGGGGTCATTCCCAAATGAAGTGCTCCAGCCTCAACTGCGTCATCCGCGCTTTGGCTTCTTCCTCGCGCGGGCCTTCCAGCGCGGCCATTTTCTGGTAGATGGCGATGGCGCTTTTCCATTGTTCGCGCGATTCGCTGAGGCGGCAGGCGTCGAAACCGGCCTTGTAGAACCAGAAATATTCCTGCGGCTTGGCGACGCCGGATTCGACGACTTGGTAGTACGCCGCGAGCGCTTCTTCGGGGCGGCCCAGCGTTTCCATGCAGCGGCCTTTGTTGTAGAGCGCACGGTGCTGCGCGGTCGCGTCGATGCCGGGCTCGCTGGCGAGTTGCTCGTAGAGGGCCAGCGCTTGCTCCACCAGGGCTTTATCCTTGGACCCAAGGGCGAGAAGGTTGTCCGCTTTTCCCGCCAGCGCCACTGCTTTGATCTCGGTGGCGGGGTTTGCCCGCAGGATGTCGTCGTAGAGTTTGACGGCGTCGGCTTCTTTCCCCAGCCGATTTTGCAGGGCGGCCAATTGCAGCCGCGCGTGGAGTTTGAAGGGGCCGTTGCGCGCGGCAACTTCGCCGAAAAGCTCGATGGCGCGGTCGATCCCTCCGGCGTCGAGCCGTTTTGTGGAGGACTGCGCGGCCAGAAAGAGCGCGGCTTCCACCAGGGGCGAGGCGGGGGTTTCGAGCGCGAGGGTTTCAAACTGCGTCTGGGCGCTGGCGAAATCTCCACTGCGAAAGTAGACCTGCCCGAGTTTCATGCGGACTTCGGGAAGCCTCGTGGATGCCGGGTGGCGCTCGGCGAAGGCCCGGCAAAGGGCGATCACCTTGTCGTCGGCGGGAGGAGTGGCGGCGTCGGCCACAAAGATCGCCAGGTAGTCGGATTGCTCGGCGGTCTGGGGCAGAGCGGGGGATTCGTTGACTACCTTCAGAAAATCGCTGGCTCCGGAGGGATCGTTGCCCGCATACCGCAGTTCGGCGAGCGTGAGCCGGGCTTCGGATACGCGCGGGTTGTTGGGGAAAGCGCGGATAAATTGCTGCAATGCCGCTTCCGCTTGGGGATCGCCCTGGCGCGCTCGCAGCAGGCCTTCTTCCAAAATCAAGTCGGGGCGGAGCGGGCTTTTGGGAAAGAGTTGGCTGAAGTCCCGGTATTCCTCGCCAAACCGCGCGTAGTTCCCCTGGTGCAGCCACGAAAGGGCGGTATTGAAGCGCGCCTGTTCGGCGAGGGCGGGGCTGTGTTCCCCGGCGCTACGAAAGACCGTGGCGGCGAGGACAAACTCGCCCGCCTTGAAATGGGCGCTGGCGCTGGCCATTTCGATCTCGGCGCGCAGATCGGCTTGCGAAGCGGCCCGCATGGCTTCGTCAAGGGCTTTCTGGGCCGCGTCGAATTTGCCGGAATCCGCAAACAGACGGCCTTGCATCAAGAGCGCGTTGGGCAGGAGGGGATGGTTGGGAAAACGGGCGGCATACTTTTCCAAGGCGGCGAGCGCGCGATCCGGTTTCCCGTCTCGCACAAGGGACTTGGCGAGGTAGAACGTGGCATACCCCGCCCGGTTCGCCGGTTCGCGTTCGGACCATTTTTGAAGTTCTCCGAGGGACGGGTTCTCTTCTCCACTATACACCTCGTCGAGT
>Ga0316232_1005081_pt1 | contig 10681 bp, 8 predicted proteins | sample TBHtaG_FD_206006 | JGI IMG/M metagenome (GOLD analysis project Ga0316232, IMG submission 206006) | Freshwater microbial communities from Trout Bog Lake, Wisconsin, USA - TBH18025_13 | ecosystem: Environmental > Aquatic > Freshwater > Lake > Hypolimnion/Profundal zone | place: USA: Wisconsin... | reverse complement strand
GCAGCAGACGCCATCGTCCGCCATTGGCAGCGGCTATAGCGCGCAATTGACGCACCGCGTTGAGCGTCGTGGCGTGCGTGAATGCCTCCTCGCATCCTCCTGCGGCGCTTACCGCCGCCGTCGTTTCCACCGGGCAGGCGAAACGTTGCATGCCGGTATCCACCGCCAGGATAGGCCGTGCTCGGGTCAGCGCCGCCGCCTGTTCGACGGTCCAAACCGCTGGTCGTACGCCATGCGTCATGAACATCTCCGCTCCGTACCCATCGGCATCAGGCGGTCCCAGCGTCATCCCCGCCTTGCCGCTGGCCAGCAGTTGTGCCTCCATGGCTTCGCGGAGGCTGAAGAAGCAGAAGCGATCTACCACTTCCGCCAGATGCTTCACCACCGCCAGCGCTCCCAAACCGTAGGCGTCGGCTTTCACGACCGCTATGACCGGCACGCCGGCCTGTCGTCGAATCTCCTGCCCATTGCGGGCAATGCGTTCAAGATCGATCTCTACGGTTACATGCCATGAACGTTCCATATCCTGATTTCAACCGGCCAACCATGGTTCGTCCAGTGCCCGGGGGCAGTGGGCGGAGAACTCAGGGCGGATAAACTACCCCAGGTGTTTCTCCCGAGCCCCGTACGCGAGTTGACGTAAGACCTCGCATCCACAAGAATGACATATCTTATGATTCGGACGATCCATCATCCCGCCTTGGAGCCCCTGAAGGGGAGGTTCCCCGAGCACAAATTCCTGGTCGGCCAGTTCCGCGATATGGTCACGGTCGTCGTGCCGGCCGCCGCCATCGTGCCGGTTGGCGCGTTTCTGCGCGATGATCCGTCGCTCCGCTTTGACATGCTTGCCGAACTAAACGGCGTGGACTATCTCCATTACCCGGGCGCCACCCACCGTTTTGCGGTGAATTACGGCCTGACCTCCACTCCCAACAACAGCCGTCTATGGCTCAAGGTATTCCTGGACCCGACACGCGATACGTCTCCGGGCCACGATGTGCGCGATGAAGAGGCGGTCAAAAAAGGCGATCCGGGACTCATGGTCGCCAGCGTCTGCGGCATCTGGCCAGGCGCCCTCTGGATGGAACGCGAAACCTACGACATGTTCGGTATAGTCTTTGTGGGCCATCCCGACCTCCGCCGCATCCTCACCTGGAATGGATTTGGCAGCTATCCGTTGCGCAAGGACTACCCCCTGCGCGGGGTAGGCGAGAGGGACGAGTATCCGATCGTCACCAGAGTTAGCGACTGCCGCGGCACGCGGCAATAGCACCGCGGAGGAGCAAGACCGCTCTGCCTTAAGCGCCCTCCACGTCCGTTTTACAGAGTTGTCAATATGTTCGAAGCCCTTACCCAGCGACGTTATCTGCTACCGTTTCACGCAGCCCGCTTGCCGCACCTCTTTACCGACGTACTGGTTATAGGCGGGGGAGTGGCGGGGCTGCGCAGCGCCATTGCCGCCGCCGACGAAGGCGCTGAAGTTCTCCTGCTGGCCAAGGATGCGATCAACGAATCCAATACCTGGTATGCTCAGGGCGGCATTGCCGCCGTCCTCCAGCCGCTGGACTCTTATGCCCTGCATGCCGAGGATACCCTCAAGGCCGGCGCGGGCCTTTGCGACAACAAGAGCATCCAGATCGTAGTAGAAGAAGGCCCGCAACGGGTTCTGGAACTGGTGGAATGGGGGGCGCATTTCGACAAACAGGACGGTAATCCACATGGGCTGGCGTTCACGCGCGAAGGAGGACATAGTTTTGCCCGCATCGTTCACGCCTACGGCGATGCCACGGGGCGCGACGTGGTGCAAACATTGCTGGAGGTTGCCCGTGCTCGCGAACTGATTCGTATTTCCGACAGGAGCTTTGTGGTCGACCTGATCACCGATGCGGGCCGGTGCCTGGGCGCCTCGGCGCTGATCGGTGGCCAGATCAACATCATCTGGGCCAAACGCACGATTTTGGCCAGCGGCGGGGCGGGGCAACTTTATCGCGAATCGACCAATCCCAAGATCGCCACCGCCGATGGGCATGCCATGGCCTACCGTGCCGGAGCGGCGGTCAAGGACATGGAGATGGTGCAGTTCCATCCCACGACCCTCTATGTCGCCGGGGCCAGCCGCGCCTTGATCACCGAGGCCGTGCGCGGCGAGGGCGCGTACTTGGTCGACCGTACCGGACGGCGTTTCATGGCTGATTACGATCCGGCCGGCGAACTCGCTCCACGCGATATCGTCAGCCGGGCCATCGTTGCCCAGATTCGCAAGACCAATTACACCCATGTCTATCTCGATGTGCGGCACCTTGCCTCCGGCACGTTTCGCCAGCGGTTCCCGCAGTTGGCTAAATTATTGGACGAATTCGATATCGATTGTTCGAAGGCCCTCATTCCCATCCATCCCGCGGCCCACTACATGATCGGCGGTGTCCAGTGCGACGAGAAAGGTCGCAGCAGCCTGGAAGGGCTGTACGCCGTAGGCGAAGCAGGCTGCTCGGGATTGCATGGAGCCAATCGTCTGGGAAGCAATTCGCTGTTGGAAGGCTTGGCCATGGGAGCCCGCGCCGGCGCGGATGCCGCCCGCTCCGCTGGCCAGGACAACGTGCGTTTCCCCATGAAGTTTGAGCACAAGATACCTCCATCTACCAGGACCGAACTGGATTTAATCGATGTCAAGAGCAGTTTACGCAGTCTCATGTGGCGCAATGTGGGCATAGAGCGTGAAGGGGAACGGCTGGCCGAGACTCGCGACATCATCGCGTTCTGGGCGCGCTATGTCATGGACAAAACGTTCCGTCCGGACCAGGGAGCCTCCACTGCGACCGCTGGCTGGGAATTGCAGAATATGTTGACGGTGGCGGCGTTGATCAGTACGGCGGCGTACACCAGAACCGAGTCGCGCGGAGTGCATCACCGGTTAGACTACCTGGGCCGCGATGACGAGCATTGGCGGCTGCACCTGCTGTGGCGGCGACCCATGGAGACTCCGATTCCCCAGCCGCTGGAATGAGTTGTCGAGATCGGAAATTAGAGAAAACGGGTAAGGGTAGCGAAAAGATTTTGACGCCTTGAACGCGTCGTACTCAATTTCGCCAAACAAGAAAGCCCACGTCACAGACGCGGGCTTTCTCCTTCTTAATTCATGTTGATGTTCAGGCCCGGCGACGACGGCGGATGAGGACGCCAAGTGCCGAAAGGGTCAGGAGAGACACGGCAGTCGGTTCCGGGATGCCGATACCTTCGTGGGAGTTGAGGGCGGCATTGTTGAACACGGACATCGCTCCGCCTTGAAGCGCCCACATGCCGGTATTCTCGGTGAAAGTAAGGAGAATATGCTGGTCGGGAAGTACGTTGAACGTAGTCTGCGAAAGCCTTACGCCCGACAATTTGGTCGGGAGGACGATGGTATGGGCCTGGTCGCTAAGGTTCGAGATCAAGATAGCGAGTTTGGAGCCATCGCCCATGGTTGAGCTGTTGCTGCCTTCCACGCCTGACCAGACCACGCCGGCACTTTCCAAGCTCATAGTTTTTGCGACATTTCCCGTGCTGGCGTCCTTGAGGGTGATCGTTGTGCTGTCGGTTGCTATGACCGTCTTGCGCATGCTAAAGATACTCTGTACCTGGGGGAGGAACCAGCCGGTTTCAGCATCGGTTTCCTGCTGCGCTTGTGTGTAGCCTACGATACCTCCGTCCAGCAGATGAAAAGAGGTGGCACCACGCATTCGATACTGCAAAATCAATGCTGAAAAATCATTCCGTGACAGCAATTGGTTGTCCGCACTCAGTCCGTTTTGGGTCACATGTCCGGGCTCGGCCACGAACTGGCCCAAGGGATCGCCCTGAGTGGTCATGGCTGACACGCCCCAGTTGTTAAACCGGGCAACATAAGGAATGTTCTGCTGGCCGGTGCCCGCGATGGTTGTCTGGATCGTTGACAACCTCTCGATCGGCATAGTGAAAAACGCGGACAGAATACTCGGCGCTGTCGAATTGCCATAAGCCGGATTCTTAAAGCCGCTTGAGCCTGGGTAGAGGGCTTCATTGACCATGGTCAGCCCGGTGTTGCGGTAAGCCACACTGGTATGCGAACCATTGGCAGTTGATGGGTCAGTGCTGTTCGGGGTGTAGTTGTACTCGCCGATTGCTGCCGTGGAGCTATAGGTACTCTTTTTTATATCCGCCACAGTGGCGGCGATTTGAGCATCAGTTGACCCTTCCATGTCCAGAAAGACCCAGGAAACTTTGTAGGTATTGAAGATGGCGGCGAGTTGGCTCGCATTGAGATTTTGATCGATCTTGATCGCCAATGGCTGGGCGGGGTTTTCTCTGGCGTTTCTGGAACTGCCGCCGGCCTGAATATCCAGATAAGCCATTACCTGGTTCAAGTTCGAGCCCGTGTAGTACGGAGTGGGCACGTATTGAAATCCCGGACCACTCACTGGTGCCACGGTAGGATCCGATGGCGAATACATAACATGCCAGTCGAAAAAGTCCTGTGTCGCCCCAAATAGGCTCACTGGTCCAAGCAACAATAGTCCCACAATGGCTACAGGAGTAAGCCATCGCAAGACGCGACTGTATTTCGATGCCCCGAAGGAAATCATGATCTTCTCCGATCCACTCATCGAGCACTCGGTGCTCATTTTGCCTTCCATATGGCGTTAGCCCACGTAAACAACGCTGGCTACAGTCTTTCCTCAAGCGCATACTTACTGTCGTCGCCAAACAACCCAGCTTGAAGAACTATGGCATAGTAGACCAAATCCATGTTGCTTGGTCAAGCCGAAAATCCAGTGAAGAAACTTTAAAATAGACGTTGTTTGATTGGCCATCCGGTAGTCGAATTTGTTGCTGTTGGTGGAATCAAACGTCGTCTAACTGGACTGGCAGACGTGATTTACGTATGGTTGTGCCATGCCGAAACGCTTTCTGATAACCGGAGGGGCCGGTTTTATAGGTTCCCATCTCGCGCAACGCCTCGTCGGCGATGGAAATTTTGTTACCGCTCTTGACGATCTGTCCACTGGCCGCCAGGAGAATCTGGACCCAATTCGCCACTCGCAGCTCTTTTCCTTCGTTCGTGATTCGGTCGAGAATCCAGCCACCGTGGCCTTGCTGGCCAGCCAGTGCGATGTCATTCTCCACCTTGCCGCCGCCGTCGGCGTACGTCTTGTTGCCGAGGAGCCTGTCCGCGTTATCCGCACCACGATTCACGGCACCGAAGTCGTCTTGGAAGCTGCCCATCGGTTCGGCAAACCCATTCTCATAACCAGTTCCTCCGAAGTCTATGGCAAGAGCGAGCGTGTTCCCTTCCGCGAGGATGATGATGTGGTTATGGGGGCCACTATTTTCAGCCGCTGGTGCTACGCCTACAGCAAGGCTATAGATGAATTTCTTGGCCTGGCCTACTATCGTCAGTACAATCTGCCGGTCATTCTGGTCCGCCTCTTTAATACCGTCGGACCTCGCCAGATAGGACGTTATGGCATGGTGTTGCCCCGTTTTGTCGCCGCCGCCCTGTCATCTTCGCCCCTTCAAGTGTATGGTGAGGGTACGCAAACGCGATGTTTCTGCCATGTCAGCGACGTCGTGGATGCACTGGTGCGGCTTGTGGAAACTCCGGCGACAGTCGGACAGGTATTTAATCTGGGCGGCGAAGAGGAAGTTTCTATCAATGCGCTGGCGGCCCGGGTAATTGCCCTGACCGGTTCGTCAAGCGCCATTGAGCATATAAGCTACGATGCGGCCTACGGGCGCGCTTTTGACGATCTGGCCAGGCGCGTGCCCAGTCTGCAGCGTATTAATCGGGCCATAAATTTTTCGCCGCGGTACAATCTCGATCAGATCATCAGATCGGTGATCGAGTACAGCCGGCAGGGACAGTTGTAAGAAGCCTTCGGCGTGGATGCAGCCGTTGGGCTGGCTTAGCGAGGGCGCGGCTTGCCGGTCCAAGTCAACAGCGAGTCGATCGTAATGCCGTTGCCCTGTTTAGTACGTCAGATGGTCGTTTTCGCAGGATAAGCGTATGGACAGCGTTGTACTTATTGCGCATGCAGCGCCAATAACCGGACCCGGCGTCATCTTCACCTACAATGAGGTGATTTCCCCGTACATCTATGTTTTCTACATTTCTTTCATCATAGCATTCATCTTCACCCCGGTCATGAAGACCATTGCCACGTACTACGGCATCGTGGATAAGCCCGACCGCTTTCGCAAAATGCACAGTGTGCCCGTCGCCTACCTCGGCGGCATAGCCGTGTTTCTGGCCTGGATGTGCGGATTGGCCACCAGCCAGTTCGTCCAGGTGCATTACGGCAGTCTTTTCGCTGGCCACCCGTGCCTCCAGGCTGGTCACATTCACATCCCCTTAAGTATAGTGAGCGGGGCGGTGATAATCGTGGCCCTGGGCATGTGGGACGATCTGCGCAAGATCAGACCCGGTTGGAAGATTGCCGGCCAGATTTTGGCTGCCGGTTTTCTTCTGTGCGAGGGCATCGGTACCCATTGCACCGGCGCCCTCTTCACTACCCTCAATGTGCGGCTTGTGAACGGGCTGGGCTGGCATCCTGTTCCTGACGCGGTGATCGTGGCGACCAGCAGCGCCATGGTTGTGTTTGTTGTCGTTGGCGCCTGTAATGCCACTAACTTAATGGATGGACTTGACGGACTTTGCGGGGGCGTGACGGCCATCATCGCCACCGGCTTCCTATTTCTGGCCGTTACTATTGCATCCAACTTTTTGCCGTCGGCCGCAGCCCTCAATTACGATGGTCTGCGGGTCATCATGGCCCTGGCCCTTCTGGGAGGCATCCTTGGTTTCGTACCCTACAATTTCAACCCCGCCTCCATTTTCATGGGAGACGCCGGCAGCATGTTCCTGGGTTATTGCTGCGCCGTCATGATGATTCTGGTTGGAGAATACACCGACCCCAAGTGGTTTCTGGCCTCCACGGTCATGTTCGCGCTGCCCGTGCTGGATACCGCCCTGGCGTTCGCCCGGCGCTGGGTGAACCGCAGGCCTTTGTTCAGTGCCGACCGACACCATTTTCATCATCAATTAGTGGCCCGCGGTTACACGGTTAAACAGGCGGTTCTCATCAACTATGGAATGGCTATATTTTTCGTTATCAGCGGGGCGGTAGTGGTCTTCATGCGAACCCGCTATGCCGTGGCGTTCTATATGGTTATTTTCGGTTCGTTGGTCGTCGCCGCCTATAAAATGGGAATGGTTCACGAGCAGACGCGCGTGGTGACGCGGTCGCCTCTGGACCAAAGCGCTGCCAGCATCGATCCAGCGGTCATGGAGCCCGGAAGGATACTGGAAATCCGTGACGAAACCCGCGAAGCTTTTGTCCCGCAACAGTCCCACGCGCCCAGCGGCACCTTCGAATCGGGCCGCTGAACTGCCTGTTCCTCTGTCCGATAATCCTAAAGTTTTCAGTGTGTCAACGTCGATGTGGTTCTGGGAGACGGTAAATCTCCCCTATGGCGTTTGCGTCTACCACGGAAGGTGCGCCCATGCGGACCATTGCGATTATCAATCAAAAAGGCGGGTGCGGAAAGACGACCACAAGCATTAATCTGGCCGCCTGTCTGGCTCGCTTAGGCCACAAGACACTGCTGGTGGACATGGACCCTCAGGGCCATTGCGGCGTCGGACTGGCCGTCCCCGAAGAGCAGATCGAGCGAACCGTATATGATGCCCTGATCGAAGCAGCGGATGGCAAGGTTGCCAGCATTGGCCAGGTAATCTGGCAGATTGCCAGCGATTTCGATCTGGCTCCCTCGAATCTGAAGCTGGCGGCTTTTGAACAGGTCTTCGCCGGACGTCCCGGCCGTGAGGACCGTCTTGCCAAGGCTCTGGCGGCGGCCGACGGCCATTATGAATGGTGTATCCTCGACTGCCCGCCAAGCCTCGGTCTGCTCACCTTCAATGCCCTCCGCGCCTGCGACCAGGTCATCGTCCCCGTGGAAACCGGCTTTTTCAGCCTTCACGGGCTTGCCAAGATGATGGAAACCCTTGAGATGCTCCGGGAACGGTGCGACAAAGACATCCTTATCCGCGTCCTGCCCACTCTCTACGATACCCGCACCAAACTTGCCCGCGAGGTTCTTGCCGAGTTGCGCAGCAAGTTCCGCGGCTATCTCATGGAGAGTACGATCAACTTCAACACCAAGCTCAAAGAGGCCGCCAGTTTCGGTCAGCCGATTACTGAATACGATCCCGGCAGCCGTGGTTATCGGGACTTTGTCAACCTGGCCCGCGAATTGATGGGCCAGCGCCCCATGGAAGAGGAAGCAGCCTCCGACCATAAACTCTCACGTCCTGAGGAACTAGTGCAGCGCGCCAGGCAGTTGGTCCAATTGGCTGACTACCAGTTGGGTCGTACCGCGGCACAACCCGCCGCCGCTGATCCCGTAGTCCGTTCCAGCGCCGTTCCGCCTGGGCTTCCTGATGGCCAGGAGCCCGGCCCAATTGTGGAACCGCCCCTGGTTTCCTTCGATCTGGCCGCCGGGATCACGTTCGCCCGCCCGCGCAGTCAGGCCTCCACCGTCGTCTCCGGCCCGGGCAAAAACGCTGTTTCCAACTATACCGCCGCAGCCGAGATTCCTCTGGACAACGCGCCTGTAGTCAGAGCCGTCCCCGCAACTGGGCGCAAGACCACCGCTCAGAAAATCGACGAGTTCTACGGCGTCAAGCAAATCGGCGAAGAAGTGATCTTCACCGTCCACTTTGACGCTGCCAAAAGAGTCATGCTGGCCGGTGACTTTAATAACTGGACGCCTGCCGCCACCCCCATGGAAGTCGCCGAGCGTCCAGGCTCCTGGCGGATGCGTCTGCCCCTTTCTCCGGGCCGCTACCGTTATCGTCTGGTAGTGGATGGCAAGTGGCTCACCGATCCCAACAACAATGCCGTGGAAACCAATCAGTTCGGTGAATTGAATAATGTCGTAGAAGTAGCGTGAGAAGTGGAAGACGGAGGACGGATAGTCGGAAATCGCAGAAGATCGCAGGCTTTTGACCGTCGATTTCCGATCTCCGATTCCCCATCCCCGATCTTATGTCTGACCAGTCCCATTCATCTCGAAGCCTCAGCGAAATTGGCCACCTGTTCTTGAGTGGCGTGCGCCAGCAACATACTGGCGGGGCGCCGTTGCCCAGGCGTCGCGGTCCCGGGTCGTTCACCGTTCAGGATCAGAACCTACCCCGAAAAAACGAGGCCAACGTACCCGCCCATGTTTCGACGCCGCGTGTTGGCGCTGCCTGCCCCGGTTTATTGCCTGCATTGCCACAGACCCAGTTTCCCTTCCCACCGGTCGCCGCCGTGATCGATACTCATTTGGGCGACAAACAATCCGCGGATGCTCAGGAATATGCCAGCCACCTGGCCGCCGATGGTGATCGCATCGGGCTGATCGAAGTCGATGCCTCAGGTTTACGTCTCGCCTGTTTCGATTGTTGTTCCCACGACGGACCAATTGACGCCCAGGAGCCCGCTGAGTGTTTCGACGCCAGGCGCCTTGGCGATGCCCTTGAAGAAATGAGCTGTGATCTGGATCGCTGGTTGATCGTACTGCCTGGTCCGCGCACTGGCGCCGCCCATGCCTTGCTCTGCCAGATTGACCATTGGGTGTTGCTGTCCACCGGTGACCGCGATGGGATCGTCTCCTGCTACCGCACCATTAAAGGATTGAGCGAATTGCGGCTCTCTCGTCTGTCGCTGGCGGTATTGGGTTGCGGCGATGACGCCGAGGCCGGGGAAGCTCATCGCAAACTGGCCGGCGTCTGCGAACAGTTCCTGGGGCGGTCCGTCCAGGCCGAAAAGCGGGTGCTGCCAGCGCCCGATGTGGCCATGCACATGGTCATGTCCTGTGGGTCGATCTCTCGCCCAGAGCCTTCGGGCCAGCCCACGCACTGGGATGTTGTCGGACAGTTCCTGGCCCGTGCTGCTGCTGCCGCCGCCGTCCATGAGAGTACGGATCATGTCCAAGCGACGTCCGTTGGCGCCGCAGGTTCCCCCGGCGCATTCGCAGCACCGTCCGCGCCAGTAGCGGGCTCACAGACGGCCAGCCGTTCTGTTGTCCTGGTGACTCAGACCGCCATTGCTAACGATGTTCTCGACGTGATCGAATTGCCGGCGTCTGTCGATGCTCAGGATAACGCCGCCGCCATTCTTACGGCGGTGTTGCGATCTCAAGAGGGCGAGTTTGAGGTTTGTCCCATCGTTGTCCCGATGTATCCGGACGCCAAGTTGGCGGTCACGGGTTTGCAAGGCCTGGTATTACTTGGCGTGGTTGGACGTGATCTGTGTGGCCTGCGCGCCATTACTCAGGCCTATGGTTGGCTCCGGCAAAACCATTCCCTGATAATTATGGCCTTGCCGCAAATGGCCATAGATCCCGCCCAGTTGCCGCGCCTGCGCCTCTTTGTCGATCACGCCGATCGCGACGCCGATCTCCTGGGCCCGCTGTTGCAGCAACCCCATGTCTCCGTCCAAGCCTACCGCCTATTACGATGGGGCGACCGGCGCGGAATACTGCTGGAAGCGGCGTAAAGCCGGAGGCCAATGGGTGCGGCGGCAACAACGCCGCTTTTCATGCAGCAGCTAACCAATTAAGCCAGTCCAATCGGTGTCGTTGGCGCGGCGCAACCAAACTTGGCCACTTGGAAAGGGGTGCTTTC
>Ga0316232_1005064_pt1 | contig 10716 bp, 9 predicted proteins | sample TBHtaG_FD_206006 | JGI IMG/M metagenome (GOLD analysis project Ga0316232, IMG submission 206006) | Freshwater microbial communities from Trout Bog Lake, Wisconsin, USA - TBH18025_13 | ecosystem: Environmental > Aquatic > Freshwater > Lake > Hypolimnion/Profundal zone | place: USA: Wisconsin... | reverse complement strand
CACGGATGATGACCCGCCACCGATCTTTGTGTTTACCCGGACAGCAGCCAAGCACTGGTTGATGGCCGAGAGTTCTTGTGCGTCGATGCTGAGCGGGAGCGCATCGCTTGCCAAATGGCGTTGGACCAAATCGACGATCCCCTCCGCAATTTCGTTTGCGGCCTTTGCCGAGTTACGCACCTTGTCACAGGTTGCGAACGAGATGGTTACGAACACGGCGGGACTTCTGCTCATGTCTCGACGGAGGAGGACATTCACTTGATCGCAAATCCTCTTCTCAATCACAGAACTGCGCAGCAGAAGTTTAGGGTCAATGGATGCTGGCGGGTCTGTGCGAAGGACATGCGTATGTTCTACGGCGATTTTGTGGTCCGTACGATCAATAATGAAATCTGGCGGGTCGGATGGATTCTGCATGCGATCTAACTCGTCGCCCGTGAGCGGCACGTGCATGAGCCACCGCCAGAGAATGCAGAAACACCGACGCTCGTCTTTTCTATCTTTGTGGCGCATCTGAACCTCGGGTCATGGGGCCAAGTCACTCGCCATGCTCAGCTACGCCTTCTCAATCGTCACCTTGATCTTGTCAGGCGGATTCGTGCCCAGCACCCATTTCTGGATGTACTGCGTCTTCAGCACAGGAGGCTTGCCGCCGTCCCCAAGCTCCTCCTCGTAGACGTAGGTGCCCTTGGTTTCCTTGGCCTTGGTCAGAATGACCTCAATCTTGTCCATCGGTCGCTCCTCGTGGGTTGTCGTTCGCCGTCCTTCTCGGCCTGCGCATCGGTCACGGCACTGCTTGCCTCTCTGCCCTTCCCGGCATCAATTCCCTCGGCTGCGCTGGGATGCGCTGGGGCTGCGCTCGGAATGGCTTAGTTGCCTTCCTTGTCTTTCTGCTTTTCTCGGGCTTCGCTGCGCTCGGATGCGCTGGGCGTGCGCTGGGAATGCGCTGGGGATGCGCTCGGGATGCCTGAGTTGGCTTCCGCCAACCACCACCTTGCATTCCCGCCACGTCCGCTTGATCTCACCAACGCATACTCCCGCAGACGGGCCAAATCCACCTGAACGGCCCGCAGGCCCGAACGATTCTTCAACGCCCTAAGAATGTCCCCGACCTGCCACTTCTGTCGGTCGCTCAAAATCAGTAAAATCTGCCTCTGCCGGTCGGTCAAGTCATGGCTCACCCGCAACGGAGGGTGATACCCGCTGGGCAGGAACCGCACCGTCATCGCACCAGCGCCTTCCTCAAACTCAGGTTCGGGTTGACCGGCCTCCACGCACCAGTCCACGATCTTCTGCGTGCCTCGGCCCCACTGTTCCACCAGCTTCCGCCGATAGAACACCTCGGCGATCAGCGGATTGCGAGGATGGGAAACATGTTTCCGCTTGAGGTCGGCCACGGTGATGCCCGGTGGAAGCAGGCCGGAACTGATGACCTCAAGGCGGTCGTCAAAGATGGCCACGTTCACCGCACCACCGGCAATCACGTAGTCCCGATGGCACAGGGCGTTGACCAAGGCTTCCCGCAGCGCCAGCGGTGGGTAAAGCGGCGTGTCCGTCCGTTCCAGCTTCCCCGGCTCGATGCGACCAGCCACCGGGATGTGACGCATGATGAAGGTCATCGCCTCGTCCAAGAGCCGAAATGCCTGCCCGTGCATCTGCTTTTGGTCTATGAACTCGGTCTTGTTGGTCCCCTTGAAGCGGGCCAGCCTCAAAGCACACTGCGGATAATCGGGCATCGGATCACGGCCGAACAGCACCACCGCAGCCCGCAACAGCCTCCCGTCCACCCGTACGTGGAAGCGGTCCAAGGCGTCCAACGGCGTTGTCACCGTGGCGTCCAGTCGGCCCGCCTCGACCGCCGCTTTCAATGTTCTTTCGATCTCCCCGGCATCCAGACCGTCTATCGTCCAGCCCTCGGCGACCTCGCCCTCCCACGGGTACTGATTCCGAGTCCGCTTCAGCAGCCGCCTCTCGTACTCCTCCTGCGGTATCCTTGTTGTAGTGTTGCCTACCCGCTTGAAGGCCCTGCCGTCGAATGTGCAGGGAGGGTGGGGGTGTTGGCTCACCGAGAGCATTACCACTTCCTTTGAGCCTCCGACGCCAATGCGAATCTGCTCCACATCGGCAGGCGGCTCCAGCTTTCGAATGGCGTTGGCGATATCCTGAAACGTGTTGTCAGACACGTCCTGCCCCTGAATAGTTCCCGCTGTGTTCACGCCGAACACGACGTTGCCGCCCGTGCCGTTGAGGAAGGCGCAGAGCGTCTCCATCCCGCCCTGCAATTCGCCGGTGGTTCGCTTGAATTCCAGCCGCTCCCACTCGCCCTTGTTCTCGGCGATGAGCTTTTGCAGTTCGGTGAGCGTCATCAGAACAACCTTCCTTGTGAATCGCTGCTTTCGGCTGGCAATTTAGACTTCCTCCTCTTGCCATCGGCGATGACGGCCTGCGTGGGCTTGCCTTCGATGTAATCCTTCACCGCCTGTTCCTCGTTGGTTGTCGTGCGCCGTTTCCTCGGCCACATCAAGCTTCCGAATGTTACCTCGACAGGCCAAGTGCCGCCAGAAGAATGGGATCGGCCAGCCGTTCATGCGCTGTCTGGCGTTTCGGCGACATCTCCTTTTGCGGGTTCCCATAAGCCCCGGTTGCGCCCGGCCGGGGGGCCATTCAGCGGCGGAATTCGGCGTGGAGAAGCCCTCGGTTTACCGTCCCCAACCCGCAGGTGGTGCGGTGGCCAAGTTCAGCACTCCGAGGTCACGGACTTCGCCTGCTTTCAGCGTCATTGGCCGTACGAACTCGCTTGAACAGCCTTTTCTGGCAATCACGGAGTACATGTCGCCGGGAGGCACGTGAACGGTGAATGTGCCTTCGGCTTCGCTGACGGCGGTGGGTTCCCCCTCTGCAACCCCTCGCATGACGATGGTGATCTTCACGCCCGCAACCGGGTGGCCGTCTCCTCCAACGATGTTCCCCTTGACGATGGCGAACTGCTCGGCATTGGCGGAATCGGGCTTGGCGGGCATGCCTGTGCAGCCGACCAGAACCACCGCCGTGAGGAGAGCAAGCGCTGCCTTCATGGGATGGATTATCGTCGTTCTGTGCGTGCCGTAAAGCGTGATGCCCTTGCGCCCGGCCGGGGGGGTGCTCAGCGGCGGAATTCAGGCGAGGGGAGAAGAAACTCGTAGGGTAAAGCAATGCGATGGCCCCAGTCCATTTCCTTTCTGTAAATCAAATCAGTTATGGATGTTTTCAATTGCCAGCGGCCTCGACCTGCCATCGACGCCAGAACCCCTTGCCACCATTGACACTGCTTAAATCCATCAAAACCATTCAATTGAATCCATAAGATCGCCCATGCCGGGTGCATGAGCCGTGCAAGGGTAAAGGGGCAGATTGGGACATCGGCATTGCATGCCAAGCATCGCCACTCACGAGATGCTGACCATGTATTGCCAGACCTGAAGTCGCGGTTTGATGCGATTCTGGCCGAACTGGAAGCCGTCGCTGGATGGAAGACGGCGCGCGTGAAGCGCCCCGTACAAATACTCGGCAGCCTCGACGGCATCGAGACGGGAATTCGCCAACTCATCCGGCAAGAGCCGCTGGAAACGACCACCATTGATTATCGTGGGCAGAAATTGGTTGTCCCCACGGAACAGGAGATTCTGCGTATTAAGGGAGCTCTCATCCTGAAACGCAATGCGACTCGTGATTACCTGGATTTTGTGGCGCTGGCAACGCACCTTGCGGATGCACGGGCCGCCGAAGCGCTCGGCAAGTTTGATGTGCTGTATCCCCAGCCAAATGGAGAATCTGCGCTCCAGCAGTTGCAGATTCAGCTTGCCAATCCCCTGCCCTACGACCTGGATGCCACGCATTTGAATGAATACAAGAACCTTGATCCCAAATGGCATGACTGGACGCAGGTGAAGACGGTGTGCGCTCACTGTGCAACGACTGTATTCGATCGCGTTGCGGAACTTGATGACCTGCGCAAGCCGGAACATGAACATGATGACGAACCGGAGCCGTAGGGAGCCTACGGGGTATCGGCCAGACAAGGTGTTTTGAGATAGTTTCAAAAGGGTCGGCTGCCGAATACGCCGAACAACCACAGCAGCAGTACGATCAAGAGGACGGTGCCAATCGATATGCCGTGTGTGCGATAGGCCGGTTGGTAGAACCCGCCGCCGTAACTCCCGATAACGAGGACAATGAGGATGATGAAAAGGATTGACATGTAAGCAGTCTCGCACCAATCCGGCATTTGCGGAACGGGGAAACCCTGATGCTTCAGGCCGGTTGGGTGATCAGCATGATCGTTTCGGCATGGGGCGGATGGGACAAGTGGTGGTCGACCCGTTATCTGCTGAATTGAGCCTCTCCCGAAAAGATTGCCAGATCCCGCAAGCCGAGCATTTGTGATTTGTTTGCGTGTGCCTTAAACTGTGCGTAATGCCTGGGACAATCGTCCGCAATGTGCGTGGATTGAGCGTTTAATGGAACATTCCCGTGTGAAGGCGTTCAATGTCGGCCTCTTGGGGGTGCGGTTGTTCAGGTTGGGTGCGGTGATTATCCTGTCTCTGGCGGCGCTGGCGCTGATCGTGTCTTTGAGCATGCACCGGGACTTCGACCACGATGAAAACCAGTTCGTGGCCAGCGGGGCAATGCTCGCCCGGCAAGCCTTGCTGCCTTATCGCGACTACGGGTACTTCCACACACCCAATCTGGTTTTCGTGTACGCCGCCATTTTTCATAACACCGACCACCTCTTACTGTCCGCCCGCCTGTTTTCTTCGGCCTGCGCCTGGCTGACGGGGCTGACGTTAGCGGCGGCGGTGTTCGGCATTTTCCGCCGACATGGCCGTCCCGTCGCGTGGCTGGCCGCGATCGCGGCGGTATTGGCGCTGCTGAGCAGCCCGCTGTTCACCTCCGCTTGCGGGCTGGCCTCCAATCACGATGTGTCGACCTTGCTGGCATTGTGGGCGTTTCTTTTGGCCCTGCGTGCGGGCAAGTGGCGGCGCCCCTCGACCGGTTTCGTACTAGCCGGATTCCTGTTGGGACTGGCTATCGGCACCCGACTCACTTTCGCTCCAGCCGCGGCGGCGCTGCTGGGAGTCATCTATATTACTCCCGGCCAGAGGCGTACACGGCGCGGGGTCTGGATGATCCTCTTCACCCTGGCCCTGGCGGTGGCACTGCTGCCATCGTTCTGGCTCCTGGCCATGGCGCCGCGGCAATTGCTCTTCGGAAACCTGGTATACCCACATTTGAACACCGTCTATCACCAGGTCGCCGGATATCCGCGGGCTATGACCTGGACGGGCAAATTCATCTATCCTTTCAAGGATCTGCTGCCAAAGCTGGCGAATATACCACTGGCGATCGCGTTTTGTGCCTCGTTGCTGGCGCTGAAGCGTTCCTGGCGCGACCAGGAACAGCATCCGCAGCAATTCGAGATGCGGGCTACGATCTTAATGATCGCCGGTCTGCTGGTCGGCACATTCGCACCAACGCCCTTATTTGCAGTGTATTTCTATGCCACTGTCCCTTTTGCGATCGTGTTTGTGGCTTTGGTGGCCGCCGATGCCCGCAAACCGGCGGTAAAAATCCGACACTGGCATATTGCTCTGTCGACTCTGACCGCCGTGGCCTGCGTGATATCCGCTGTGGGCATTGAGGAGTATCGCCAGGTCGGGCTTCTGGCTCGCGCTGATCAATGGGTGCCGATGCAGCTGCACGCAGCCGGCTTACGAGCGCATGAACTTGGGGCGGCCAGCCCGGTATTGACGTTAGTCCCCATTATTCCCCTGGAGGCGGGATTGCGGATATACCCCGAGCTGGCTACCGGTCCCTTTTCGGTTCGCGCCGCCGGGCAGTTGACCGAGGCTCAGGAGGAGCAATTTCGCATCATGGACGAGGCCGATTGCATAGCCCTGCTGGCAACCAGCCCGCCGCCATGCTTATTGACCGGCTTTGAGCACGGCTTTGACTCCCATCTGCACGCGGCCGCCAAAGAACAGGGTTTTGAGGAAGTATCTTTCACCTGTCTAGACAAAACATTGTCGTTACAGGTATCGGCCGGGGCGTCGGGCGTCAAAAGCAAAAGTCATTGACGCCGCGAGGATGGTTTGAAAGGGGCCCGGCAGTTAGAATCTATCTCAGAACCCATCGCGGGGCCATTGGGTTCTGAATAGATTCTTAGTTCGACCGCTTACGACAGGGCTTGCATTGCCGGCACGGTAACGGCTAAGCTGGAGACCAATGGAGCATCGCGGAGATTGTGAGAGAACCAATTTGAAGAATACTCCGTTATTTACCGGCGCGGTTCGCCGCGCATTTTTGCTGGGCTTGTTGAGCCTTCTGGCGGTGGTGTTGGCGCCGCGGCCGGCCCAGGCGCTGCTGGGCACCAGCGATGCCAATCTCACCAACTACACCGACATCAACGCCAACACCGGCTCCAATGCCTTGTGGGGTTTCGGTCCCAGCTACTTTGGCACGAACGTCTGGGCGGGGCTGGGTCAGGGCGCGACCATCGCGGTCATAGACGCGGGGCTTATCGATAACACCCACCCGGACCTGACCAATGTGAACACCTTTTTTTCGTTGTCGGGCGGCATCACCAGCACGCCGGCCTCCAGCCTGATAGGAGCGCACGCCACCGCCTGCGGAATGATCGCTGCTGGCCAGGGCAGCTTCAACACCACTACCACCGCCTACAATCCACTCGGATTTGGCATCGCCCCCATGGCCACCCTGTGGTCCGGGGCGGTCATCAGCTCCGGCGACGCGAACTCCGAGTCCTTTACCATGACGGCGGCGTCATTTACCTCCCCGTTTGTCACCGCTATGCAGACCGGCATCAACGGCGTCAAGGCCGATGTCGTCAGTTGCAGTTTCGGCGATTCCAGTCTCACCAACGGATTTAATGTTTCGGCGCTTACCGTTGACGCGCTGGTGGCGTCCACGCATATTCCGGTGGTTATCGCCGCCGGCAACAGCGGCCCCGGCCCTAACAGCGTGGGCGCGCCAGCGTGCGGGTACAATAAAATCTGCGTCGGAGCCTTGGGCGGCGATCCGTCGAACGTGGATCTGACTTATCGTCAGACAGCCACCTTTTCCAGCGGCGGGCCCAACGACTTCTACAATCCCTATACCGGTGTGACTATTCCCAATGCCCGGGCCGTCGTGGATATCAGCGCCCCCGGCGTCAATATTGTCACCGCCAGCTCGCCACCTACACCATCCCCCTACATTTTCGGTTCGGGCACCAGTTTCGCCACGCCGATTGTCGCCGGGGCCATCGCCCAGCTTGTCGCGGTTGATCGCTCCTATCAAAACGCGCTGTGGTATTACCCGTCATATCTTTTCACTGATCTGCAGGATGCCCGGGTCCTCAAAGCTCTGCTACTGAATTCGGCCGACAAGCCTGCGGGATGGAACAATGGCCAGCAGATGGTCAATGGCGTAATCACCACCACTCAGGCCCTGGACTACAACACCGGGGCCGGCTGCCTCAATGTCGGCCGGGCCGCGGATAACTGGCTCAGCGCCACCGGTTTCGATCCCAAGATCACCGGGCCGGTTTCCGTCAACAACACCGTCGTCGGACCCAAGGGCTGGGACCTGAGCACTGTCACCCAGTCCACGCCCAACGAGTATGACCTGGGCAACATGAGCGCCGGAGATACACTCACGACCACCCTGGACTGGTTCGTCAATTCCACGTTGCCTGTCGACGAGAACAACCTTGTCGGTTCGGCGGGCAGCTTCGATAATTTGTTTCTCCAGGTGCTGGAGAATCTCAACGGCAATGAAACACTGGTGGCCTCCTCCCAGACGCTTTATGACAACGTCCAGCATCTGTGGCTTCAGGTTCCCAGCGATGGAGACTACATCATCCGGGTTTCCTGGGCCGGCGAACAGTATGGTCCGGTGGATTCGACTCCTCCGGCATCCACAGACTATGCTCTGGCATGGTCCAACGATCTGGTTCCCGAACCGGTGTGCTTGCTTCCGGTGCTGGCGGGATTGTTTATTCTCCGCCGTCCACACCGGCGCCATGGCGCGCCATGCGCTGCTTGAGGCACGCCAAAGTAGGGGAACCGGCCGAAAGCGTCCCGACGCTGTGTCTACGATCATGTTCGCGCGAGAAGACTTGGATGAATTGTGGCATGCGTAGCAAGAAGGGCGGTTTGATTCCTGCGGTGCCATCTCTGCGGTGGATGACGGTATTATTGCTGTTATTGCCTTTGCTGGCCTCCGGCTGTTCGACGGTGCCATCCACGCCGCTGGATGCGCCGGCCGGGGCCCGGATCGTCTGTCTGGTCCCGGGCGTGATTGGCGATGCCGGGCTGTATGATGGGCTGGAAGAGGCCCTGATCCAGAACGGGGTGGTCGATTTGCGCGTGTTTGACTGGGGCGCCCCGGCCCCGCTGTTTGTGGTCAATTTCCAGACGACGGAAATACACGATGCGGCCGAAAAAGATCTGGCCGCACGCCTGAGCGACTGGCGGCGGCAAAAACCCCGCGGCCGGATCGATCTGGTGGGTCACAGCGCCGGCTGCGGCGTGATTCTGGGGGCGCTGGGCCGCTTGGGCACAGGTGTGCAGGTCGATCACGTGGTCCTGCTGGCGGCATCGGTGTCGCCGGGCTACAACCTCGCCCCGGCGCTGGCCCACGTGAAGATTCGTTTGGATTCCTTCCACAGCCTTAATGATGTGATGGCTCTGGAGTGGCGCACGGGGACGTTCGGCACCTACGACAATTACAACACGCCGGCGGCGGGCCACGGTGGCTTTCAGTCCGCCACCACATTGCCGGCGACTCTGGCCGGGCGTTTCCACCAGCACCCGTACAATAGCGTCTGGTCCAACCTCGGCAACGACGGCGGCCACGGCGGTCCGGTAGCCCATGACTTCGCCCTGCAAGTGGTGGCTCCGTTGTTAAATGAACGGTAGAAGGAAGAAGATTACAGGTTCTTCTTCTGATCAAAGGACATACCGCGCCCTGCTCACCGCCCACTGCACCATGCGATCGCGTATAGGTCGATTTTGCCAGTGCCCGGCGTCGATCCGTTCGGCGAAAAGCGCATCATTCTCGAAAAGCGCATGCAACTGCCGGGCAAAGGCCTGGGAATGTATGACCGCGGAGAGTTCGCAGTTGTATTCAAAGCTGCGGTAATCAAGGTTGGTGGAGCCAATGACCGCCAAGCGGCTGTCGATGACCAGGCACTTGGCGTGGAGGACGGCGGTCTGGCGTTCAAAGATTTCGACGCCGGCGGCCAGGAGCGTCGCGTAGAAAGATCGGGCGGCGATTCGCAACAGCTTCATGTCGCAGTTGCCGGGCAGCATTAGGCGCACGCGCACGCCGCGCCGGGCGGCCCGGCAAAGCTGGTCGATCATCTCATCGCTGGGCGCGAAATAAGCGATGGTCATCTCGACGCTGTGCCGGGCATCGCGCACCAGGTGGTGCAGGAACGGCTGCAAAGGGCTGGAGAGGGTAGGGACCGAGGCGAGAATGCCAAGGTCCGAACGCAGCCTCAGCGGCGGATCAGCCAGGGCACGCCAGATGGCATCATGTTTCAACTCCCCTTGGTGATCCCCACGTTTCCTCAGACCTACGGCGGGGCGGGCGAATTTGCGGCGCCGGCCCACGTCGAGATTAAAGATCATTTCTGCCGTACGTATCCGCCCGCCGCTGGTGACGTAGCGCCACATGCGGGCGAAGGCATCGCGAAAGTGCAACGCCGCTGGGCCGACTATACCGATGGCGCTGTCGCGCCACAGTTCGCACTTGCTGCGCGATTGCACGAATCCCGAGCCATATTCCAGGCCGAGGTTCAACCCGCCCAGGCCCGCCACGTGGTCGTCGATCACCAGCAGCTTGCGGTGGTCGCGATTGACCGGCCGCCAACTGAACAGGCAATCCCAGGGCCGGATGGGGTGGAACTCGGCCAACTGCGCCCCGGCGCGGCGCATACCGGCGAACATGGCGGCATCGCTGTCCCATGACCCGAAGGAGTCATAGATGACATGAACGCGCACGCCTTGGCGGGCTTTTTCGCCCAACAGCTCGGCGAAAGCCCGGCCGGTGTCATCACTGTGGAAAATGTAGACTTCCAGACAAATCAGCGATCGGGCCGAGCGGATGGCCGCGAAGGCGGCGTGGAGGGCTTCACCATCCTTGTAGAGCTGGACGTGGCTGCCATCGGCCAGACGTACAGGGTGGGGGATGATCCAGCCGTCATCATCGCTGCCGGGGGCCAGCGTCAGGCCGCGGCTGGTGCCGGCCTCGCCCAGGCGGCTTTTGCGGATACGCCGTCCATACTTTGACGCCACTGCAGGAGCTTTAATCGGCTCCGGTACGGCGGCGGTGGAGGGTTCTGCTATGACGGGCGTTAAGTCCATCGTGTTCCTGTTGGCCAGGCACCAGGGCTATTATTCCCGGCAGAGGTGGGGGAGGGCAAGGAAGAAAAAGCAAAGGCCTGGGGACGATAGAGAGTAGACCGCCAGAGGGCTGGCAACATCCTTTATCCTTTTAACGCTCTGGCGGGACAACTTAGTACGACAGCGCTACGTTGAGTTACAGTTGATAGCCTTTCGACGGCGGCTTTCATAAGAAGCGGCATTGCGCCACTGGTAATAGTAGCAGCGGCGCATCAGTTCCCGCCAACTCGACCACTCCCGTTGCCAGATCTTCGCTGCCAACGTCGACACC
>Ga0316232_1005063_pt1 | contig 10716 bp, 9 predicted proteins | sample TBHtaG_FD_206006 | JGI IMG/M metagenome (GOLD analysis project Ga0316232, IMG submission 206006) | Freshwater microbial communities from Trout Bog Lake, Wisconsin, USA - TBH18025_13 | ecosystem: Environmental > Aquatic > Freshwater > Lake > Hypolimnion/Profundal zone | place: USA: Wisconsin... | reverse complement strand
TGGTCTCGTAGGCCAGGTTCTTGGTGTAGTTCTCGATCTCGCGCCGGCTGTTGCGGGTGATGGAATAGGCCACGGCCACCGTGAGCAGGCTCGTCACCAGGGCCGTGACGGTGAACAGCTTGGCGTGGAGGGTCCGGAACCAGGAGAAGGGGCGGAACTTCATGAGGGCTCGCCCCCCTCGATGGCCATGAGGAGCCGCTTCAGGCCGGCCTGGAAGGCCTCGGGCGAGGTGGCCCTGGCCAGGACGCGGAACTGCTCGTAGGCGCACTGCCGGTCCTCGGCCACCAGCCCGAGGATGGTTTCCAGGCCCGCGGCGAGGGCGGGGCGGTTCCTGGCGGCGAGGCCGTCGCGCAGCTCCTCGAGCCGCGCCGCCAGGGTCGCCAGATCGTGATGGTCGCCCAGGGCCGTCTGGAACGCCTTCAGGAGCCGCAGGGGGCCGGTGGGCTCGGCGGCGAAGGCCGGGGCGAGGATCTCCAGGGCGTAGCGCAGGCGCTTGACGTCGATCCGGACCTGATGGAGGGCGGTGGCGTCCTCCCGGTCCACGAGCCCGGGCATGGGCAGGAGGGCCTTCTCCAGCCACGGCGTCAGGCACTCCCACGCGCCCGTCTCCAGTTCGCCGGGCGCGAACGGGTTGGCCAGGCTCGGCACTTCCAGGACCTGTCCCAGGCGCTTCAGGGAGAGCCGGTCCAGGTCCTTCAGCATCCCGGCCCGCGCCTTGCCGAGGACAGCGCCGAACTGCTCCAGGACGTGCTCCATGGCGGCGCCCGCGGGCGTCCCGGACAGCCGCGGCGCGAGCCGTTCCAGGAGGAGGGCGTGGACGTCCATCTCGCGGGGCCCGCCCAGGGCCTGGGTGAGCTTGCGCAGCTTGCGGGCCTGGCGGTCGTAGGCCGGGTAGAGGTCCCGGTCCACCAGGTCCAGCACCGCCCGCACCCGGCGGGAGGCCACCCGGACCTGGTGCAGCCCCTCCGGGTCGTCCTGCCAGTCCGGGACGGCGAGGCGTTCCAGGAGGTAGCCCAGGCGGGACTCGAGGGACCGGTGCAGCAGGACGGAAAGTTCGAGCGTATGCATGCCTCCATTCTATCGGGGGCACGGCCGGCAACCCTTTTCCCTTTCGCGAAAAATTAGCGTAAGCTCAAGGCGTGAGGTGAGAATGGATTGCATCAGCATCAAGGGGGCCAGGGAGCACAACCTCAAGAACTTCGACCTGGTCCTGCCCCGGAACAAGCTGGTGGTGATCACCGGCCTTTCGGGCAGCGGCAAGTCCAGCCTCGCCTTCGACACCCTCTACGCCGAAGGGCAGCGCCGCTACGTGGAGAGCCTCAGCGCCTACGCCCGGCAGTTCCTGGACCAGATGGAAAAGCCGGACGTGGACAGCATCGACGGCCTGTCCCCGGCCATCTCCATCGAGCAGAAGACCACCAGCCGCAACCCGCGGTCCACCGTCGCCACCGTGACCGAGATCTACGACTACCTGCGCCTGCTCTACGCCCGCACCGGGCGCCCCATCTGCATGGCCTGCGGCGAGCCCATCGCCAGCCAGACCATCCAGGAGATGGCGGACCAGATCCTGGCCCACCCCGAAGGCGCGCGGGTGCAGATCCTCGCGCCCGTGGTGCGGGCCCGCAAGGGCGAGAACCGCAAGCTCCTGGCCGACCTCATGAAGCGCGGCTACATCCGCGCCCGGGTCAACGGCGCGATGCTCGACCTCACCGAGGGCCTGCCGGAACTGGACAAGCAGAAGAAGCACACCATCGAGGTGGTCATCGACCGGCTGAAGGTCGCCGACAGCATCAGCACGCGCCTGGCCGACAGCCTCGAGATCGCCTGCAACCTGGCCGAGGGCTCGGCCCTCGTGGACGTGGACGGCCAGGAACGGCTCTTCAGTTCGAAGCTCGCCTGCAACCAGCCGTCCTGCGCCCGCTTCGGCATGGGGCTGCCCGACCTGGAGCCGCGGTCCTTCTCCTTCAACTCGCCCTTCGGGGCCTGCCCCACCTGCGATGGCCTGGGCTTCAAGCGCCAGTTCGCCGAGGAGCTCATCGTCCCCAACCCCGACCTGAGCCTGAGCCAGGGCTGCATCCAGGCCAGCGGCTGGAAGAGCGCGAACGAGGACGGCTGGCGCGCCCAGTTCATGGGCCAGCTCGCCAAGGCCATGGGCTTCAGCCTCGAGACTCCGTGGAAGAAACTGAGCGCGGAGGTGCGCCAGGTCCTGCTCCACGGCCTGGACCGCAAGATGAAGTTCGTCTATCAGAACAAGGGCAACCGCTACGAGTTCATGCACAACTTCGAAGGCGTCGTGGGCAACCTGGAGCGCCGCTACCGGGAGACCTCCAGCGAGGAGATCCGCGCCGAGATGGAGGAATCCATGCGGATCACCCCCTGCGAAGCCTGCGGCGGGACCCGCCTGAAGCCGGAGATCCTCTCGGTCTTCGTGGGCGACCTCCACATCGCGGCCGTCACCGCGCTCAGCGTGCGCGACGCCCGGGAGTGGTTCCGCAAGCTGCGGCTGAAGGGCAAGGACGCCGCCGTTGCCGACAAGATCCTGAAGGAGATCAAGGAGCGCCTGGGCTTCCTGGACGACGTCGGCCTGGGCTACCTGACCCTGGACCGCTCCGCGGCCACCCTCAGCGGCGGCGAGGGCCAGCGCATCCGCCTGGCCACCCAGATCGGCTCCCGGCTGCAGGGGGTCATGTACGTCCTGGACGAGCCCAGCATCGGCCTGCACCAGCGCGACAACCAGAAGCTGCTGCACACCCTGATGGAGATGCGCGACCTGGGCAACACCGTGCTCGTCGTCGAGCACGACCTCGAGACGATCCTGGCCGCGGACCACGTGGTGGACCTGGGGCCCGGCGCCGGAGAGCACGGCGGCTTCGTCGTGGCCCAGGGCACGCCGGAGGAGATCGGCCGCTGCGCGGCCTCCAGCACCGGCCGCTTCCTCTCCGGCGCCGACCGCATCGAGGTGCCCCGCACCCGGCGCAAGGCCGCCCGGGGTACCATCCAGGTGCTCGGGGCCACGGAGAACAACCTCAAGAACGTGGACGCGGCCTTTCCCATCGGCCTGTTCACCTGCGTCACCGGCGTCTCGGGTTCGGGCAAGAGCACCCTGGTGAACGAGATCCTGCACAAGGCCCTGGCCAACCAGCTGCACCAGGGCGCCCACGTCGTCGGCCGGCACAAGGCCATCAAGGGGCTGGAGCACGTGGACAAGGTCATCGACATCGACCAGGCCCCCATCGGCCGCACGCCGCGGAGCAACCCCGCCACCTACACCGGCCTGTTCACGCCCCTGCGCGACCTCTTCTCCCAGCTGCCGGAGAGCAAGGCCCGGGGCTACGCCGCCGGACGCTTCAGCTTCAACGTCAAGGGCGGCCGCTGCGAGAAGTGCGAGGGCGACGGCGTCCTGAAGATCGAGATGCACTTCCTGCCCGACATCTACGTCACCTGCGAGCAGTGCAAGGGCAAGCGCTACAACCGCGAGACCCTGGAAGTGCACTACAAGGGCAGGAGCATCTCCGACGTCCTGGCCATGACCGTGGAGGAGGCCCTGGCCCTCTTCGGGCCGATCCCCGTGCTGGCCAACAAGCTCCAGACCCTGATGGACGTGGGTCTGGGCTACATCCGGCTGGGGCAGAGCTCCACCACCCTCTCCGGGGGCGAGGCCCAGCGGGTCAAGCTCGGCAAGGAACTGTCCAAGCGCCCCACGGGGCGCACCGTCTACATCCTGGACGAGCCCACCACAGGCCTGCACCTGAAGGACATCCAGAAGCTCCTGGAAGTCATCGAGCGGCTCATGGCGGCCGGCAACACCGTCATCGTCATCGAGCACAACCTGGACGTCATCAAGACCGCCGACTGGCTTCTGGACCTTGGTCCCGAGGGCGGCGCGGAGGGCGGCCGGGTCATCGCCACGGGCACGCCCGAGCAGGTCGCGAAGAACAAGGCCAGCGTCACGGGGCAGTACCTCCGGCCTTACCTCAAGTAGGGCAGGAGGGCCGGCGCCTCAGTTGGAGGGCTTGGCGTCAGGACTGAGCGTTCCGTTGGGCAGGAAGGTCGGCGGAAGCGCGGTCGTTGCAGCGGGGGCCTTCCCGGTGGTCGGCTTCTGGGTGGCTGGGCTGCTGCAGCCCAACCCCGCGCCGAGGAGGATCGCCAGGAGGAAAGCGGTCTTGAAGGGGCTCGAATTCATGGCAAGGCTCCTGGGATGAACCCCCATCGGGAGGTGTGGAGAAGGGGGCCGCATGCGTGGCCACCGGGCGAGGGGGCCCGGTTGGGCAGGTGCTGCGGAGGGTGCAAATCAAGAATCAAGCCAAGCCGGAAGGACGGTTCTGGGGGGATCCCGGGGCCCTGAGGGGCGGGGTCCAGGGAATTTTTCCGTGGAGCCCAGGGAAATATTCCCGCTGGCCTGCGCCCTGCCGTTGGGCCGATCAGTCCACGCGCTGATGCCTTCAATTCCGCCTTTTCTTATCGGCTAGCACGAAAGACCTTGACGTCCGAAATTTGTATGGTTAATTTTGCAATGAGACATTTCTTATATTTCCACGTTGATAGCCAAGTTTGAGTCAACCGTTCCACGCCCCCTCCCTCGCAGGCCCGCCGTCCAGGATGAACCGCCGGCACGCCTGCCCATCCCCTCAGCCATTAAGGAGTCGCCATGAAGGTCACCGCTCTGCTCACGCTCGCCCTCGCCGCAGGCATCGCCCCTGCAACCCAGGCCCAGACGATCGGCAACGACAAGGCCAGCGTCACCGTCTACGGAATCCTCGATGCCGGCGTCGCCCGGGTCGAACACACCCAGGACTTCAGCGCCTATTACCAGGCCGGCACCGTCGTCACGCCCACCAACACCGGCAAGGCGTCCGCGCTCGGGGTGTACAACGGCGGCCTGTCCTCGTCCCGCCTGGGCTTCAAGGGCGAGGCGATCCTCTCCGGCGACCTCAAGGCCATCTTCACCCTCGAGGCGGGCATCAACCTCCCCAACGGCAACGTGAACAACTCCGCCATCAGCATCGCCCAGAGCGCCGCCGCCGGCTCGACCATCACCAACGACGGCTCCACCAGCGGCCAGCTCTTCGCGCGCGGGGCCTACTTCGGGTTCGCCTCCAACACCTGGGGCACCCTGACCGTGGGCCGCACCCAAGGCTTCGGCCTGGATCTCATCCCCTCCTACGACGCCGTCCAGGGTGCCGCGCTCTTCACGCCCATCGGCTTCTCCGGATCCTTCGCCGGCGGTGGCTACACCGACGACTCCCGGGTGGATACCAGCCTCAAGTATGTCGCCAAATTCGGCGATGTGAACTTCGGCTATCTCCACGGTTTTGGCGGCGTCGCCGGCGCCACGTCCGCCCAGTCCTCCAACCAGTTGAACCTGGGCTACGAACACGGGCCCTTCGGGATCCAGGTGATCTACGAAGCCTTCAGCGACGCCTTCAGTCTCTCCAGCGCCTACACCGCGGCCGTCGCCGCGACCACCACGCCTGTCCTCAACGCCACCACCAACAAGGTCGTCACCCTCACCACTCCGGCTGTCCCGGCCGCCAGCGGCGTGAAGGCCACCTTCGCCGACACCACCGCCACCCTCGTCCTGGCCCGCTACAAGGTCACGCCGAGCCTCCTGATCACCGCGGGCTACGAGAACCAGGTCTTCAGCGCCCCCTCCAACTACGGCAAGGACGCGACCATCACCAGCCTGTACAGCCAGCCGGTCTTCGCCACGGCCGTCTTCACGACCGCCGGGAACAAGACCCAGAAGGTCTCCTGGATCGCCGCCGGCTATGACCTCACGACCTCCCTGAACGTCGCCATCGGCTACTACAAGTCCAGTTTCAGCGCCTTCGCGACTTCGGCCACCGCGACCACCGCCGCCGGCAACAGCAACTACAAATCCCTGCTCATCGACTACAGGCTGGCCAAGTCCGTCGACCTCTACGCGGGCTACATGGGGAGCGTGAGCGGCGGGTCCTCGACCACCGCGACTTCCGCCAACGGCGAGTGGCCCAACAATGCCGTCACCGGCGTGGGTGCCCGCTTCAAGTTCTAGCGGACCTGGCGGAGCGGCAGGGTCATTCGGCCCTACCGGCTTCGCCACTCACCAGAAGTGGCCCACCTCTGCTCTCCCGAACTGATCCGGGCATGAGTGCCGGATTCGAGGCACCGATGGGCATTCCCTCCTTCTCTCCCCACGGGGGCGCGTGGAGGTGGCCCTTCTCCGTGGACACTTCGTTCAGTAAAGGCGCCGCCTGACCTTCTCCGTGGCCCTCTCGACAGTCCTTCGGGCGTAACGCTCGGCATCCGGTCCTCTTCTGCCAGAGGCTTTGCCCAGGAGCGCCTCGTAGACCCGCTCGGGATCCCAGCCTCCCTCGAGCATCCGGCATGCCCAGCCCCACTCCTTCGCCGAGGGGCTATTATCCCGGCCCATGGTAGGGACTTCGTCCCTAGCCGACAGTTGCCTTGGTTTGGTTGCTGCCACGTGGGATCGGTCAGAACCGACCTCGCGGTGGAGTGCCTGCCCAGCCCCGGTGGCGTCCAGGACGTTCACCCAGCACCCCCCACGCTTCCAGTTCCTGAACCCGGCGAGCCTGCCCAGGTGTTCCCCCGAGGTGGATGCTGGATCAGCCCCGAGCTGCTGGGCCAACCAGCGCTGCCGGTCGCGGCGGCCCTCCTCGTCCAGGGCCTCGCCTGTAGGCAACCAGAGATGGCAGCCCCCCTCGGGCGAGGTCCGGACGGCCAAGCCTCCGCTGCTTCCCGCCACCTCCAGGGCGAGTGACTGGGCAACGTCGTCGAGGAACACCAGAGGCCAGGCGTGGCTCCTGGCGGGGCGGATATAGATGTCCGCCCCGTGGGCGTTTTCGGCCCGGACCCAGGCCAGTGGAAGGCTTGTCAGAGGCCGGTCTCGCTGCCAGACCATCGCCCCATCCTGACGCCGGACGGCCAGGTCCGCCTGGTCCACCTCCAGGTTTCGCCAGGCCGACAGCATTGCCTCGGTGTGCTCCATGGCCCTCACGGGTTCACCCCTGCTGAGCCCTCATCGAGGGCCCGTCGATGCGGATCGTGTGGCAGTGGTGGCGCAGGCGGCTCAGAAGGGCATCCACCAGAGCGGGGTTCCCCAGCAAACCGCCCCATTCCACAAAGTCCAGGTTGGTCGTGATGATCGTGGGAAAGCGCCGGTACCGCTCCTCCATGAGCTTGAAAAAAATGTTGGTCTGCTCGGGCTTCAGGTTCAGGTAGCCCAGCTCGTCAACGCAGATGAGCGGAATTTTGGCGAGGCGATTGATGAATTTCCGCGTCGAGTGATCGGCCACGGAGGCATACATGTCGTCGAAAAGGTCCTGGGCCCGGACGAACAGGGCCCGGTGCCCCTCCCGCAGAGCCTTGAGGAGCAGGCCGCAGGCCAGACCGGTTTTGCCCACCCCCGTGGGGCCCATGAACACGATGTTCTCGGCCCGGCTGATGAAGTCCAACTCCTCGAGTTCGTGGATCCGGCGCGGATCCAGGCCCGGCTGGAGCTCATAGGGAAAGGTATCCAGGGACCACTGCTCTGGCAGCCTGGCCTTGTGGATCCGCCATGCAAGTGCGGTTTCCTGCCGGTGGTTGAACTGGGCCGTTAGCAGGCGCCCCAGGAAGTCCTCGTAGGAGACGCTCCGCTCCCGGGCCCGTGCCAGCTCATCGGGGAGGAGTTCGGCCATTCGGCCCAGCGTCAGCTTTTTCAGCATCTGTTCGAGGTTCGGGCGCATGGTTGTTCTCCAGGGTCACCGGTCGCTATCGACCGCGTCGGCCAGCACAAAGTAGTCATGGGCCGTGTTCCGCAGGACCATCCCGTCCAGGCGGTCCAGGTCGAACAGACCGTAGTCCAGTGCGGTCGCCACGGCCCTGAGCAAGGGTTCCCGCGGATAGTCGCGCAGCATGCCCAGCAGGCGCTTCATGGAGCGGATGGCCTGACTCGGGCGCTTGGCCTTGAGGGCGGCGAGGTAGGGTCCCAGTTCGGGTTCCACCCGGAGCAGTTCCGTCTCCTCCGGCCCCGGGCCCGCCTTGCGCCGCTCCCGCCGCTGCGGGTGATGGGTGGGATCGGTCAGGCGCAGATCCTTGGCGTCACAGGGGCGGAAGTGCGTGGCCACGCGGGTCCGCCCCTCGAACACCTCGACCCGATCCTCGTGTTCCCGGACCACCAGCATCCGTCCGATGAGGCCGCTGGGCACTGAGAATCTGTTCCCGCCCACGTGGACGTAGCCCTCCACGTCCACCGTCCGATCATGGAGGCGGTAGACCTGGGGGACATAGTCCGGCAGGGGCTTCAGGCTCAGTCTTTCCCCTGCGAACAGTTCAATGGGCTTCGCGTGGATTGAGCGTTTGAAGCCGGCGTTGGCCGCCTCGCTCCAGGCCCTGGCCTCCAGGTTCAGCTCGTCCCAGTCCCTGAACGTACGCCCGGGCAGGAAGTTGTTTTCGATATAGTGGAAGGCCCTTTCCACGCGGGCTTTGCGGTTGGGGCGGCCCACGGCGTGGGCCCTGAACTCGAACCCGAACCGCAGGGCGAAGGCCCCCATCTCCGGTGCCGGGATCATCTCCCAGCCGGTCCCCGCGCCCACCACCACGTTCGTGTTGTCGATGACGCAGCGCCGGCAGGTCCCTCCGAAATACTCCAGGGCAGCCGTGAGGAACACCTTGCACCAGAACCGATCGAAGGTCGGGTAGTACTGCACGAACACCATGCGGCTGTGGGCCAGCACGAGGCTGGCGCACTGGGCCACCCGCTCATGGGCACCGATCTTCACCCGATGGGGCGAGGTGTCGTGCTGCATCTCCTCGCCCGGCTCGAACGAGTAGCTGCCCGAGGGGACCTTGGCTTTGACGCCAATCCCGTGGCGCCGGCAATAGGCGGTGAGGGCCTGGTAGCTGAGCGTGGCGCCTTTGGCCAGCAGCGCCCGGTGGACCAGCACCAGTCGGCCTTTCACCCGGGTATGCTCCCTGAGGATGTCCTCGTGCCAGGGGTCGCCCTGGGAGGGCCGGGCCAGGTCTGGAGTCTCCGTGCGGCCGGAGGCCACCACCTTCCGGGCCGTGGTCCGGGAGACATGGAGGTCCCGGGCGATGGCGTGCAGGGATGCTCCGCGCACGTGCAGTTGCAGGATGGCGGTTCGGGTCTCCTCATTGAGCATGGTTGATCTCCTTTTCCAGATGGACGAACAGGGCCTCGCAGGCCGACTGGGCCTGGTGGAGGCAGCCGGGGGGAACGCCGGGAGGCTCTCCGTGTTCGATCCGGCCCAGGCCGCGGCGGGCCACGTCCCGGAGGGCTTCGAGGTCGCCCCGCAGGCCGCCGGGACGACCGGGAACCGTGGACCGGCAGCGCAGGAACAGCGAGGGATCGGCGAGGATCCGCTCCCGGGTCTCGGTGTTGCCCCTCGTCCATCCGGCGTAGACGGCCTGGGCCTCCCGGGAACTGAGCCGGGCCCGAATGATGGACTCCGTGAACCGGAGCGCGTCCGGCGCTTTGCCGCGCGACAAAGGGACCAGGACCTTCATGGCCACATCGGGCGCCAGCCGGCCAGCGCGCACGTGGTCCTGGATCCATCCGGGCAGTTCCCGGACCAGGGCCAACCGCCGGGAGACCCAGGCCGCGGTCCGGTCGAAACGGCGTCCGAGTTCCTCCAGACTCATGCCGAACCGGTCCCTCAATTCACCGAGAAGCCAGCCCTGTTCCAGGGCGCTCTCAGCGTGCGAGCCTCGCATGAGGCCTTCCAGCAGCAGAGCCTCCGCCTCCTCCAGGTCCCAGGCGACGGCCCGAACCAGATCCCGGCGCAGGCTCCGCAGGGCCCTCAGGCGCTTGTAGCCGTCCACCAGGATGAAGCGGCCATCCCGGGGCAGGACCACGACTGGGCTGGCCTGGCCGTGCTCCTCCAGGGAGGCGCGCAGTTGCCGTTCCCGGCGAGGATCACGCCGGCGCAGGGCCTCATAGGGCAGGTCGAGCTGGTGGAATTCCAGGTCCAAGGCGCCTCCTCCGGGATGGGATGAGGCTAAGGGCGGGGCTTACGGATGGCCATCTCCTCTCGCGGCGGTGTGGTGAGCACTTTTGATCCAACCTTATGATTTAAAAGAGGTTGCTTGGAACTCGTTTCTCGCGGCCCGCGAGGGAGCACTTTGGTTGCAGCTATTTGATTTGAAACGGCTTGTACGTAACTCGTTTCTCGCACCGCCCGGTGGACCACTTTGGCCAGTTCGCGCATGACGATCATGGAGGGCAGGCCCACAACCTTCCGGACCCCCTTCCAGTTGATGGTCAACAAGGGATCGAGCATGGGCCTATCCGAGGGTGCTGCCTTCAGCACCTGCTTGGTGAGCCTCGCGGACCGGGCCTCATCCGGGTGGGACTTTCGCCACTTGGCACAAGCCCGCCGGTGCCACTCCTTCTGGCACTCGGGCTTGCCGCAGACATGCTGCCGGTTGCCCACCTTTCCGCTGGGGCGAAACCAACAGGCACAGACCCGGCAAGGTCGGGAGGTCGCCATAGCCATCTCCTGGATCAGGCTTCCAGCCTCGCTGGTGTCTGCCAGGGTGCCAATGGGAGAAGGCGCAGCGGGTCCCCTGGGGAGGGGTAATTGTCGTCGGCGCGGTTTCTGCCTACGCGGCCGTGGTCAAGCAGAGGGTTGGAGGTGGTCCAGTTTTGGTGAGCAACCCAGGGTCAGTTCTGACGAGCGGCGAAGCCCTGTCCAACCCCCCCTTGTCCGCCTGAGC
>Ga0316232_1005045_pt1 | contig 10748 bp, 6 predicted proteins | sample TBHtaG_FD_206006 | JGI IMG/M metagenome (GOLD analysis project Ga0316232, IMG submission 206006) | Freshwater microbial communities from Trout Bog Lake, Wisconsin, USA - TBH18025_13 | ecosystem: Environmental > Aquatic > Freshwater > Lake > Hypolimnion/Profundal zone | place: USA: Wisconsin... | reverse complement strand
GCCGCCGGTGGTGTTCGTAAGGGAATGCCCGTTACCAAAATTCCAGATCCAGTTCGTGATGTTCCCGCCCGAGGTGTCGCTAAACACCACCGGGAGCGGCGCAAAACCGTTGGTCGGCGTGGCCGTGAATCCCGCCACCGGCCCGGCCACCGTCACATAACTGGTCTTGGTATTGGTGCTCGCTCCGGCTGGCCCGGCCACCTTCAAGCTGACGGTATATTTGCCAACCGCCGCATAAATATTGGTCACGCTGCCGCCGGTGGTGTTCGTAAGGGAATGCCCGTTACCAAAATTCCAGATCCAGTTCGTGATGTTCCCGCCCGAGGTGTCGCTAAACACCACCGGGAGCGGCGCAAAACCGTTGGTCGGCGTTACGGTGAATTGCGCCGTGGGCGGAGGCGCATTGGAAACGGATACAAAATTGGTCTTGGTATTGGCGTTGGCGCCACCAAATCCGGCCACTTTGAGCGTGACCGTGTATTTGCCGGCGGCGGCATAAAGGTTGGTCACATTGCCGCCGGTGCTGTTCGTGATGGAATGGCCGTTGCCAAAATTCCAGACCCAGTTCGTGATGTTGCCGCTGGAGGTGTCAGTGAAAGCCACCGGGAGCGGCGCATAACCATTGGTTGGCATCGCCGTGAATCCGGCCGCCGGCGCGGGTGGCGTGGAAACGGTCACATAACTGCTCTTGGTATTAGTGCTCACTCCATACGGTCCACTCACAATCAAGGTGACGGTGTAGTTGCCGACCGTGGCATAAAGATAGGCCACCTCACCGCCGGTGCGGTTGGTGGCAAAATGGCCGTCGCCGAAGCTCCACAGCCAGTTGGTGATGCTCCCACTGGAGGTGTTCGTGAAGACCACCGGCAGCGGCGCGTAGCCGCTGGTCGGCGTGCCCGTGAATCCGGCCACCGGCACCGGCGCGTTGGCAACACTCACATAGTTGGTCTGCGTTGTGGTGCTCGCCCCACCTGGCCCGCTCACCGTCAACGTGACGGTGTAACTACCGGCCGCGGCATAAAGGTTGGTCACATTGCCGCCGGTGCTGTTTGTGGTGGAATTTCCGTCGCCGAAGCTCCACAGCCAGTTGGTGATGCTCCCGCTAGAGGTGTTCGTGAAGACCACCGGCAGCGGCGCATAACCGCTGGTCGGCGTCCCTGTGAATCCGGCCACCGGCGCAGGCGCGTTAGCAACGCTCACATAGTTGCTCTGCGTGACGCTGCTCACTCCCGCCGGCCCGCTCACCGTCAAAGTGACGGTGTAACTGCCGGCCGCGGCATAAAGGTTGGTCACATTACCACCGGTGCTATTCGTGATCGAATTTCCGTCGCCGAAGCTCCACAGCCAGTTGGTGATGCTGCCACTGGAGGTGTTCGTGAAGACCACTGGCAGCGGCGCAAAACCGCTGGTCGGCGTCCCTGTCAATCCGGCCGTCGGCGCGACTGGTTCGGTGGTAACGGTAACATAATTAATCTGTGTATTGGTGCTCGCCCCGCCAGGCCCGCTCACCGTCAACGTGACCGTGTAATTCCCTGCGGCGGCGTAGGTATTGGTCACATTGCCGCCCGTGCTGTTCGCAATGGAATTTCCGTCGCCGAAGCTCCACAGCCAGTTGGTGATACTCCCGCTGGAAGCGTCGCTAAACACGACTGGCAGCGGCGCATAACCACTAGTCGGCGTGCCGCTAAATCCGGCCACCGGCGCGGCGGGCAGGGTGGCAACCGTCACATAGTTGTTCTGTGTATTGGTGCTCGCCCCGCCGGGCCCGCTCACCGTCAAAGTAACCGTGTAATTGCCGGCGGCAGCGTAGGTATTGGTCACCGACCTGCCCGTGCTGTTGGTGTTGAAATGCCCGTCGCCGAAACTCCAAAGCCAATTCGTGATGCTCCCGGTCGAGGTGCTCGTGAAGACCACCGGCAGCGGAGCATAACCGCTGGTGGGTGCCCCCGCAAAGCCAGCCATCGGCGCGGCAGGCAGGGTGGCAACGGTCACATAATTGGTTTTCGTGGAGGTGTTCGCTCCGCCTGCCCCAGTCACCGTCAAAGCGACCGTGTAATTGCCAGCGGCGGCGTAGGTATTGGTCACGTTGGCGCGCGTGCTGTTGGTTATCGTGTGGCCATCGCCGAAATTCCATAGCCAGTTGGTGCTACTGCCGGTGGAGGCGTCCGCAAACACCACCTGGAGCGGCGCATAACCGCTAGTCGGCGTACCCGTGAAACCCGCGGTTGGCCCGCTGGAAACCGTATTGAAGGTCAGGGTGCCGGAACTGTTGAGAGTGAAACTACCCAGCAACACCGGCGCCGAATTGTCCGCGGTCACCTGCCAAAACTTGTCCATAGCCAGTCCGACCACGTTCGGGTTGCAAAGCGAATTGATGATGTCCTGACTATGCGTGCCATTAATGGCCTGGGTATTCCAACTGTTGTCGTCCGTCGCCACAATGGTCAGCGAGTCGCCGGGCATGGTATTATACTGGCCATTGGGAAAATTTCCCAGAATGCTGTTGATGCCCGAATCAAAGAAACCCCACGTACTCTCGTTGGCCGTGGGAGGTGCCTGAACCGCAGTGCTGATCCAAATCGTGGAAGCGGTGGTGGATATATTTGGCAGGAAGGAATGATCGTTCGTACTGGCGTCGGCCACCACCCCCCAATGCAAGGAGCTTAGGGTGTAACCACTGAGCGCCGCGGAGAGATTCCACGAGGACCCATTCGTCAAAGTGGCTGCTGAACCAAGATCAACCATATAATCGCTGCCGCTTTGCTTGGTGAAACCCACGATCAAGTCACCATAGCTTTCGGCTTTAACCGCCGAAACGCTTGCCACAACAAAGGCCGCGAGCAGAATGCTCTTAAAGTGTCTTTTCATAAATTAGTAAACCATACAACTTAGTGATCGTGGCGATCTCCCGCCACCAGTTTCAGGACATCGCACGCAACTTTTAGGACATCATTTAAATATTACGCAAATAGTTGTTGATAAGCGACTTATATGCGCAATGCAGCAGCAAGTGCGGGGCCGAGCGCAAAACGACTTGGAATTGTAACCTGCAGCGGATTCTGGTTACGTCAATTTCATGTTTGACGACGATTTTTCACCTGACATTCAGCCGCTTTTTCGTTCAATTAGTGGCCGATGACGATGAAAACGAGTTGGCTTGTTTGCTGGCAGTATACGGCCAGCCTGACTTTAGCGATGGCGATGGCGTCAATGCAGGCATCCGGCGCTTGGGGGAGTCGTAACCATTTCAACCTGGATACGGCCCGGGTGGCGGCGGCCAAAGGCAAGGTCAAAGCGGAATATTATCTGGCCATACATTATGCCAAAGGCGACGGTGTGCCGCAAGATTACACCAAGGCTGCTGAATATATGAGACAGGCGGCGGAACAGGGCTATGCGTTTGCCCAAAACGACTTGGGATCTTATTATGCCAGAGGCTTGGGCGTGAAACAGGATTATCAGGAAGCCGCCAATTGGTATCGCAAGGCGGCGGAAAACGGCGACTTTTTGGGTCAATACAGTTTAGGTCGAGCCTGCGCCGAGGGGCGCGGGGTGGCCACAAACCTGACGGAAGCCATCAAATGGTTAAAGCGGGCGGCGAACCAGGGCCAGGCAGACGCCATGCTGTACCTGGGGGATGTTTATTTTGAAGGCCGTCAGGGCAGCCCAAAAGATTTCCAAGCCGCCCGGAAGTGGCTGAAACAAGCGGCCGCGCATGGCCGGATTGGTGCGCTCAATAATCTCGGGGTCATCTATGAGCTTGGAGGGAGTGGCATTGCCAGAGATCCAAAACAAGCGGTAAAATGTTTCCAGCAGGCGGCGGAACAGGGCGATGATCAGGGACAGATGAATCTGGGCCGGATGTATCAGGATGGCGCCGGGGTGCCTCGCGATCCGGTCGCGGCTTATCAATGGTTTTACCTCGCCGCACAAAACGGAAATGGAATTGCGCGGCATTATCAGATGCAATTGGAAGGCGGGGGACCGCTCAATGCTGGTCCATCACTCACGCCGGGGCAGATTCAACAAGCAATCTGGCAGGCCAAAGCCTTCAGTTGTGCCTTGGCGGCAAAAGTTTCAAAATAAACCGCTTTTTGCCCAAGTCGTAACCATACAGTTGAACCAGAATTTAAACCACCGATGGACACAGATGCGGAGGCATCCGTCAGTGACCGATCTGGCACCCGCTGAAAAAGGTTTTTGCCCGGTTTTTATCCGTGTCATCCGTGCTACCCGTGGTTCATTTTCCCGGCTTTATTTGACCACGGATTACACGGATTGCACGGATAAAACGTGCCACGGACAAAATAATTTGAACCCTTCAGGGTTGCTTTGCCGTGTCATCCGTAATCCGTGGTCCAATTGTGTCATCTGCGGTTCATTTTCCGGCGGCCGGCGGTTGATCATTTTGAGAGGCTGCCAGTTGATAATTTTCAAACACGGTGATGCCCAACATCCCCCGCAGCATGCCATCCGCCTCGGGCTGGGCGGCCTGGAGGCGTTGCAGGTAGGTGGGATCGTTCGGATCCGGGTTCGGTCCCCCGGCTTTCCTAAACAAGTCCTGGCGCAGTTCGTTGATGACTTGGATCTGGCTGTCGTCCAACCCCAATTGCGCCAGATCAACCGGTTGCATTACGAGGGGCATGGGAACGGACTGGTTGGGCAAGCCTGGCTCCGTGGCCGCAACCTGCGCCGGGGTGCCAGCCATTGCCGGTGCGGGTTTTACACCCAGCAGATCATTGATTTCAGCCACCTCTTCGTCGGGAATTTGGGTCAGCTCCGCCTTGACCGCGGCTTCGGTGCCAACGGCAGCCAATTGGTTGGTCCAAGAACTGTTGCGAAGGTTAGATAATTCCTTTTCCAGGTCCTTGATCCGGTCAGCATAGACCACCTGAACATCCGCCGAAACGATGGCCCGGAGTGTCCATTCGGGACACCCGATGCTCCGGAGGTTTCGGACATAGCTGGCGTAATCCCCGGTCTCAAGCTCGCTCCAGTGAAAAGGCTTTGGTGCGGCCATGGTTGCGGCAGGTGGCGCGGCCACTGCGACATTCGCCGGTGGGCGGGCTTCAACGACCGCCAGCGGCGCCAATTCCAGAATCCGCCCGCGCCCGTCCCGCCACATCAAGATCAGGCCGACGGCCAGTCCCAGATTCAACAAAATTGAGATCTTGAAAAGCTTTTTCATGGTAAACTCTTGCACCAAATTCAACCCCAATATTTGGATTCATTCCGCTGAAAAACCATAGCCAGCCTGTGCCGCATCGTCGCCGCTTACCTGCTGGCTGCCAGAGGAACCTAGCTGCAACTCATTTGCGCATTATTCAAAGGAAAAGGCCGGCGTGGACTCGCGTCCACGCCGGCTTGGACTAAATCAAGATCCGATCATTAGTTGTGGGCCGGATCGGCGGTGGGGCCGGAGCGGGTGCAGTGCATGGCACCCAGCGAAATGACGGAAATTCCGTCCGCGTTGGCCGTGACACCGGTGGTGCCGTTGATCAAAGAGCTGTAAACAGCCCCGACATTGGAATCTTCGCCACTATAGCCGGGATTCTCATAGACATACTCATTGCCCCAGAAGGTGTATTGGCCCTCAATGACCGCTGCGCTGGAATACGCAATACCGTTGTACGTCAACAACGTGGCGCCAGCGGTGATGGCTGTGTTCGCATCGCTAATTCCAAGATAAGCAATGGCCGAAAAACCCGTGCCGCTCTTGACTTGATCCGTTGAACCGGCGGTGGACGTTCCCAAGGAATTGGCCAGGGTGCCGCCGCTGCTTTGGCCATAGTTGCCAATGTAAAAACTCACGCCGTGGCTGCTGCCCAAAGCCACCATGCTGCCACCGGACAATTCAATCTGCGCGGGAGCCTGATTGATGCCAAAGCCGCTCTCGCCGAAAGCGTTCACGCGGGTGCCCGAGGAAGCATCCCGGCCCGCCACATACACATAGCTAGTGTCCGTGGAATTGCCGGTCAACACCGACATCTTGATGCCGCCAGTCAAGGCTGCGCGGATTTGGGAATCGGTGATATTGCCGCCAGTCCAAAGACCGTTGTTGCGAACCCACTTGAAGGGGACAATGCCGATTTTGGTGCCGGTAAGGTTGCCACCGTCCAGCGCTTTTCCCGCGGGCGAATACGCTTGAGCATTGTCCGCCAAGCACAAGTCAACCTGCGCCGTTTGCGTGGAGCCGGGGTTGCCAGCGGTATCACTGGAGGCGGAGCTGCTGATAAGCGAATCGGCAATGAAGGATTCCGTCTTGCCCGGAGTGCCAACGTCACCAATGCCAGCTTCCGAGCCTGACCAGTGGCAGTTGATGGTTTCCGTTCCGCCGCCCACGAGCGTGCCGTAGAATGCCACGTAGCTGTCGCCTGCGCCGGCCGCGCCGTAGCCGGTCACAATCGGAGCGGAGCTGAACACGCTGCCAGGATTGGTCATGCAGGCATAGACCGCCGCGCGGGCAGCGGTGGAGCCGGTCAGATAGATCTCGGCATTGGCGATAGTGGCCACGCTCACAGCGAGGGCCGCCACCAGAATTGTCTTATTGATTTTCATGTTTTCTAGTTGTGTTGTGTTGTTTGTTGTTTTTCTTAATGGAGGTGGAGAACAAATTAGGATTGCTTGCGGCCGAGTTTATGGCGGAACACCAGGGCCAACAGCCCGGCGCCACCGAAGAGACCAAGGGTGGCGGGTTCCGGCACGGATTGCGTCAGATTATAGGTCAGGGTGCCATCGCTGCCGAGGGCGAAGGTGCCCAATACGGTGGGCGCGGAGTTGTTGGCTTGCAACTCCCACAGAGTGGTGGAACTCACGCCGGTCGTGTTTGGGTTGCCAATCGAATTGATGATATCCGTGGTGAGTGTGCCGTTGATTGTTTGCATGTTCCAACTTTGGTCGTAGCTGGCAAGCACCGAAGCGGTGTTACCCGGATAGGTGTTATACTCGCCACCCGGAAAATTGTTCAAAATGGTGTTGATACCCGAGTCCACTGCGTTGATGTTGCCAGTTGGGCTGGGCGCCCTGCCAGTGATGAACACAGTGTTTCGAGAAACACCAGCAATGGCATCCGCAGCCGTGGCATCACCCAGAACGCCCCAGCTATAGGAACTCAACGAGCCGAGAGCAATGTTCAGGCTCGAAGGAGTCCAAGTTTCATTATCGTACAGGGTCCCAACATTGCCCAAATCCGCAAATACATCGGTGCCGGTGGTGATGGTGAAGCCCACGATCAGGTCACCGTAGGATTCAGCTTTTGCCGCAGTGACGCCGGCCAGACTGAGGGCGGCCAACAACGCTGCTTTAGATAAATGTGATTTCATTTTTTGTGGTTCTTGGTTATTTTTTGCATCTGGCCACACGCATGACCAATTGTTTACGTTGCAAATTTATACGAAACCAGCGGGAAAAACCTCAAGTTACAGGACACGCCACACCTGTTTGTCCGCATGCGATATGCATTTTACAAATACTTGGAAGGCAACAGGTTAGAAATTAAAAAAACCAGCGCAGCGGTTCCTGCAACCGTTTGTTACCAGAAGGTAACACAAGGAAAATTCACTCCGGCCGGATTCCGGTCGGGTTTTGCCGGAAGATCTTCTTCCGGGATGGGGCGAAGAGGAAGCAGTGCCATCAGCAGCGAATGATGAAGGCGGAATGTCGAAATGAAACGATGGCAAGGAAGCGGAGTTTCCCCTCTTGCCCTCATATGACATGTCGCGGGAACTTTTCGTAACCGTAACGTAACACGCACGCCACAAGAATGTTGCAAGTGCTACCTAGGATTGGCCGATGCAATGTTCGGAAGCAAAGTATTCCCTGCGCAATTCACCCAATGCGAGCGGGTCGGCCGCCGTGCTGGCGGCGATCTGCGGCCTCAGTCTGGCACGCAGCGCCATGGGCGAAACAGGCGACGCCACGAATTCCCCGGCCGGCGCCGTTCCCGATCCGGTGCTGAACCTGATGATGGAAAAGGGCATGATCACCGAAACCGAAGCCAACAAGGTGCAAGCCGAAGTGGACGCGCGGCGCACCAATATGGCGGCGCAATATCCCGCGCCCCCCTCCCCGTGGCTGGTCAGTGCGGGCATCAAGGACATTGAACTGTTCGGCGACCTGCGGCTGCGATATGAAGACCGCGAGGCCGGCGATCCAGGCGGTTTCAAGAATCCCAAGGCCGGCAAGAAAGGCTCCAAGTATTTGCCCTCCGGCGACATCAATCTGGACCGGGTGCGCTACGCGTTGCGGTTCGGGTTGCGCGGGGACGCGCAGGATGACGTTTATTATGGCTTCCGCATGGATACCTCCCCAAATCCACGCTCGAGTTTTACCACCTTGGGCACCTCCTCCGGCAGCAATCCCTATTACGGCCCCTTCGGAAAATCCCAAACCGGCTTGGGTGTGGGCGAGCTTTATGTCGGATGGCGGCCGGAATCCTGGCTGGACATTTCGCTGGGCCGAATGCCCAATCCGATGTACACCTCCCCCATGGTTTGGAGTCCCACCCTCACACCCGAAGGGGCGGCGGAAAAATTCAAGTTCAGTGTAGGACCGGTGGACTTCCTGGCCAACTTTGGCCAGATGATTTATGCGGATTCCAATCCCAACAGCACTTCGAGCGGCTATTTCAACCTGGTGTCGTCCGATGACAGCACTGGCAATTTGCCGTGGCTGCTGGAGTACCAGGGCGGCGTGGATGTTCACCTCACCAAGAAGATAGATTTCCAGGTGGCGCCGGCGTTATACACCTACACCGATTTCAACAAAGGTTCGTCGCCCAGCAGCAGTAGTCAGACGCCTTTCTCTCCAGACTTCTCCGGCACGTTTGTGGGACAAGGGTCAACCATCGGTTTGCTCGGCACTTCGGCGTATTATAATCTGAACTCCTCAGGATTCGACGGCTTCTTCTCCAACGAAACCGGCATCAACGACCTGATGGTGCTGGAATTCCCCTTTGAATTCAATGTGCGATTGAAGCGCATTGACCTGCGGCTGTTTGGGGACTATGCGTATAACATGGAAGGCGGCCAACGGGCCATGGCTGCCTATAAGGCGTCGCGCTCCACCTATTTTGCCGGTAGCAATCCGACGGCGGTTGGCATCCTGCCCATCAAATCCCCGCAAACAAACGACAAGCACGCATATGAAATGGGCCTGGCCATCGCCAGCACGGATGGTCTGGGATTGGTGTATGGCACCAAGGCCAAGCGGCATGGTTGGGAAATCCGGGGCTACTGGCAGCATGTCGAACAATACTCGCTGGATCCCAACTTGATAGACCTGGACTTTTTCGAGGGGGTGGAAAATCTGGAGGGTTTTTACAGCGCCGTGGCCTACAGTTTCACCGACAACCTCATCGTCACCGCCCGCTATGGCCGCGCGCACCGCATCAACAGCAAGCTGGGTACTGGCGGCAGTGGGTTGGACATTCCGCAGATGAACCCGATCAACGATTACAACCTTTTCCAGGCTGACCTGACTTTCAAGTTCTAGGTCGCCGGCGCGGTACCAGACCTAGCTTTAATCCCTTTCGGAAATTCAAATTGGCCGCAAATCGTGGGGAAGATGCAACTCTGTTGGGGTTGGTTTGGGGTTGGGGCATTTACCCAGGGTAGCTCCTTCGTCGCAACCCTGGGCTGGATGATGGAATCCTGGTGGGATTCAAGCCTGGAATTTCCGAAAGGCATTAGGGCTAAGCCTATGCCGCCAGGTTTTGCTGCCGCCACTGGCTGGGGGTGACTCCGAAGCGCCGCTTGAACAAGGCATTGAACAGGCCCAGATGGCGGTAGCCACTTTCGTAGGCGACTTGGAGGATTTTTGCGTCCGATTCGGCCAGCAACTGCCGGGCGCGTTGTAGCCGCAGTTCCGTCTGCCGGGCGCGCAGCGAAACGCGGAATTCTTCGCGAAAGAGGCGGCTGAAATGTCGCTCGCTACAGTGCAGCTTGCCCGCCAATTGCGCCAGGGAACTCACCGCGAGTTCTGCTTCTGACATTTTGCCGACGAACTGGCGGAAACGTTCGCGCAAATTGTTCGCCACCGGGGCGGTATCCGCCGCTGGCAGCAGAATGGCAATGCTCGCCGCCCAGAGTTGCAGCAGCCCCGAACGCGCCGCCAACCCATCGCGCTGCGATTGCGCGGCGAGCCGGGTGAATTTTTGTGCCGACGGTTCGCTCGCGGCAAAATACCGCAACTGCTTGCCGGCCTGACTGCCAATGTCCCCCAATTGCCGCCATTCGGTCACGGTCAGCAGGCCGTTCAAGTATTGCGGCAGGACGCGAAAATATTCCAGCTTTAGCGTTCCCAACTGGCTGGCGCGGAACACGGCCGCCGCGCCGGACCCGGCCACAACCATGTCACCGGTGTTCAGTTCCAGCGCCGTGCCGGGCTGAAGACAGTAACCGGCGCCTTCGTTCACTCGCGCCACCGTCCAGCCGCTCCCGGAGGTCCATTCGCCGGATGGCGGCAAGCTGATTTCCTGTAAGATCAAATGCTGTGCGGTGATCATGAAGTATCACAGATTGCAGTCGCTCTGCGACATTTGCGTTGCAAACAAGTCACGTTTCTGCAACAAATGCTCCCCCGTCCGAGCACCAGCAACTTCTCCATCGCCAGGATCAGCAGGCACAAGGTGTGGCCTCGTGGGCGCGGTGTTGAAAATAGCGTGCCGGCATTGTGTCCCAGCTCAACCGACCGCTGCACGGTCCTCCGCGCGCGCCCAATTGCCAGCCGCGGCCGCGGCCGCGCGCGGC
>Ga0316232_1005030_pt1 | contig 10783 bp, 9 predicted proteins | sample TBHtaG_FD_206006 | JGI IMG/M metagenome (GOLD analysis project Ga0316232, IMG submission 206006) | Freshwater microbial communities from Trout Bog Lake, Wisconsin, USA - TBH18025_13 | ecosystem: Environmental > Aquatic > Freshwater > Lake > Hypolimnion/Profundal zone | place: USA: Wisconsin... | reverse complement strand
CGATCGCCACGGTGTCCTCACCTTCGCAGGTCAACTCCAGCCGCACCGAAGTAAGTGGCAGCGGGTGGCAGAGCGGGATCAGTTCGGCGGTGCGCTTGGCGCCCATGATGCCGGCCAGCCGGGCCACCCCGAGCACATCGCCCTTGGCGGCGCTGCCGGCGCGGATCATCGCCAGGGTCTCCGGCCGCATCACCACGCGCACCCTGGCGGTGGCGGCGCGCCGGGTTTCCGCCTTGTCGCCCACGTCCACCATCACGGCCGCGCCGGCCGCGTCGAAATGGGTGAAGCCGGCACTCATGGCACCGCGCCGAGCAGGGCCCTGGTGGCCCCGGCCACGTCGTCCTGGCGCATCAGGCTTTCGCCGACCAGGAAGGCGCTGACGCCCAGCTCGGACATCCGGCACAGATCCTCGTAGGTACGCAGGCCGCTCTCGGCGACCAGGAAACGGTCCGGCGGTACCTGCGGCGCGAGCGCCTCGGTTACCGAAAGATCGGTTCGTAAGGTCCTAAGATTACGGTTGTTGATGCCAATAAGCTTGGTCTGCAAGCCGAGCGCGCGGTCGAGTTCTCGGCGGTCGTGCACCTCGGCCAGCACGTCCATGTCGAGCGCGCGGGCCAGCGCCTCCAGCTCCACCGCCTTCTCGTCGGTCAGGGCGGCCATGATGATCAGGATGCAGTCCGCCCCCATCGCCCGGCTCTCGTAGACCTGCCAGGGATCGAGGATGAAATCCTTGCGCAGCACCGGCAGGCTCACCGCGGCCCGGGCAGCCTTGAAGTCGTCGGGGCTGCCCTGGAAGAACGGCTCGTCGGTCAGCACCGACAGGCAAGCCGCGCCGCCCCGCTGATAGGCCATCGCCAAGGTGGCGGGATCGAAGTCGGCGCGGATCAGCCCGCCGGAGGGCGAGGCCTTCTTGATCTCCGCGATCAAGCCGAGTTTTCCCTCCGCCACCACATGCATCAGCGCCGCGGCGAAACCGCGCGGCGGATCGGTATGGGAGCTGGCGCGGTTGCGCATCGCCTCCAGACTGGTCAGCGCCTTGCGCCGCTCCAGATCCGCGCGCGTCTCCGCGCAGATCCGCCGCAGCGCATCGCTTTCAATCATACTCACAGGCCCGGTCATGCGGTCTCCCGTCGCAACGTCTCCAGCGCCGCCAGCGCCGCGCCGCTATCGAGCGAACCGGCGGCCAGCGCCGCGCCGGCGCGCAGATCATCCACCCGCCCGGCGACGATGAGGCCGGCGGCGGCGTTCAGCAACACAGTGTCACGATACGCGCCCTGGGTGCCCCGTAGCAACGCGAGCAGCGCGGCGGCGTTCACCGCCGCGTCGCCGCCGCGGATGGCCTCGACCGGCGCGCGGGCCAGGCCGGCCTGCTCCGGCGTCACGATGAATTCGTGGATGGCGCCCTCGCGCAGTTCCACCACCTGATTCTCGCCGGCCACGGTCAGCTCATCCAGGCCCTGGCCGTGCACCAGCCAGCAGCACTCGCTGCCCAGGGAGGCCAGGGTTTCGGTCATCGGGCGCGCCCAGGCCGGGTCGAACACGCCGGTAAGCTGGCGCCGCACCCCGGCCGGATTGGCCAGCGGACCGAGCAGGTTGAAGATGGTGCGCGTGCCCAGCTCGACCCGCGGGCCGGCGGCATGGCGCAGTGCGGCGTGGTGGCGCGGGGCGAACAGGAAGGCGCAATTGGCGGCGCGCAGGATGCCGGGCAGCCGTTCCAGCGGCACGTCGACGTTGACCCCGAGTGCCGCCAGCACGTCCGCCCCGCCGGTGCGCGAGGACAGCGCTCGGTTGCCGTGCTTGGCCACCGGCACGTCCAGCCCGGCCAGCACGAAGGTGACGGCGGTAGACACGTTCAGCGTACCGGCGTTGTCGCCGCCGGTGCCGCACACGTCCATCGCGCCAGCCGGCGCTTCCACCCGGGTCATCCGCGTCCGCATGGCGCGCACCGCCCCGGTGATCTCCGCCACCGTTTCGCCGCGCACCCGCATGGCCATCAGCAACCCGGCGATCTGCGCCGGCGTGGCCTCGCCGGACATGATCACGCCGAAAGCCGCCTCGGATTCGGCGGCATCGAGGGTGGCCCCGGTGGCGAGGCGGGCGAGGGTGGTTTTCAGGTTGACGGACACGGTGGACCTCAGGCGGCGCGGGCCGAGGCAGGCAGGTTGCTGCCGCGGGCGATGGCCAGGAAATTGCCGAGGATGCGGTGGCCGTGCTCGCTGGCGATGCTCTCCGGGTGGAACTGCACCCCGAAAATCGGCAGGGTGCGGTGGCGCAGCCCCATGATGATGCCGTCGGCGGTGCGTGCGGTTTCCGCCAGCACCGGCGGCAGCGTGTCGCGACGCACGATCAGGCTGTGGTAGCGGGTGGCCGCGAAGGGACTCGGCACGGTGGAGAAGATGTCGGTGCCGTCGTGCAGCACCGGGCTGACCTTGCCGTGCATCGGCGCCGGCGCGCGTACCACCTCGCCGCCGAAGGCTTGGCCAATCGCCTGGTGGCCGAGGCACACGCCGAGGATGGCGATGCGCCCGGCGGCGGCGGCGATCAGCTCCAGGCAGATACCTGCTTCGTTCGGCGTGCACGGCCCGGGCGACAACACGATCGCCTCCGGCGCCAGCGCCAGCGCCTCGGCCACGCTCAGCCGGTCATTGCGGCGCACCTCGCAGCGCGTCCCCAGATCGCCGAGGAAGTGCACGAGATTGAAGGTGAAGCTGTCATAGTTATCGATCAACAAAATCATGGCGCTATCCTGGGCGGTGACAGCGGGACGGCCAAACGGCGCCCCGTGTCCCGCATGGCACCCGGGTGAGGGACGGCTGCTCCATCGCATGGCAGCGGTTCCGGCAGAAGCAAAAAATAGCGGTCAGGGGTGTGGCGGATCGGTGACGGGCTGTGTCGCCGCTGCCACGACTCGGGTCGAAAATGCTTGACGCCAGCGGCTCCGCTGCTGCATCGCATCATACGGTGCCGCTACCGGACGCCGCCATGCCCTTGCCCATGTTCCATCGTTCTCGAGCCAACCGAGTGCGTCTTCTGCGCGCCGGGGCGGTGCTGTGCCTGCTGCTCGCGGTCGGCCTCGCGGTCGGCGCCGTGCCGTTCTACCGGCGCGCCGGGCCGGCCGCCTCGCCGTCGGCAGTGCCGGCGATCGTGCCCGTTTCCATCCAGCCCACCGCCGCAGCCGAACCTCCAGCCGCCGCCCCGTTGCCACCCGCGCCGCGCCAGGCGGCGGATGCGCCGCCGGCTTGGCGCCGGCTCGGGGTTCCCGCGCCCGTGCCGGAAGGGCGGCCCACCATTGCCATCATGATCGACGACATGGGCCTCAACCGCGTCCAGTCCGATCGCGCCATCCACCTGCCGGGGCCGATCACGCTCTCCTGGATGCCATATGCGCCCAACGTGGGGGAGCAGGCGGCCGCCGGAGCCGCGCGCGGCCACGAGACCATGCTGCACATGAACATGGAGGCGCTCGGCCACACCGACCCCGGGCCCGACTCACTGCGTACCTGGCTGCCGCCCGACACCAACCTCGCCTACCTGCGCCGGGCGCTTGACCGGCTGCCCGGTGCAGTCGGGCTGAACCAGCACGAGGGCAGTGTGGCCTCGCTGTCGGTGCCGCTGATGGACCTGGTGATGGGCGAGCTGAAGGCGCGTGGCCTGCTGTTCGTGGACAGCCTGACCATTCCGCACAGCGTTGCCCTGGACCGCGCCGAGGCGGCCGGCATCGCCACGCTGGGGCGCGACGTGTTCCTCGACAATTCGCCGGACCCGAACGCCATCCGCGCCCAACTGGCGGACATGGAGGCGATCGCCCGACGCACCGGCCACGTCATCGCCATCGGCCACCCGCGCCCGGCCACCATGGACGTGCTGACCAGCTACCTGCCGGCACTGGCCGCACGCGGCTTCGTGCTCTGGCCGGTCAGCGCCACCGTGGCGGCCACGAAGAGCACGCAACTCGCGCAGCGGCGCGCGGCTGAGTAGAAGCCGGCCGGGGGCGCTGCCTCTGGCCTGCTTCCTACCCGCCCTTGCCGCCGGCAGCGAACCGCACCGCCTCCTCGGCGGCGCGCATGAGCGACTGGGCTTTTTGTTTGGTTTCCTCGTATTCGGCGTCGGGGTCCGAATCGGCGACGATGCCGGCGCCAGCCTGCACGTACATGGTGCCGTCCTTCACTACCGCCGTGCGCAGTCCGATGCAGGTGTCCATGGTGCCGTTGGCGGCGAAGTAGCCGATGCAGCCCGCGTAGATGCCGCGCCGGGTCGGTTCCAGTTCCTCGATGATTTCCATCGCCCGTACCTTGGGCGCCCCGGTCAGCGTGCCGGCCGGGAAGCCGGCGGCCAGGGCGTCGATAGCGTCCAGTCCTTCGCGCAGGGTGCCCTGCACGTCCGAGGCGATGTGCATGACGTGGCTGAACCGTTCGATGGCGAAGCTCTCGGTCACCCGCACCGTACCGAGTTCCGCCACCCGGCCGACGTCGTTGCGGCCGAGATCGAGCAGCATCAGGTGCTCGGCGCGCTCCTTCGGATCGGCCAACAGTTCGGCGGCCAGCATCTGGTCTTCGGCATGCGTCGCGCCGCGCCGGCGGGTGCCGGCCAACGGGCGGATCGTCACCGTGCCGTCGCGCAGGCGGACGAGGATCTCCGGACTCGACCCCACCACGGCAAAGCCGCCGAAATCGAGGAAGAACAGGAACGGCGCCGGGCTGATGCGTCGCAACGCCCGGTAAAGCGAAAACGGCGGCAGCGCGAAGGGCACCGCGAAGCGCTGGCTCGGCACGATCTGAAAGGCGTCGCCGGCACGGATGTATTCCTTGGCCCGTTCCACCGCGGCGACGAAGCCCTCGCGGGTGAAGTTCGACGTGGGGGGAGGCAGCGGCGGCAGGCTCACCGGCGGAGCGGCCAGCGGCAGCGGCCGGGCCAGAGCCGCCTCGGCGGCATCGAGTGCGGCCTGGGCCGCCTCCCACGCTGCCTCGGCCGACTGACCCTGGCGCGGATATACCGGGGCGGCCACCGTCAGCAGGTCGGTGACGTTATCGAAAACGGCGAACAGCGTCGGGCGCGCCAGCAGCGCCTCCGGCACGTCGAGGCCGGGCGGGTTCTTTTCCGGCAGGTGCTCGATCAGCCGCACCATGTCGTAGCCGAGGTAGCCGATCAGGCCGCCGCACATCGGCGGCAGGTCTTCCGGCAGGTCCATGCGCGATTCGGCGACCACCGCGCGCAGGCTGTCCAGCGCCGGCCGCGCGTCGGCGACAAAGGCGTACGGCGCCGACTGGGCGTTGCGGTTCAGCTCCGCGCGGCCGCCCCGGCAGCGCCACACCAGGTCGGGGTGCAGGCCGATGATGGAGTAACGGCCACGACTGGCGCCGCCCTCCACGCTTTCCAGCAGGAAGGTGTTGGGCTGGCCGTGCGCCAGCTTCAGGAAGGCGGCCACCGGGGTATCCAGGTCCGCCACCGCGCGCCGCCACAGCAGGTGCCCGCGCCCCTGCTCGTAGTCGTGCCGAAACGCGGCGAAGCCGGGGGCGGGGGCGGCGTCCATGGATCGGGATCCCTTGCTCGGGGTCAGTCGGACCGGATCAGCGAATCGAACACCGGGCGGTTTATCCGCGGATGGGCGCGTTCGCGCACGGCGTTGACGAACACGGTTTCGGTGTCGTTGGCCAGCGCCTGGGTCAGCGCGTCGCGGACCTGGCCGAAGCCGATCGGGTCGGCGGCCGGGTCGGGGGTCTGCACCTCGACCAGCACTGCGACCATGAAGCCGTCGGCGGTTTCCACCATGGTGGGCTCACCCGGCTTCAGGTTGAACAGCGGGGTGACGAGTTGCAACGGCACGCCCTCGGTGGGGGCGGCGCGGCCGGCTGGCGCCAGGCGCCGCACCGTGAGCCCCGGAGCGGCGGCCGACAGCGTCTCGCCGGCTTTCACCGCGGCGAGAATCTTTGCCGCCGCCTCTTCCTGGATGTGGTGGATGGCGTCGCGCGTCCAGTCGGCGCGGACGCTCTGCTCAACCTCGGCGAAGGGTTTGGGCGCGGGCGGGATGATGTCTTCCACGGTGACCGCGAAATAGGCCTGGTTGCCGCTGTCGGGCGAGGCCTGGGTCAACCGCGGCGGGTCGCCCGGCTTCATCTGGAAGGCGGCCTGGATCAGCGCCGCGCGCACCGCCTCGCCGCCCGGGATCGGCGCCGGCTGGCCCGTCGCCGTGTCGCCCTTGGCGTCCAGCGCACCGGTGGCGGCGGCCAGCCCCAAATCGCCCGGCAGGTTGTCCAATGTCACGCCACCGGCCAGCAAATCCTCGATCTTGTTGGCGCGGTCGTAGATCAGGTCCGTGGCCTTGTCGGCGATCACCCGGATGCGCAGTTCGTCGCGCGCCTGGTCCAGTGTTTTCGTGGTGGCGGGCGTGACCTTGGTCACTTTCAGCGCATACCAGCCGAGCGCGGTCTGCACGGGCGGTGCGAGCACGTCCGGCGCGGCATCGAACACGACGTTGGCCAGCTCGGGCGACGGGATCTGCTCGCGGGTGGAATCAGTAAGCTCGACCGGCGTGCCGCCGTCCTTGATGGCGGCGGCCTGGATGGCGGCCCAGTCCGCTCCGGCCTGCCACTGCGCCAGCAGCGCCTTTGCCTTCGCCTCGTCGGGCAGCAGCACCACCTCGGCGCTGCGCTTTTCCGGCAGGTTGTAGCCGGCCTTGGCCTGATCGTAGGCGCCGAGCAGATCCTGGTCGGTCACCTGCACGTCGTTGGCGACGGTTTCGGGCGACAGCACCACCGCCTTGATGCGGCGCATCTCGGCGGTCGAGTAAAGGTCCTTGTGGTTTTCGTACCAGCGGGTGAGCTGCGCCTCGGTTGGCTCGGGCGCCGCCGGCGCGGCGGCAAATGGCAATTCGACCGCGTCGGCCACCCGCTTCTCGCGCTGGAAGGCATACACCTCGCGGGTCAGCACGTCGGGCGCGACGGCGCCGGCGCGCACGGGGTCCAGCAACTGGCGATGCAGGATGTCCGTGCGCATCAGTGCCAGGAATCGCTGTTCAGTCAGGTTGTTGTTGCTCAGTGTCCGCTCGAATACGGAGCGGTCGAACTGCCCGTCGGGGCCATGGAAGGCGGGGATCTGGAACACCGCCAGGCGCACCATGTCGTCAGGCGCGGTAAGCCCCATGGCGGCGGCGGTCTGGGTCAGCGCGGATTGGGTGATGAGCTGGTTCAGCGCCTGTTCGGCGACGCCGCGCTTGATCTCGGGCGTGGGTTCGGCACGGCCGCCGAAGGTGCGCATGACCTGGGCGAGCTGGCGGCGGTAGGTGTCCTGCAGCTCCGGCATCTCGATACGCGCGGTGCCCACGGTGGCTACTGAGGTATCGGAAAAGCCGCCGGTTATCAGGCGCAGAACGTCGCTACCGACACCCCAGGCGACGAACAGGGCGACGAGGAAGGCGAAGAATAACTTCGACTGCCACGAATTGAGATCCTCGCGGATCCCTGTCATGCCGCCCGTCAATATCCGCACGAAACGTCTGCCGACACCCCAGACGACGAGCAGGGCAATGAGGGAAACGAAAACTGTGTGCACGGTCGGGTCGTTAAAGCCGCCGCGAAGCGTTGCAAGCATAGGGGATCCCGCGAAAAAGTGCCGCACCATAGGTCCCCGCCTCTTGGTTTGCCAGCCTCCCTGGGCTAGGACCGCGCATTGCCGCCGCGGGTAAGGAACGGACATGCGCCAACTCATCGCCGGAAACTGGAAAATGAACGGCTTGCTGGCCGACGCGATGGCGTTGGGCCATGCCGTCGCCGCCGCCGCCGGGGGGCTTTCCTGCGATCTGCTGGTCTGCCCGCCGGCCACCGTCATCCGTCCACTGGCCGGCGCGCTGGCCGGCGGCCCGGTCGCGGTGGGCGGGCAGGACTGCCACGCCGCCGTCAGTGGTGCCCATACCGGCGACATCGCCGCCGCCATGCTGCGCGACGCCGGTGCGACCTGGGTGATCCTCGGCCATTCCGAGCGACGCGCCGACCACGCCGAGACCGACGCCGACGTGCTCGCCAAAGTGGCCGCCGCCGTTGCCGCCGGGTTGGCACCCATTGTCTGCGTCGGCGAGACCGAGGCCGAGCGCCTGGCCGGGCGGCAGGAGGCGGTGGTGGGCGCCCAGCTCATTGGCTCGCTGCCCAGGGATTTCGCCGGCGTGGTGGCCTACGAGCCGGTGTGGGCGATTGGCACCGGCCGCACCCCCACCGAGGCGGACGTGGCCGCCATGCATGGCTTCATCCGGGCCACCCTGCTGGCCCATCTGGGCGGGGCTGGGCGGGGCGTGCGCATCCTTTATGGCGGCTCGGTGAAGCCGTCGAACGCGGGCCTGCTGATGGCGCTGCCGGAGGTGGGTGGCGCTTTGGTGGGCGGGGCCAGCCTGGTCGCCGCCGATTTTCTTGCCATCGCGCGCGCCGCGGTCGCGCTCTGAGCCAGCCCGCGCTTTCCTTTCCCGGCCTGCGCGGTTAGAAGGCCGCGTCTTCCGGGGATGGCCCCCGGCGAGGAATATCCATGGTCGCCGTTCTGCTCATCATCCACCTGTTCGTGACGCTCGCCCTGATCGGGGTCGTGCTGATCCAGCGCAGCGAGGGCGGCGGGCTGGGCGTGGGCAGTTCGCAGGGCATGGGCGCTTTCATGAGCGGCCGCGGCACTGCCAATCTGCTCACCCGCACGACCGCCGTGCTGGCGGCGATCTTCTTCGGCCTGTCGCTGACGCTGGCGATCATGAACAAGGGCACCACCGTGCAGCACTCCCTGCTCGAGCAACCGGCGCCGGCCAGAAGCGGCGTGCCGCCGCTGCCGGCAGCCCCCGGCGGCGTCGTGCCGGGCAGTTCCAACCCCGCCACCGGCACACCGGCGCCCGCGGGCGTTCCTGCGGCGCCGTCCCGCTGACCCGTAGCAAGCCGGCGAGGCGTGCGCGACACGCACGCCTCCCATTTGCCGCCGGCCCGCGATCGTCATTTCCGCCGACTCGGCCCCACCGCTACACTGAACTCCCATGACGCGGTACGTTTTCATCACCGGCGGCGTGGTTTCCTCGCTCGGCAAAGGCATTGCATCGGCCGCCCTCGGCGCGCTGTTGCAGTCGCGCGGCTATACGGTGCGGTTGCGCAAGCTCGACCCCTATCTCAACGTCGATCCGGGCACCATGAGCCCGTTGCAGCACGGCGAGGTGTTCGTCACCGACGACGGGGCGGAGACCGACCTCGACCTCGGCCACTACGAGCGCTTCACCGGGGTTGCCGGCAGCCGCTCGGACAACGCCACCACCGGGCGCATCTACTCCGAGGTGATCGCCCGCGAGCGCCGCGGCGACTACCTCGGCGCCACCGTGCAGGTGATCCCGCACATCACCGATGCCATCAAGGAAGCCATCACCCGCGACCTCGCCGACCCGCAGGGGCGCGCGGCCGATTTCGTGCTGGTCGAGATCGGCGGCACCGTGGGCGACATCGAAAGCCTGCCGTTCCTGGAAGCCATCCGCCAGCTCGGCAACGAACTCGGCCCGGAGCACGTGATGTTCGTGCACCTGACCCTGGTGCCCTGGATTCCCAGCGCCGGCGAGCTGAAGACCAAGCCGACGCAGCACTCGGTGAAGGAGCTGCTGAACGTTGGCATCCAGGCCAACATGCTGATCTGCCGCTGCGACCGGCCGATCCCGCCGACCGAACGCCGCAAAATCGCGTTGTTCTGCAATGTCCGCCCCGAGGCGGTGATCGCCGCGCTGGACGTCGACACCATCTACCAGGTGCCGATCAGCTACCACGCCGAGGGCATCGACCGCGAGGTGCTGCGCCATTTTGGCCTTCCCTTCGACGTCGAGCCCGACCTCCGCATCTGGCAGCGCATCGTCGATACCGTTCGTGCGCCGGAAGGCGAGGTGAAGATCGCGGTGGTCGGCAAGTACACGCACTTGCTCGACAGCTACAAATCGCTTGCCGAGGCGCTCGCCCATGGCGGCATCGCCAACCGGGTGCGGGTGAAGCTGGACTGGGTGGACAGCGAAATTTTCGAGAAGCCGGGCACGGTGGCGCGGCTGGAAGGGGTGCACGGCATCCTGGTGCCGGGCGGCTTCGGTGAGCGCGGCACCGAGGGCAAAATCGAGGCGGTGCGTTTTGCCCGCGAGCGCGGTGTGCCGTTTCTCGGCATCTGTTTCGGTATGCAGATGGCGGTGATCGAGTGCGCCCGCCACCTGGCCGGCCTGCCCGGCGCTTCCTCCTCCGAGTTTGGCCCGTGCGATGACGCGGTGGTCGGGCTGCTGACGGAATGGGCGCGCGGCAACGAAATCGAACGCCGCGCCGAGGGCGGCGACCTCGGCGGCACCATGCGGCTGGGTGCCTTCCTGGCTATCCTGGCACCTGACTCGCTGGTTGGCGCCACTTACGGCGGTGCCGGCGAAATCTCCGAACGTCACCGCCACCGCTATGAGGTGAACGTCCGCTACAAGGAGCGGCTGGAGGAGGCGGGGATGCGCTTCTCCGGCATGTCCCCCGACGGCGTGCTGCCGGAGATCGTGGAATACCCGCGGCATCCCTGGTTCATCGGCGTGCAGTTCCACCCGGAGCTGAAGTCCAAGCCGTTCGCGCCGCATCCGCTGTTTAGCGGCTTCATTGCCGCGGCGGTGCGGCAGATGCGGATGGTATAGGCAAGGCCGGAGTTCTCGGCATGGCGATCGTACGGGTCGGCGGCATCGATATCGGTAACGAACTGCCCTTCGTGCTGATCGCCGGGCCGTGCCAGATCGAGAGCCTTGGTCACGCGCTCGAGGTCGCCGCGGCGCTCGACG
>Ga0316232_1005020_pt1 | contig 10804 bp, 17 predicted proteins | sample TBHtaG_FD_206006 | JGI IMG/M metagenome (GOLD analysis project Ga0316232, IMG submission 206006) | Freshwater microbial communities from Trout Bog Lake, Wisconsin, USA - TBH18025_13 | ecosystem: Environmental > Aquatic > Freshwater > Lake > Hypolimnion/Profundal zone | place: USA: Wisconsin... | reverse complement strand
CATGCGGGCGCAGCGCCTGGTGCTGGTGGATCGCGACGGCCACGACCTGGGCGCATGGTGCCGCTGCGCACTGCGCGACCGCATCGTAGATCATCTCCTGGGAAAGGCGGTGCGGTCATGATTCCCATCCCACTCAGCGATGCCCTGCTCGCGCACGCGGTGCCCAATGTGGACACCGCCAGCGCCATCGCGCGCGTCGGAGCCATCAAGACACCTGCCGCGCTGGACCACGCCGAAGTCGGCGAGGTCGCGCTCAACGGCCGCAGCGCGGTGATCGCCGCGATTGCCAAGCGCCGGACGCAGTTGCGGGAAGCGGGTGTGGCATGAACGCGCCTGCCATCACAACGCCGATTCCGAACGAAGGCAAGCTGCTGTCGTTCGCCGACGCAATCGTTTGCCTGCAAATTCAAAACGTGGATGAAGACCGCGCCTGTTATTACGCCTCACAAGCAAACAGTCTGGCGGCCTGCCTCGTCGCGCGGGCGCTGGAGGACGCGCTTAAAGGCCGCCATGCGGTGCTGGCCGCGATCGACGCGCGGCGCCAGGAAATCGAGGACCGGATCATCGCCAGGGCAAACCACGCGCCGGAGAAGATGCCGCCGCTGGTGTGCTCGGGAATCGCGACTGCTGGGGGTGCGGAATGAAGCGGCCAACGAAACAGCGCGTGGTCATTACTCTCACTTCGGGCGGCGGCGCTGACAAAGTTAAGTTGTCGCTCAAGTTTTTCCCAGACATGGACTTCAGGGGTCCGCCGAAAACTGCCGTTGAGCGTGCTACGCAACTAATGTTTGCGGCGCTCTGTAAAAACATCGTCTCGCGAAAGAGCGGCAAAGGAGGTGCGGAATGAACGCAGCAGAAACTCCTTGTTTGCGTTTTTCGGCCTTGTGGCTACCTCACAGCGGGAACGTCTGTTTTTTTCTCAACGGCCAGGACATCGGGTTCATGCGCTGGGAAGACAAGAGCTTATGGGTGACGGCAGGTACCGTGCATCCCGATTTGCAACGCGTCGCCGCCGCCTATGTGGCAGCACACGCTTTTCCAGAAAATGAAACCGCAATAGAGGTGCTTCCATGAATACATCCGTAGCACATGAACTCTGGGGCTGGGCGCTGATCCTGGTGTCGGTGTCCATGCTGGTCGCCGCCTGGATCGCGCTGCAGGTTGAGCGGGTGTGGTCGCGCGCGCATCGGCTATGGCAGGCATGGCGCGCGGCATCGAAAGACCCGAAGGCGATCCGACAGGAAGCGGCGGCCAAACGCCTTTGCGACATGCTCGCCCGAGAGCGGCAGACCACCGGCATCCTGGGCATCGGAGATTCGTTGCGTCCCCTGCGGTGAAACCATGACAGCCACCCTCCAACACGCGGACATCAAGGTTGAGCGCGCGAGCACCTACGGCTTGCGCATACGCGGCTACGTCGCGTTTCCGACGCACGGGCACGGCCTCGCGACCGGCATGCTGGAGGCGCTGGCAGCGCTGAATCTTGCGCACAAGAAATGGGGACAGGCGGCGGGCATACGGCCGCTGGGAAACAGTTTGTATGCGGTGCGGTTTGAACAGTAACGGTTTCACCGCAGAGGCGCGGAGAACGCGGAGGAGAAAAACGTGAAGACAAAAGCAGACATCAAGGTGCGGTCGGTCAAGGGCGCAAACGTGTTTCGCGTGCAACTCATTCGCCAGCCCGCAAAAGAGTGCGATTACGACTGCACTGATATGCGCACAGAACTGAAGGCCGCGGAAACCTTCGCGCGGGCGGAATTTGGCAACAGCGCCAATGTCCGACTGGTTGGACACAACCTTTACCAGGTTTTTTTCTGTGACCTCCGCGAACCCAGGATTCCCACCTCCGCGTCCTCCGCGTCTCTGCGGTGAAACTTCCATGAACGACCTTCCCGGACAGACCGTATTTCCCTTCGCGGCGCCACCGCCCGGCGCGCCGCCTGCAGACGACCAGGCGTCGGCCGCGCAGGCGCTGTGCCGCGCGCTGCCGGAGAAGCAGACGTGCAACCTGCGCGAGGCGGCGGTGTTGTTGAGCGTGTGCCCGCGCACGGTCGAGCGCTGGATCGACGAGGGCAAGCTGCTTTGCCAATACGCGAACGCCGCGTTCGAGGCGGCGCGGCGGCACGCGCGGCCGGTGATCCGGCTGCCGCGGCCATATGAGGCGACGCGGGAGATGTTTCTCAGCGTCGAGGAGTTGAGACTCAAGAACAGCAACTTGCAAGGATGATTCAGGAGGGCTGAATGCTAAAGGCTGAAGTCTGAAGGTGAGTACCTAACAGACTAACAGCCTGCAGGCTAACAGCCTCAGAAAGGGAAACATGAAACCGGAAAAGACCATGACAGATGCGCAGGGGCAGTCGGTGCCTGTGCGCTATGTGAACAGGTACGACCGCCAGCGCGATCGGCTGGTGCGGCAGATCGCGGAGGATTGGGCGCGGGAGCGTCTGCGCATCCGAGCCTTGTACGAAACCACCGAGGCGCGCCTGCGTCTCCTGGAGGATCTGGCGGCCGAGGGCCGCACGGACCGCAAACTCGGCCGCCGCGGCAACTTCCAGGCCACGACCTTCGACGGCCTGATCCAGGCCAGCCGCAGCGCGCGCTACGAACTGCGCTTCGATGACCGCCTGCGCGTGGCCCAGGAGATCATCGACGAGATCATCCAGGAGAAGGCCGAAGGGATCGACGAGGACCTGGCGGCGCTGATCAAGGGCGTGTTCAGGCCGACCGGCGATGGCTTTCTGAGCCAGGCGCGCGTGATGGGTCTATTCCGCCTCAAGATCAAGCATCCGCGCTGGCAGGAAGCCATGGACCTGATCCGCGACAGCATCGAGAGCCGTCGCGGCAAAAACCTGCTGGCCGTGCGCGAAAAGCGCAGCCGCGACGCCGAGTGGGAAAGCATCCTCCTGGACATCGCGGCCGTGGCGCCGGTGCTGGGGGATGAGAAATTGCAAGAAGGAGCCCCGGCATGAAACTCGAAACCTACGAACGCATCGGCGCGACGATCGGCTACCTCTTGGTCGTGGTGGTCGGTCTGATCCTGCTGGCTGGCATGTGCTGGCTGGTGTGGTGGTCCGGATGGTGCGGCTGGGCGCTGGCCGGTCTGCTGGCCGTGCGGATGTGCTGGAACAAGGCCGGGAGCAAGGGAAACAACAATGCGCAGTAACAAGTACTGGAAATTTGTCGCCAGCCTGAATCAGACGGTGCAACTGGCAAAGGAGGTCAACCGTGAACGCCTTCCAGAAGACGGTCCGGCGTTGAAACACCTGAGCGATTGCGCGCTGGCCGTGGCCGACGTGGCCAAGGCCGATCTCAAGAAAACCATCAGCAACGTCGCCGGCGCGGAGGAAGTGCTGGAGCGCCTGGGGCTGAAGTTGCCGTAACGAATCTCATCAACACAAACCAAAACGGAGTAAACATGTCGAAGAACACGAAGAATGAAACCACGGCGATGACCTCGCCGGAGGATACATCGCTCTCCACCAACATCGCCGGAATCGTCTTGCAGGACCTGCAGGGCGTGGCGATCGGGCGGTTCTGTCGTCTGCGCGCAGGGATCGGCCTGCTGCGCATCAAGGAACTGAACGAGCACGGCAACTGGGAGGAGCGCATGCAGGAACTCTTTCCCTCCCGTACCGGACGTACGCTGCAAAATTACATGAAGTCGTCGCGCGAATGGCTGGAAGAGCACACGCTCGACCTGGATGAAGTCTGGGAGCGCCTGACCAAGAGCGACGATCAGAAACTGCTGGCGGACCCGAACGCTCCCAAGCCGAAGAAAAAGGATAATCCGATCCTGGCGGCCGTGCGCGACTACATGGAGGAGGCGCCGCACAAGTCCATCGACGAAGGCGCCGACAAGTCGGGGCGGCCGTTGACCAAGGCTGAACGGTTGGAGGCGGTGCGGTCGGTCGTTAACAAGGCCACCAATATTCTCCAGGACGAAATCCAGCGCAACAGCCTGGGCATTTTGCCGGACGAGGATCTGGACGGTTTGGCGGCGGTGTTGCGCACGCAGAGCGACAGCATCCGCAAGATGTTGGCGGCGCGCGGCGCGAAAATCTAGTCAAGTGACGAGCGGATGCGCCGGGGCGGACTTCCACGTCCCGGCGCGGGGAAAAGCGATGAACGACCTGGCACCGTTGCCCTGTGATCCTGAGTTTGTGCGGCTGCCGCCCGAGGAGCGCGCCAATGTGGCGGCCAAAGAAGACGCCATGCGGCACATAGACAAGGCGCGCAACATCTCGCGCGCCTGCCGGGAACTGGAGGCGCAGTTCGGGCACGTGACCGGCTGGAGCCACGTGCGGTTGCGCACGCAGTTTTACCTGTGGCGGCAGTCGGGACGGTCGTGGCGGGTGCTGGCCAATTTCAGCAAGTCCACGCAGGAGAGCTGGGCGCGGAAGTTTCAGGACCACTACAAGCGCTATTGCGAGAACAACCAGCGCGCCGGGCGGCCGGCTTACGAGGTGATGATCCTGGATCTGCGGCGCGGCGTGCGCTTTGAGGGCATCGGCACGTGGAAGGATGTCTGGTGTCAGGAATACGGCGACGAGCGCGCCCCGGAGTTCTGTCCGCCGGGTTGGGTGCCGCCCGGGATGAGCTACCGCAACATGCAGGACAAGGCCAAGCTGACGATCTACGAGGCCAAGGCCACGCGCATCGGGCAGCGCGCCGCCAAGGCGTTCATCCCGCCGGTATGGACCACGCGCGTGGGGCTGCTGCCGGGACGCGTCCTGGAAGCGGACGACGTGCACCACGACGTGAAGGTCAATGTGGAGGGCCGCAATGATCGCGCCATGCGGCCGCTGGAGTTCGCCATCCTGGACGTGGCCAGCGCGATGCGCGCGGCATGGGGCATCAAGCCGGAGTTGATTCGCGAAGATGGCACGGTCGAACGCCTGAGCGCGCGGCGTGAGTTCAAGGCGGTTCTGGCGAGCTACCTGATCAACAGCGGATATCGCAAGGACGAACAGGGCACCACGGTGATCGGCGAGCATGGCACGGCGGCGCTCAACGACGACGACCGCAAGGCGCTGGAGCGGGCGACAGGCGGATGTTTTCATTTTGAGGCGGGCGGCGTGGAGCGCACGCCGGCGCACCAGGGCATGTTCTCGCCGTACGGGCGCGGAAATTTCCGCATGAAGGGATTGCTCGAAGGCGGTGGAGGGCATTTGCTGGCACACAACGCGCTGGCGTCGATCGAGGGACAGGTGGGCAGCAATTCACGCACGTCCGAGGTCGAGGAACTGCAGCAGCGCGACGCGTACAACAAGCATCTGATCCAGGCGATCGCAAAATTTCCCGCGCACAAGCAGCAGCTGTTCTTTCATGTGTTCAAGCCCTGGCCGATCTACCGGGAAATTTACGCGGCCATTGCCGACGAGCTCGACAACCGCCGCGACCACAACATGGAGGGCTGGGTGGAGAACGGCTGGATCGCCGTGGAATGGCGCGCGAGCGAGGCGTCCGGCTGGATGCCCTGGGAAGCGATTGACGACATGGCTCCCGCGCAGGCCGAACTCTGCCGCAAGCTGGCAAACATCCCCGGCAACATGCGCACGGTGCGCATGAGTCCGCGGGAAGTCTGGCGGCGCTATCAGAACGAACTGACGCGGCTGCCGCTGTGGTCGCTGGTGGACTTCCTGGGAAAGGACTTCCGACGCCAGGCGAAGGTGGGAACGCGCGGCGAGTTTGCGTTCGACGACCAGGCGCTGGGCGAGGGCAAGCACCGCTACCTGGCGGTGATCCAGCAGCCGGACGGCCGCGCCGCCCGTCTGGAGACCGGACGCGAGTACTCGCTGATGGTCCTGCCGACCGACCTGACACGCGCCGTGGTGCTCGATCTGGAGGGCGGCGAGGTGCTGGGCGTCTCGACGCGCGTGACCAACGTCGACCGCCACAACGCCCGGGCGATCGAACTGGCGCAGGAACTGCAGGCCGTGCAGATCGCGGCGCACAACGCGCCGATCAAGGAACGGCACGAGATGGACGCGGCCGTGCTGCAGGGCGGAATCGCGGCGAACGAGAAACTGCTGGCGACACTGTCAGCCGAGCAGGATGCGGAACTTGTGGATGCCGTGCCGGCCGGAACCGGCGCGGGACTGGAAAAAGGCCTGGCCGAGATGGCCGGGCGGAGAAACAAAAAGGGAGAGACCAATGAGTGGTGACATGATCAAACGGCGCAATCCTGACGTGCTGGCGCGGCTGGAAAAGTTCTACGAGACGAGCGGCTTGTCCATGGCGGCGATCGCCAAGAAGAGCGGAACGTCGGAAAGCTATGTGAGTCGATACCTGAACACGGACAGCGCTCCGGTGGGCGACGTGGAAGGGTTCGAGGCGGCGATCAATGACATGATTGCGACGGCATCGCGGAGGCGTAAATGGGACGAGGTCTACTTCGACACGGAGGCGATCGAGAAGTGCCTGCTCATGTTTGACCTGATCGACCAGTCGAACGAAGTCGGCCTGGTTTACGGTCCGGCAGGCATCGGAAAAACCACGGCTTGCAAGCGGCATGCAAGCCTGCACGACACGGCTATCCACATCTGCGTGCGCGAGGGCGATGGTGCCTGGTTCGGTCTGGTACGGGCGCTGTGGACGGAAATCGACACGCGTGGGTTCACGGCGAAAACGCGGGTGGCCAACTCGAAGAGCGGATACATCGCGACGAAGTTGCGCGCGTCCGACCGGCTGCTGATCGTGGACAACGCGCAGCGCCTGTCCATCAGCGGCATCAAGTGGCTGATGGACATGCAAGATGATGCTGGGTTCGGTTTGGCGTTTGTAGGCAACGCTGAGATCCTGGACAAGGTGGCCAGCAACGATCAGTTGGCCAGCCGCATCAAGATCCGCCGTAACGTCCTGCTGGACGGAGAGGACAAGCAGCAGATCGGCTGGTTGGACGACGCGGCAGACCGGATGGTGCGTGCCATGTGGCCCGACGCGACCAAGGACATCCTGCGCCTGGCACGCGAGAGTGCGCGGCAGCAGGGCCACTTGCGCCGGCTGAATTCGCAACTGCGCATCGCAATCCGTCTGAGCGAGACCAAGGCATTCTCCGGCCGCCACGCGGCGGCCTTCGTGGAATCGCGTCACCTCCTGGTGACACCCACGGTGGAGGCGTAGCACAATGCTCACAGCAGCGCAACGAGTGAAGTTCATGAAGCTGGCGCGCGCCGCGCACAAGAACGCGGCCCCGAATCAGCCGTTCGATGGCTGGCGCCACGACGAAATGCAGAAGGCGTGCGGAGCCAATTCTGTCTTCGCGGTTAACCACACCTGGGGTTACGACGCGCTGATGCGTCACTTCGCGATCCTAGCATGCGACTATTCAACTGCGGCGTACTTTGCCGATGCCGAAGAGCGCCGCGTGCGCTGGGTACTCCAGGGCTTGACCAAGGATCTGGAGTTTCTGAAGATGTCGGGAGTGGACGCGTCCTACATCGAATGCATCTACCACCAGGCCGGATTCACGCCGGGTGATTTTATGGACGCCACCCTGCGCGATCTGCTCTTGATGATCCCGATGATTGATACGCGGATCAGAAACCTTGCGCGCGAAGTCGGCCACGAGCTGCAGGCGCTGCCCACGGCCGGAGCGCCCTGGTATTTTCGCGGTCAACGTGCCGGACTCTTTCGCGATTACATGGACCGTATCCGGCTGCAGGCCATGCAGGCTACCGCCGTGGATCCCGCTCCAAGAAAGGAGGCTATTTCAGCGTAGCCTCGCAGGCACAAACGAGTGCCGACAGGATCAACCTCGGGGCTGTCACCCCTCCGTCTTACGGTGCTAGAAACACCGCAAACGCATGCCACACGCGACCCTGCCGACAGGCAATTGGTTCGGCGTCGTGCATGCTAAACAAAGAGGAGGGGCTATGACAGCCCCGTTTTTATTCCATGAACACATCACCGAACACGACCAAACCCCTGATCAAACGCCCCGGCGGCAAGAGCCGCATGCTACCAACCCTGCTGCCGATGCTCGCACAATATCAGCACCGCTGTTACTGCGAGCCATTCTGCGGCGGCGCGGCTGTGCTTCTGGCGAAGCCTCCCAGCGAGCACGAGGTTCTCAACGATATCGACGGTGAGATCGTCAACCTGTACCGGCAGGTCAAGTATCACGTCGACGAGCTGCTGCGCGAGATGCAGTGGATGATTGAGTCCCGCCAGGACTTCGATGACTACAAGCGACAGCCAGGTCTTACCGAGATCCAGCGTGCCGCGCGGTTCGCCTACCGAAACTTCTACAGCTTCGCCGGCGACAACGATTCCTTCGGAGTCAAGCGGATCGGGTTCACCACCAGGAGCTATCTCCTGTCCAAGGTGAGCGCGTTCCATGCGCGCATTGATCGCGTCACGGTCGAACACTTGAACTGGGAGTACTGCCTCACTCTTTACGACAGCGAGCAGACACTGTTCTTCTGTGATCCCCCGTATACAGTCGGTGAGGTCCGGGCCTACAAACCCTGGAGCGAGGCAGATGTCTCCAAGCTTTCATTATCCCTGCGAAGCATGAAGGGCGTCTGGGTCGTAACGTTGAATGACTCGGACGAAAATCGCGCGGCGTTCTCCGGCTGCAAAATCACGGCCGTCACCACCAACTCCAACATGGTCAACGCGCGCACGCCTGGTCGGCGCTTCGGAGAGATCATCATCCGGTCGCGGTGATCTGCTTCCCGTTCCCACGCGCGGCCGCTGTTGGCCCGCGTGGGCTATTCCCAGGCGCCTGCCCCACAACCAGCCGGTCGAGGTGCAAGTCGCCTGCATCAGGCTTTCAGGCGCCCGCGTCGCGACGCACCTTAGTGCCCGCTTTCTGTATCAAACCTCTGGCAATCTGGTGGTCTTCGCCGCGGTTTTGTATCGCGCACCCAACCCGCTTCATTCTACAGCGTAACTCGTTGCAATTTCGCATGTTGTCGCATGCTACCGCGTTGTATCGCCCCGTCTGTCCTGCCTCTGAGCACGCCGCGGAGTGAGGGTAAGTCTTCGGATCGGCTCTTAGTAGCGCGACCCATATCTTGGCGCCATCTGCGCGTAAGGGTTTTTATCTGACGTTATCACAACTCTCCTGATATTCGGCGGCCGGCGGTTGGGGCAAGCTGCCATTCAGGAGACCCCATGAAATACATGATCAGCCGGTTTGAACGTCCGCAAGGTTCGCCTGCGGAATTATGAGCCGGCCCAGAAGCGGATTCTGGCGGTATTCTCGCAATGGAAGGCGCCCGACAACGTCCAAATCGAGCGTTTGTGGTGTGAGGGCCAGCCATATGAATGATGATCGCAACTGCACGGCAACGGACGGTGCTCACGCGCACAGCGGCGGCATGACGAATCGAGACTGGTGGCCGAACCAGCTGAAACTCGATTTACTGCACCAGCATTCCTCTTTGTCCAATCCGCTGGGCCCGAGGTTCAACTACGCCAAAGAGTTCAAGAGCCTCGACTTGGCGTCCGTGAAGAAAGACCTTCGCGAACTGATGACGAAGTCGCAGGAATGGTGGCCGGCGGACTTCGGCCATTACGGACCTTTGTTCATCCGCATGGCATGGCACAGCGCCGGCACGTACCGCACGGGTGACGGCCGCGGCGGCGCAGGCAACGGCAGCCAGCGGTTTGCGCCCCTGAACAGCTGGCCCGACAACGTCAACCTCGACAAGGCGCGCCGGCTGCTCTGGCCGATCAAGCAGAAGTACGGCCGGAAAATCTCCTGGTCTGACCTGATGATTCTCACCGGCAACGTCGCCCTGGAGTCGATGGGGTTCAAGACCTTCGGGTTCGCCGGTGGTCGGGAGGACATTTGGGAACCGGAAAAGGACATTTACTGGGGCGCGGAGAACAAGTGGTTGGAAGACAAACGTTATTCCGGCGATCGTGATCTCGAAAATCCGCTCGCGGCCGTGCAGATGGGTCTGATCTACGTCAATCCGGAAGGCCCGAACGGAATTCCGGATCCGCTCGCGGCGGCCAGGGATATTCGCGAGACTTTTGCCCGCATGGCAATGAATGACGAAGAAACCGTCGCGCTGATTGCGGGTGGTCACTCCTTCGGCAAGACCCATGGCGCCGGTCCGGCGTCGCATGTGGGGCCTGAGCCCGAAGCCGCCGGCATCGAGGAGCAGGGCTTCGGTTGGAAGAGCACCTTTGGCACGGGCAAAGGCGGCGACGCGATCAGCAGCGGCCTGGAAGTCATCTGGACCGCAACGCCCACGCAGTGGAGCCACAATTTCTTCCGGAACCTGTTCGGCTACGAATGGGAACTGACGAAGAGCCCGGCAGGCGCGCACCAATGGAAACCAAAGCCTGGCGCAAACGTGGAAACCGTGCCGGATGCCCACGATCCGGCCAAGCGTCACGCCCCTTCCATGCTGACAACGGATCTCGCTCTGCGGTTCGACCCTGTCTATGAAAAGATTTCGCGGCGCTTCCTGGAGAATCCGGATCAGTTCGCGGACGCGTTCGCCCGGGCGTGGTTCAAACTGACCCACCGCGACATGGGGCCACGCGCACGCTATCTCGGCCCTGAGGTTCCGGCCGAAGAGCTCATCTGGCAAGACCCCATCCCGGTGGTTAATCACAAACTGATGGATGCAAAGGACATCGCCTTCCTCAAGATCAAAACGCTGGCTTCCGGCCTGTCGGTGTCGGAACTGGTTTCGACTGCCTGGGCCTCTGCGTCGTAAACGTCCCGCGAACCGCATCTACCGCCGCATGACAAATTCCGCGAACATGATCTGCGAAAGGAACACCGGATCATGGACACAGGAAACGAACTCGCAGCTGATGCACGGATTGCACGCCGGGA
>Ga0316232_1005006_pt1 | contig 10842 bp, 7 predicted proteins | sample TBHtaG_FD_206006 | JGI IMG/M metagenome (GOLD analysis project Ga0316232, IMG submission 206006) | Freshwater microbial communities from Trout Bog Lake, Wisconsin, USA - TBH18025_13 | ecosystem: Environmental > Aquatic > Freshwater > Lake > Hypolimnion/Profundal zone | place: USA: Wisconsin... | reverse complement strand
GGCCGTTGACCATTCTCACCAGCCGGCCCACGCTGGTATTTGCCATGGCTTCGAACTTGATGTTGCAGGCCAATTTCGTGGATACCAACCGGCCGGTGCTGAAGATCACCAACGTGGTTAGCGGCCTATTGGTGAGCAATGCGAACTTCGTAGTGCAGGGAACAGCCACCGACAACGTGGCTGTGGCTGGCGTCTTCTGCCAGTTGAACGGCACTGGCTGGGTCAACCCGACCAGCTTCGCCAGCCCCAACTGGACCGACAGCCTCATGCTGAATCCGGGCACGAACCAATTCCAAGCCTATGCCTCGGACACCAGCGGCAATCTCTCGCCGACCAACACCGTGAACCTCTTCTATGTGGTGAACGCCCTGTTGACCGTCAGCACCAACGGCCCGGGCTCCATCACCCCCAACGACAACGGGTCGTTGCTCCAGATCGGCCGGAACTACACGCTGACCGCCACCGCGCGGGCGGGATCGGGTTTTGCCTTCACCAACTGGACGGGCGGCACCAACCTGCCATTGAGCGTCCTCACCAACCGGCCCACATTGGTATTTGAAATGGCCTCGAACCTGATGTTGCAGGCGAATTTCGTGGACACCAACCCGCCGGTGCTGAAGATCACTAACGTGGTTAGCGCCATGTTGATAAGCAACGCCAACTTTGTGGCGCAGGGAACGGCCACCGACAACGTGGCCGTAGCCGGCGTCTCTTGCCAGTTGAACGGTATGGGCTGGGTTAACGCGACCAGCTTTGCCGGCCGCAACTGGAGCGACACCCTCACGCTGCATCCGGGCACCAACCAATTCCAAGCCTATGCCGTGGATACCAGCGGCAACCTCTCGCCGACCAACACCGTGAACCTCCTCTATGTGGTAAGCGCCCTGTTGACCGTCAGCACCAACGGCCCCGGCTCCATCACCCCCAACGACAACGGGTCGTTGCTCCAGATCGGCCGGAACTACACGCTGACCGCCACCGCGCGGGCAGGATCGGGTTTTGCCTTCACCAACTGGACGGGCGGCACCAGCCTGCCTTTAACCATTCTCACCAACCGGCCCACGCTGGTATTTGCCATGGCTTCGAACCTGATGTTGCAGGCCAATTTCGTATCCGCCACGGCCAGGCCTTCAACGGTCGGCAGCGGCACGGATCGGCTCGTTAAAACCCAGCCGCTGCTGTTCACCGCCGGCCAAGGCGGATTCGCGGTTGTGAACGGCACCCTGCTGCTCCATTTAAGCGGTCCAACCAACGCGGTGGCCGTCATTGAAAGTTCACCCGACCTCATTCACTGGCAGCCCATTCAAACCAACACCCTGCCGGCGACGGGAACCAGCTTTTCGCTCCCCGTGGACCAACAGCCCGCAAAATTCATCCGCGCCAGACTGCAACCACAATGAGCCGAGTTCCACCCCGCCAGGTTCCGTAGCCGCCGATGGAAAGAGGCGGAAGTTGTTAATTGAAAAGTGGCCTTTATAAAGAGCCGGATCATTCACAACCGGTCTTTTGCAGAAGGACACTTTTGACAAATCCTGTCGCCATGAACCTGCATCCCGTCCTTGCTGAAGAATTACGGGAAGGTCTCGCCGATTCTATTTCAGCGGGAATTGCAGAACCAGCGCAACTTCACAGCGGAAACTCCGCCGCAAAGGCCAACCTCACTTGCCCGGCTTGAATCGGTTGAGGATCTCGTGCCGCGGGGTGGCTTGTGGCTTGAGCGCCTGCTGACGTTCGGTCACGCCCTGGCCATAGGTCGTGGGCGGATTGGGGTTGCGATACAGGACGCCGGTGTAGAGCTTGGTCCCGTAAGCGCGCGCCAACTCGGTCGCGCTCGCCCGGTCGGCGGGGTCGTGGCCCAACGATTCCAGACTCTGCATGTTGGTCTTGTGGGCTTTGAGCTGCTGGTCTTCCGCGCCATAGGTCACGCAAGGTGACTGGACGTTGATGAACGCAAAGCCGGGGAACCGGATGCCTTCTTCGATGATCTTGGCGAGACCGGCCATGTCCGCCGGCGTGCCTTGCGCCACGTACGATGCGCCGTAGCCCATCACGTAGAGCAGCGGGTTCACCGGGTCTTCGAGACTGCCAAAGCTGGACGTCACCGTCTTGCGCCCGCGTTGCGAGGTGGGCGAAAGCTGCCCTTTGGTAAGGCCGTAAATCTGGTTATCCATCACGATGTAGGTCAAGTCCACGTTGCGCCGGATGACATGGGCCACGTGGCCGCCGCCGATGGAGAAGCCGTCGCCGTCGCCGCTGGCCACGAGCACCAAGAGTTCCGGGTTGGCGAGTTTGATGCCTTGGGCGATGGGCAGCGAGCGCCCATGCACCGTGTTAAAGCCGTAGGCGGTGGTGTAGCCCGGAATGCGGCTGGAGCAGCCGATGCCGGACACGAAGGCGATTTCATGCGGCGGCCGGCCAATATTCGCCAGCGCGCGGGTGATGGCAGTGACGACGCCAAAGTCGCCGCAGCCGGGGCACCAGATGGGCTTGAGGTCGCTCTTAAAGTCGCCGGCCTGAAACTTGGTCAGGGATATCGGTTTCGCAATTGGTTCGAGAGTAGTCATGATGGATGGTTTGCGGAAAAGGTTTCGCCGGTTCAGGATTCGATGGCTTCGGCATGTGGCTGGCCGCGCTGGATGGCAACCACCATTTCGCGCAGCCGTTCGAGCACCTCGCACGGCAAGATGGGATTGGACCCACTCTTGGCGAAGGGTTTGACCACGGCCGGGAAATCCACATACATCCGCACCAGGCGATAAAGTTGCGCCTGATAGGATTGTTCGATGAACAGCCCGCGCTGCACGGAGGCGAAGAAGTCCTGATAAACCGGCTCAGCCACCGGATACAGCAGCTTGGGCACGAGCAACTTCACTTGCAAGCCCTCCGCCTGCGCCAACCGGAGCGCTTCCCGCGCCACGCCGGCCACGCTGCCCCAGCTCACCATGGCGATGGGCGCCTCGGGGTCGCCTTCCACCGTAAACAAATCCCGGCGGCTCTTCAGCGGGTTGAATTTGTTGAACCGTTTCTCATTCATGCGCGCGTGCATCTCCCCGCTGGCGGTGGGGCGGCCCTGTTCATTATGCTCGATGCCCGCCGCGAGATAGTTGCCGCCGGGCATGCCGGGATGGCTGATCGGGCTGATACCGGATTCGGTCAGTTTGAAACGCGCGTAGTTCGTCAGTTCCTGACCGGTGGGACGCCGGCGCTCCAAGATCTGGATTTTCGAGGTGTCAATTGGATCCACGGTCTCCTTGCGCTGCGCGATCTCCTGATCCGATAACACGATCACGGGAGTCTGATAATACTCCGCGAGATTGAAGGCTTCCACTGTGACGCCAAAAATGTCGCCGACGCTCGTGGGCGCCAGGACGGGCCGCAAACAATCGCCGTGCGCGGAAAAGGCCGCTTGGAATAGATCCGATTGTTCGGCTTTGGTTGGCATTCCTGTGGACGGGCCGCCTCGCTGCACGTTGACACATACCAGCGGCAATTCGGCCAGACTGGCCAAGCCGAGCATCTCGGTCTTCAGCGACATGCCCGGGCCGGACGTGGCGGTCATCGCTTTTTTGCCGGCAAACGACGCGCCCACCACGGCGCCAACGCCCGCAATCTCATCCTCCGCCTGCAAGACCGTCCCGCCATACTTCCAGATCTCGCGGTCCAGAAATTGCATGATTTCCGTCGAAGGCGTGATGGGGTAGCCGCCGAAAAAGGTGCAGCCGGCAAAGATGGCGGCCGCCGCGCACATGTCGTTGCCGTCCGTCAGCAGTTTGATTTCACCGCCGGACACGGGAGCGGACAGCTTGCGGTCTTCCGGCAGCGGATGGGCCGCGGCAAACTCCAAGCCAGCTTGGAATGCCCGAACATTGCCTTCCACCACCGCGGCGCCTTTCTTCGCAAACTTCTTGCGGATGCCGGCCAGCATACTCTCGCGACCGATGCCAAACCAACCGGCCAGCAGTCCGGTGATCACAATGTTCTTGGCTTTATCGGTGCCGGCATGTTCCGCGGCCATCGCGGTGATCGGCACGCTGATGACGACCGCTGGTTTCACCCCCGGCAAGGGCAGCTTGTCGGGCGCGACCCCGGTGTTGCTTTCATAGATCACGATGGTCGCAGCTTCCACGGGCAGTTCCGCGCCGAACCGGCGGAAATCATCCCAGTTGAGCGCCACCGCAACGTCGAGCGCGCCGTTCGGATTCAGCACCGGCCGCGTCGCCAGCCGCAGCCGGCACGAGGCCTCGCCGCCGCGAATCTGCGAGCCGAAACTCTTGGTCATCAAACCATGGTAACCTTCCAGCGCGGCCGCCGTGATCAGCGATTCGCCCGCTGAAATCACGCCATCGCCGCCGGAACCGGCAATACCTATAATCAAATCTTCACTCATTGATTAATAATGCAACGGTTGCCCGACTGCCCGCTTGCCATCAATTGCCAAATCCTGACACTTTTTTGGCAAATCAGCTGTTGCAGAAGCCATCTCCATGAACGCCCGTAGCACAGGCGTACCGCCTGCGGGTTCGGGCACCGTCCCGGTGCCCGCTTCCCGAACTGGCGGCGAGCGGCCGCCAGAACCCGCAGCCGAGACGGTTGCGCCACCACCACGAACTTCATGCTCCCAATATGCATCCAATTGTGAAGGTCGCCGCCGCCACGAACCGGAGCGCTGAGCGCCGCCTCGGCTCGTTGAATGCAATCACTTACCAACCACTGCCCATGCTAAGAGGCATAATCAAGTATTCGAAGTGACCGCTAATCTTGGATGGCACGGGCGGATGATCGTGCCAGATTTGGCTCCATGGGAATCACGCTACAGTTTCATTGGCTTAGGGAAGGTTCAGGAGCAGGCGATAGGAACCAGCCTCCCCCGCAAAAAACGCCAAGCCATCCTCGGAAGAAACGGTAACCGTGCCGTTGGGCTGGCCATTCCGCGTAATCGCCCACGTGCCCGCCTTGAGGTCGGCCACCAGGATTTCGCACCGGCCATCCCCGTTGAGGCTAAACGCAACCGGCGACGCCAAGCGGTCGTGGGCCTTCGCGAACAACACGACCCGGTCCGCAACCCCAACCCCCGCATGGGTATCGGTTTCGATCCGCTGCACGGGAAGCGCGGGGACATCCGGCGTGTGATCGCCGATTTGCAATACATTGAGAAAATAATCGGTTTCCCGCGCGGTTTTCGGCGACACTTCTATCCGCCAGCCGCCGCCTTCGTTATTGCCTCCGGGCCGCGTGAGCGCAAGATAATTTGTTCCGTCAACCCAACCCTCTTTTCCCGGACCGCCGATGCTCGTAATCACGGTGTCAGTAACATCCGGCAGGAGTGTGTCCACCGTCAATTTACCGGCATAACCGGGACGCGTATCCTTGAACACCACTTGATTCGCGGAGATCTCAGGCTGTTCCAGTCCGTGGAGCAGCCATGCCTTGCGAAAGGTCGGATTCAAGGAAACCACCCGGTCAAAAACGATCAGGGCCGCCGGATGCCCGGTTTGTTTCAGATTTAGAAAGACAAAGCTTCGTTCGTACGCCCTTATCTTTGCGGAATACGCCTTGGTCAAATCGCCTTTGAGATAGGTGTAATCTGGAGTCTTGCCATCCGGGCCAAAACCATGCCCCAAGACCTGGCAGATGTGATAGCCGCTGGCCGGATCCATGAGATCGGAATGCTCGTACGGCTCACGCCGCGTTCGCTGCCCGCCATCATTGGCACGGCTGCCATTTTTCTCGCCGGGATCAATAACCGTCATCACATTATGGGCAATGGAAAGATGGTTGTAATTGAGATCGTAAACACTGCTGCTCCCTGAGCCGCCATCGTTTTTTGTAGTATGCGCCGTATTAATCAGGGACTGATAGTAACCCGAGTCATTGGCCAGCGTGCCCCGGTAGTAAATCTGGAAGGCGCCAGCATCAAAATGTTGGTGGTTGCCAAAATACCATTCGTTAATCTTCATTTCCGCAACCACGCTGGCAGACTTGAGTCCGTCTTTCCAACCCGTCCGGGCAATCATCCTGCCCATGGGGGTCGGGAAATAATAGGTCAACGGCAGTTCCTCAAATGGCCGGGGTTCCAAGTCGGGATCGTTGAAGACTAAAATCTCAACCGGGCTCAAGCCCTGGTTTTTTGAGGGACGCGTGGGAGTTAAATGAGGCAATTCGCGCATAGCCTCGTTTTTATAATAGGGATCATTAAAATAGTTGGCCGCTAGAAAAAACGTCCTGGCTGGCTCCGTATAGTATGTCCCCAGCGGTTCATTATTGATGTGCGTATCCCCGTCGCGTAGCATCTGGCCATCCGGCCGGCGGGCATACAGGCTCCAGTACATGAAATAACGCTGGTCTGGGCCAAACACTTGGGGCAGGCCCATGCGGTCGAATATCCACGTCGCCAGCATTTCCCACTGGCCGCGATAATTCACGTAATGGCTCCCCTGCGAGTGCATGTGGGCCGAATACAAAAACTTTTTGGTTTCCACCATGCGTGAAAAAAACCGGCCGGCGACTATCTGGTAGATCTCCGGATGCTCATCATACATGGCGATTCCCGCGGACGTCGGTTCCCCTGCTCAAGTTTTTGAGTTGCGCCTGCCATGCTTGGGCATTTTGCGCTTTGGTGGTGTTGGAGAGGAGATTGGGAATGTCTTTTGCCAGAAAATAAACCCGCGGATGTCCGGCGGGCGGATGGAATGGCGGCGCCGGATAATCGGGAACGCCAGGGTCTGCCGCCAATCCGTTTGAAACAACGCCGGCGGCCAGCAGCCAGCAGCCACTGAGAACGAGGGCTGCCAGGCGCGCAAGCTTTTTGCCAGCGCGCCATGTTTCAGATCCGCTGCTGCTGTTGCCAAACCCGCAGTACGATAATTTGTGTCTCATAACTTATTGTTTGCCATGTGATGATTCTTGCACAGTTCTCACGGATAAACGGCTTGGTAGCTGACAAAGGCCACGTTCTTGCTGTCGGGCGACCAGGAAGGCACATTGATGGTGCCCGCAGGCAGCCGGCTCGGGCGACCGAAGCCGCCCAAGCCTGCGGTATACGAGTCCATCGCGGCGCTCAGGTTGCTTCCCAGCAGAGTCCTATCCTCCGGATGGACAGATTGTTTGTGCGCGTTTTCATGCTCAATTGCAAGCGAGATTTGACACCGTCGGCAGATTCGCTTGCGCCCGCTTCTGGCGGCGAGCTTCCCGCGCGGCTTCGAGCTTTTCATCCCGCCGCCGCCAGATTTGCTCGGCCCGGCCTTCCAGTTTGTCCTCGGGCGCCATATACCCAATGGCGCTGTGCAGTCGCACGTCGTTGTGATGGGCCGCGAATTCGGCCACGACCTAGCGGGCATCCTCCAAACTCAAGGGCGTCTTGGGCCGGATGGCCTGCTCCTTCAACGTGCGATGCCAGCGCTCCAAATTGCCACCTGGTCGCGAATGTCATGAGCCACCCAGTTCACGGTCAGCTTTCCCCAAGTTCTGTTTTCAAAAGGATGTGCCCGGCCATGATTTCGGCGATGACCTCGTCCTTGCGGCGAAGTTTTTCCTCCAGCTTGGCGGCCTTTTGCTCAGCCAGGGTACTGGTCCGCACGGTGCGGTCCTTGGCAAAGGCCGACGCGCCATTCTCAAAAAACGTCTTCTGCCACTGGTAGAACTGCGTCGGCGTGATCTGCTGCTGTTCACAGACCTCCGAGATCGGCTGCTTTTCCAGCAGGTGCAGCCGCAGGATCTTGATTTTGTCTTCGGGGCTGAAATCCCGCCGAGTGTCTTGCTTGTCGTCGTGTTTGTCGTTGCTCATGTACTGTTCCGGTTGTGGAAAAGCATCTTAGCCGCCTCCCGCGAAAATGTCATTCCGTCTGAAGCGGAACAGTTGGCGGGATTGAACGATATGCGGCAGAAGTATCCCGAGTATATTTCACCGTTCAGTCCGTATCCTGCGCCAGGCGGCCTGCTCCTCAAGGTCGTTCGGCTTCTGTGCGTAAGTTTTTAGTGCGTAAGTTTTAGTTTGCTCAATTTGGTCGGATTGTTACCGTTGCCCATATGATCTTCGTGTTCTTGTCGCTATTCTTGCTACTATTCGCGGGAATCGGCTACGTGTTCTATGTACTGGCGCGAATTTTCCTCGGCATGCTTCGCCGGCAGGCAAGTACGGGGCAGCCGTCTGACATGGAAGCGCCCGCCCGCAGCGTTGAGCCTCGAAGCACGGGAATCCAGAGCACATTCGTGCCTGGGTTCCGGCAAGTACACCTTTATACGCTTTTGGCATTCGATCAGGTTTACGGCTGGCTGACGTTTCTGGCAATTTCGCCGGGTGATTGGGGGGCGTGGCATAGCGATCCGTTCAGGGGTATATTGTTTGTTTTTTTGATCACTTTTTGTGGCCCATTCAGCACCGCGCTTTATCAGCCTTACCCCGAGCATTGGAAAGTCGCATGGTGCCTCATCCCCTTTTGTCTCCCATTCCTGCTCTGGGGCGTTTGGTGCCAACTGATGAAGCTCCCCTTCCAGCGTAACCCGCAGAGAGTAGCCATCGCCATGTTTGTGATCGGACTTTTGGGGTGGTTCAATGGTGCGCTTGTGTCGCTCCTTATGGCCGCGTAACCTGTGCTTCCTCACTAACCGCAAAACCGCTTGCCTCACGGCGTCCCCAATCGATAAAACCGGGTAGGATAATTGGTCGCCTGCGGGTCGCTGAAATTGAACACGCCATTGGTGTCGGCGGTGTTGGTCATCAGCGGCTGCCACACCACGGGCGGTGCGAGGTTTGAAGCGCCCAGCAGAAGGCAGGTCTCGCCCGCCGCCGCCGTGGCCGTCACGCTGAAGCCGGCCGCACCTGACAGATGCACCCCGCCAATCACCGGCGGGAGGCTGACGATCAGGTGTGCCACTTGGCTCGTCACCGCTCCGAAATTGTTGGTTATGATCACGCGGTAATTGCCGGCATTGGTGGCTGCCGCGCTGGCGATGGCATAGACATTAGCCACGGCGCCGGCGAGGCTGACGCCGTTCTTCTGCCATTGGTAGGCAAGCGCCGCCGTGCCCGTGGCGCCGACGGTGAAGCTGGCCGGGCTGCCGGGATTCACCGCGAGGCTCTGCGGCTGGTTGGTGATGACCGGCATGGACGCGATCCCGAGCGTGCCGTTGCCGGCCAGGCTCGCAGTGGTCCAGACCAGATTGCTGGCCAGCGCTGGCAGGATGAAATTGGCAAAGCTCCCCGCATAGGCAGGTGCGCCGAAGAGTCTGAAACTGTCGCCCGCGGCCAGCGCCGTGGAGTCGCCGGTAACGTTGGTGACAACCAGCGTGCCCGCCAAGGTCAGCGTGCCCGTCAACCCTTTCACCCAATCGTTGGTGGCCAGGCCGCCGGTCTTGGAAACGCGCAGGAAGTTCGTGCCGCCGGCACTCAAGGTGAGCGTATTGCTGATGCTCAAGTTACCGACCAGAGCCGCCGATCCGGCGGTCAGCGTGCCACCATTTTGCACCGTCACCGGACCATTGATGATTCCCGAACCGCCCAAGGTCGCATTGGCCTGCACCGTCACGGTGTTGGTGGCAACGGAACCGCTGACCAGCAGCGTGCCACTGGTCACGGTGGTGGAACCGAGGTAAGTGTTGACACCGGCAAGCTGCATAATGCCGGCGCCACTCTTGACCAGGTTGGCAGTTGGGCTCCCGCCATTGTTGATCACCGACGTCACCATCAGGTCGACGCCCGCCCCCGTCACACCCACATTGAAACTGGCGCCGTTGGCGGTGGAGAAAGTGGTGGCGCAAATGATGGACTGGTTCGTGCCGGACACAGTCAGAACGCCGCCATTCAAAAGAAAGTTGCCGTAGCCGCCGGCATTTTCAGGTCCGACCAAGCCGTTGATGGACGTCAGGGTGCCACCTTGCATCAGCACCGGCTTGCCGACGCAATTGACGGAATTTTGGCTCACCCCGTCCGCCGAGAATGCGCCGCCAATGATATTGAGCGCGGAGAACTTCGCCTGGGCATAGGCACCCACTTGATATGAAACCTCCGCGCCAGAATTGATGGTCAGCGCGCCGGTACCGCCGGCATTGGCAAGCGTTTCCACCACGATCCCATTGCTAACGATCGTGCCGCCGGTGTAGGTGTTTGCGTTCGTCAACGTAAGGATGCCGGTTCCCGCCTTGATCAGGACGTTTGTCCCCGCCACCACCGCGCCCAGCGTCATAGTTTGATTATTGACTGTAAGCGTCGAAGCGTTGCTTCCCGCCAGCGTCAGCGTGCCTCCACTGCCAGGGTTGAGAGTCCAATGATACGCATTCCCCATATCACCGAAAATCAAGTTGCCGATGACCGGCGAACTGTTGAGCGTCACGAGCGGGTTGCTGACCAGCGTCAACCGGCTGAAATCCGCCGTCACTCCCCCGCCCTGCCCGATGGTGTTGTTGAGCCAGTTGCTGGCCGCCGCCCAGGAACCACCCGCAACATTGGTCCACGTCGGGCCGGCCGACGCGGTAAACGAGTAGGTCGCGCTGGCCACCACACCGGTGGCCGGACCAGCCGCCGCAAACGCCTGAATGGTCATGGTTGCATTGGTCGGCACCAGCACTGTGACCGGTGTGAGGCCCGAGGGCGAACCGCCGCCCGGCACGTTCCCGTTGGTGGTGTAATAAATGGTCGCCCCGGACAACGGACAACTGACGTTCAGGGTCAGCGCGCCCAGCGCCGCAAGATAGGCACCTCCGGGCGGGCTGAAGGACGGGGTCAACGCCGCGCTTTGCGAAAGCACTTGCAAGCTGCCATTCACTCCAAGCTGCGTCGTGTTCCATATCAAACCGGTCGCCAGTGGCGGCAGATTGTACGCGGCGAAGCTGCCGGCGTAGGCACCG
>Ga0316232_1005004_pt1 | contig 10846 bp, 4 predicted proteins | sample TBHtaG_FD_206006 | JGI IMG/M metagenome (GOLD analysis project Ga0316232, IMG submission 206006) | Freshwater microbial communities from Trout Bog Lake, Wisconsin, USA - TBH18025_13 | ecosystem: Environmental > Aquatic > Freshwater > Lake > Hypolimnion/Profundal zone | place: USA: Wisconsin... | reverse complement strand
TGGTTGCCAGCACCGTTACATCCAATGGTTTTGTTTTCGGATCAAGCCTAAATGCAACAGGTGTTATAGTAGGCAACATAATCACCGCAAACAGCTTGATATCCACCGCGGATATCACTGCCAGCGGTAATGTCGTGACCAACAACCTTGTGGCAAATAATGCGGTTACGGCTGCCAATCTGTTTTCAAACGGTAACATCTGGGTAACAAAAGGTGGGTGGATAGGTAATTTGTCCATACTCAACAGCACCAACAGCACCAGCTTCCAAACCGGAGCACTGACAGTAAATGGTGGAGTCGGTGTCAACGGAAACCTCTATGTGAACGGAAACATAGTGGGCAGCAATGTTGCCGTGGTCACTGGTAACAGTGGTGTTTTCTACGGAGATGGTTATGGATTTGGGGCCATATATGGTGGTATATCAACGGGCTACACCTTCCAGCAAAATACCATATTACAGCTCAGCGCCAATACAAATAACTATGCCCAACTTAATCTACAAAATATCGACGACCAACCCGTGTCATCAGGAGACCTGGTTGTCACGGCAGACAATGGCAATGCAACCGTCAACTACATCGATCTTGGCATCAACAGCAGTACATACAGCGTACCAGGGCAAGGTTTGCAGTTGGCCAACGATGGGTATCTTTATGTGCAAGGCAATGCTGCGGCTGGATTCGGTGGAAATTTAAATATTTCAACAGGAACACCGGCAGATATCATATTCAGCACAAATGGCTATGATTATGCCAATGAAGTTGCCAGGATAAAAAACGGACAGGGCATCACGATATCGCTGGATACGACCACCAACAGCAGCACAACAGGTGCGCTGGTGGTAGCAGGCGGTGTTGGTATAGGAGGGAATTTGTTTGTTGCATGCAGCACATGGTCCGGTACGATATATTCAAGCGGCAATGTGTCAGCTGTTGGTACGGTATCGGCTGACACTATCTCAAGCAATAGCAGCGTAACGGGCAACAGCTTTGTTCTTAATGGAAACCTAGCAACGGTAAGCAACACTTCGACCATAGTTGTTGACACATTTCCGACAACAGCATTCCGAACAGTGCATTATCTAGCACAGATAACGGACGATACCAACATAGGGCAATATCATAGCGAACAGCTCTTCATTTTACACGATGGTACCACGGCATATCAAACGGAATTCAATCTCGTGTACAGCGTGCAGCCGTTGGGCATGTTCAGTTCCAGCATAACGGATGGTATTTTTAGCCTGTTCTTTACCGCATATGTGTCAACAAGCAAATCAATAAGGGTGGTAAGAACAGGTGTGGTGCCCTAATACAACCGACATGTGCTACTAAATATCATTACAAAATAAACCTCGAATGGAAAGGGAAGTTCTAGGTGGCAAATAATACGGACTTTATAGTCAAGAACGGCCTGCAGGTTTCCAGTAACCTTATAGTCGGCGAGTACGCAAATAATCCAGGTGTAACACCAGTCGCCAACGGTGCCATCATCAGCGGCAATGTGGGCATTGGCACAAGCGTTGTTGACAACGGAAATGCACTTGCAATAAGCGGCGGAAATCTTTTTATTGCTGGTAATATCCAAATAAGCAATACGGCCACCTCACTTGGCGGAATCCAATTTGCCGACGGAACATTCCAAAGTTCTGCTACCATTACCAGCGGTTATAGTGGTTACAGTGGCATTTCTGGTTACAGTGGCATTTCTGGATACAGCGGTTTTAGTGGCATTTCCGGCTATAGCGGTACTTCGGGTTACAGCGGGATAAGTGGTTATAGCGGTATAAGCGGATTCAGTGGCATAAGCGGTTATAGTGGCTACTCTGGTATTTCTGGTTACAGAGGATTTTCAGGTATTTCTGGCTATAGCGGTTACAGTGGCATAAGCGGTTATAGTGGCTTCTCCGGTATTTCTGGTTACAGCGGATTTTCAGGCATTTCGGGTTACAGCGGCATTTCCGGTTACAGTGGCATCTCGGGTTACAGCGGCTTTAGTGGAATAAGTGGTTATAGCGGCTTCTCGGGTATTTCTGGATACAGCGGAATAAGTGGTTATAGCGGCTTCTCGGGTATTTCTGGATACAGCGGCATAAGTGGTTATAGCGGCTTCTCGGGTATTTCTGGATACAGCGGCATAAGCGGTTACTCCGGTTTCAGTGGAATAAGTGGATACAGCGGCATAAGTGGTTACAGCGGCTTCAGCGGAATAAGTGGATACAGTGGATTCTCTGGTATTAGCGGCTATAGCGGTATTTCTGGTTACAGCGGCTTCAGCGGAATAAGTGGATACAGTGGATTCTCTGGTATTAGCGGCTATAGCGGTATTTCTGGTTACAGCGGTTTCAGTGGAATAAGTGGATACAGCGGCATAAGCGGTTACTCCGGTTTCAGTGGAATAAGTGGATACAGCGGCATAAGCGGTTACTCCGGTTTCAGTGGAATAAGTGGATACAGCGGCATAAGCGGTTACTCCGGTTTCAGTGGAATAAGTGGATACAGCGGCATTTCTGGTTACAGCGGTTTCAGTGGAATAAGTGGATACAGCGGCATAAGCGGTTACTCCGGTTTCAGTGGAATAAGTGGCTACAGCGGCATAAGCGGTTACTCCGGTTTCAGTGGAATAAGCGGTTACTCCGGTTTACCCAATCCTAATGCCATTAATGTTAGCAACGTTAACATAACCACTGTTTCAACCAATGCCAGTTTCTATCCTACATTTGTATCGCAAACTTCTGGCAATCTCGCATTGTACACCAATGCGGGCATATCCATCAATCCTGCAACAGGTAACCTGAATGTAAGCGGAAATCTAAATGTTGGTGGAAACCTAGTAGTAGATAACACCTACATCAACAACATCTTCCTAACAACAACAGACACCGTCATCATTTCCAACAGCAATGCCACCACATCAAGCACCAGTGGCGCCCTACAGGTTTTAGGTGGTGCAGGTATTGGAGGCAATCTATTTGTTGCGGGTGCAGGGTGGGTCAATAATCTTACGGTTTTCTCTGGTAATGCCGCCGCATCCAGCAACACAGGAGCACTGGTGGTAAATGGCGGTGCTGGAGTTGGCGGAAATCTTTTTGTAGCACACGGTGTTGGTATAGGTGGCAATGTGGTTATTGCCTACACAGGCAATTCAAATAACCCGTATACCGGTGCATTAGTTGTTGAAGGTGGTGTTGGTATTGGCGGGAATTTAAATGTTTCCGGTAACACAGCAATCAGCGGTAATCTATATGTTACAGGTAACATATACGGTGCAACTTTCAATGTTACAACGGTTACAGGAAATAGTGGTGTCTTTTATGGTAACCAATATGGATTTGGCGCGATTTACGCTGGCATACCATCTTGCTACTCATATCAGCCCAATACGGTATTGCAGCTCAGTGCCAATGCAAACAATTATGCCCAGGTAAATTTGCAAAACATAGATGGCCAGCCTACCTCATCAGGATGCTTTGTTGTAACTGCAAACAACGGCGGTTCATGTTCGAACTACATTGTTATGGGAATGAATAGCAGCACATACAGTGTTGCTGGCCAAGGATTGCAGCAAGCTAATGATGGATATTTGTATGTGCAAGGATGCGCAGGGCAAGGATTTGGTGGTAATCTTAACCTAGCCACAAGCACCCCAGGCGACATCGTGTTCAGCACTGGAGGTATTGATTATTCAGACGAGGTGGCTCGGTTCAGAAACGGACAGGGATTTGATATCAAGATAGCAACGCCTTCTAACAGCCACACAACCGGCGCACTGATTGTCGCCGGCGGAGCCGGTATTGGTGGTAATGTATTTGTTGGCGGAAACGTGGGGTTAGGTACATCGTCGGTTGCTGCTGGTAATCTTATATCAGTGTACAACGGTAACTTGTTCATTGCCGGTAACATACGCATTAGCAATACCGCCACACAGCTAGGTGGCATACAGTTTGCTGACGGAACATTCCAGAGCTCTGCCACAATTACCAGCGGTTACAGCGGATTCTCGGGTATTAGCGGTTACAGCGGATTCTCAGGTATTTCTGGTTACAGCGGAACAAGCGGATTCTCAGGTATTAGCGGCTACAGCGGATTCTCAGGTATTAGCGGCTACAGCGGAATAAGCGGCTACAGCGGATTCTCAGGTATTAGCGGCTACAGCGGAATAAGCGGCTACAGCGGAATAAGCGGCTACAGCGGAATAAGCGGCTACAGCGGATTCTCAGGTATTAGCGGCTACAGCGGAATAAGCGGCTACAGCGGAATAAGCGGCTACAGCGGAATAAGCGGCTACAGCGGATTCTCGGGTATAAGCGGCTACAGCGGAACAAGCGGCTACAGCGGATTCTCGGGTATAAGCGGCTACAGCGGAATAAGCGGCTACAGCGGAATAAGCGGCTACAGCGGATTCTCGGGTATAAGCGGCTATAGCGGAACAAGCGGATTCTCAGGTATAAGCGGCTACAGCGGATTCTCGGGTATAAGCGGCTACAGCGGAATAAGCGGCTACAGCGGATTCTCGGGTATAAGCGGTTACAGCGGAACAAGCGGTTTTTCAGGTATTAGCGGCTATAGCGGAATAAGTGGATACAGCGGCTTCTCGGGTATTTCTGGATATAGCGGCTTCTCAGGTATAAGCGGCTACAGCGGAACAAGCGGTTACAGTGGATTCTCAGGTATTTCCGGATACAGCGGCACAAGCGGTTACAGTGGATTCTCAGGATACTCAGGCCTTCCTAATCCAAACGCAACCAATGTCAGCAACGTCAATATCACCGCCGTCTCAAGTGACGCATTGTTCTTTCCAACTTTTGTATCTGCCACAACTGGCAACCTTGCGTTGCACGCAAATGGTGGCATAACATACGATCCTTTTACTGCTAATCTGAACGTAGGCGGAAATCTAAACGTAAGTGGTAACCTGGCGGTTAACAACACCTACATCAATAACATCTTCCTTACAACAACCGACACAGTAATTATAACCAACAGCAACGCTTCTACATCAAGCACCAGCGGTGCTCTGCAAGTATTAGGTGGTGTCGGTGTTGGTGGTAACGTTTTTGCAGGGTCATTCCAACCAGTGTCTGCAACGCTTCCAGTTAATGGTATGTATCTACCGACGGCCAATACATTAGGCTGGGCCACAAATGGCGCAGAAACAATGGTACTCGATCGTTATGGTAATCTCAGCATAAACACAACCAGCATTTCGCAAGCCATAAGCGGGGTTACAAGCCTTACGGTAAACGGATCGTCGGGAACCGTGGTTGGACTATATACGGCAGGTAACACCAGCAAGGGTTATTTGTATACCAACGGATCACAGCTTTACCTGGTAAGCGATGCCACTGGAGGCCCTCTACAGCTACTGGTTTCCAGCTCCAATCCGATGTTGTTTTATACCAATAACACGGAACGCATGAGAATACCGGCTACCGGCCAGCTATTGATTGGTACCACAAGCACTCCAGCTGGCGCAGCGGTTTGGCAAGCGGTTAATAATCCAAGTGGTGGCGGAACGGAATGGGTTTTCAATAACTCCGGCGGTGGTAACGTATCCGCACTGAACGGTGGCGGATTGGCATTCAGCACCTTTACAGGAGCAGTAGGCAGCGAAGCATATGCACAAAGCATGCTGATCAACGGCAGCGGTAATGTTGGTATCGGTACAGCAGCAGTAAGCGCAGGTAATGCACTGGCCGTTTATGGAGGCAACATACTGGTTGCAGGAAATCTACAGATCAGCAATACCGCAACGCAGCTGGGTGGTATCCAGTTTGCCGACGGAACCTTCCAAAGCTCTGCGGTTTTACCAAATCTTAACGCAGCAAATACCAGCAATGTTAATATTACAACTGTTAGCAACAATGCTACATTTTATCCTACATTTGTATCAGCTACAACCGGTAATTTAGCGTTACATACAAATTCTGGGATAACATACAATCCTTCTACTAAAAATTTTACAGTAAGCAATCTCACCGTAATTTCGTGTAAAATTGCATTAGGTTTTCAGGCCGGGAGTGGCCAGGCGTCAGGTGGTGTAGCAATAGGTTGTAACGCTGGGTTCCAATTCCAAGGAAACACATCAGTTGCTATTGGTTCGCAGGCAGGATCATCTTACCAAGGAAATGCATCAGTTGCCATTGGCAATCTTGCAGGCGATAGTCATCAAGGTACATGTGCAGTTGCAATAGGTAATAATGCTGGGACTACCAATCAAGGAAATGTTTCCGTTGCAATAGGTTATCAAGCTGGCTACACAGGGCAAGGAACATATGCGGTTGCTATTGGTAATAAAGCCGGTTCTACAAATCAACCAGGTAATAGTATCATAATAAACGCATCGGCTACTAACTTGTGTGGATCAAACAGTGGATTGTACATCAATCCAGTAAGATCATGTGTTTCTAACCTTGCACAATCCGTTTATTACAACACAACAACCAAGGAATTGACTTACGCTCCTCCAACTGGCGGCGGATCATCGCTAACCGTAGCAAATGACACCAGCACCAACGCACCAAGATACATCACATTTACATCAGCAACATCTGGCAACATAAGCACCATCAACACCAGTTCAACGGAGCTGGTATATTATCCGGTCAACGGCAACCTTGTGATAGGTGGCAACCTAACCGTCAGCAACTCGGTTGGTATATCAACGTTTGCAGGAGATGTTGGCATAGGAACAACGGTGGCCACGACCGGCTATCTGCTCAGCGTCAACGGCGGAATAGCTGCAACAACCAAGAGCTTCGTTATCAACCATCCTACTAAATCAGGAATGAAGCTGCAATATGCCAGCCTTGAAGGTCCCGAAAACGGTGTTTACATACGCGGCAAGCTTGAAGGTACCAACAGGATTATGCTGCCTGATTACTGGAGCAAGCTGGTGGATCAGAATAGCATGTCTGTGCATCTCACACCAATCGGTAAACATCAGAAGCTGTATGTTGTTGAGATAACACCAGAATATATTGAAATAGCATCGGATACCGTGTTCTTTGCACCTTCGATTGCTTGTTTCTATACGGTGTATGCTGAACGCGCGGACGTGCCTAAGCTATTGGTGGAGGTGTAACATGGGCGTAGGTTATGGTCCTAGCATTGTTACAAATGGTTTGAGCTTGGTTTTAGATGCTGCTAATCCGCGCAGTTATCCTGGAACAGGCAGCAGTTGGTATGACATCAGCGGCAATGGTAAGAACGCATCTGGAGTAAGTGTCTCCTATTCCACATCCAATGCGGGATATATGGTTTTAAATGGCAGCAACTATTTCACAGTTCCTCCTATAAATTTTGGATCTAACAATTTTACCATCGAACTATGGACACAGCCGGCGTCGTTGTCTAGTGTAGAGGAAATACTAGAAACGGCGAGCTCAAACACCGCTAACAACAGCTACAATGTAGTCTCTGGTTATCCAAATAGCAACGAGATCAGTTACTACTTAAGCTCAGGCGGCGCCAGCTGGGATATAGCATCAGGAGTTGCAATCGGTACGGGCCTAAGCTCTGGCAAATGGTATCATTTGGTGCTATCAAGGGTTGCTAATAGCTTTATTCCATATGTAAATGGGGCCCTTTCAGGCACCGTAACAACATCATCCAGTGCATTGTACAACTATACAAGCAATCTAGCTATAGGTACCTTTCTAGTTAATGGCCAACCCAGCGGCAGTTATTCGGGTAACCTATCTGTTGTGCGGCTTTACACAGGTGTCGGTTTGTCACAGCAACAGGTACAGCAAAACTTCAATGCATACCGCGGGAGATATGGAATATGACGCTTGCTCACGGTCCCGGGCTCGTAACGTCTGGACTACAGATGCTGATTGATGCTGCAAACCCCCGTAGTTATCCCGGCAGCGGGACCACATGGTATGATCTAAGCAGCAATGCTTTTAATTTAACATTAAACGGTGGTCCTACGTTCAACAATTTTGGAGCAGCAAGCTATTTTAATTTTAGCGGTACCAACCAATGGGGCCTTACTCCTTCGTTCTCGTTGCCTGCACCATTTACGCTGGCCATAACATGCGCCTTTACCACCACCAGTACATCAAGTGAATATGTTATCACAAGCATAAATACCGCTTATCCGGGCATAGTGAGAAGTGGAGGACTACTGTATTTCTTCACCAATACCAGCAACGGATACATCACCACAACAGATCCTGGAACCAACATGATAGACTACGCTTTTACGCACAACGGAACAACGGCGGTGATTTATGAAAACGGCGTTGCGGTTTCAACTGGTACACTTCCTGCAACTGCAATCGCAGGAGGATTGTATATAGGCGGTTATACCAGCGTTAACGACACACCTGCGAACATATATAAAACAAGCACATATAATCGGGCACTATCTCCACAGGAAGTGGTGCAAAACTTCAATGCCACACGTGGGAGGTATGGATTGTAATGGGCGCAACGGCAGGACCTAGCTTGGTCCAAAATTCTCTGGTTTTATTACTGGATGCGTTGGATAACAACAGTTATCCAGGAACAGGCACCATATGGTATTGCCTAGCAGGTGTCGGAAATCACCAAAACTTCCAGAATTCCAGCAGCATAACATGGAGCAATGCTGGCACCTTTGCCACTGGAAGCAACGGTAATTTTTGCAATAATTCAGCAACACAGGTGCCAGGATCAGTCGTGTACTCTACCAACGTTGTTTTAATAACATCAGGTACTTCTTTTACAACCCCCAATTGTTTTACCACGCCTTGGTCAATTGAAGCGATCGGAGCCGGTGGTGGCGGCAGTTTTGCGGTGTGTGGATACAGATCTGGCGGCGGTGGTGGCGCATACGCAAAGGTAACCTGTGCCAATTTTTCCATAGCACCCAACACCGCGTTGACCGTAAACATAGGAACAGGTGGTGGCAACCAGGGTGCAGGTGGCAACACCTGGCTGAGCAATACTGGATCGGCACCAACTTCCGCCAGCCAAGGGGTACTGGCCGCCGGGGGCGCAGGCGCCAATCTAAGCACAGGCGGAGCAGGTGGAGCGGCATCCAGTTCCATCGGCGCTGTTACCTATTCCGGTGGAACGGGTGGTAATGGCACATCGGGTACATTGAACGCCGGCGGTGGCGGCGGCGCGGCGGGGCCACTTGGGGCGGGCGGTGCTGGTGGCAACGGATATGGCACCACCAGCGAAAAAGGGTCGGGCGGCGGTGGCGGAGCTAATGGCGGCTCGGCTGGGTCGCCAGGAACTGCCTCATGCGGCGGCTCGGGTGGTGCCAGCGGTAACGGCGGCAGCGGTGGTACAGCGGGTACCCCATCAGCAGCAGGCGGCGCCGGATCCGCTGGTGGCGGCGGAGGAGGCGGATATTACAACACAACGACTGGTACAAACTATGGCGGTGCAGGCGGAGCCGGCAATATATACACGGCAACAGCCGGAGGCACGGCTGGGCCCGGCGGTGGTGCGGGCGGAGCGGGATACAACAGTGGAACTTCAGGATCAAATGGACCAGGATTGTATGGCGGTGGCGGTGCTGGGACCGGATCTGCTGGCATAGGCGGCACCGGGGCGCAGGGCCTTATAGTATTTACATACAGGTCACAAACAGGAAATTTTACAAAATCAACAGGTGCATGGATCTACATATCCAGCACAGGATCCGCTAAAACGATAATCAATGCCAGCTCTACAACATCGTCAACCGATGGATGGAAATTTGGTATCAGTGCATCTGGGTATCTAACCTACACATTAAATGGGGTGGCTACGTATACCAGCACATCCGCGCAGCTAAGGATAAATCAATTTTACTATGCAGCGGTCACCGTATCTGGCACCGTTGGGCAGTTTTACCTCAATGGAACGGCATATGATAGTTTCTCACCAGGTGCGATGATAGGAAATCTTGCCAGCTACACCATCGCAAGCGATCCCAGCAACGCATATTTTAATGGCACCATGTCGGCCGTACATGTTTATTCCTCGGTCTTATCGGCCCAACAGATTGCGACAAATTTCAATGCCTTGCGTGGAAGATATGGCGTATAACTCCTAAATCATGGTATGCAATTAACATAAATATCAGACAGGAACCGCACGAATGGCCAATAGTTCAAAAAACATCGTAATTACCCCGAACATTAACCAGCCAGGGCAACCAAACATCGTTTGGACTGGCAATGCTGCCTATGCCATGACCACGGTGGTGGCGGATGACAACAGTTTGTTTTGGGAAAATGCCACCGGCCAGCTGTTCAGCATCGCAAACAATCTAACAACCGGCACGATCTTCAGCGTAAACGACATTTCGGGAATACCCTTTATCAGTGTCAATGCCAGCGGAAACGTATCGTTGGTTCCGTTGGGAGGTGCCAATGTCGGTGTGGGTACCGCAAGCCCACAATATCCCCTGCATGTTATCGGCAACTTAAAGATCAGCAACACAACCACGATAGGTGGTATCGTGTTCGCAGATGGGTCATTCCAGAATACCGCGGCCAGTGGTTCTGGGTCTGGATACAGCAACGTTAATGTGGCGGAATACCTAACCGGCCCGGTACTGATTGGAAATCTTTCGGTTGTTAATTCAACACCGTCAACATCCAACACCACGGGTGCGCTGACGGTGGCAGGCGGTATTGGTGTTGCAGGCAATATCACGGTAACCGGTCAGATCAACGTAAAGACCTATATCGAAAACAGCACCGCTCCCAGCATCGTAACCAACAGCCTGACCATCGACCTTTCTACCACCACCGTGTTCACCGTGGCAATGAATGCCAATATCACAACATTTAGCATCATCAACACGCCACAAACCGCCAATGCCGTATCAAGCTTTGTGCTGATATTCACATATACTGGC
>Ga0316232_1004997_pt1 | contig 10861 bp, 9 predicted proteins | sample TBHtaG_FD_206006 | JGI IMG/M metagenome (GOLD analysis project Ga0316232, IMG submission 206006) | Freshwater microbial communities from Trout Bog Lake, Wisconsin, USA - TBH18025_13 | ecosystem: Environmental > Aquatic > Freshwater > Lake > Hypolimnion/Profundal zone | place: USA: Wisconsin... | reverse complement strand
TCCCCTCCATAACAAAATCTCCCATGCCTTATACTTCGACATAGGAGATTAAAAACCATTTTCGTACCCTATTACTTTTTTTACTTTATCGACAGCCTAACAAGGCAGCCAATGACTATCATTGGCTGCCTTGTTTTTAACTTTTCATATTTCATAGACGCAAGGGACGTCGGACAGACTCTTACCCTTTCACCGGCCCGGGATCGCGATCCCGCAGCCCGGCAAAGACAATCAAGGTTCCGAGAACATCGAAGATGCCCAATGTCGCTAGCAGCGGGCCATAACCGACGGTATCAACCAACGCACCGACAGTCAAAGTAAAGGCCGTTCCGGCCAGCCAGGTGACCATGCCAGTCAGTCCGTTCGCGGTCCCAACCTCACGGGTGCTGAAGACATCGGCGCTCAAGGTATTGAGAAGCACGGAAATCATCATATGGGCAAACCCGCCGATGCACAGAAGAAACACGGCAACATACGGACTGCTGAAAAGACCAATGGTCGATGTAATGCTCATCAGGACCGCACCGACAGCGACGCCGGCGATACGCGAATTGTTGGTCCGGAAATTGAAATGCTTCATGAAGAAAGGCGATACATAGCCGCCGAGAATACTGCCAAGGTCGGCAAAAAGGAAAGGCATCCAGCCAAAGATGGCGAGATCTTTCACATTGAAATGATGCACCTGGAAGAAATACAGCGGCATCCAGGCAAACAAGATAGCGCTGGCGGGTTCGGCCAGTCCCCGCGGCACGGCAATCGCCCAGAACTTCTTGGTCGAAAGGATCTCAAGCACCGACGGTTTTTGGGTAACCAGCGCCGGATCCACAGGGTCCTGACCCGCTTCGATGAAAGCGAGTTCTTCCCCGGTAATTTGGGGGTGTTTCTGAGGAGACTGGAAGAAGAAAAACCAGAGCGTCGCCCAAATGATGCCTATGCCGCCTGAAACAACAAACGCCGCCTGCCAGCTGTAAACCAGCATTAAAAATATGATCAGCGGCGGAGCAAGCATTCCGCCGATCGATGTTCCGGCGTTAAAAAAACCAACAGCGACTGAGCGTTCTTTTTTGGGAAACCAAGTAGATATTGCTTTGATGCTGGCAGGGAATACGGAAGCTTCCGCGCAACCGAGTAAACCACGGAAGAGTGCCAGAGACGTCCAACCGGTCGCCAGCCCGCACGCCATGCTGGCCGCAGACCAAAATAGCGCAAAAAATGTGAACCCGAATTTTATACCAACCGCGTCGAGAATATAACCGCAAACCGGCTGCATAATGGTGTAAGCAATTCTGAATGAGGCATCTACATAGGAATATTCCTGGCTGCTCATGTTCCATAAGCTTTTCAGCGTCGGAGCAAGGACTCCCAGGGCACTTCTATCAATATAATTCGTTACTGTTCCAAGACAGATAAGAGCAATAATCCACCAGCGAACCCCTTTTAGCTTTTTCATCATTTTCCTCCCTTACTAACCGATAATTTCATTCCATGCCAATAGCTGTTCATGATAAGGACTTCATTTTACGCCTTATTAGGCAACCGACAGCAACAACCGCATTCATCCACCTCGTTTCAGCGAAAGTCTCAAACAACATCCAATCCCTGCTGCCTCCTTAGAAATTATGCAGCTCAAGGCATACGAATAACAACGTTTTTTCAATTACAGGATAATATTACCATTTTATCTTTCTTGTGCCCAGTGGACTTGACAAGGATTTTCATGATATGGAATCGATTCTTCATGACCCAACAGGCAAAGGAACCAATCGGCCTCTTCCGTCATATTCTATACGGCAAGTTTAAGGGGGAGGCGGCGAGCGTGGATTATAGCTTTGAAATCAGGGCCGGCCAGGAATTCGATGTTTTTCCAGGCAGCTATTTTACTACAGCCATTTTGGCTGACGGCACTGTCTTGCCGGAAACCGAAGGACGGGACGAATTTACCTTTCCAGCGGCGCTGTCGCCCGGGAAACGGGTTGCCGGTTTCGGCAGGCAAAAGATATACGCCTCAGGCGAATCGCCGGAAGCCGCTCCGTCACAGCTGTTTCCCTGGGAAGACGCCCAAGATTTTACCTTTCGGATAACCACCAACATCTTTCTGGACCAGGGACTATTATCCCGTCACCTGACCCTGTGTATCGCCAGGGACGGCCTACCGGCCCTGGACATCCCACTCAGCCGCCCTGACGTCAAGATTGCCTGGCCGAATCGCGGGACGTTTGTGGTCAATGTTGGTACTCTGTCATGAAATAGTCCACGCCCTATTGCAGCGGGAGGGGAATTCCTCCGCAATGCCAAACACAACATGTTGATGTTCCTTAACTAAGTCATCCCATATATAGTGTTATCAAAAACGACATTTGTAACTATGATAGTAGTAATATCACCAATCATTTATGCCTATTAGCGACAATAAACCCTGGTTCGCGATTTTTTTCGACTTCACCGCAGATCAGATTTGCAGAAATAGCGGAGCTCACCTGAACATTATCTTCTTTTCCGGTCAGATTTTATTATTTTCTCGCATTATCAAGGTCCGGGAAGCCAGCAATACAGCCATTTTCAGCAAATTTACAAATTTTCCAATTAAATACTATTATTTTAAACGCCCATTAGTCCTACTGCCCTTATTTCACGCCCCCCAAAACAGTCCCACTTCAAAAAACGGTTTGATTTACACTATAATATTTGCCGGACGCTTATTTCCCTGCAACTAAATATAGAGATGAACATACGCCCTGCTGATATAGGTTTAAAACTTTTTTCAACAAGGCCTTATGATTCATCTCTATATTTTATCTGTCGCTTTGCTAAATTCAGCCTGCGTGGACAGAGCTACAGGTGCACACAGCCCCGGCCTTCAGGCACTAATTTTTCCTGTCCTCGAGCGCCGCGCTCTTCGCCGCCGCCGGGGCCGGGATGGGAGCCGACCGGATTTCAGTCAGTTCATCCAGGGTTTTGTTCATGGTTTCCTTGCCCAGGAAAATGATATCGGCGGCGATGACCGCCAGGACGACGGTAAACATCGTGAAAACGGTGGTCATCGACTCCGGGCCGATCATGATGGCCCCGACGGCGATGGGAGCGATAATGCCGCCTGTCCGGCCACAGGCTGCGGCCCAGCCTACGCCGCTGGCCCGGGCTTCGGTCGGATACTGCTCAGCCGAGAAGGCATGGGTGATGCCCCAGGCTCCCAGGTTGAAGAAGGACAGGACGCAGCCCCACAGCAAAATGTCCGAAGCGCTCTTGGCGAAACCGAACATATAGGCGGCCACGGCGCAAATCGCCAGGAACGATCCCATTGTCGCCTTGCGGCCGATCTTGTCCACCAGATATGCTGCGGCAAAATAGCCTGGAAGCTGAACTGCCGTCATCCACATCATGAATTCGAAGGACCGTATCAGAGTATGGCCGCTCTGCACCAGCAGCGAGGGCAGCCAGGTGAACATGCCGTAATAGGCGTACACCATGCCGAACCACAGTACCCAAAGACAGATAGTGCGTTTGATGTAGGTCGGGGACCACAGATCGGCGAAACCGAATTTTTCGGCTGCCACGGCGGTTGTTGCCTCGGCCCGTGGCGCCTCGCCCACCGGCATGCCCATCTCCAGCTCCAGTTTGCTCACCAGCGCATGGGCTTCGTCAAACCGGCCTTTGCTCACAAGATACATGGGCGACTCTGGCAGCGCCTTCCAAAGATAGAACGCCAGGAGTGCCGGCAGTGCCCCGGTGTAAAAGGCAACCTGCCAGCCGTAGCGGGGAATGACCATATAGGCCAGCACGGCCGCGACCATCCAGCCGATGGCCCAGGAGCTGTTTTGCAGCACAAGCATTTTCCCGCGATGCTTGGGAGGGGCAAACTCACCCATCAGGGCATTGGCCACCGGCGGCTGCCCGCCGATTCCAGCGCCCACGATGAACCGGAACACTAGCAGCGACTCATAGCTCCAGGCCAGGCCGCACAGGCCGGTTCCTATGCTGTATACCACAAGTGTCGCTATGAACATTTTTTTCCGGCCGATACGGTCGGCCAGGGTGCCGGATAAGATGGCCCCCACCGCCATGCCGAGCAAAGAGATGCTGCCGATGTAGCCGATCTGGGCCGGAGTCAGGTTCCAGGACCCGAAGATCTTGGCCAGAACAAATGCCAGGATTCCAACATCCAGCGCTTCGAAGCCGATGCCTGCTCCGATCATCAGCAGTAGCCGCCAGTGGAACCCACTCAGGGGAAGCCTGCTCAAACGGTCGGTTATTGTTGACATTATGATGCCCTCCTTGCCTTATATTGTTTATGATAAGTCCTTATTTACCATGTTGCCTTGGATCGTCTTGCCTGCCCAAATCAGCTTGTTTCCCCTGTTTCCTTATTCACCAGGTAACGCCGGGCGATGTCCTCGGCGTAATTCCGGACTGAAGCGTTGCCGACCCTGTCCAGCGGTGTCGCTGTGATTCGCTCCCGGAACAGGACAACCTCCACCTCTGGCAGCATTTTCTGCAGCGCCACCGCCAGCGGCAACCCGTTCTCCAGTATCTCCATGGCATGAGAGTTGCCGACAATAAAATTCATGTTGAGTTCTCGCGCCTTGGCCACCAGCGGACTGTCAGGCCTGACCCGGCTGATGGAGGCCAGCACGGTATCCGCCTCCGGATGCTCTTGTTTCACCTTTTCCAGGTGCTGGGGCGAGAACCCGGTGTGGGGGAAAATGTGAACAATGGTGCCCACCTTGTCTTGTCTGTTGCCCACCAGAATCCGGCCTCCTGTGGCCACATTGGTCTCGGTAATGCTGTCACAGCCGCGGCAACTCTTTTCTGCCAGCAGCATCCGTTTTTCTTCACCCATCCCCATGAAATCGTTCAGCCGGTAGAGAATATCGCCAAGGGTCTTTACCTCGTCCAGAGCCTTGCCCACATACAGAACGTTGCCGGGCACGCCACCGTAGGCGATGTCCACCCGGAAGGCCTGGTGGCCGTGGATCAGGGCGATGCCGGGATGCAGTCCGTGAAAAGCCTCATGCAGTTCAAAAACAGCCAACCCGTAAAGATCGAGATAGCCCCTGATGGTTACCCCGCCGGAATTGGCGGCCTCAACGACGGGGTGATGGGCGACAATGGCGTCTACCCCGGTTGCGCCGGCAAGTTCAATGTTGCATTCTGTCAGGGTCATGGTCACCGCGATCTTTCGCACAGGGGCCTCAAGATCGCCGCAGACCAGTCCCGGCGTCTCCATACACGCCTTGCCGGGAATATTGGATGACTTCATTACCACAAACTGATTTTTGCCGCTAAAAACGTCATCAAGACTTTTTATACACCGCCCTCCGGTTATTTTATCCAGCGCCATCAGAACATCGCGGTTTTTTACCTGTTTGTCCATATTCATCCTCCCTCAGATCGCACAACAGCTTCAGAGCAGCTACCTTCTAAAACCGTAAAAAAACAAAAGACTACTAGCCTCTCCAATATCCCGGACACTCGATGAATATCCAGGACAGTCGGAAAGAAAACTAGTAGCCTCAGGCGCTCGTGTGAGTTCCCCTAGCCATCCTATGCAGCTTGGTCGCGCAGGCTATTTCTGAAAAGCGTTTTCCAGTACAATAACGGTGACAGCGATTTCCTCTTGCGGTCGGTAGTCTTTCAATACATATTTCACAGGCAGCTTCAGCTGGGATAAAAGCTCCTCATGCAGTTTCTCGCGGTATTCTTCCAGCAAAGTCAGGTCAAAAAAACGGGTAATCACAGGGCTTTTTCGGTCCAGCGCCGCCAGCGCCGGAATCCGCTTGTTATCAGCAAAGATCAAAATGACGGCGTTATCGATAATATGAACCCTCTGCTTGCGCAGTCCAATGCCGTACATGGCGATATTCACTTCGTTATTGACCCGGATGAGCTCTTGTTTCAGTTCAGCTACAGAAACAGGCACCTTTGTCTCCCCTGTCAACCCTGGGCAATTTCTGGTCTTTTTGAGGTATTTCGGTGTAAATTTCCGTTTTCCTGCTGGAGCGGAAAATCCAGACATTTATTTTGGCATAAATTGTTAAGGATTGAGCTGGTCGCAGCCTGGCGAGAGGGGAATTCCGTACGTCAACAGCAGTGCCCCCGGTAAAGGCCGGGGGCACAAGAGTGTTATAGCTTTTTCACGACGCCAGAACAGCGGGCGCACAGTGTCGAATGTTCCTGGTCCTGGGTGACGGTGTCGCTGTAAATCCAGCAGCGCTCACACTTGTCGCCGGTCGCCGGCTTGACATCCACCGCCAGCGCAAGATCGGCGGCGCGGTAGGCGGCGGCAGACGCATTGCCCAGTCCTTCCACCACCCGAACGCCGGAAACGATCAGGATGGTCTTCAGTTCGTCCTCGCCGACAGCCTTGAGGATGTCGTAGGCTTTGCCTTCGGCGTAAAGCTCTACCGCTGCATCCAGAGAGTGGCCGATCACCTTGTCGCGCCGCTTGGTTTCCAGAGCTTTGGTGATCTCGCCGCGCAGCTCCAGGATCGAGTCCCATTTCGCTTCCAGTTCGCTGTCAAGATATTCAGGGTGCTCGGCCGGCCAAGCGGCCATCTGGACACTTTCAGGCATGCCTGTCAGCTTTGGCGTATACTGCCAGACTTCTTCGGCGGTAAAGGCCAGCACCGGCGACAGCATGGTCACCAGGCCGGTGAGAATCTCGTACATCACCGTCTGGGCGGCCCGGCGTTCCACCGAGTTGGGCTGGGACGTATAGACCCGGTCTTTCAAGATGTCGAGATAGATGGCGCTGAGGTCCACGGCGCAGAAATTGTGCACAGTGTGGTACAGGGCGTGGAATTCGTATTCCTGATAAGCCTTGGTCACCCGCTCGCGGACTTGTTCCAGCCGCAGCATCGCCCAGCGGTCGATCTCCAGCAGCTGGCTGTAGTCCACTTTGTCGCAGTTCGGATCAAAATCGGCGATGCTACCAAGGATGTAGCGGAAAGTGTTGCGAATCTTGCGATAGACTTCCGACATCTGCTTTAAGATGTCCTTGGAAATCCTGATATCGGTTTTATAGTCGGAGGATGCCACCCACAGCCGCAGGATATCGGCGCCGTACTGCTTGATGACTTCCTGGGGATAGATGACGTTACCGACCGATTTGGACATTTTGCGTCCTTCACCGTCGACCACAAAGCCGTGGGTCAGCACCGCTTTGAATGGCGCCCTGCCTCTGGTGGCCACCGAAGTCAGCAGCGAGGACTGGAACCAGCCGCGATGCTGGTCGCTGCCTTCCAGATACATATCGGCAGGCCAGGTCAGTTCCGGGCGTTCTTCCAGCACCGCCGCGTGAGAAGAACCGCTGTCAAACCAGACATCCATGATATCAGTCTCTTTGCGGAAGCCTTTGTGACCGCAATCCGGGCAGCTGAACCCTTCCGGCAAAATTTCCGCCGCCGAACGGGCCCACCAGGCGTCCGATCCCTCGCGGCGGAACAGTTCTTTCACCGCGGTGATGGTGGTGTCATTGATAATATGCTTATTACACTCTTCACAGTAGAAAATCGGGATCGGCAGTCCCCAGACCCGCTGACGGGAGATACACCAGTCCTGGCGGTCGGCGACCATGTTGTGGATACGCTCCTGGCCCCAGCCGGGAATCCATTCAACCTCTTTGATAGCCGCCAGAGCCGCGGCGCGGAAGCCTTCCACCGAGGCAAACCACTGCTCGGTGGCCCGGTAGATGACCGGGTTCTTACAGCGCCAGCAGTGGGCGTACTGATGCCGGACCGTTCCTTTGCCAAGCAGCAGCCCCCGGCCGACCAGTTCTTTGATGATTGGTACATTGGAGTCTTCCACGGTAAGTCCCTGGAACTGGCCGCCTTCGGCGGTGAAACGGCCGGCGTGGTCCACCGGGTTGATGATCGGCAGGCCGTATTGCACTCCGATATCAAAGTCCTCCTGGCCGTGTCCCGGTGCGGTGTGCACGCAGCCGGTGCCTTGCTCCAGCGTAACATGCTCGCCCAGCACCACCACCGACTCGCGGTCGACGAAGGGATGAGCGAAAACCATGCCTTCCAGCGCCGCGCCTTTGGCTTTCGCCAGCACGGTATAGTTTTCGATCCCGTTGGCCTTGACCACCGCTGCAGCCAATTCCGCCGCCAGCAGATAGATCTCCCCGTTCACCTCGGCCCAGACATACTCAAATTCAGGGTTAATGGCGATCGCCACATTGGCGGGCAGCGTCCAGGGCGTGGTGGTCCAGATCACGGCGTAAACATTCTGGGGATCGACCCCCACCGGCAGATTGCCTTTATCGTCGATAAGCGGAAACTTCACATAGACAGTGTGGGATTTCTTTTCAGCATACTCGATCTCAGCCTCGGCCAGGGCGGTTTCACAGGATGTACACCAGTAGACCGATTTAAGGCCTTTATAAATATAGCCCTTCTTGGCCATCTCGCCGAATACTTCGATCTGCTTGGCCTCATACGACGGAACCAGGGTGATATACGGATGGTCCCAGTCGCCGCCCACCCCCAGGCGCTTGAAATCTTCGCGCTGCATATCCAGGCATTTCAAGGCGTACTGCTTGCATTCCCGGCGCAGGTCCAGGGGGTTGAGCTCATGCCTGTTAAGGCCCAGAATCTTGATGGCGGCATGCTCGATCGGCAGGCCGTGGGTATCCCAGCCAGGCACATACGGAACATCAAAGCCCTGCAGCGACTTGTATTTCATAATAATGTCTTTCAAAATCTTGTTTAAGGCTGTGCCGATATGGATATTGCCATTGGCGTAGGGCGGGCCGTCATGCAGGACAAACTTGGGCTTCCCCTGGGCCAGCCTGATTTTTTCTTCATACACCTGATTGGTCTTCCAGTACTCCAAAAGCTCCGGTTCCCGCTCCGGCAGATTGGCCCGCATGGGAAACTCGGTTTGCGGCAAATTCAATGTTTTACTATAATCCAAGAACTACACCTCCAAATAAAATAAACCTCCATCCCTAAGGGACGAGGTTCTATGCCCGTGGTACCACCCTAATTGCTTGCCTGTTGCCACTTTAGACGCCTAACGTCCGTCCGACGGCGAAGCCTACTCACATTCGGTCCGCAGCTCAAGAGGGATTTTCGCCTGACTCGTTTTACCGGGCTTACACCGCCCCCGGTTCGCTGAAAAAACTCCGCCTGACTACTGTCTCTATCATCACTTTTCGATTATTTTATTATCAATATAAAATATTATATACGAATCCGGTAAGATTAGTCAAATAAATGCTGGTCTTTTAGCACAGCGAAAAACCCGGCTTTATCAATACCGGTGACTGCAATGATCTTTTCGCGGCTCTTTTGGCCGCCGGCGATGACAACCTGGCTTTTGGCCACACCGCAAAGCGTGGCAAAAAACTTGATACAGGCGGCGTTGGCCGCGCCCTCCACCGGCGGTGATGTCAGCGCCAGCTTTAAGCTGTCGCCGCTGAGACCGTTTATCGCGTTACGGCTGGCCCGGGGCTGGACCCTCACCTTCACTGTGATCCCCCCGGCCGCTTCCCGGCAATCAAGCTCGCTAAGCTTCAAGGTTAGTTGTCATCCTCTTCCGCTTCCTGGAGCATTTCCATCTGGGCCTGCAAAAGCGTCCGCAGCCTGGTCCGGTAAACCTGAGTCTGCTTTTTCAGTTCCTCATACTCGGTGTTCATCTTCCGAACCTTCGAGTAGGCCTCTTCCGTCAGTTTCAGTGACCGGATCTCAGCTTCCTTCAGGATCAGCTCGGTTTCCTTCTTGGCGTTCAGCTTCACTTCTTCCGCCGTTTCCTGAGCGATAACCAGCGTGCTGTGCAAAGTATTCTCCATGTGCTGAAAATGTTCCAGCTTGCTGCTGACGCGGTCCATGGCTTCCTTCAGTTCGATGTTGTCACGGTACAGTTTCTCGTAGTCCTTGACAACCTGATCCAAAAACTCATCAATTTCCTCTTCATTGTACCCGCGAAAGCTTTTTTTAAATTCCTTATTATGGATGTCCAAGGGAGTTAACATGCCGACACTCCTTTATATAAAGCGTTTCAATAAAATGCTGGTCCGTCCTTTTTTGGTCTGGCCAAGCACTTCGCTCACTTCCACCCGGCCCCGCCCGCGCATCGAGATAATGTCGCCGGCTTTTACCGCCTGGGCGGCATTTTTGGCGTCATGCCAGTTTACTTTGACCTTGTCGGCAGCTATCTCTCCCGCCATCTTTGTTCGGGAGGTTCCAAAACCGGCGGCAGCTACCGCATCCAGCCGGAGTGAAGCAATGGTGGTTCTGATCTCCTTGACCCGTTCTTCCCGCGGGGCGATAGATGCCAGCGGCAGCGGGGCAATTTCCACCGCAGCGGCTCCGATTTGCACCAGGCTGCGGCTGATAAACTCGCTCATGGCGGCGTCGCAAACGATCTGGCAGCCATGGCCGGTCATAATGATATCGCCGATCATCTCCCGCTTGATGCCCAGAGCCAGCACGGCGCCCAGCACATCCCGGTGGGAAATCTGATAATAGCGGACATCGACTCTAGCTTCCAGCGCCGCCAGACCATAATCGGCTTTCCCCAGAAAATCCTCATCACTGAAGGCTATCTTAACCCGCTCCGCCCCGGGGAACCCCCCGTCGGCTTCCAGGTTCAGCCGCTCATAGTGAGCCGCTATCGTCTCGGCAATGCTAAAGCCAAAGGGATCGAGAAATTCACTCACCTTGTATTTGCGGGACTTCAGGGCATTTTCGGCCAGATCCACAAGCCGGGACGCCAGTTCAGCGTCGCCGCTGGCCCGGTAGTAACGAAGGATTTTTTCCCGCTCGCTCATTTCATTTTCTGCCCCATCTCACGAGAACGGTTGGTAGCCGCCACCACAGCGTCCATCAAGGCGGCGCGTACCCCTTTTTGTTCCAGCACA
>Ga0316232_1004987_pt1 | contig 10878 bp, 22 predicted proteins | sample TBHtaG_FD_206006 | JGI IMG/M metagenome (GOLD analysis project Ga0316232, IMG submission 206006) | Freshwater microbial communities from Trout Bog Lake, Wisconsin, USA - TBH18025_13 | ecosystem: Environmental > Aquatic > Freshwater > Lake > Hypolimnion/Profundal zone | place: USA: Wisconsin... | reverse complement strand
GATAATTTTGATTGTGTGCATTCGGAGTTTGCCACCGATGTAGGCAGTTACTACATGGTCGTTTTCTAGTTTAACACGGAACATACTGTTCCCTAATACTTCTTCAACTACACCTGTAAACTTTAATGTTTCTTCTTTTGCCAAACGGCGGTTCTCCTTAATATACTATTTACTCAGGTTTGCTGATAATAGCCCAAGTCATGAATTCCTTAAATGCTTTGTAGACAGCTTCTGCTTCTCCCGGGCCTTGTTCTACAGCTACGCCGCGAACATAAAAGCCATCTGGGGTAATTTTAAGCATTTCGTCATCTGTGCCTGCATTAAAGATAACAGTGTTATTTTTGGGTGCATTTTCCCAAAGTTCATACTCGACGTTGAGGTCTTTTTTAACTTGGTATTGGTAATCTTCCCACTCATTCCAGTACCATTGACTTTCATCACCCATTAACTTCTCCCCACGGCCCATTGCAACCTGACCAATCTTGAGCATCCGCACTCCAAATCATCAGACGGTTATATACAGGATATAAACATGCCCAATCAAAGTAGTGCATAGGTTTACTAATAAAGTCACCTAGCCAATATAAGGTCCAACTTAAGATATATCCCATTATTTTTTTCATTTTGTTAGCATTTCCCAAGTAAACTCTTCCGGAGTTAGATACTTGCGTATAACAACATCATCGCCCGGTCCACTAATTCTACGTTGGCCTAGATAGACTTCAGTGAGCCAAACCCATTTGCCAGTTGATGCTAGTTGTCTAGGCAACCAAGCAAACAGTTTCTCCCAGGTAAAGCCTGTAACAGGATAGTCAAATTATCCTGGAGGTGTCCATGTTGATCCCACTATTCTAAATCCTTTTTCCAGTCAGTTGTTGCACTTGCATCGCCCCAACTGGTATTAGGCCAAGTTGTTGGAGGAGTACCACCCCAAGTTGTAGTAGTAGGGTAGCCAGTACCTCCGCCCCAGGGATTAATTGGATTGCTTGGGAACGAATCACCCCATCTAGGAGGTTGAATTCCACCACCGCCTCTATAACTTTGATTGATAGTGTTTTCTAATCTACGTATTTGTTCTTCCAGTTGACTAACACGTCGACTTTGATTAGTCTGTTGAGTAAACAAATCATTCAACGGCCCTACACGTACCATATCTGCTGGATTCTCTCCAGTTATAAGAATAGTCATAGTTAACAATTGTCTCAACATATCTTTAATACGTTGATCGTCTGAAGTTAATACTGTGTCTAGTAGATTAATGATCTGCTGTAGATCTATATCTGCTTGTGTTGGTGCTTGACCTGTGCTCATTCCTGTTCTCCGTGATTAATCATACGCCAGCTCTTGCGTGCTTCTGCCCAAACTTTCTTTGGATGACGCACCCACATGTAAATTACCACAAAAGGAACAGCAATAATCGCCAGGGTAAAGAATAGATACTTATTCATAGTTATCCTTTGTATAGGTTAAAACGTCGTGGTGTGCCACATTTAGTGCAACGACAGAAACTAGCGTAACCAATTACAGTGCCCTTTTCATCAGCAACACCAGGACGGTCAACCTCTTCCCAATGATGCCAACAGCCAGCCCATAAAAACTCAATCAGTTTTTTCATTGTCCACAACCTCTAGCTTAGGCTTGGCATTAAGTTTGGTTACGTTCTTTGGAGTATTTGGGTTAGCATTTCGATAATGATCTGCTACTTCTACAATAGGAAATACCCAAATGTTTTCGTCATCTTTAGTACCAAAGAAACGTTCTAGCAATCGTTTGCCAAAGCCTTTCTTATTAGGAATAGCCATAACAACCAACTGATTGGTTAGTTCCTCGTAGTCCTCTTTAGTAATATATTCATGACGCCATAACCAACTAAGTGTATCATGTGTAGCACCTGTTAGTTGTTCTGCCATGTCTGTTGGTGTATAACTAAAACTTTGATATTGCATTATACATTCTCCTCTGCTAATTTATTAAACAAGTTAAGAGCAACGGCAGTTTCTTTAACCTTCTCAACACCTGCTAATACTTCTTGTAATTGTTTGATGGTTTGATTTATATGCTTCCCATCTAAGTTACGCACCCAATGTGCGGCTTTGATAGTACGTGCCATGTCGACTACAGTACCAGCCTGTAGCATTTCTTCAACATCGTACATACTATCTATGCCCATGATGGTCATCATCTCACTGAGTTCAATTTCACAGATGTACTTGTCGTTGCCTACACCTAAGATTTTCATTAGGCATGTTCCTTACTAAGTTCATAGTATGCTGTTTGTCCATATGGTGCTTCAATACTTGTAGTGCCGTGAATTACAAACAATGTTTCTGCGTAATCTTCGTCACCCCAACCATCACCTGGATACCCATCTGTAAACATAACAAAGAATTTAGGAGCAATTTCATTTTCCTTCATAAATTCCCAGTTAGCTTCAAACAATGTACCACCACCACCTTGTACATCATAGTAGTCGATATCATCGATATTGTCTGGTGTAAACACTTCATGTCCGTAAACTTCTGTGTCAAAACTCCAAACCTGTAGTTTGAAGTCATCAAATGCCTGCATAATACCTTTAACTTCACTTAAGATATCACGCAACATTTCGTTTGACATTGAACCTGATGCGTCAATTGCTACACATACATCAATGGTATCTGCAAAGTTAGTGCCTGGAAAAATAGCATCCATGTGCCAGCTACGACGACTTGGTTTCATCCAAGTGTAATCACTTTTAACTAAACTTTGGATCTGTTGACGAATCAATTCACGCCAGTTCATTTGTGGGTTAGTAAGTTGATTAATCATACGCTTAACGCCTGATGGCAAGCTACCTGCGCCTGCAGCCTCTGCCGCTTGTAGTACAGCCTCACGTATTTCGTCACGTAATGCTTTCTTTTCTTCAGCAGTCATCTTAGTAGGACGGTTACCTTCGCCTTCTTTGTCGCCTGTTTCACTGTCGTCATCTTCATCTAAGTGTTCATCAAGCAAGTGCTTCATCAACTCATCAATGTCAATTTTGTCAGCGTTAGCATACAAGTCATCGTAAACTTCTTCACTTGACCAACCATCGTATTTTTTGTTATACAAACCAATTGGAATAAAATCACCAATACGTTGTTGTTTTAAGTCTGAATTTACGCAATAGTCTGCCGCAGCATTGTACAAGCGTTTATCTCTGTCGCCAGCACGCCCCATGTGATCATATACCACATGTAGTACTTCATGCCCTACTAAAAATTCAATTTGTTTCTGAGGAAGTTTGTTTACAAATTCACTATTGTAGTAAAAATTACGTCCGTCAGTAGCCGCAGTAGGCAACCAGCTATCTGCGTTTACTAATTTTAGTCGTGTTGCTAAGTTGCCAAAAAATGGCGCCTTAAGCAAAAGCGCAATACGTGCCGTAATAATCTTTTCACGTACTGCCGCATCAACACTAGGATTAGTTACTGTTACGCTTTTTGCTTTTTCTGTACTTGTTGTAGTTGTTGCCATGTTGTACCTTTCTTTAACTGTATACTGCAATTGTACACTCAAAACTCAAGTTTGTCAAGTTGGATTTGCTAGGATAAAGTGTGTTAGCGCATTGTCACTTAGGTATAACCGCCTATATCCATATTCGGTATGCCAAGACCATTCTTCGGATTGGTTTTCGATACCGACCCAATCTGCCAATTCAACGCTTGGACCATAAGTTTCCCATAACCAAATCCTGTATTCGTGGAACGTATTTGCCCACGTAGGTGTAATACAGTGAGTAAAGTTAGCCTTACCAAAGCCATTCATTCTGCGATCTAACTTTTTAATTTTGTAATTTGCCATAGTAAAAAAGCCCCTTGCGGGGCTTTTCCTTTACAGTTATGCTACTGCCGCTACTACGTATTTGCCAAAGCGTTTGTGGAACTCGTCAAAGTTCTTTAACTTGTTAGGAACAAACGGCAAGTTATATGTAGTTAACGCTACACGTGCGCCCATAACAGTAACTTCGGTAGTGAAATTATCCATCATAAACTTAAAGAAGTTATCTGCCATGTCGTGCCATTTAGCATTCTCTTCCTTGCCAAATTTAGCATACGCATCTTTAAGTTCGTAGCACATACTAATAGTTAAACTGTACATAGCACTAATTTCTTTAATGCCAAGTTCTTTAACTTTACCAGCTAATACATCTTCTGGACGAGGTAGTTTACTTGCAATCTTGCGATGTGCCATAAACTTAACCGCAGTACCATCACCAATTGTACCTGCTACTAAGTCAGTAATAGTACTATCGCTAATACCGTCGTCTAACAAATCACTTACAAAACTCCAGCTACGTGGTGTTGCAAATGCTCGACTTGAACTCTTAGGATCAAAATCGTACAAGTCTTGTTTAGCAAATGAGATGTAACCAATCACGTCTTTGTGTACGCGATTTTCAGTAGCCCACTGTAACCAGCTGTCGTAATCTACTTTCATTTCCAAATGCACAAAACGATTTGCCAACGGAGCAGGCATACGATAAGTAACACCCTTATCACCTTCTCTGTTACCTGCCGCAATAATTACAACATTATCTGGCAATTCATACTTACCGATGCGTCTATTAAGTACAAGTTGGTAAGCCGCAGCCTGCACACTTGGTGCCGCTGAGTTCATTTCATCTAAAAACAGTGTAACAACAGGATACTTAGCCGCATCTTCTGCGCTAGGCAAGTCAATTGGAGGTGCCCAATCCATTAAGCCGTTGTCTTTATTGTAGTAAGGAATACCACGAATATCTGTCGGATCCATCTGCGCCAAACGCAAATCATACATACGTCCGCCCATTTCTTTAGTAATGCCTTCTACAAGCTCACTCTTACCAATGCCTGGAGGACCCCATAGGAATAATGGACGTTTTTTATCAAAGCATCGCAAAATTGCTGCTTTTGCTTCTAATGCTGTTACGGTGCGATTCTCAGTTACTGATGCCATTTATTACTCCGTTTCTTTTAACAAACAAATTTAACTAACTTACTAAGCATAAACTATACTATCAATTTCACTTCTTGTCAACTACTTTTTACTTGTTAAACAAGTATCCTGCAATATCTTGTAACAACCAACCAATAGCAAACATGCCAATTAATGATTGTATACTTTTACCTGTTGCACCACCAAATACTTCAAGTAATAAAACTGCACCAAGTGCTACAACTAAAAACAATACTTTCTTTAAAGTTACGTTCATTTCTTTTTCCTTTTGTTAGTGTACGTGTAGGATTATAACATCAAAATATCAAAATGTCAAGCGGTATTTGTTAGAGCGTACATCATAATCGCTTGATACATCTCATCCTCTTTACGGAAGTATATATTAGTGTCTGCGCTAGACTTAACATACTTGTAGGCCCACGGACCACTACGTAAGATATCCGCTTGCTCTCGCCATATGAATCTAGGACTAATGTCTGTACTTGGACCAAACAATTCCTGTGTTTTTCCTTTGAAGGCAAAGTATTTTCTCCAATCGCGTGCCCGAAAAGTTACACTATAGTTGTAACCCCACTTCTTGTTGGCAGTGAAACGTCCATCTAATTTAGTTATCTTCATTTTTTAATGCCTCCCACATTACTTCTTTTTCAATTATTTCACGTACTTCAGGGTCGTTGACGTAGTTTAGGATATGACCACTTTCTTGGTCTACATCAATTTCAACTGGATCACCTCGAGTGTATCGTGGGCATTCGTTAGCAAACTCTGCTTCTAGGCTGTGTCCCTAACGGTGGTCTGCTGGAAACTTAGGATTCAAGTTTAACACACAGCGAGCATCGGACCCCTCAACTGTATAGTTGGAGTAACCGTAGTCTTCTAACACACAAAATTTACATTCATCGCATCTCATAGTTTCATAAGTATACTATCGTTTAACCAAAAAGTCAACCAAAATAAAAGCCCCTTGCGGGGCTTGTTTAGTTAGCTACTAATGCCAGCTTTTGGCAATTACAGTTTGGATCAGTTATGGTTATATAGTGATAACCTGTTGGTGGTGCTTGTACCACTGGAGCAGATTGTTGAATGTATGTTACTTGAGGTTGAACCACCACTGGAGCAGGCTCAACTACCACTGGGGCTGGACCAACTACCACTGGGGCAGGACGAGCCAGTTCATATCCAATAACGCCACCGATAAGTGCTGGTGCGACCCAACCACACCCATAGCAGCCGCCGCGATAGCCGCCGCGATAGCCCCAGGCCATTGCGTTAGTTGATGTAGCTACAGTTGCTAATATAGTAAGTGCTAATAAGATTTTTTTCATAATGTCTTCTCCTATATGGATTAGTTAAGTATTTATACTAAGTATACTACCAAAATAGTCAAAAGTCAATGATTTTACACTTTGTTACAAAAGTCTACTTAGGTAATGTTCTATCTGTTTGTTATATTCTGTTGTTTCCTCTGGAGTTAACGTTGACATACCAGATTTATTAAAAATATCAGGAGCATTGGTATTGGCCCATAAACATATAGGATTTGTTACAGCTAATGATATGTGGCCTATTTTTTCTATAGTAACATCTATCCAAACATCGCCATTTACATATACCTTAAACAATTCAGTTAATGGATATTGCAGTACGTTGATATGTTGTAATTTGCATCTAGTTATTTTGACAGATTTATTATTTAAAAGATTAATTAATAAATTTGTTTTGGTCCAATCACCAATCGGTATGGTTTGGGATATTACTAAAGTTTCTCTAATTATTCCTTCAAACAGTACATATTGATCAAATGAAACTATGATATTAGGATTATCTGTTGGTTCTAAAGTTAACTCGATTAATACTTCGTCGTCCGACAATACAGACGCAACAAAGTTCGGATCACTATTAGCTAACTCAGCTGTTGGGTAATATAGTTTTTTGAAATTCATTTACTTTATCTGTATTTGTATTAAGATATTTAACAATCCAATCATGACTTTCAGTTAAATCACCAATTGGATATTGCAATGCTATAGCAACTTTCTCTAATATTAATTTTCTATAGTACCTTTCTTTAAGTGTTAATCTAGGATTCAAATCACTATACCAACTATGTGCGGCATCGTTAGCAGTTGGGCCTAGGTGTATTCCATATTCTGCACGCTTATCGTATAAGGGAGTGCGATCATATAATACTAACGGAAACCCGATGGCCATACTGATCACAGTTCCATCCATAACGTAAGGATACAAATCTTTAAACATTTTAACAGTTTCTAAGAAGTTGTCCCAAGTTTCAGACCAATAACCCGATATGATGTTTAGTCTACAATTAATCCCATATTTACTAAACAGTGCTAATTCATCAAATAGATCTTCGACTGTGGTTTTCTTATTGATAGTTTTCAATACAGCATTGCTTCCGCTTTCTGCTCCGATGATTAGATCATGTGCACCGCTAGATTTTAATAATTCATATACCCTAATAGGAGTTTGTCCTGCAGGTCTGGTAATATACTGTCCATTCCAAGAGATTTGATCAGTATGTTGATTATTGTATGCTGACAATACTTCTAAGAACTCTACAAATGCACTCAATGATCCGTTGACTAAACTATCATTGAGAAAGAACTCCGATATATGATATTTGTTGTGTAACTCTATAATTTCATTGGCTACGTCTCGACCAGTACGATATCTGTAACGTCCGAATTGTTTAGCAACATCACAAAATTCACATGCACGCACACAACCTTTGCTACCTGTGATGGGTATACTAGGTATTGACCCAGCATATTCGTTGAGTTGATAATCATCAAAATTTGGAGTAGGTACAGTATAGATATCTGCCACCTGCCTTGACCCATTGGTCTGATTGAGCGTGCCTTCTAACAGTTCAACTATAGCTTCTTCACCGTCACCAATAATATAATAGTCTGCTAATTGATTATCTATTAGGTAACGATAAAAAGGAGTAAACATATCATTAATTGATTTTTTTAATTCTAAATCAACTTTAACTTGAGTAACTGGGACATCGACTCCGCGCCCGCCTAATACTATCTTAACTGTGGGATCTAACTCTTTTAATTTGGAACATAACAAATAAGTTGATTTATGTGTAAAAGAACTGAAAACACTAAGGCCAATATAACTAGGACTAAAATCCAGTATTTTTTGTGCAGATTCTGCAATAAATTGATCAATAACCTGCCGTTCTGATATGTTTTTGTGCAGAATAAATGGGTATAGTGCATTACTCAGAGTAGCATGTTTTTCTGCAGATCTATTAGCAAAATTAATATATAGTTGTTGTGATAAATCTATGGTCTTGGCGGTATATCCGTGTTGTTCTACACAGGCTTTTAATATTGCGGGAGCAGCTAGAATTTCATTAGCTGGAAATGGTGGCAGTGAACAGATAACAATATCATACATGGCAATATTTAACCGTTGGTTTCCTGATTGTCAAGATATTGCTGTAGATTATTTGCATGCAGTCCTAGCATTATTGCATCACGCTCACTGACTATGTGTATGGTCTTGCGATTCTGAACGTAGTAGGGTTCTTTGAACCAACGTTCCAATTGTACCAAACATTTAGGACGTATGTCGTGACTAAGTTCGAATTTGTAGAATTTAACGTGTTTGCGTATGGTTAGGTATGCTTTCTGTGTTAGTCGTAAACTGTCATGATTAGTTGGATTATACCACCAACTACTAGGACTTACTGATAATGGGGCTAACTCGTAGTACTTGGCATGCCAAATTCCTTGTGGGGTACCGTCACGCTTAGACATGATTAAGGATATATCTGATCGCCTGCCTTGAGCAATACAACTGAGAACTTATCGCTTTTAAATAACGTATTAAGTTTCTTGGCTAGGTTAATAGCATGTCCTGGATTACTGAACGATACTTTCTTATATTTAGGACCAGGATAGGCTACTAAGATATTCTGCGTTTTAAGATTAATAGGTTGGTTATCGTAAAACACCGCCCAGATACCTTCTGAGTTCAGAATCTGATCGCTTTTGTAGTTTGATTTATTTACGTGTTCCAATAACACGGTTGGTTTTGGTCTACTCATAATATGTTTATTTATGCCAATTATATGAGTATATAATTAGAAATTACCGCCATCCATTTCTACTTGAATAACAGCTTCAGCCGCAGCTTGTTCTTTTATTTCAGTTAGCGCCTGTATCTGAGTAAGTAACTCAAAAATATCACTGTGAATATTGCGTGCATCCACAGCACTTAGTACTAATTCTTTTGAATTAGTTTGATTCATTACTTTGATTCTATTGTTAAATGCCTGTAGATGTAGGCTCAGTTGTGATACCATTTAGTGCTCCATTTGCAATACGTAATTGTTCTTGCATTTCATCTTGTGTTTTATAAGGACCTTGATAAGGATATCTATTAAGAGTAATTAATTTAGGACAATAACTTTTAACCCAGCCATTGTTAAATTGTACAATATAATATCCAGCACAGAAAAAACTTTTCGATTTATTACCTTTGGTAAAAATAGGTAATTTATGTTGTAAATCCCATAAAACATTACATGCTTTATATTCGCAAGGATATCCATAAACATCATGTGTTTCCTTATTTATTTTAGTAGGTTTAGTCTTATCTAGGACAATATTATAACGATCGCTTAAAAGTTTAAGACTACTAAACTTTTCTCTTTGTCCGTCATGTACTAGAGTAACCCCTGCAGGGCTAGAAAGGATGGTGGCAACTTTTTTACCATCATCTTCCACAATCCAACACTTATTTTTTACAACTTGTTTAGCTAACAGTGACATAAGCAATAATTCCAATATAAGTTAAGTAGTGCAATGCTTGATCAGCGCCAAGTAGGAGCCAAAATTTACGATCTGCTGTGGTGTAACCTTTATTAAGTTGTTGCTTGATAAAGTCTACATGATAGTGTATGAAAAAGTCCACAGCTGATAGAGCAATTATTTCATCAGCGGTGTTGCAGAAGAACACCAAGATTAAAAAGGTAAAGCTGGCATGTAGTAAGGCATGATGTACACCACCTGTGGCACCATAGATACCTTTTTCTTTCAGCATGTATTCATACTGCATTAAAAAGTCTGCTAGAAAATGCTTAATGCCAAATAATGCTAATAATAAAAATACTGTTGATGTCATAGTGTTTCCTTTTTGTTATAACAATCTATACACAATGAGTTAAGACCGGGACCTCCTACATGGGATATTGCCTTGCCACATTCGCAACAATGTATAAATGCCTGTGTATAGATGTATCCACGAATAGGTGGATATATAGCAGTTCCATCAGCATGGTAACCTAATATTTCATCACTCATTAATTTCCAATTCTCTATAAGTTACTTCTCGGGTTTCTGTACGTTCTACAATAGTACAGGCTCCTTCTGCCCAGATAAGTTCTGCTTCTAACTCTTTCTCTAATGCTGTCTTAAACTCATCACTGGCGTATACACAGTTATCATAAGCTGAGAGTAAACCGCGAATAGTTTCGCCCCATTCATCGTTAGACAAATCACAGCACTCACGCAAGAACTCTAAACGTTTAGGATCAATCATATTATCTAATGAAAGTGCTACGTGACTTAGGAGTTTCCCACCAATCAATTTGTTTAACAGCGACATCTAACTTAGACATTTTAATCCTCATAACGACAATGTGATTTCTTAGTTTCCCAAAGTTCGACGGCTGTTACTGTGGCAAAATCACCAATACGCTCTTGAGCATACAGTTTCAAATACTTACAGATGTTTTCGCTTGTAGGAACAAAGTTTACTAATACGAAGCTGTTCAGATGTAATTGTCTATCTGCGTCTACTAAACCAGGAATACCTACGCCAAATACTTCACCTAAGTTTATAAAGTTCTTAAACTCTCCAATATTATCAGTAAACTTTGGG
>Ga0316232_1004984_pt1 | contig 10879 bp, 10 predicted proteins | sample TBHtaG_FD_206006 | JGI IMG/M metagenome (GOLD analysis project Ga0316232, IMG submission 206006) | Freshwater microbial communities from Trout Bog Lake, Wisconsin, USA - TBH18025_13 | ecosystem: Environmental > Aquatic > Freshwater > Lake > Hypolimnion/Profundal zone | place: USA: Wisconsin... | reverse complement strand
CGCGGCCTGCGCTGCCGGCGATGTTTCCAGATAGGCCAGCGCCTGCTCGGTCGACCCTTCATGATGCGGCGTATAGCTGGGCCGGAAATAGCGCAGGGCGGCGCCCAGCATTTTCCAGAACGATGGCAGGCAGTTACGCCGCGAGCCATGCCACCAGCCGCGGATAAAACCGGGGAACCTGCCCGCCCCTGGATCGCGCTTGTACATGAAGCGAAAGCCGGTGACCAAGAAGTACAGGAGCAACAGGATCGTGGTCAGCATATGGAAGCAGCGTTCGAGATACGAGCCGCCCATGTGCCGAAAGATGTCGAACGCGACGGTGCGGTGCTCGACTTCCTCCGCGCCATGCCAGCGCAACAGGTCCAGCATGACGGGATCGGCGTGGGCGGCGTCGAGCCCCTTTGTGTTGAGCACCCAGTTGCCCAGGTAGCCGAAAAAATGCTCGAGCGCGGCGATGATGCCGAGTTGCTGCCGCAGCCAGAAGCGCGTGTGGCCGATCTTCAGACCCAACGGCTGTTCGCCGAGCACCTTGGAGAACAGCCAGTCGAGCCGCTTGGTGAAAGGCTGAGTATCGATGCCGTGGTCTTTGTAGTAATGCGTCAGCACGCCGCCATGCGAGCGCGAATGGACCGCCTCCTGACGCAGGAAGCCCTCGGCATCGGCGCGCAGCTTCGCGTCGGTAATCAGCGGCAACGCCTTGTTGTAAACGCGGCAGAACCACAACTCGCCGGCGGGAAACAATAGATTCAGGATGTTGATGATGTGCGTACTGGACGGATCGCCGTGAATCCACTGGATGGGCGTGTCCTTCCAGTCGAAACGGACGTGGCGGGCCTTGATGAAGTAATCGGGCGCGGTCATGGTGGTCTCCGGATGTTCTTGTCTGTGCGGGCTCAATGCCCGGCCATGCTCACGCGCGCGATCAGCCGGCTCAGCCATTGCGCATAGCGCGAGATGAAGCGGGACGAATGCGCCTCGATGCCGATCGTGACCACGGGCTTGTTGTGTTGAACCGCGCTGAACATGGCTTTTGCGACGGTCTCTGGCTTGAGGCCACGCAGTTGGTAGAGCTTGGTGGCGCGGGCGCGCAATTGGGCTTGCTGTGCCTCGGTCGTGCCGGTGTAGACCGTGGAGGCCATGATTCCGGTCTCTGCAAAACCGGGGCAGATGGCCGACACGCCAATGCCCTGCCCGGCCAGCTCGCCACGCATGCATTCGGACAGCATCAGCACTGCGGCCTTCGTCGTCGCATAGGCGGCAAGATCGCGCGATGGCGCAAAGGCCGCCGCCGATGCCGTGTTCAGGATGTGACCGCCCTGCCCGCGCGCCACCATCTGCTTGGCGAACAGTCGGGCGCCGTGGATCACGCCCCACACATTCACGTGCAGGATGCGCTGCCAATCGCGCTCGGACGTGTCGACAATGCCGCCGGCCATGCCGATGCCTGCGTTGTTGACGACGATGTCGGCGCCGCCCAGTTCCTTGCCGACCCAATCGACCAGCGCTTCCATCTGCTCGGCGTTGCCGACGTCCACGGTATGCGCCCACGCCTTGCCACCCGTGAGGCGGATGAGCTTGGCCGTGCGCTCTGCATCTTCAGCACGAATGTCGACGGCGACAATGGCTGCGCCTTGCTCCGCGAATTCCAGCGCCGCGCAACGACCGATGCCGCTGCCAGCGCCCGTGATGACGGCCAGCTTGCCGCAGAGCGGTTTGCGGTCGCCATGCTGACGCGCGCGTTGCAGCGCCTCGGATTCCGGCTTGCCCTCGGCGTGCTCGATCAGCTCGCGTGCCATCTCCGCCAAGCGTGCAGCATGCGTGACCGGCAGCCAGTGCCGCGCGACAACTTCGCGGCGCCAATACTGCGGTACCCAGCGCGAGAGGTCTTCGGACAACGCGGGGCTGACGTACTTGTCCAGGGTCGGCACGATCACCTGCACCGGCGCATGTGCGACACGCTTGCGAGGCGTGAACAGGCTGCGGATGAAGTTGGCGCGATACAGCGACACACCGCGCACGCCGTCGGCCGTCTGCGTGGCGCGCGGCACGATGGCGGTCTTCTCCACACGACGCAGCACACGCGGCCACGCGCGCCCGAGCCACAGGCGCCAACTCAGTTCCGGCACGATCGGCAAATGGAATAGCAGCACGTACCACGAGCGCACGAGCTGGCCCAGCATCTTGCCCAGCGACGACGGCGTCGGACGCAGCAGTCGCGCGCGCATCCAGTGCCCGACGTGGTCCAGGCACGGCCCCGAGCACGACGTGTATGACGCAATGCGCCCGCGCAGGCGCGCCTCCGTCACGAATTCCCATGACTGGATCGAACCCCAATCGTGCGCGATCAGGTGCACGGGCTTGCCCGGGCTCAGCGCATCGATGACGGCGATGAAGTCGTCGGTCAATCGCGCGAAGGTGTAGTTGCGCATCCCCTTGGGCGAACTCGACCGGCCCGCACCCCGCACGTCGTAGGCAATGACGTAGTAATCCCGCGCGAGCAGCGGTGCCACCTCGTGCCAGACCTCGCTGTTGTCGGGGTAGCCGTGCACTAGCACGACGGTTGGGTGCGCGGGGTCGCCCTAGGTCTCGACTGTGAGCGAGACGCTGCCGGACTGCACCATCCGCGCCGAATAGTCTTTGGGCGAAACCGCTGCGGGCGATTCGAACAACGCCAGCGGAGCCTCTTCAAGAAGCGTTTTCATCTGGGCCTCCGTGTGCGTCAGGCAGCGCGCTGCTGCGCGAGTTGACGCTGCTGCCAGCGGCGCACGTGCGGCAGATCGTCGTCGAGCCAGTAGGCGTCGTCTTCGGTAATGACGAGCAACTCCTCGAACTTGGCCCCGACGCCATGGAAGCCCAGATGCGGTTCGACGGCCCACAGGCCGGGGACCGGCGCGTGCTCAGATCGACGATCGATCGACCACAGCGGCGACCACCCCTCCTGCTTGCCGCTGCGCACCTGGTCGAGGATCAGGTTGCGCGTGGCGTTCAGCCCGAAGCGCGCCACGAAACGCGGCTTCAATGGGCTGTCGAGCTTGACCACGCGATGCGCCAGCACTTTGAACGGATACGCCTTGTGACGCGGCTCCACGCCCTGCTTCATGCAAAGCTGGTCCACCGCACGCGCCACGTCGGCCATCGACCGCCGCTCGCGGATCAAACGCACGATCAACTCGCGATGCGCCATCAGGTCGTCCTGTAGCTGGTCGAGGATGGCGTTTTCGCCGAGACACGTGGCATAGCCGACATCGGCGATCACGCCATTGCGCACGGGCGCCACGTCGAGGATGACCGGCATGTTCTCTTCCAACCGTCGCGACGACGGAAAGAACGCCAGGTTGAAGCCGGCCATATGCGTCAGGCCCGAAAAGCCCTGGAACGCGGTGCGGTCGCCAAACCACGCGAACGGCTTGTGCAGCCAGTCATGGACGCCACGATCGCCAAGCCACTCAGTGAGCAGCTTAGCCGCGTCCTTCTCGGTCATGCCGGGACGCAGCATGCCGCTGACGGCCTCGACGCACGCGTAGGCGAGTTGCTGGATTTCGCGAAACTGCGCGAGTTCGTCGACATGGACGCGCGCCAGGGTGGGGTTCGGCATGCCGGTCTCCTTGAGTCTGGGTATCGAGGGCGCTCGTTGGCGCCGCGATCAATGTTCCATTACTCAATGGCAAAGTCAATGCGAGACTGTTCTGGCGTTTGAAAACGCCGTGTGACCGGTAATCGACAGGAAAAAGAGAGGGTTAGCCCGCGCGGCGTTGTCGCACGGCCTCGAACAGGCAGATCGCTGCTGCGGCAGCCACGTTGAGCGACTCCATGCCGCCCGGCTGTGGAATCGTCACGGGGGTCGTCACCGCAGAGAGCCACTCCTGCGACACGCCCGCCCCCTCGTTTCCGAACACCCAGCCTACGGGTGAACTGAGCGGCACATCGAAAACAGCCTGCTTGGCGTGCGACGACGTTGCCAGCAGCGGCACCCGGAGCCGCGAATGCACGCTTTGGAACGTGCAGTGTTCAACGATGTTCAGGTGGAAATGCGCACCCATGGCGGCGCGCAATGTCTTGGCCGACCACGCGAACGCGCAGCCTGGCGTCATGAACACATCGCGCACGCCGGCAGCGGCCGCACATCGCAGGATGGAACCGACGTTGCCGGCATCCTGAATGCCATCAAGAATCACGCAGTCCGCATCAATGGTTTGCGGCAGCTTGCCTTCCGCCGTCTCCACCAGGGCCATCAGGTCGACGCCGTTGACGACCGTGGTGAGCTGGCCAAACAGGTTATCGGCCAGCAGGATGACGGTGTCCGGATCGACACGGTCGAGCACCGCAGCCACTTCCGGATGCCGGACATGGCGCTCCGAAACCAGGCATTGCACCGGCATGTGGCCCGCATCCAGATACGCCACCACCAGGTGCACGCCATCGAGCACGGATTGCCCCGCGCGCCGACGGTGCTGCGTCGAGCCCGAGAGCGCCTTGAGATGCTTGAACACCGCGTTGTCGCGGGAAGTGATGTGCTTCACGAATGGGCCCAGCGGAAAAAGGTCAGTCGTCCCAGGCGCTGCCTGCAGCGACGGTTTCGATGCTGATGGCGCTCATCCCCTCCAACGCACGACGCACGGGCGCGAACGAGCGGCGATGATGCGGCGTCACGCCATGCAGGTCGATCGCCGCCAGATGCTGCGGCGTGCCATAGCCGGCATGAACGTCAAACCCGTAGAGCGGAAACTCGATATGCAGCGCGGCCAACTGGCGGTCGCGCGTCACCTTCGCCAGGATGGAGGCCGCCGAAATGGCCGGCACCAGCGCATCGCCCTTGACGATGGCCTCCACCGCAAACGCCACCTGTGGGCAGCGATTGCCGTCCACCTGCACGAGATCCGGAAGCGTGCCCAATGCGGCCACGCCCTGTACCGCACGCTGCATGGCCAGCATGGTCGCGTGCAGGATGTTGATGCGATCAATTTCTTCGACGGTGGCTTCCGCCACGTGCCAGGCGAGCGCCTTTTCGACAATCTCGTCGTACAGCGCCTCACGCTTCCTGGCGGTCAGGATCTTAGAATCAGCCAAGCCCTTGATCGGCTTGCGCGGATTGAGAACGACCGCCGCTGCCGTCACCGGCCCGGCCAACGGCCCACGTCCAGCCTCATCCACGCCACAGAGAATGCGACGCGCGCGCTTGGCCGCCGGCTCCTGCGAGAGGAGCAGGCCAAGCTGGTCCGGATTGGGTTTGCGGGAAGCCATGGGCTTAAAGCTTACCGCGACTGCGTAGCAGATCGACCACGACTTTCGCGCCGATCTCCGCCATATTCTGCTTGAGCGTCAGGTGCATCTGCGTGAAGTGTTCACGCAGGAACGTGGCGTTGCCATGGTCGCTCAGTTGCAGCAGCGTTTCGCGCGCGAGTGCCTCGGGGGTCGCGTCATCCTGCAGCAATTCCGGCACGACAAAGCGGCCGGACAGGATGTTCGGCAGCCCAACGTACGGCAGATAGCCTTTGCGCTTCATGATCTGCGCGGTCAGCCAGGGCACCTTGTAGGTGATGACCATCGGCTTCTTGTACAGCGCCGCTTCCAGCGTGGCCGTGCCGCTGGCCAGCAGGATCACGTCAGCCGCTTCCATGGCTGTGTGCGACTGACCATCGACCACCCACAGATGCAGTCCTGGGTGCTCCGCGCGCATGGCATCGATCCGCTCGCGCAACGTCGCATTGGCCGCCGGCAGCACGAAGGCCAGATCCGGTTCGAGCGCCTGCATGCGTGACATCGCCGCAAACAGCGTCGGCCCGAGATGCTTCACTTCGGAATTGCGGCTGCCGGGCAGCACCGCAACGACCTTGCGGCCCAACGGCAGGCCAAGGCGCGTGCGTGCACCCTCCACGTCCGGCACCAGCGGAATCTCATCCGCAAGCGGATGCCCGACGTACGTGGCCGGAATGCCGGCCTTGGCGTAAATTTCGGGCTCGAACGGGAACAGGCAAAGGATATGGTCGACCGCGCGGGCGATCGTCTTGATACGGCCGGCTCGCCATGCCCAGATCGACGGGCTCACGAAGTGCACCACCGGCACTCCCGCCTGCCGCATGGCGATCTCGACGTTGAAATTGAAGTCGGGCGCATCCACGCCGATGAAGGCCAGCGGCGGCTGGGCCAGCAGGTCCTGCTTGAGTTCCTTGCGGATCGCAAGGATTTCGCGCAACTGGCCGAGCACTTCCACGTAGCCGTTGACCGACAGCTTGTGCATCGGCCAGTTCGACTGGAAACCCTGCTCCGTCATGCGCGCACCGCCAATGCCGTTGTAGGCGATGTCGGCAGGCAGTTGTGCGCGCAGCCCCTTCAGCAGCAGCGAGGCCAGCAAATCGCCGGAAGCCTCGCCGGCCACCATGCCGATGCGGCGCACCGGCGCGGCGTTCTGAAGCTGCTCGCTCAACGGACGATGCCGCGCTTGGTGGCGGCAATGAAATCGGCAAACGCGGTCAACACCTCACGGGTCGGGGCGTCATCCGTCTGAGCGATCTGCGCGGCGATTTCAGCCTTGGCCTGATCAAAGCTCAGATCGCTCTTGTAGAGCAGCTTGTACGCCTGGCGCAGACCTGTGATCTGCTCGGCCGTAAAGCCGCGGCGACGAAGGCCCTCCACGTTGATGCCGTGCGGCGCAGCCTTGTTGCCGCCCTTGTCGCTTGCGGCGATCACGAACGGCGGCACATCCTGCACCAGCGCCGATGCGCCACCCAGCATGGCATGCGCGCCGATACGCACGAACTGGTGCACGCCCGACATGCCACCGAGGATCGCCCAGTCACCGACTTCCACGTGGCCCGCGATCTGCGCGTTGCTCGAAAACACCGTGTGGTTGCCCACGCGGCAATCGTGTGCGATATGCACGTAGGCCATGATCCAGTTGTCGTCGCCGATGGACGTGATACCGGCATCCTGGGCAGTGCCAGTATGGATCGTGGTGAATTCGCGGATGGTATTGCGATCGCCGACGATCAACTGCGTCGGCTCGTCGCGATACTTCATGTCCTGCGGCCGGCCGCCCACCGATGCGAAATGGCCAATGCTGTTGTCACGACCCAGCGTCGTGTAGCCCTCGATCACCGTGTGGTGGCCGACTCGCGTGCCCGCGCCCATCCGCACATTCGGGCCCACGACCGTAAACGCGCCGATCTCGACGCTCGAATCCAGTTCGGCATTCGGATCGATCTGCGCGGTCGGATGGATCTTCTGTGCTTGCGTCATGCCTCGCCCTTGGACTTGTCTTCGCGCACGGCACACATGATTTCGGCTTCCACGGCGACTTCACCGTCAACCTTGCCGTACACCTTGAACTTCCACATACCGCTCTTCGAGCGCAGCAGTTCGGCCGTCATCACGAGTTGGTCGCCCGGCGTCACCTGGCGCTTGAAGCGTGCACCGTCAATGCTCACGAACAGGTAGAGCTGGTTTTCCTTGCGCTCGTGATCGGCCTCGCCGAAGGTCAACAGCGCAGCGGTTTGCGCAAGCGCTTCGAGCATCAGCACGCCGGGCATCACCGGATGGCCGGGGAAGTGCCCGTTGAAGAACGGCTCGTTGAACGTCACGTTCTTGATGGCCGTAATCGACTTGCGCGGCTCCAGCGAGATCACGCGGTCAACCAGCAGCATCGGGTAGCGATGCGGCAGCAGGTCGAGAATCTTCTTGATGTTGAAATCGCTGACGACGCTGGGGGTCGCGCTCGTCGCATTCGTTGCTTCGGTCATGATTGTTGCTGCAGGTCTTTGACCCGCTGTTCCAGTTGTTGCAACCGTTCGCGCATGCGCGTCAGGCCTCGGACGATGGCCGCGTTACGCTCCCAGTCGCCATGCGGCATGAACGGGAAAACGCTGGTGAAGTGGCCACCGGGCTTGGTGATGGATTTGGTAATGGATGTGCCGCCCGAAACGGTCACGCGGTCCGCAATGGTCAGGTGGCCGGCAAAATTGGCCGCACCGCCGATGATGCAGTAGCGCCCGATCTTCGTGCTGCCGGAAATGGCCGCGCAGCCCGCGATGACGGTATAGGCACCCACGTGCACGTTGTGCGCGATCTGCACCTGGTTGTCGATCTTGCAGCCCTGTTCGACCACCGTATCGGCCATCGCGCCACGGTCGATGGCGGTGTTTGCGCCGATCTCCACGTCGTCACCAATCACGGCCCGGCCAACCTGCGGAATCTTCACCCATTCGCCGCCCTGCGGCCCGAAGTCGGGTGCAAAGCCGAAGCCATCGGCGCCGATCACGACGCCGCTATGCAGAACGCAGCGCGCGCCAACAACGCAGCCGTGGTAAATCGAAACGTTCGCGTAGAGCAACGTGTCGTCGCCAATCCGGGCATCGGCGCCAACAAAGCTGTTGCCGGCGATGCGCACACGCTCGCCGAGCACAGCACCGGCTTCGATGGTGACGTTCGGGCCGATGGAGCAGGATGCCGGCACCCTGGCGCCCTCTTCCACGCTGGCAGTCCGGTGAATGCCCGGTACAACGGGGCGCGCGGCCAGCGCAACAAAGCGCTGGGCAACGCGCGCAAACGCAGCATACGGATTGGCCGCAATCAGCCAGTTCCGGCCAGCAGCGTGGCCCTGGCTTTCGAGCGTTTCCAGATCGCGGGGCGACACGATGATCGCCCCCGCACCGGAACTCACAGCCTGATTGAGGTACAGCGGATTGGAGAGAAAAGCGAGCTGATCGGCGCCCGCTTGATCCAGCGGCGCGATCGACTTGACGATCAGGCCTGCGTCACCCTGGACGGTCGCGCCGAGCGACGCAGCAAGTTCACCAAGCGAAAACGACATGCGGACAACCTCATTTGGCCGATTGCGAATTCAGCGCCTTGAGCACCTCGTCCGTGATGTCGATGCGAGGGTTCACGTACACGGCTTCCTGCACGATCAGATCGTACTTGCGCTGCTCGGCAATCGAGCGGATCACGCGGTTGGCGCGCTCAAGCACCTGGGCCAGCTCTTCATTGCGGCGCTGGTTCAGGTCTTCACGGAACTCGCGCTGCTTGCGCTGGAAGTCACGATCCAGGTCCGACAGCTCACGCTGACGGCGATTGCGATCAGAATCGGCCAGCACGGCCGAATCCTTGTCCAGCTTGTCGGACATGCCCTTGAGCTTGGAGGCCATGTCCTGCAGCTCGCGGTCGCGCTTGGCGAACTCAGTTTCCAGCTTGGCCTGGGCGGCCTTGGCAGGTTGCGAGTCGCGCAGGATGCGCTCCGAATTGACGGCGGCGATGCGCGCTTCCTGCGCCGTCGCCGGCAGCGCAAAGCTGGCTGCGGCAAGTGCGGCGAAAGCAGCGGACACGCCCATGCGGGACAACGTGATGCGCGTGGATTTCATGATGAATGCAGTCATTAGAATGCAGTCCCGATCTGGAACTGGAAGCGTTGCGTTTGATCTTGGGTCTTGCGCTTGATCGGGAAGCCCATGCTGATCTTGAGCGGGCCGATCGGCGACAGCCACGACAGACCGAAACCGGTCGAGTAGCGCATGTCGCCCAGCTTGTAAGGCTGACCCTCGGCGAACACGTTACCGTAGTCGAAGAACGTGAACAGACGAACGGTGCGGTCCACGCCCGAACCCGGCAGCGGGAAGATGAATTCCACGTTGCCAACGAACTTGCTGGCGCCACCGATGGCCACGCCATTGGCGTCGCGCGGGCCCAGCGTGCTGGTTTCGTAACCGCGCACCGAACCGATACCGCCGGCGTAGTAGTTCTTGAAGACCGGGAAGTCCTTGCCACCGTAACCGTGGCCGTACCCGATTTCGTTGTTGAACGCCATCGTGAACGACTTCGACAGCGGGTAGAAATACTGGTGCTGATAGTACGCGCGGAAGTACTGCAGGTCGCCGCCCGGGATACCGAACTCCAGGTTGGCCTGCTGGTAGCGACCACGCGTCGGCACCAAGGCGCTGTCACGCTGGTCCTTCGACCAGCCGATGGTGATCGGAAAGTTGTTGGTGATGCGGCCGTTCTTCGCGACGTAGTTCTGGTAGGCCAGCGGCGTGTTGGTCGTCACGTCGATGGTCGTGCGCTCGTAGCCGATGCCGAAGAAGACGGTATCGGTTTCAGAGAACGGCACGCCGAACTTGACGTTGCCGCCCTGCTGCACGACGCGGTAGTCCTGGTCACCCGTGTAGTACAGCGGACGGTACGTGCGGTAGTACAGTTCGGTCGAACGGCTGATGCCATCCACCGTGAAGTACGGATCGAACTGCGTCACTGCAATGGTGCGGTTCGACTTGGAAGTGTTCACATCGAGGCCGAGGCTCGTACCGGAGCCGAACACGTTGTCCTGACGGATACCGGCCGACAGCACCAGCTTGTCGGTCGACGAGAAGCCCACGCCCAGGTTGATCTGGCCTGTCGGCTTTTCCGTCACGTTGACGTTTACATCGACCTGATCGGTTGTGCCGGGCACGTCTTCCGTCGTGATGTTCGCATCGGTGAAGTAACCCGTGCGGTTCACGCGGTTCTGCGAAAGCTGCAGCTTCTCGCCGTCGAACCACGAGGCTTCCATCTGGCGCATTTCGCGGCGCACGACTTCGTCGCGGGTCTTGCTGTTGCCGACAACGTTCACGCGACGCACGTACACACGGCGGCCCGGATCGACCACCAGCGTGAGTGCAACCGTGCGGTCCTTCTGGTTGATCTGCGGCTGCGGGTTGATGGTGGCGAAAGCGTAGCCATACGTGCCGAGCAGATCGGTAATCGACTTGGTCGTCGACGAGAGCTTGGCCGACGAGAAGACATCGCCCTGCTTGAGCTTGATGAGCTTCTCCATCTCGGCCTGCTTGCCCAGCAGCTCACCGGTCAGCTTGATGTCCGACACCTTGTACTGCTCACCCTCGTGGATGTTCAGCGT
>Ga0316232_1004957_pt1 | contig 10920 bp, 13 predicted proteins | sample TBHtaG_FD_206006 | JGI IMG/M metagenome (GOLD analysis project Ga0316232, IMG submission 206006) | Freshwater microbial communities from Trout Bog Lake, Wisconsin, USA - TBH18025_13 | ecosystem: Environmental > Aquatic > Freshwater > Lake > Hypolimnion/Profundal zone | place: USA: Wisconsin... | reverse complement strand
CGCCCCGAGCCAATAGCGAGCGGATGGAGCGGCGGCGCACGGAGGGCCTGAGCAAAGAGTTCAAGCCCGTGGAGCGGGGCTGGCACTTGGGCGGGGAGCAGTTTCGGCGCGAGTTGCTGGAAGAGGTTAGCCGTGGCGCCGGCGCCAGGGCGGCGGGGCCGGGGAGGCGAAGGCGGAGCGAATCGTGCAGGGGGAGTTGAAGCGGCCGCACTGGGGGGAGAAGGAACGGGCCGGGCGGCGCAAAGGGGATAAGGCCAAGATGGAGGTAGCGGAGCGATTGCGGCGCGAGACCACAATGACGCTGGCGTGGATCGCCTCCCGGCTGCGGATGGGCACGGCGGCGCGCGTGGCGCATCTGATATACTGGAAAGACAGAAAAGGTGCGAATTAAAAGGTTTTGTAAAGTAATTTGTGTAAATGGTTTTTCTTTTGTTTTCTGTTCTGGTGATTTCTGGATCCCCCGCAGCGAGCTAAAACGAGCAGGGGGGCGGGCTTCGTGCTCCATAGCACGCGCCCCCCTGCGGTCGAACTGTTGAGGCTTTCCGGGTTCATTGGGGGGGGTCAAGTTTGTGCCGGCATCCGCTCCCCAAATTCAATGGCGAATCGGTTGAGCGCCTCACTCCAACTGTGAATCGGCATGGTCCACTTTTTAGCGATCCGCTCCAAAGCCATGTAATAGAGCTTGAGCAGCGATTCCTCGTGCGGGAACACGCCGCGGTTTTTGCTGATCTTGCGTAGCGACCGGTTGAGCGACTCGAGGGCATTGGTCGTGTAGATCGCCTTGCGGATCTCCGCCGGATACTTCAAAAAGCCAATAATCTCCGGCCAATGCGCGCGCCAACTCTTACTGATGGAGGGGTATTTGCGGTCCCACTTCCGTTCAAAGGCCTCCAGGGCCTGCTCCGCCTCAGCCTCGGTGGCCGCACGATAGATCGCCTTCAAATCGGCGGCCACCACCTTGCGCTCTTTCCAGCCCACATAGTTGAGCGAATTGCGCACCACGTGCACCAGGCACAACTGCACCTGCGTCGCCGGGAAGACCGCTTCCATGGCCTCGGGAAAACCTTTAATCCCGTCCACGCACCCAATAAAGATGTCACGCACGCCGCGGTTCTTGAGTTCGGTCAGCACATGCAGCCAGAACTTGGCCCCTTCACTGCTGGCCACCCACATCCCCAGGACCTCTTTCTGACCGTCGAGCTTGATCCCCAGGGCCAGGTAGACCGCCACCTTGACCACCTGCCCGTTGGTGCGCACTTTGCCCCACAGCGCGTCAAAATACACGATGGGGTAAACCTCCTCCAGGGGTCGTTGCTGCCACAGCTTCACGTCGGCGCACACCGCCTCGGTGACCTGGGACACCAACCCGGGGGACACCTCCACGCCGTAGATTTCCAGCAAGTATCCCTCGATCTCGCGGGTGGTGAGGCCCCGTGCGTAAAGGCTCAGAATCGCTTTATCAAAGCCCTCGAAACGTCGCTGCCCCTTGGCCACGATCTGCGGCTCAAAGCTCCCGTTGCGGTCGCGCGGCGTGTCCAGCGCCAGGTTCCCAAACTCGCCCTTGAGGGTCTTGGGGGTCGTGCCGTTGCGGGAATTGCCGCTGTTGTCGCCGGCCGAGTCGTGCTTGTCGTAGCCCAAATGCGCCGTTAGCTCCGCGTCCATTGCTTTTTCGAGCAGACGCTTCTGCAACTGCTTGAGCAGCCCGTCCTTACCCAACAAGTCTTCGGGCTTCTGGTAGTCTTTAAGGAGTTCGTTCAAAACTGCATCGGTAATGGCCATAATTAACTGTCCTTTCGTTTGGCCATTTACACGAATTAAATTACAGCCCCGCCAAAATATGTCTATTGGTCTATAGAACCGAGCTGAGGCGAGAATGTCCTACCGCCCATCCCTTCCCTCTGTCCTCCTCCCTCTCCTCGCCCAATCCTCCCCCTTCAGCCACATCAAAAAACCCGCGTAGCAATACATCCACGCGCTCACGAAATCCTTTTTTCCCAGGCTCGAAAACTGCCGCGCGTTCCGCTTCGTGAACAGCTCCGTCCCATCCTCCCGCGTTGCCAAAATGATGTTAATTTCCTTCCGGGCGAGAGGGTTGGCCGGCGCAACTGCCGCGCTCGAGCCGGACCGCACTGGTCGCAGGCTTGTCGCCCTCTTCGTCTTGTCATGATTGTCGATCCGGCTGCCTCTAGGCGGCGGCCAACTCGACGCGCCCGCTTCCGCAAGGTCGATCCGCCAGATTTGGATCGTCACCCGCGCGGCGGTGGGATAGGTTTTGGCGATGACGTTGGCCAAACCGTGGAAACCCGAAGCGATCGCGCGCCTGCTGCTGGGCCTGCTGGTTTGCATATACGGGGGCTCCCTGGCCGGGTGCGTGTTGCGCTTTTGGCAGGTGGGAGGGAAGGCAAGCGGGCGGGTGTTTTATCCGCTCGCGGTCGTGGCGATGGCGTGCCTGGCGATCACCCTCGTCTTGCTGCGGCGCCCCATGCGTTTGGAGCAGATGCTCTCGCGCCTGACGGCGGTTCTGGCGGTCTGCTATTCCGGTTTCCTTGTCGGTCTGTGGGCGCAGAAGTACGGGCCAACCACCGACCCCTCGACCGGCCAGATGGTGGTGTCCATCTTGTGCTCGCATGGCGCCGGCTTGCTCCTGGTCGGGCGTTTTCTGCGGGAGCATGAGCTGGACTGGACCGAAGCTTTCGGTTTGGGCGCCGGTCGGCGGCAGGCGATCGCCCTGGGGTTGGTGGCCGCTTGCCTCTTCCTCCCGATGGGGTGGGGCATCGAGCAGGCGGCGGCGTGGGCTTTGAACCACCTGGCGCCGGCCGCGATGAAGCCGGAAGAGCAACGAGCGGTGCATGTCCTGCGGACCGCGGCCTCTTGGGGCGAACGCGGCGCCTTGGGCGCCCTCACGGTTTTTCTGGTGCCGGTGGCCGAGGAGGTGTTCTTCCGGGGGATCCTCTACACCATGGTCAAGCAGGCCGGTTTTGAGCGGCTGGCCTTGTGGGGGACCGCCGGTGTTTTCGCCCTCATCCACTTCAATCTGCTCACGTTTCTGCCGCTCCTGGCGCTGGCGCTGGTCTTGACCGTGCTCTACGAGCGGACCGGGAACCTGCTGGCGCCGATCATGGCGCACAGCCTGTTCAACGCCTTGAACTTCGCGCTGCTGTGCTGGTTCTCAAACTCATGACGGAATTCGAGTTAATTGAACGGTTGAGCCGATCGCTGGCGACCAATGAGACCGTCATTACCGGCGCCGGGGACGATTGCGCGGTGCTGGAGGCCGGGCTGGCCGACCGGTGGTTGTTGCTCAAGACCGATGCCGTGGTCGAGGGCATCCACTTTCAGTCCGACGCCCCGCCGGAAAAGGTGGGACACAAGGCCCTCGCCCGGTGCCTGAGCGACATCGCGGCCATGGCCGGGACGCCGACCGCGGCGGTGATAACGCTGGCGTTGCCTCGGGATTATGAAGTCGGTTTCGTGGAGGGACTTTACGCGGGAATGAACGCGCTGGCGCGGCGGCACCAGGTGGCCATCGTAGGGGGAGAGACTACCACCAACCCCGAGCGCGCGCTGGTTTCCGTCGCAGTGCTGGGGTGGGTGGCGCGCGGCAAGGCGATCCTGCGGGCGGGCGCCCGGGCGGGAGACGCGATCTTTGTGACCGGCGAGTTGGGAGGATCGCTGGCGGGAAAGCACCTGGATTTCCTCCCGCGTCTTGAGGAGGCGCGGTGGCTGGCGGCGCAATTTCCGCTCCACGCGATGCTCGACTTGAGCGACGGCCTCGCGGGGGATTTGCGCCACCTGCTGAAGGCGAGCGGCGTGGGGGCCGAGCTCCTCGCCACCGCGGTGCCGATCAGCCGCGCCGCGCGCGTGGCGGCCCGGGCCGGGACTGCGGCGAAACCGGCGTTGGTCGCGGCGCTGACCGATGGCGAAGACTTTGAGTTGCTCTTCACTTTGCCGAGCGCGAAGGCCGTGCCGCTTTTGGACGCCTGGAAAGAGCGGTTTCCCGAGCTGCGGTTGAGTTGCATCGGCAAGATTACCGCCCAGGAAGGCATCCTCCTGCGCGATCGTCGCGGCGCGCGCCCTTTGACAGCCCATGGTTACACACATTTCTCATAGCCCGGAACAGACCCAGGATTTCGGCGAGGCCTATGGCAGGGTCGCCCGCGCGGGCGAAGTCATCGCTCTCAGCGGCGATCTGGGCGCGGGCAAGACCCAATGGGTCAAGGGCCTGGCTCGGGGCCTGGAGTTTCAGGAACTCGTCCAGTCGCCCACGTTCGCGCTGGTCAACGTGTATAGCGGCGGGCGCTTGACCCTCTTTCACCTCGACTTGTACCGGCTGGAGACGCGCGCGCAGATTCTGTCGGCCGGTTTGGAGGAGTATTTAACGCCCTCGGGCGTGACGGTGGTCGAATGGGCGGAACGTTGGGACGACCTTCGGCAGTTGGCCGTCCGCCGGGGCGAGGAAACCAAAGGGGCGGTGGTTCGTTGGGTTCGGATTGAGGCCATCAACGAAGGCGATCGCCAAATCACTTACTTATGAAGATCCTGGCGATTGAGTTTTCATCCCCCTTGCGCAGCGCCGCGGTTCTGGAAGGCGGGGAGGGGCCGGGCCGCGTCCTGGGCGGCGCGCAATCGGTGTTCGGCGACGCGGACCGGCAGTCCAGCGACGCGTTGCGGTTGGTGGACGAGGCGCTGGGTGCGGCCGGAGTGGAGCGCGAGCAAATCGAAGGTCTGGCGATTGGGCTGGGCCCCGGATCCTACACCGGGATTCGCGGGGCGATCTCGCTGGCGCAGGGCTGGCAACTCGCCACGGGAATCAAGCTGTTCGGGATCAGCACGGTGGAGTGTTTGGCGGCGCAGGCGTTGGCGGAAGGGGTGACCGGGAAGGTGGAGATTGTCATTGACGCGCAGCGCCAGGAGTTTTACATCGCTGAGTACGAGCTTGGGGGCGGCCAGTGGCGGGAAGTGACGGCGCTGCGTTTGGCATCGATCGAGGAGGTTCGACAACGGGAAGGCGCGGGAGGCTTGCTGGCGGGGCCGGAAGTGAGGAATTGGTTCCCGGCGGGGCGAGTCCTGCTCCCCCAAGCGGCCCGGTTGGGCCAAATCGCCGCGGGGCGATCGCCGGTTGCGGGGGGCGAGGAACTGGAGCCGGTTTACTTGCGTGAGACGCGGTTTGTCAAAGCCCCGCCGCCGCGGGTCTGGCCGCTGGTCTAAAATCCAGCCGACCAACAGCCCCTTGCCAGGGGCTAACAAGAATCTAAATGAAAGCTGCCATTCTCTATGGAAAAGAGCAGGTGCGCGTCGAAGAGATCACCCCGCGCGCCCTCACTCACGGCGAGGCGCGGATTTATGTGGAAGCGGCCTTGACCTGTGGAACGGATCTGAAGGTGTTCAAGCGGGGCTATCACGCGCGTATGATCGTGCCGCCGGCGGTCTTTGGCCATGAGTTGGCGGGGGTGATCAGCGAACTTGCGCCCGACGTGGCGGGGTGGGCGCTGAAAGATCGCGTCGTCGTGGCGAATTCCGCGCCCTGCGGCGAGTGCCCTTATTGCCGCAACGGGCAGGAGAATCTCTGCGACGACCTGTTGTTCCTCAATGGCGCTTACGCGGAATCGATTGTCGTGCCGGAGCGGTTGGTTCGGAAGAATCTATTACGGCTCAAGCCGGAGACGGCCTTCCGTGACGCGGTGTTGGTGGAGCCGCTGGCCTGCGTGGCCCAGGGGTTTGAGGATACCCAGCTCAAGGCCGGCCAACGGGTCCTGATCATCGGCGCGGGGCCGATCGGGCTTATGTTCACGGCGCTGGCGCGCCACGCCGGTTGCCTGGTCACGGTTGCCGGGCGGGGGCAAAAGCGGTTGGCGACCGCCGCGCGACTCGGGGCGGAGCGAATTATAGAGGCCCCGCCGCATTCGGACCTGCTCTCGTTGGCGCCGCCCGGATCGGTTTTTGATGTCGTCATCGAAGCGGTGGGCAAGCCCGAAACCTGGGAGGCGGCCGTTCGCCTGGTCCGCAAGGGCGGGAAAGTGAATTTCTTCGGTGGTTGTCCTTCGGGCACGAGCGTCCACCTCGACACGGGATTGCTGCACTATTCGAGCCTTACCTTGATGGCGAGTTTTCACCACACCCCGCGGACCATCCGCCGGGCCCTGGAGTTGATTGAGTCGGGCGTCATTCGCGCGCGCGATTTTGTGGACGGCGAATGCGCTTTGACCGATCTGCCCGAACTCTTCAAATCCATGGCGGCCGGAAATCGCGCCGTCAAGACGCTGGTTCGGGTGCGAGAGTGAGGGAAAATAAGGGCCGGTGGCGGCCAGTTTCGGGGTGGCACCGGCATTCTTAGCCGGGCCTTTTTTTCCGGCGCCGCCCGTGGCCGGGGTTAGTTCGGCTTGGCGGAACTCGCCCCCATGTGACGGTGGACAAAGAAGTAGTACATGCCGCCCAGCGCCAGCATGAAGCCGCCGAGCCAAAGGGAGATGCGATGGAGTTCTCCCTTCATGAGCTGCTCATCCTGGCCCATCTTGATGCCGACATAGCAGAGGACGCCGCACCAAATGCCCGAGCCCAGGAGCGTGTAGAGGGAGAATACCTTGTAGTTCATACGGACAATCCCGGCGGGGACGCCAATGAGGTGGCGAACGACCGGGAGGAGGCGCGAGATGAAGATCCCCATGGCGCCGTAATGCGCCGCCCAGCGCTCCGCCCCCTCGACCTTGCCGGAGGAGATCAGCGCAAAACGGCCGTAGCGCAGGACCAGCGGCCGCCCCGCGAGCCGGGCAAACCAATACATCAAGGTGGCCCCCACCCAGGAACCAACGGCGCCCGCCAGAATGATCCCGGTCAAACTGATGGGGATCTGGTGAGTATAAGCCAAGTGGGCGGCGGGAGGGATGACCACCTCGCTGGGCAAGGGGACGACGGAGCTTTCCATGGCCATCAGCAGCCCGATTAGCGCGGCGGGCTGGCCGGCCAAGGCGCCTTTGTACCACAGGACGAGGTTGTTTAGCATGTGGGACAAAGACATAGCCGAAGTCGGGGCGGGTGGAAAGCCGGTTTGTGGTTTGGCGCGGACAAGCCTGTCTCGGTATAAGACATGCGCGCGGGGAGCGGAGCCCACCAGGCACAAGGGCGGGGAGGACCTCTGGCGGCGTCCAGGAAGCTGGAGGCCGCGTTTGGACCGGCGTTTTAGGGAACCCGGCCGCTTCATTTTTTCAAGCAACGGCCAACGTGGCAACAGAATTGCTATGCATCAGGTGTTTGCTTGAGCATGAAATGAGCAATCCAACACAGTGAATACTGTCAATTCGAAGGCTGCTATGCCGGTGAGACCGTCAAACCGAAGCTTTGGGGCAACGCGCCGAGTCTCCGCCCGGAGGTTGGGGGAGACTGTGTCTTGGGTTCGCATCCGACGGCCTCTTCGGAGGCAATAAATGTATGGCCTTACCTTTCCTCAACAAAGAATCTCGAAAGAAACTCGACCAGGTGGTGGCGGTGGATTTGGGTGCGCGGAGCAGCAAAGCGGTTCATGTTCAACGCCGTGGCCGCGACTTCGTGTTGAGCGGTTACGCCATCCTCGAGGCACCGGCGGCGGAGAAGGCCGCCGCGCCGGATGCGGTGGTGGAGCACTTGAAAGCCTTGAGCCAGGGATTCCGTGCCAAGACTCGAGACGTCGTGCTGGCGTTGGGAGTAGCCGACGGGTTGGTGCGGTTGTTGGAGATTCCGCGCATGCCGATGGACGATTTTCGCTTGGTGCTCAAGCACAATTCCCGGGCCTTTTTGCAGCAGGATCTGACGGGCTATACCTTCGACTACCTTGAACTGGCCGCGGCTGCGGCACCCAAGGGGCCGGGGGCGGGCGCTCCCGGGGCGCCCAAACAACGAATTGTGCTGGCCGGGGCCAAACAACAACTGGTGACGGATCTGGCCAACGGCGCGCGGGCGGCCGGACTGGCCCTCGATTCGCTGGTGCCCGGGATCATTGGGCCGGTCAACGCATTCGAATTGGCCCATCCCGAAATCTTCCAAGAGGGGGTGGTGGTCCTGGTGGATATCGGGTTTCGTCACTCCTCGATTTGCCTGCTCCAAAAGGGTGAGTTGGTTTTGAATCGCGTCGTCGCTTTGGGCGGAGACCAACTGACCGTCGCTCTGAGCGAGTCGATGAGCATCGGTTACGCGGAAGCCGAGGGGTTGAAAATCGGCATGGCGCGCGAGGTCCAATTCGCTCTCGAATCGGTCCTGGTGCCGCTGGGGCAGGAGTTGCGCGCCTCCCTCGACTTTTTCGAGCACCAGCAGGACCAGCAGGTGACCGAGGTCTACCTCACGGGCGGTTCGGCTTACTCGGAAGTCCTGGTGCAGATCCTCCAGAACGTTCTGAGCGTCGAGTGCAAGAAATGGGACCCGACGCGCGGCCTGCAAAAAGAACTCCCGGCCGAGCAGGCGGCGGCTATCGAGGAAGTGAGTCCGCAGCTCGCCGTGGCTGTGGGCGCCGCTCTGGCCGCGCTGTAACGGCAAGGGTTTTGTTATGCCTATCCGTCTGAACTTATTGGCCGAGGCTCAAGAAGCCGAGGAGATGCGCCGCCGGGATCCGATCAAGCGGGCCGTGATCGCGGGGTTGGTGCTGGTTTCCCTGGTGCTCATGTGGTCCAGCTCGCTTCAATTGCGGATCATGCTGGCTCGAGGCGAGTCGGGTCGCACCGATGATTACCGGTTGCTGCTTCAGAGCCAAGCCAAGGTCTCGCAGATCGCCGAACGGTTGGCGGCGCTCGAGCGCTTGAGCACCAATCGGTTCCTCAATGCGACCGTGCTCGATGCGTTGCAACGCGCCACCATCGATGACGTCCATTTGCTCCGGCTGAAGATCGACCAGAATTTCGCGAGTGTTGAGGCGCCTAAACCCCGCCCGGGCGCGGTGGCTGCTCCCGCCAAAGTGATCGAACGGATCGTCGTCACGCTCGACGCCAACGATTCTTCGCCCAATCCCGGCGACCAGATCAACAAATTCAAGGAGACGGTAGCCGCCAATCCCTACTTCCATGGGATGCTCGACGTTACCAATGCCATTACGCTAAAGAACCTCTCGGCGCCGCAGGTCTCCCTCGCGACGGGCAAGACCTGCGTCCTGTTCACGCTGGAGTGCCGCTTCCGGGAAAGAATACGATGAAACTGAGCAAGATTTCGAAGGAAAAACGCCAGCACCTGATGCTGATCGTCATCGTCACCGTCGGCATCCTGGCGGGATTGGGATACGGCTTGGTGAAGCCGCAATACCAAAGCCTGGATCGCATCGCCGCGGACAAAAAGGCCGCCGAACGCCAGTTGCAGACCATCCAGGACACCCTCAAACGCGCCCCGCAATTGGAGAATACCCTGCGCGAGGCCAAGGCTCGCCTGGCCGGGGTCAGTTCGGACTTGGCTTCGGGGGATCTCTATTCCTCACTCATCACGATGATTCGCAACTTCAAGATGAATAATTACCACGTCGACATCCCCCAGTTCGGGCAGCTTAGCGCGGAGACAGACGTTAATTGCCTGGCCGGGATTCCACTCAAGCAAGTCACCATGACCGTAAATGGAACGGCCCAATTCCAGGAATTTGGCCGGTTCCTGGCCGACTTTGAGAATCAATTCCCTCATACCCGCGTCGTGAATCTAGGTGTGGACGCCAATGCGGGCACGATTCCCGAACAACAGGAGACCATTTCTTTCCGGATGGAAATCATAACGCTCGTCAGTCCCAACGCACTATGAACTCTTCGTTTGGCCGAAACCGCCCGGCGTTCTTGCGGCGGTGGTTAGGTGTGGGTCGCGGCTTGCCTGTGGCCGCCGCCCTGATGGCTCCGGTTTGCTGCTTGCTGGCCGCGTCGTCGGAGATCAACCGCCCGGCGTCGCCCCCACCCGCGGCGCATTCCCCATCGAACGCCCCGGTTCGCGTCGAGGTCTCTATCCCTCGCTCCATCTTTGTGATCCCGAAGACCCCAGCCCAAGGCCGGGATCCCTTCTTCCCCAATTCCACTCGCTTGTTCGCAAGTAACGGGAACTCCACCAATCGCCCGGTCCAGGCTCCGATCAAATTTGCAGACTTATTCTATAAAGGCGTGTCTATGGCCGATGGCCGACCGTTGGCGATCATCAACACCCACACTTTCGCCGTCGGCGAGGAAGCGGATGTGGCCGCGGGAACGAAACGTATGCGCGTTCGCTGTCTCGAGATTTATCCGGAAAAGGTCGTCGTCGAAGTCAGCGGTCAGCAGCAGCCGCTGTATCTCCACAAGGGTTCGTAAGCTCGCGCTAGGTCGGTCGTGAGCAGTCGGTCCTTCCGAGCCGCCTCCCGGGTTGCCGGATATCCCTTCTCGTCCGCCGAAGGCCCGTCGCCCTCTCCACGGACCGTCGCTTTGCAACCTCGGCTCCGTCTCCCTCGCCCCGCGAGGAACGAGCGGGGCGAGGGGTCTTCCTTGCAGGTTCATGGTCCCCATGCAAATTTCGCAAAACAGGGAGGCTTTCCATGAAGCTCGGGATCGATGCGAGACCGGGAACCTCCTCCCCATGAAGCTGCCGATCGCTTGGAGATAGGAAACCTCCTCTCCCCCGTCGAGGCTTTCGGCCTCCACCCCGTCTTGTTCGAGCGCGTTGGGTTCGCGCGGGTCCGAGGTGGCGTTTGCTCGGGGCTGGACGAGTGGTCGTTTTGTCCTGGAGATGGACAAAATTACCGGCAGTTGGTCCGTTTTGAGCGCGCGAGTGTGAGTTGGAAGGATGCACGGCGGTTTGGCATCGCATTTGCTTTAGCGCCAGTGAATGAAATGCCGCGCCAATCCAACCCAATTGGGCGATCGCCAAAAGAATCAATGAGTATTATGAAAGTTCGAGCCAGCCTTCTGACAGTCGTTGGATTAACGGTCTTCAGCCTGGGGGCGCAAGCCCAGACTAATGCCG
>Ga0316232_1004953_pt1 | contig 10931 bp, 9 predicted proteins | sample TBHtaG_FD_206006 | JGI IMG/M metagenome (GOLD analysis project Ga0316232, IMG submission 206006) | Freshwater microbial communities from Trout Bog Lake, Wisconsin, USA - TBH18025_13 | ecosystem: Environmental > Aquatic > Freshwater > Lake > Hypolimnion/Profundal zone | place: USA: Wisconsin... | reverse complement strand
CTGCGCGGCGTCCTTGCCCAGGCCGTTGAGGATCACCCGCAGGGGCTCCTTGCGGGCCTTGTTGGCGCTCCGGGCCAGCCCGATGGCGCCTTCGGCGGCGGCGAAGGACTCGTGCCCGGCCAGGAACGCGAAGCAGCGGGTGGCTTCCTTCAGCAGCATGGAGGCCAGGTTGCCATGGCCCAGGCCCACCTTGCGGTCGTCGGCCACGGAGCCCGGGATGCAGAAGGCCTGCATGCCCTCGCCCAGGGAGAGGGCGATGTCGACGGCCCTGGTCTGGCCCTTGCGCAGGGCGATGGCCCCGCCCAGGATGTAGGCCCAGCACACGTTCTCGAAACAGATCGGCTGGATGCCCTTCACGAGGGTGTAGACGTCCACGCCCGCCTTGGCGCACAGGTCCTTGGCGGCCTCGAGCGACGCGAGGTCGTACTGGGCCAGCACCTTTTCGATCTGGGGCATTCTGCGCTCGTAACTCTCAAATAGAGCCATTTTGGGTGCCTCCTACTCGTGCCGGGGATTGATGAGACGGGCCGCTTCATCGAAGCGCCCATAGGTGGAGGTGCTGGCCTTGAGGGCCGCCGCGGGATCCCCGCCCTTGTGGATGGCTTCCATCATCTTGCCCATGTGGACGAACTCGTAGCCGATCACCTCGCCGTCCTCGTCCAGGGCCATGCGGGTCACGTAGCCCTCGGCCATCTCCAGGTAGCGCACGCCCTTGGCCACGGTGCCGTACATCGTGCCGACGGTGCTGCGCAGGCCCTTGCCCAGGTCCTCCAGCCCCGCCCCGATGGGCAGGCCCCCTTCGGAAAAGGCGGTCTGGGTGCGGCCGTAGGCGATCTGCAGGAACAGCTCGCGCATGGCCACGTTGATGGCGTCGCAGACCAGGTCCGTGTTCAGGGCCTCCAGGATCGTCTTGCCCGTGAGGATCTCGGCGGCCATGGCCGCGCTGTGGGTCATGCCCGAGCAGCCGATGGTCTCGATCAGCGCCTCCTGGATGATCCCGTCCTTGACGTTCAGGGTCAGCTTGCAGGCCCCCTGCTGGGGCGCGCACCAGCCCACGCCGTGGGTGAGGCCGGAGATGTCCTTGATCTCCCGGGCCTGGACCCAGCGGCCCTCCTGCGGGATGGGCGCGGGGCCGTGGTTCGGTCCCTGGGCCACCCGGCACATGTGTTCGACTTCCGTGGCGTAGATCATGGGCGGACCTCCAATAAAAGATGGTCTTGTCGCCAATAAATCTACGCCCCCGTCCCGTCGTTGTCCAAACAATCGTCGGCCGGGCCGGTCATTTCGAGCCCCGGCCCCGGTGGCCGAAGACCTCCTCGAACTGCCGGACGGCCACCGGATCCCCTTCCCGCCGGAGCGGTCCCCGGAATTCCAGGGGGCTCACCTCGGCGAAGGCCCCGCCCTGGGCCATGTTGTTCATGATGTAGGCGATGAATTCCTGCTGCCGGCGCTGGATGTAGGCGCGCCAGGGCCGGGTGACGAAGCTGAGCAGGGCCGAGTCCAGCACGGTCCAGGTCTGGAGGTGGCTCTCGAAGCCCTTGGCGTCCACCCAGTAGCGGTAGATGACCACCATGCGGGCGCCCACGGGGAAGGGATTGCCCATGCGGCCCGTCTCCACCCGCCCCTCGATGACGTAGATCCGCTGCCCGGGCTGCCGGTGGGCCAGGAACAGGGTCCCCTTGAGGCCGCGGGTGTCGTCGATGGTGAGGCCCTGCTCGGCCTGCTCGAAGGCGTAGAGGGTGGGCACGAACTGGCACTCCCGCCACATGGCCGCCGCCAGCCGGGGGTGGTCGAACAGCGCCTCCATGACCTCGAGCCTCACCCGGCTCGGGGGCGTGCGGGTCTGGAAGGTGAAGTCCGGGTTCTGGACCACCCGCTGGATGGCGGCCACATGCCAGGGCGTCATCTGGGCGTAGGGGAACTGCCCCATGGCGGGCGACGCCAGGGCCATGCCCACCAGCAGACTCACGACCCAACGCGCGCGCATGCTCAAGAGCCTACTCCAGATTCGCACCCTGCTCCCGGATCTGATCGAGGGCGCCCTTGGCCTCCATGACCGCGCGGGTCATGGCCAGGCGCTTGCACTTGGACCCGCAGGTGTTGAGCTCCCTCAGCACCTCCTGGCTCCAGATGTCCAGGGCCTTGCCGCCCAGCCGGCCCTGGGCCAGCCGCTCGGCGAAGTCATCCAGGTGGGCGCCGAGGCGCACCAGCTCCTCCCGCACGTCCTGGCGCTCCGCCAGGGCCCCGGCCTCGGCCACGACCCGCTCGGCCGGCAACTGCCCGCTCAGCTGGGCGTCCTTGAGCACCTGCTCCAGGCGCTGCCGGTACTGGCCGGGCAGGTCCGCGGCCTGGGCCTCGCTTTCGGCCTTCAGCACCTCCGCCAGGGCCCGCAGCCGGGCCAGGCCCTCCGCGAAGAAAGGCTGCAGCCGCCCGGCCTCCCGGGCCCGGCCCTCGTTCCAGAGCGCCAGCAGGGCCTCCAGGCCCTCCAGGACGGGCCCGGCCAGGCGTTCGGCGAGGTCCCCCTCCGCCGCCAGCCAGGCCCCGGGCAGCCGGAAGAAGGCCTCGGCCGTGATGGGCGGCAGGTTCAGCCATTCCGCGTCCTCCTGCCACGCCTTGGCCATGGCGCGCAGCAGCGGCTTGTTCAGCTGCGGCTCCAGGCTCGGCTCGTCCTGCACTTCCACGGTGAGGTCCAGCTTGCCGCGCTGGGCCTGGGCCCGGACCCGCGCCCGCACTTCCGTCTCGAGGGCGTAGAGCGAGGGATGGATCCGGATCGAGAGGTCCAGGCCCTTGGCGTTCACGGAGCGCAGGGTCAGGCGCAGGCGCCCGTTGTCCAGGGGCTGGATGAGTTCGGCGAACGCGGTCATGGAGAGCATGCGCACCTCGGCTGCCCCATCATACCGTCTCCCCCTCTTCCGCCTTGCCCAGCAGCCAGGATTTGCTCCGGAGGCGTTCCAGCCCCAGTTCGGGCAGCAGTTCCAGGGGCGACTTCAGCCCGGGCTCCAGCCCCATGCGCGGCACCGCGGCCCGTTCGAAGCCCAGCCGGGCGCCCTCCTGGAGCCGCAGGGGCAGCTGGGCCACGGGGCGCACCTCCCCCGTGAGCCCGACCTCGCCCATGAAGAGGCAGCGGTTGGCCAGGAGCCTTCCGGAGGCGCTGCTGGCGAGCGCGGCGATGACGGCCAGGTCCGCGGCCGGATCCTCGATGTCGAGGCCCCCGGCCACGTTCAGGTAGACGTCCCGGTCGTGGAGCTGCACACCGCCCCGGCGCTCGGCCACCGCGCACAGCATCGCCAGTCGCTGGCCATCGATGCCCAGGGCCGTGCGCCTGGGGATGCCCAGGCCGGCGGAAGCCACCAGGGCCTGGATCTCCACCACCATGGGGCGGGTACCCGAGAGCACCACGGTGGCCGCGCACCCCGGCCGCGGCTCGGCCTCCAGGAAGAAGGGATTGCCCTCGGCGGGCACGAGCCCGTGGCCGGTCATGGCGAACACCCCCAGCTCGAAGGCGGCGCCGAAGCGGTTCTTGAGGGCCCGGAGGAGGCGGTGGTGGTGGTGGCGGTCCCCCTCGAAGGCGAGCACCGTGTCCACCAGATGCTCGAGCACCTTGGGGCCGGCCAGGGTGCCGTCCTTGGTGACGTGGCCCACGAGCACCAGGGCCGTACCCGTGGTCTTGGCCCAGCGGGCCAGCAGCGTGGCGCAGCCCCGCACCTGGCTCACGGAGCCGGCGGAGGACTCGAACTCGGGATCGAACAGGGTCTGGATGGAGTCCACCAGCAGGAGCGCGGGCCGCATGGCCTCGGCCGCCTCCAGGATCCGGCGCACGTCCGTCTCGGCGAACAGGTGGATCTCCGGGTTCTCCGCCCCCAGGCGCTGGGCCCGGAGCTTGATCTGGCGTTCGGACTCCTCGCCGCTGGCGTAGAGGACGCTCCCCGCGCAGGCCGCGGCCCACTGCAGCACGAGGGTCGACTTGCCGATGCCCGGCTCGCCCCCCAGGAGCACCACCATGCCCGGCACCACGCCGCCCCCCAGCACCCGGTCCAGCTCCAGCATCCCGGTGGCCACCCGGGCCGTGTCGCTGATCTCCACCGCCGCCAGGGAGACCGGTTCCTGGTAGCTGCTCTGGGAGAACGCGCTGCGCGCCCGTCCCAGGTCCTTCTTCAGCCCCCCCCGCACCTCCTCGATGGTACTGAAGGCGCCGCAGGCGCTGCATTTCCCCATGGGCCGGGGAAACCGGGCCCCGCAGGCCGTGCACTCGAACATGGAAGTCGTCTTCGCCATCCCCCGACAATAGCAGCCCGGCCATGCCGACTCGACCCTCGACGTTCGGCGGTCCGGAGACAGGACCCGTCGACTGCTTTCGGATCCGGACTCGGCCATGACGGCGTCCCTCATGCGGGACGTGGAAGGCGGGGGGCCCGTCGAGGCCGAACACATCCTCGGAGACCTGCTGCGGCGGGGCGAGGCCGGGGGAGGGACCTGCCCGCTGCTGCGGATCGTCTGCGGGCATCTCCGGGCCCACGAGGCCCGCCGACGTCGCGAGGGCCTGGCCTGAAGGCGCGGTGGACTTTCGCTGACCATCGGCAAAACCTGGGGACCGGGAACCTGCCTTGGGGGTGGTAACGCCTAACGAGTGGTCGGTTTCCTGGAAACCTGTCAAGACGAAAAAGAATGGAATCGGCAAACCGGAGGCCCCGGCGACGCCCGCGGCCGTCACGCTCCCGTAACACCGGTCACAGAAAAGACTTACGCCAGTCGATAAAAGGGAATCCCGGGCTCCCTTGTGGAAAACCTTGTGGATTACCCGTAATTTTCCTTCGCAAACCAGTTGACCTTTGGGTCTCCCCATGCGTCCCGGTCTCAGCATCGTCTTTGTAATTGTTGTTATCAATAGAGATGGTAATAGGTAGAGAAAATCAAGCAACTGGATCCCCGCCGGGGAGTTTTCCACATTTTCAGGTTTCTTTCGTATTGACTTTCCGTCGTATTGATTAAATGGTTTATAAAATTCATCTTCGCCGTTTGCTGTCGACAACATCCTTCAGATCAATTGCGTGGCCTCGCGGAGCTGCACGCTCACCAGACGCGAGATGCCGAGCTCCTCCATGGTGACGCCGTAGAGCGTGTCCGCGGCCATCATGGTGGGCTTCTGATGCGTGATGACGATGAACTGGGTGCTGTCCTTCATCTTCTGCACCATGGCGGCGAACCGGCCCACGTTGGCCTCGTCCAGGGGCGCGTCCACTTCGTCCAGCACGCAGAAAGGCGACGGCTTGTAGTGGAAGATCGCGAACAGGAGCGAGATCGCGGTGAGGGCCTTCTCCCCGCCCGAGAGCAGGGTGAGGGCCTTGGCGCTCTTGCCTGGCGGCTGCGCGGTGATCTCGATGCCGCACTCCAGCAGGTCCCGGGGATCCTGGAGGCTCAGGGTGGCGCTGCCGCCGCCGAAGGCTTCCCGGAAGACCTCCTGGAACCGCTGGTTGATGAAGTCGAACGCCTCCCTGAACCGCTCCTCGCTGGTGGCATTGATCTCGCGGATGGTGGCTTCCAGATTCTGGATGGCCTCGGTGACGTCGCCCCGCTGCTGGTTCATGAAGCCCAGCCGCTCCTCGGCCTCCTGCAGTTCCTGGATGGCCAGGGGGTTCACGCTGCCCAGGTCCAGGCGCTTGCCGTGCAGTTCCCCGAGCCGGGTCTGGTGCAGGAGCTCGCCCTCCCCCCAGGCTTCGCGCTCGGCGTCGGTGACGCCGGCGAGGAAATCGGAGACGGTCATGGCCAGCGCCAGTTCGACCTCCTTGGCCATGGCGGTGAGGCTGCCCTGCACCTGCGCGCCCTGGATCAGGGCATCCTGGTGCAGCTGCCGGGCGTTCTCCAGCGCCTCCTGGTGCTCCCGGGCCGCGCGCTCGTGGACCCTCACGGTCTCCTGCGCGTACTCGATGCCGGGCAGGGCCGCGGTCTGCTGTTCGACCAGCGCCTGGCGCTCGCCCAGGAGCCGCTGGGTCTCGGCCTCCAGTTCGGCGGTCCTGGCCACCGCCGCCTCGCCGCGCGCCACCGCCTGTCCAATGTCGCCCTCGATCCTCGCCTTCTCGGCCTCCAGGTCGAAGGCGCCGCGCTGGATCTGGTGCAGGTGGCGCTGGAGGGAATCCCGCTCCGCCCAGGCCGACCCCCGCATCTGCGAGACTTCCAGGAGCCGCTCCCGGCGCTGCTCCAGCACGGCCTGGGCCTCGGCCTGGCGCCCTTCGGCCTCGTGGATGGACAACGTGAGCCCGGCCTCCTCGGGGTGGCCTTCGGGCACTTCCAGGGCCCGCAGGTTCGCCTTCAGGTCGGCGATCTCGCCTTCCAGCTTCTCCCACTGGGCGTCGGCGCGCTCCTGGGCCTCGCTGATCTCGCGCAGCTGGGCGGCCACGGAGGCCTGGCGGCCCTTGAGGTCCTCCAGGGACCGCCGCGCGGCCAGGTGGTCCTCCTCCATCTCCTTGAACCGCTCCGCGGCCTCCCGCATGCGCAGGTCCAGGGTCCGGCCCCCGGTCTCCAGGGTCTCCACCCGGTCCAGGAGGGCCTCCCGGGCCCGGCGGGAAGCCTCCTGCTCGCTGCGCAGCTTCAGGGGCGAAGCGGCCGGCGCCGCGGCGCCCACCTGGATGGGGCCGTGGGGCAGCTTCACCAGCCGGCTCGAGACGAAGGCCAGGTCCGGGTGGGCGGCGCCGAGCCCGGCGAGGTCCTCGTCCGCGCAGCGCCAGGCCCTGTCCAGCAGGCCTTCCAGGGGCCTGGGCCCCGGCTTCCAGCGCAGGGCGGCGGCCAGGGGCCGGCAGCCCTCGGGGGCGGCCCCGGCCTGGGCGCCGGAGGCCACGCTGATCCAGAGCTGCCCCGGGGCCTCCGGGGCGCTCGCCAGGCCCGGGCCGGCCAGGGTCACGGCCTGGATCCAGCTGCCCAGCAGCCGCTCCAGATCGGCCAGGGCCTCGTCCTCCACCGTGATCACGTCGGCCAGGGCCAGGGGTTCCTCCCCCCGCTGGCGCAGCCACAGGATGGCCTTGCGGGCCTCCTCGGAACCCGCCGCCTCCCGCAGCTGGTCGGCGATGGTCTTCATCCGGCGCTCCTCGGCGTCCAGGGCCGCCTCGGCCTCGCGCAGGGCGTTCGAGGCCGTACGCTGGGCCTCCAGGGCGTCGGCGCGGATCCGGCTCTGGACCTGGACGGCCTCCTCCATCTGCTCCAGGCGGTCGCCGGCCCCTTCCGCCTCGCGGCCCAGGCGCACCTGTTCGGCGGCCAGGGTCTCCAGCCGGGGGGCCCGCACGGCCTCCTCGTGGTTGAGGGCTTCCAGCCGCCCCTCGCGCTGGGCCACCTCCTGGTGGAGCGCGTGGCGCTGGCGCTGGGCGGCCAGGGCCTCCTTCTCGGCCTCGACCCGCCGGGCGCGCAGGGCCTTGAGCTCGCCCTCCACGTGGCGCAGGGCGCCCCCCGCCAGGGCCACGGCCTCCTCGGCCTCGCCCACCAGGGTCTCCCGGGCCGCCAGGGCTTGCTCCGCCGCGGCCAGGGCCGTCTGCAGGCGCTCGGTCTCGACCCGGGTGTCCCCGCTGCGGGTGGAGAGCTCCTCCAGGCGCAGCTGCAGCAGCTCGGCCTGGCGGCGGGCGTCCTCCCGGCGCTCCTCCTGGAAGCCCTGGTCCTGGGCGAGCAGGCCCAGGCGCTGGTCCAGGGCCATGATCGACCGGGCCCGCCGGTCCTGCAAGTGGTTCATCTCGTCCAGGGCCAGGCGGAGGTTCTCCACTTCGGAGCCCTTTTCCGACACCTGGGCGGTGAGGGTGGCGATGCCCCGCTCCAGGGTGTCCAGGTTCTCCACGATCTTGTCCCTCGCGGCCTCCAGCTCCTGGGCCTTCCCGGCGAGCAGGATGCGCTGGGTGCCCTTGATGGCCGCGTCCAGGTCCAGGGCCCGGCGCGCCTTGGCGGCCTGGCGCTTGAGCGAGTCCTGCTGCTTCACCAGCTCGAACAGGATGTCGTCCAGGCGCAGGAGGTTGGCCCGGGTGTCCTCCAGGCGGCGCTCGGCGTCGGCCCGGCGCAGCTTGTAGCGGGTGATGCCCGCGGCCTCCTCCAGCAGGGAGCGGCGGTCCCGCGGCTTGGAGGAGAGGATCAGGTCGATCTGCCCCTGCTGGATGAAGGAGTAGGCCCGGGTGCCCATGCCGGTGTCCATCAGCAGGTCCTGGACGTCCTTCAGCCGGCATTCCCGGCCGTTGATGCGGTAGTCGCTGCCGGTGTCGCGGTAGAGCCGCCGGGAGACCACCACCTCCCGGATCGACCCCGGCAGGCCCGGGTCGGGCATCTCCAGGGTCAGCTTGACCTCGGCCAGGCCCATGGGCTTGCGCTGGCCGGTGCCCGCGAAGATCACGTCGGCCATCTCCGCGCCGCGCAGCAGGCTGGCCCGCTGCTCCCCCAGCACCCAGGCCAGGGCGTCCGAGATGTTGGACTTGCCGCAGCCGTTCGGCCCCACCACCGCCGTCATGCCGACCGGGAAGGTGAGCTTTTGCGGGTCCGCAAAAGACTTGAAACCATGAACTTCTAGGGCGATCAGCCGCAAAGGGGGCGCTCCGGGACGACTTGAAAGTATGACCTGCAAAGTCAGGCCGTGACAAACGCGAGGGGACCCTGGCAAGGGGCGAAGCTGTGGCTTATACATTATTCATAACGTTTTCGTTTGAACAGTCTTTTTTCAGGACCGCGCCACCCCACCCTTTCGTTCCGGAGCCTTCCTTGTTCAACCTTCCCGGCCTTCAGCCCCTGCCCAGCGCCGGGCAGGTATTATGAATATTTTAAAAAGAAATCCCAGGGACGCCGCCCTGGTCTGGGTGGAGCCCCACCGGGTCCACGCCGGCGGCAGGGACCTGCCCCTGGCGGAGCCCGCCGATCTGGCCCAAAGGCTGGCCGCCACGCCGGAGGGGCCGGCCCACTGGGTGGTCGACGACGCCTGGAGTCCCTGCCTGCTCCTGAGGGACCTCGCGGAGGTCCCGGCCCGGGGCGAGGCGCGGGAGGCCTTCTTCCGGTGGCGCTTCCGGCAGAGCCTGGGGCTCGAGACCCCGCCCTACGTGCAGGCCCTGGCCCTGGGGGAGAACGCCTGGCTCCTGGCGGGCATGGCGGAGGAACGGCGGGAGGCCTGGCTGCAGGCGGCCGCCGCGGCCGGCCGTCCCATCCGCAGCCTCGTGCCCCGGTGGCTCTGGCTCTACAACCGCCTGGCGCCGGCCCGCACCCGCCCGGGCCTGCTGCTGTCCCTGTGCCCCCGGGGCCCCGCGGGCTATACGGGGACGCTGGCCGCCTGGGGCACCCAGCTGCGCCTGCTGCGCCAGTGGGACGAGCCCGCCCCGCCCGGCCTCTGGCAGGAGGAGCGGGTGCTGCCCACCCTCGCCTACCTGCACCGGGAAGGCCGCGCGCCCCTCGACCTGCACCTGTGGGGGGTCGACGCGTGGCCCGACGGCCCCCTGCCCCCCACGTTCATGGCGCCGGAACTGCCGGACCGGGAGCCCTGCTGATGGCCCTTCCGGTCCTCCGCCTCGACCTGGCCCCGCCCAGCAACCTGTGGCGCCGGAACCACGGCCCCCTGGGTCTGGCGGCCCTGGGGGCCGGCGCCGCGGGCCTCGCCCTCGCGCTGGCCCTGGTCTGGCGGGCCCAGGCCCAGGCCCAGGCCGAAGGCCGGCGCACCGCGGCCCTGGGGGGGCAGGCCGCCGGCGCCGCGGACCTGCACCGGCAGGTGGCCGCAGAGCTGCGCGCGGTCGACGTGGCCCGGGAACTGCCCCGCTGGCGCCTGGCCGAGAAGCTCCTGACCGAGCGCAGCCTGCCCTGGTCCCGGCTCACGGCCGAGCTCGAGCGCGGCCTCGTGGACGGCGTGCGGCTCCGGTCCATCCAGCGGACGCGTTCGGCCGACCTGAAGGTCCAGCTCAAGCTGAAGGGCGAGGCCCTCACCCGCGCGGCCGAGGCCGGGTTCGTGCGGGCGCTGCAGAAGAACCCGTTCTTCGAGGCGGTGCTCCTGGATCGGGAGGGGGCGTGGAACGGCGCCGGCGTGGCCTTCGAATGCACCCTGGCCGCGTCGATGGCGCCCCCGCCCTTCGCGCCGCTGCCCCGGCGGGGTGGGGAACGCCCGGTCCCGCGGGCCGGGGTGGCCCCGGCAGCGTCCGCGGTCCCGGCCCCAGGCCGAGCTGGCGGCGCGACTCCGGACCGGCCCGCGGGCGCAGCTCCGGCCCGGCCGTCCCGGGAGGCCCCATGAGCACCCCCGCCCTCCGCACCAGCACCCTGCGCCTGGCTGCCGGCGGCGTCCTGGCCCTCCTGGCCCTGGGCGTGGGCCTCCTGGTGCTGCCCGGCGCCTCCCGGAAGGTCGAGCGGAGCCGCAAGGCCGCGGCCCAGGCCGACGCCGCCCTGGCCCGGGCCCGGGAGGAGCTCGCCGCGGCCCAGGCCGAACGGAACAGGCTCAGCCAGGGCCAGGCCACCCTGTCCCGGCTCCTGGACCACCTCCCCGCCGAACCGGTGGCCCAGCTCACCTGGGAGGTCAGCCAGGAGCTCTTCACCCTGGCCGCCAGGCACGGGCTCCGGCTCGTGGCCGTCAAATACGGCGGGCCCGCGCGCGAAGGCACCCGGGGGCTGCCCCTGGAGACCGTGGACGTGGACTTCACGGTCATCGGCCTCTACGAAAGGATGAAGGCCTTCATGCTGGGCCTGGAGCGGGGCCGGCTGCCCTTCGCGGTCGTCAGCGCCAAGCTGGACGAGCATCCCGAGGGCGCCCAGCTCGCCGTCACCCTGCGGGCCTTCCGCCAGGCGCCCGCGGCGGAAGGGGGCCGCCCGTGAAGCTGTCCCTGGATCCCAAGGCGATGCTCCAGGAGGTGCGCTCCAGCCGCAGGCTCCAGGTCGCCCTGGGGGGCCTGCCGGTCCTGGTCTGGCTGCTCTGGCCCGAGCCTTCGGCGGGTCCGCCCCGGAGAACG
>Ga0316232_1004944_pt1 | contig 10937 bp, 12 predicted proteins | sample TBHtaG_FD_206006 | JGI IMG/M metagenome (GOLD analysis project Ga0316232, IMG submission 206006) | Freshwater microbial communities from Trout Bog Lake, Wisconsin, USA - TBH18025_13 | ecosystem: Environmental > Aquatic > Freshwater > Lake > Hypolimnion/Profundal zone | place: USA: Wisconsin... | reverse complement strand
CCGTATTATTACATTATGTAACTAAAACACTTAAATACGATGAAGTATACGCAGTTACATTTAATTATGGTCAGCGGATTGCCCGAGAAATTGAATGTGCAAAGTTTCAAGCTAAAGCTTGTAATGTAAAAGAGCATAAAGTCATTAATATGGATTTCTTTAGAGATATTTCTACAATGTCTGCTTTAACTAATACAGACCTTAAGATACCAAAAGCTAAAGATGATGTTGGTAATGCTCAACCTTTAAGCTATGTTCCGTTCAGAAACTTATTACTACTAACAAGTGCAGCTGGTTGGGCCGAATCTATTAATGCACAAGACTTGTTTTATGGGGCAGTAGAAACCGATGACTTTAGCGGTTATTGGGACTGCACCTCAATATTTCTAAATAAGGTTAATGACATTTACGGTCTTAATCGCAAAAATACTATTAAAGTTAATGCACCGTTTATGCGCTATTCTAAAGAAGAAGTAATTAAGACCGGTATTGACTTACAGGTAGACTTCAGACAAACACACACCTGTTATGAGGGTACTGACCCAGCTTGCGGGGAATGTGTATCATGTGCAGCACGTATTAAAGGTTTTATTGACAACAAAGCTATTGACCCTATTAAATATTCACGTAATATACCATGGGAACGATACGACTGCAAACCTTTAACCTATTTAACATAACATGTGCGGCATAGCTGGTTCAAAATATAAAGATAAAGCTTTTAACTTGTACAAAGATAATCTTGCAAGAGGTTATTATAGTTCAGGTGCATTAACATTAGACTCTAATGATCAATATCACATACATAAAACTGAAGGTATTTTTAACGAACCTATAGACTGTTTTAACCCGCCGGGTATAGACACTCATGGTCGTTACTTTTTATATCATTCTCGTGGCCCTACTGTTGAAACAAAATCATTTGAAGCAATTAACAATCACCCGTTCACATACGGTGATTGGATAGTAGCTCATAACGGTATTATCAGTAATTTTGAGAGTTTATGTAGAGAGTATTTTCCTGACGAAGATTTTACCGGTAGGACAGACAGCTGTATTATACCGCGTATGTTAGAAATTAAATTAAAAGTTTCAGAAGCTATGGAATCTCTTAAAGGTACATACGCTATATGGGCTTTTAATAACAAACACAAGAAAACTTACTTAGCCAGAAGTGCGAGTACATTATTTGCTAATCCGGTTACAGGGTGTTTTTCGTCTACCGAGTTTGAAGGCAGCGAATCCTTAAATGAGGGGATTGTTTATGCAATACAGGATTACGATTGCATAGTACCAGCAGGAAGATTTAAACATAAGTCTCCGTACTTTATATTCTAAATATAAATATGGCCACAAAAAAATCCGTTACCGACCGTAATACAGCTATAGACTATATTAACAGAGATATAGTAAATGTAAAAGAAGATCTTGCTAATATAAGTAAGATTGTAAGGGATGGAAATGGGCACCCAAGTTTAATGCAGCAAGTAGCAACTATTAATAATGATATTACACATTTAAGAGCTGAAATAGAGGGTAGGTTTGGGGAAACCCGAGACTTAATGGAAGTATACCATAATGAAATGTATTCTGCTATTAATAAATGCGATGCAAAACACCAAAAACAACAAGGCTTGCATTGGCATATGCAAACAGCTATTTGGGTTGCATTAATAAGTAGTGTTACTGATTTATTAATACATTTTTTCGGTAAATAGTAGTAGATTTATTTTTATAAACCTTTATACTGTAAGCACTATATGAAAGGCTTACAGCTAAACACAGAAGAAAAACAACTCCTAGTAGAATCACTATTGTTTACAGCTCATTGTGATGTGTGTTCAGACCACACCGTTACCCATCGCAAGCGCTTGCTTGAATTAGCAGAAAAAATTAATGATAGAAATAACAAGCTACACAATATTTATCTGTATTCTACCGGGGTAACTGAAGACACTTCAGTTAATGAACTAACTCGTAGGTTTCCTAACATACCTTTAGAAACTGTTATTCAAGACTAATGAACGTATATATCGGTTTTTGTTCTACTGCAGCTTCTTATTCAGATCTTAAGAATAAAAGCAAATACACCATTGTTAATAGTGAAAACTTAGATAGTGTTAAAATTGTTAACGGTACTTTTAATAACAAAACCGCTATCGCTAAAGTATATAACTCTTTTATTGACACTTACAAGAATGAAGATTGTGTGTTAGTGTTAACACATGATGATATTGTTATAACTGATAAAAACTGGACAGGTAAACTACATCAAGCACTTGAAAAGTACGACGTAGTGGGGTTAGCAGGTGGATTGAACCCAAAAATACAACCACCAGTGTTATGGCATATAATGTGTCCCAAGGAAGACTTAAAAGGCAGTGTTAACCATGTTGATTTTAACAATAATAATGTGTTTAACACACATTTTGGTAAAAACGGTAGAGTAGCCCTCTTAGACGGTTTGTTTTTAGCGTTTAACCCTAAAAAAATATTTGAAGCCGGGGTTAAATTTGATGAAACATGCCCAGCTAAGTTTCACTTTTATGATTTAGACTTTAGCCTACAATGTAATAAAGCTAAATTAAAATTAGGTACTACAAATATCGCAGTTACCCATGCTTCACCAGGTTTGAGAAACTATACAGAAGAATTTAACTTGGGGCAGGATTGGTTTTTAGTTAAAACAAGATCTGGAGCTTATTAAAATTTATACTATAATTTAACTTATGATTATTACAGACCAAAATATATATAACGGAGACTTTATTCACAAACGTTTTGCTTACAAGTACTTTAGAGACAAAACTCTGGCTGTGGGTAATATTGTTAGTTATGTAGCTCCTGTAGAGGTTACATTAAACCTTATTGACTTAGAAGATTCTTTAGAAAAAGACTATATCTATAGTGATTCTATGATTAATTTCTGCTGGGAAATACCTAACTTAGACCCGTTCGGTGCGGTATGTTTTCAGCGCTTGTTTAATACAGCAATTGCTAATATCTTACACGCCTATATCAAGAAACCTATTGAAATGAAGGGCGATGACTTGATCGTACACGCTGAACATAATCAAGGCGGTATTGTACAACAAAAAGGTAAAGCTTCTGTTAGTATTACATACTCTAAAGACAATGTAGCTATTGGACATACCGGTATTAATATTAGCGCAGGTAAAAAAGCTCCTGCTTTTGCGTTTAGCACTAATTTAAAACCTGAAGACGCTGAAAAATTCCAAGTACAAGTGCATCAGCAATTTTATCAAATGGTAGACAACATTTTTGTTGCTACTGCTAAGGTAATTGTTTAATGTTTGACTATTTAAACAAGATTCTTTATAAAGCTAAAGAATCTGATATTAGTAATCTTAATGAGGATAAGGAATTTCAACCATTCCTTATCCAGCGTTGGTGTTCTATGCATTCAACACCAGTTGCACAGATTATTAATGATACTACTAATAGATATTGGGGATGTTACGAAAATAATAAAGACTGGTACGTAGCATTAAAAACTGTTATCCCTAATTGTAAGTTTAAGAGAATCAGTTATATTAAAAAGTCTAAAAAAGAAGCAGTTAAAAAGAATACTGAAAACATTAGAAAGGTTGCCAATAACCTTGAAATCTCTGTCAGAGAAGTAAATCAGTATATAGAGCAATTTAATTTACAAATACCAAATGAAGAAAAATCTACAACATAAAATTGAGCGGGATATTAAACGGAGTGGTTTAAGCCGTTCCGAACAGCATAAAGCACTTGAAGCTAACGAACAAGTTGAAACAGATAATACAAAAGGTTTGGTAAGACTTGAAAATTATCTTGGTTCAGATTTAAATCTTACAGATTGGACTCTTACGTCTTTGTTAGACGACCTTTTAATGTGTCAATTTGCGGATTGTAACGAAGATAACACTGAAATTATGAGAGAAGGTATCTTTGTACCCTCTAACGTAGTGCAATCTGCTTGGCGTGTAGCTAAAGTTATTATTGCCGGGCCGCGATGCAAAACTAAAGTAGGAGAACATGTTATATTTCCGAGTAACTTTGGTTTAAAATGCGCTAAAATGAACGGATTAAAAAACATTGTGTTTCTCAACGAAGAACGTATTTTTGGTAGAGCTATGCCTAATACTAAGTAATATGGATGTCGCCAGACACATTAATACGAATATTAAACACCCATGCTGTTGAATTAAAATTCACCAGACGTAGACCTTTACCCGGTAACGAATTTAGAAGAATGTTTGCCACTAACGATACAAATTTACTCAACAGTGTGCCAGGTCGCTTAGCATTAAATTTTCACGGAGCCCCTAAACATTTAAAATTCAGTCCGGAGCAAAAAGGATTAGTAATGACCTGGGATATTTTTATGCAAGACTTTAGGTTGGTTCCTGCTGAAAGTGTTGAAGTCGTAAGAGTGATCAAGACAACCCCACCAGACGAATTCTGGGAATATTTTAACCGAGTACTATCTAAGATGCCAGAATCTCAAAAAGTGGCATTTATGCACACATGACCGACAATATTGACAATTTACTCAAACCTTTACTACAAAAAGAGGTTACCTTTAACTTTAAGCATAAAACTTATAAAAGTGGCAAACTTCTTTTGTATAAACTATCAGGCAACTACCTTTCTTTTATGTTGGTTAATGAAAAAAAGAAAGAAACATTTGAAATACCATTTCCTTACTCAGCTGAAGAGAATAAAGGCAAAGTAAATTTTGATTATAGGTTAGAAACGTTAGCTGAAAACGACTTTGATTTGTTAATTGCCCTTAAGGGAGTAACTAAAGTCAAAAATAGTCGGTTTTATGATAGCGTGTTGACGATTTCGGCCTTGTAAAATTATAAAGGTACTGTATACTATACCTTTAAATAAATGAAGTTAGCAAAACCATTGATTAGTTACTTTCCTACTGGTAGTACGCCTCGCGAACACCAAATTGCTGGGTTAAACCAGATAGATGAAGCAATAAAGTCTGGTGCTAAATTCATTGTAGTACAAGCACCTACCGGTTCGGGTAAATCATTTTTTAGTAAAACACTATCCAACACTACTAATGAAGCAGACTCAGAATATGCAAAATTAGTTAATAATTATCAAGCGTTTGATAAAGATTTCCCACCTGTTTTTAATCGTTTTCCTAATCACGGGTTGTTTGCTTTGACCACTACTAAGGCATTACAAGATCAGTACGGTGATTTGTTTGAAGATAGTACAATTTTTAAAGGTAAAACCAATTATCAATGTGAAATTGATGATAGTTTTACAGTAGATCAAGCACCATGTGTTATTTCACCTAATCAAAAGAAAAGCTGCTGGAATAACTGTACCTGTCCGTACTACGAGATGCGTAATGAAGCGTTAATTGATAAATTTACTGTTTTAAACTACGCGTCTTTCTTTAATTTACCCGATCATGTCAAGAGACGTCAAATTATTGTGTGTGATGAAGCTTCAGAACTGGAAGACGAAATCGTAAAAAACTTTTCTGCTGTAATCAACTACAAGTCTTTAGCGTATCTTGATGTAAAATACGAAAAACTCACCACTGAAACACCTAAAAAAGTTTTAGGGTGGTTGTTAGACGTGCAAGGCTCAGTAGAAGACGCTATTGATAGTTTTAATGAGCGTTCACGTTTTGAGAAAAACAAGATTGAACTGGGTAAACAAAGACAGCGTAAAGATCTTTGCGATGCTATCAAGCATACTATTAACCACTGGGACGATGCGCAGTATATTGTTGAAAAAGACGCCGAAAAAGTCATTGTAACACCGTTAAAAATTGATAGACTCACTCATTGCTTATTTGATTTTGCTGAGGTCATCGTTTTAATGAGTGCCACCATTGTAGATCGTGATATTTTCACTAAAAATTTAGGTATTACTGATTACGAATATATAGAAGTACCTTCAACTTTTGACCCAAAACGCAGCCCAATAATAGTTGGCGACAAACTTCCCTTAGGCCAGAAGTACATTGATAAGAATTTAGGTAAAGCAATAGAAGAGTGTGTAAAAATTGCTAATTACCACAAAGATGAAAAAGGTATTATACATACTCACACGTTTAAAATTACTCAAGAATTGCAAAAAAAACTAAACGGTAGAAGATTTTTGTATAGAGAAGAGGGTACTACCAATGAAACCATTGTAAAAGAGCATTATATACGTACAGACCCTACTGTTTTGATAAGCCCTTCATTGACTATGGGGTTAGACCTTAAAGGAGACCTGGGAAAGTGGCAAATTATACTAAAATTACCTTACTTACCATTAGGGAACAAGAGAATTAAGATGCTACAAGAGCAAAACCCTGACTGGTATCGTATGAAAATGCTTATTACCTTAATCCAAGCTGCTGGAAGATGCACCAGAACTAAAGAGGATGAAAGCTGTACATATATTATAGACGGATTAGCCAGTAAAATTATAGACGAGTGTAGAGACAAATTACCAAAACACTTTTTAGATAGAATATATAAAAGTGCGTAAGTATAGTTTGTGCAACTATACAACTATCACTGGGAAATTAAGGATTTACTAACGCAATTTTTACAGGCGTTTGATGGTGCTATAGTTAAACGGTTTGATAACCAGCGTAATCCAGGAGCAGCAATAGCGGTTCGTTATGTATATTCTCCAAAACAGAGAGTTCTGTTTGATATGGTTGATAAAGCGCAGACGTTAACGCTTCCTGTGGTAGCATTTAGTATTAGTTCAATATCTCGTGATGTTAGTAGAGTCTTTAATAAACTTGACGGCTACTATTTTAACGTTAATTCTACCGATACAGCCAGTGTGCATACTTTGCAACCTGTACCGGTTAATATTGCAGTTAACATAAGCATTATTGCAAAGTTTCAAACTGATATGGATCAAATTCTTAGTAATTTCGTTCCATGGAGCGATCCGTATTTTGTTATTTCAGTTACAAATGAAACAATGCCCAATACTGAAATTAGAAACGAAGTATTGTGGGACGGTAACCTAAAAATGACTTATCCGACCGACATACAAAGTAATGATCGGTATAGACTCACTTGTGACACCACGTTCACTATTAAAGGCTGGTTGTTTAAATCTGAAGTTGGTCCAGTTGGTAGAGTGTTTAAAGTAGATTCTAATTTTTATGCAGTTTCTGCAATACCAGAAAATGAAAGTGCATACGGTTCAATTTACAACGCATTAAACTATACTATTGACACCCCGTACAATGAAACTGTAACTGTTTCAGCTCGTCCATATACTAATTTTACTGATCGCTGGATAACGCCTACAAGTTTATCGGGTAGCTGTACTCTGTTAGGAGATATGTACAATTATACTAACGGAGTATATTTAAGCGGTTCTGTTCCTGGTATGTTCGGTTATACTAACATTACCACTCTCTCTTCATTTTCAACCGTACCATCTTTATCTGCGAAATATCCAACTTTATACGGGCTTGTACCAGCTTTAAATTACTGGATAATAAGCAACAATAAGATGGTAGTTAATTATCAAGCACCTGCTGATGCTGCAAACGGCGGATTTTTTGATATTGTAGTGGTTAATGATGCTGGATATTCTATTCTATCTAAAGACACGTATCAGTCTAATTACTCTGTACAACCACCATATGCCTTAAGCGGTATACAGGTAGTTACAGTAAACCCAATAGAAATTAACTGGCAAAATGCTACGTTTACTTGGGATGGTAATACATATACTTGGCTTACAGTATAAACAATCAGTCGTTTATACTAAATAATATAAACCGCCCATGGCCCAGATTACTACAATACAGCCTTTAGATTTTCTTAAGAACAGCCGTTCTACAATTAATCAAAATTTTACCAACCTGAACGTTGATTTAACTGGTTTAAGTGCGTGGGATGCAGCTAACTACAATAATTTTACAAATGCTATTTCCGCTTTAAGCGCTAATAATTCAAGTAATACGTCTGCTGCGGTTTCAGGTTTAAGTGCTCAAGTTATCACAAATACAAATAATATTAACACATTAAGTGCGAATGTTATTCTATTAAGTGCGGGTAGTGGTAATCCATATGCAAACAATATTAATATTGTACAGCACGGTACTTTTAGTGGTAATCCTAATAACGATGTAAACATAACCGGTACTAATATTAACGTTACCACTGTTAATACTTTATTAAACGGTAATATCAGTTTACAATCCAATAACGGATACATACAGCACACATCTTGGGGACCTGGTACTCAATTAATTGACGATTGTCAAGGCGGGGATGTTGGTGGTAATTGGTTAGAGTTTTATAGAACCAATACATTAAGTGCTCATCAAGGTACCGCCTATACTCTTTCTGATCGCGGTTCGTGGCCTATTGCAGGTGGTACAACTGAAGGTTTGTTGTTTTATGGAATGACAGGCAACTCAAGCCTTTATTTTGGTTCATATCCATCTTATCAACCATCTGTACCTGCAATATATATACCGTCTTTAAATAACGCAAATAATAATTGGCCGATTGAATTAAATGGACCAGCTGGTATTACCACACAACAAATAACTGTTGGTAATAAGCCTAATTTTGGTAACTTTGGTACAAGCAGTTTAAGTGCAAATAATTTAGTTATAAACACTTTAGGAGACGGACAAACATCTCAATTAAGCGCATACAATATTTTACAAGCTAAAGCTACAAGTTATAGTATTGCCACAAGTAACACTGATCAAAACGGTAATATTACCCTATATGCTCATAATGGCTATATACAACACAATACTTGGGGTACAGGCACACAGTTAATAGATGATTGTTTAGGTGGAGATAATGGTGGTAACTGGATAGAGTTCTACAGAACTAATACATTAAGTGCTCATCAAGGAGAGGCCTATGTAATATCAGATAGAGGGCTGTGGCCAAACCCAAGCGGACCAACGGAAGGGTTACTATTTTACGGTACAACACAAAATGCAAGTATTTTTATAGGTTCATATACAGGTTATCAAAATTCGGTACCCGCATTATATATACCTTCAGTTAATAATTCATTAAGTAGTAAACCAATTGAATTAGTTGGTCCTGGTGGTACTTTAACAAGAAAATTAACAGTCGGTAACAGGCAGCTTTTCGGTGCATTTGATACTCCGCCAGCTTCTTCAGTAAACGTAGCAATTTACACAAACAATACCAATACTGTTTATTTAAGTAGTTGTGAAAGTACGACATCTTTACAAGTTGGTCCTATTAGTGCTGCATATTTTAGTAATGGTTTATTAATCGGTCCTTATGCACCGGTGCACTCGTACGGCGCACCAGGAGATATTGCAGGTACAGTAGCCTTTGACACTAACTACATTTATTACTGTACCACTAACTACGTCAATACAAGTACTAATATCTGGAAACGAGTCCAGCTTAGTGCAACTACTTGGTAATTTATGTATTGGAATAGAAACTTATTTCCTGGTTTATCGGGTGGTGGTAGTGGTGGTCCTACAGACCAACTTATAAACGGTTCAAATACAGTTACATTATCTACAGATGGTAATCTGTACTTTAATAACGGTACTGCGATAGCTTTTAGCGATAAATCAGCAATAAGTTCAGGAGAAATTATTGCACCACCAGGTGGTTCAGCAGGTATATATAGTAATAGCTTTAATCAAATAGTTTTTGCCCAAGACGACGGTGCCTGGATACAAACTAGTGTAGATAACGGTGGATCCCTATTTAATAATTGGAATTTTGATTTAAGTGGCCGGTTAATATTACCTTCAGCTGCAATAGACCCGCACTTGCAAGCTGGTACTAGTATAGGATTAAGTGGTACAATAGTATTTCCAGATGGTTCAGTACAAACCACAGCTTATACAGGTGGTGGGGGCGGTTTAGGAGCTTCCGGTTACTCGGGCTATTCAGGTGTATCAGGCTATAGCGGTATTTCAGGCTATAGCGGTATAAGCGGTTATACCGGTATTAGCGGTTACACAGGTACTTCTGGTTATAGCGGTCCTACAGGTCCTACAGGTAATCCTGCTCCAGTGCCTTATTTAAGAGGTAGTAGAAACACCAGACAGGCAATAGCATTAAGCGGTGCTGTAGTGTTTAATACTGCTGATGCTGATCTTGGTCAAGGTTACATCTCACTCAACACTTCTACAGGTGTTATTACACTATCTGCTGGTTACACATATTCATTAAGAGCTGAGGTGCCTGCAGTTTCTGCTAGTGCTGGCGGTGGTCAAGTTGCTTTTGGTTGGGTTAATACTACAACAGGTACGCAAATAGGTAGTGTAAGTCCGATATACGGTTCTACAAGTAATGCTGCGTATTTAGCACTTGGTGGTGTTGCTGCAGCTATTATTACTCCAGGTACAACCACTAATGTATCTTTACAGCTATTAAACAATAGTGCTGGTAACGTGGGTATTAATGGTAATACAGATTTCCCTGTAAATACTAACCCTTGGTTTGAAATAGAAGTTGCAGGTCAAGGCGGTATATCTGGTTATTCTGGTTTTAGTGGCCCAGGCGCCAACCAAACGCTTAATACAACTAGTAATGTAACACATCAAAGTTTGTCTGCCTATTCTGTGTCCTCTGTTAACTTAATTACAACCGGTGATATTAGTGTTGGTGGTAATTTAACAGCAATTGGTGGTATTCGCAAAAGTGCTAGAGTGCTTACTACAACCGCTACATTGACAGTGGCAGATGCTAGCGGATTTATTGAATTTGCTGGTTCAGGGGCATATACTGTCACACTACCAGACCCAACACAGGCTGCTAACTCAGGTATAGGTTATAGATTCTGGCAAAATACCGCACAGAATATTACATTAAGCACACCGGCAGGCAACTTCTATGGACCAAATGGTAATAGCACAAACACAAAAGTTTTGGCACAGGCCACCACACAATATTGGGATGTATGGAGTGATGGTTACAACTGGG
>Ga0316232_1004942_pt1 | contig 10942 bp, 12 predicted proteins | sample TBHtaG_FD_206006 | JGI IMG/M metagenome (GOLD analysis project Ga0316232, IMG submission 206006) | Freshwater microbial communities from Trout Bog Lake, Wisconsin, USA - TBH18025_13 | ecosystem: Environmental > Aquatic > Freshwater > Lake > Hypolimnion/Profundal zone | place: USA: Wisconsin... | reverse complement strand
AGCGTATTTAGTTACGGTGAAACGCGGTAACCTCCACCCGGAGCAATCCCAAGTAAGCAGGCGATGAGGCGATCCGCTGAGTCTGCGGGTAGGGAGCTTGAGCCGTCAGGCAACTGACGGCCTAGAGGAATGATTGCCCCTAGGTGAAAGTCTAGGCGACAGAATCCGGCTTATCGATTGACTCTGCACTTATTCTGAAATGATTTCAAGGCTATAAGTCAGCTCCGCCGTCTTCGCGAGCATGGCAGTTGCTGAACAATATTTTTCATGAGATAGCTTTACAGCGCGATCAACTTTGGCTTGATCAAGATTTTTGCCTTTTACCTGGAAATGCAAGTTGATCTTAGTAAAGACCTTGGGGTCTTCGGTGGCGCGTTCTGCCTGAAGGGTGACATCACAAGCACTGACTGCTTGTCTGGCCCTTTGTAGGATTAAAACCACATCAAATGCAGAGCAACCCCCCGCACCCACCAAAAGGAGTTCCATTGGTCTTGGGGCTAGGTTTCTGCCGCCCGCTTCAGGGGCGCCATCCATATTTACAAGGTGGCCGCTGCCCGTTTCTGCTGAAAAAGCCATCCCGCCAGCACCCAACCAAGAAACTTTACATTCCATATTAGCCATTTCTAACTTTATAAATTAATCAATGTTTTCAATAGTTTATCAATTTCCAAAGAATTAAGTTGTTGCATAGCAACATAAAAATCTTGATTTTGGTCAATATTCTTGCATTGCACCATGATTTTTGTGTAGAATACCCACATTGGTAGTCAGTCTTATATAAGAGATTGATTTACCTCCCAGTGTCTCCTCCACCCAAACATAGGTGGATTCCAACCCAGGACTAGTTCCTGGGTTTTTTTTGGGTTACAATTCAAGGCTTTACTGAATTACCGAACCAGTCAGCGGTAATTGGTTTTACCAGTGAAATTGCAGAATCTGCGAGCTTGCAAATATAAGCAGGGCCAAGGTGGACGTAGTTTGATTGGAGTAATTTTTTGACTATAACAATTTGAGAAATCATGAAAACTTTTTCTGCAAAATCCCATGAGGTAGTGCATGAATGGTTCGTGATTGACGCTACGGACAAAGTCCTCGGTCGTGTCGCCAGTGAAGTGGCACTCCGTCTACGCGGCAAGCACAAGCCTGAATACACCCCACACGTTGATACTGGCGACTTTATTGTTGTCATCAATTCATCTAAGTTACGTGTCACCGGCACTAAAGGCTTGAACAAAATTTATTACCGTCACAGCGGATACCCAGGTGGTATTAGCTCGACTAACTTCGACAAGATGCAAGATCGTTTCCCAGGTCGCGCTTTGGAGAAGGCTGTGAAGGGTATGCTGCCAAAAGGCCCACTAGGCTATGCCATGATCAAGAAATTGAAAGTCTACGGCGACGCCAATCATCCGCATGCGGCTCAGCAGCCAAAAGCGTTAGAGATTTAAGGAAACCAAATGGCTATTAATTACGGAAATTGGAATTACGGTACTGGTCGTCGCAAGAGTTCTATTGCGCGCGTATTCATTAAATCTGGCAAAGGCGAAATCATTGTTAATGGTAAGCCTATCGATGCTTATTTTGCTCGTGAAACATCACGCATGATTGCTCGTCAGCCTTTGGCTCTCACGGCCCACTTAACGACCTTTGATATCAAAGTAAACGTTACCGGTGGCGGTGAAACTGGCCAAGCTGGCGCGGTTCGTCACGGCGTTACGCGTGCATTGATCGATTATGACAATGCTTTGAAGCCGGTCCTGTCTAAAGCAGGTTTGGTAACTCGTGATGCTCGTGAAGTTGAGCGTAAGAAGGTTGGTCTGCACGGTGCGCGTCGTCGTAAGCAGTTCAGCAAGCGCTAATTTCTTTCAGTCGCTTAGTTTTGATGAAAGGGTCGCGCAAGCGGCCCTTTTTGTTTCTACAATTGGGAAAACTGTAAGAAAGTTGGATTACTCTCTACATGAGATCAATGGTTGACGCAGTAATTTGGAGAACGACATGATTAAGGTTGGTATCGTTGGTGGCACTGGATATACCGGAGTCGAGTTGTTGCGTTTGTTGGCGCAGCATCCAGAGGTAAAAATTCAGGCGATTACTTCTCGTACAGAAGCTGGCATGCCAGTGGCTGAAATGTTTCCATCTTTGCGTGGTCGCATTGATCTGAAGTTTTCCACCCCAGATGACGCCAAGTTAAACGAGTGTGATGCGGTGTTCTTTGCGACACCACATGGCGTTGCTATGGCGCAAGCAAAAGAACTACTGGCTAACAATGTGAAGATTTTGGATCTTGCAGCAGATTTCCGTTTGAAAGACGTTAAAGAATTTACCAAGTGGTATGGCATGGAGCATAGCTGTCCAGAAGTTTTGGCTGAAGCTGTTTATGGTTTGGCTGAGATTAATCGGGAGGCAATTAAAAAAGCACGCGTTGTTGGGCTTGCAGGTTGTTACCCAACTTCAGTGCAGTTGGGTCTTGCACCGTTGCTTTCGCCAAAATCGACTGGGGGTAAGCAGTTGATCGATGGCAATCATATTATTTCGGACTCAAAGTCAGGCACTTCTGGTGCGGGACGTAAAGCAGAGATTGGTACTTTGCATTCTGAATCCAGCGACAACTTTAAGGCCTATGGCGTTAAAGGTCATCGTCATTTGCCAGAAATTGTGCAAGGTTTAAAAGCGATTGCGGGTCATGATCAGATAGGCCTGACCTTTGTTCCGCACCTGACGCCAATGGTTAGGGGTATTCATTCAACACTCTATGTGCGCTTAACTGAAGCAGGTATGGATGTGGACTATCAAAAGCTTTATGAGAATTTCTATAAAGATGAGCCATTTGTGGATGTAATGCCTGCAGGCAGTCATCCAGAAACTCGTTCCGTGCGGGGTAGTAATGGCTTGAGAATTGCCATTCATCGCCCTGGTAACGGGGATACTTTGGTGATTTTGGTAGTTGAAGACAACCTGGTTAAGGGAGCTTCAGGACAGGGTGTGCAATGTATGAACCTGATGTTTGGTTTGCCTGAAACCACAGGCCTGACCCAGATTGCTATTTCGCCTTAAGCGCCTTGAGGGAGCATAAAAACCCCTTCAGCAAACTAGTTATTAAAGGCCTAAAATAAGCCATTGCCTTTTGATTTAGGAGTAAACCATGACACAAGTAGCCACTTCACAGCCCGCACAAGATCTTGCTGAGCCACCAGTTCCATTGGTGTTTACGGATAGCGCTGCCGCAAAGGTTGCCGACCTGATCGCCGAAGAAGGCAATCCAGAGCTCAAGTTGCGCGTTTTCGTTCAAGGTGGCGGTTGTTCAGGTTTTCAGTACGGTTTCACATTCGATGATGCTGTGAATGAAGATGACACTACTTTTGAAAAAAACGGCGTTACTTTATTGGTGGATTCAATGAGTTTCCAATATTTAGTTGGCGCTGAAATTGATTACAAAGAAGATATCAATGGTTCACAGTTTGTGATTAAGAATCCCAATGCCACTACGACTTGTGGTTGTGGATCCTCTTTCTCTGCCTAAAGTAAAAATTAAGCTGGATAGTAAGCGCCTAAAACTCTAAGGCCCTTCGCACCTGTAACGGCTGGCAGATTTGCAGGCCGTTTTTCTTTGTGAGCCCACGCAAGCCATGCAAAGGCCAGGCCTTCAACAAGCTGTGGGTCAATACCAACCGTTTCGCTAGTAATAATTTCTAAAGGCCGCCTAAGGAAACTCTGTGCCTTTACTCGCAGTAAATTCATCAGGGCATTATTTTTTGCGCCCCCGCCACACACAATCAGCTTCTGAGTTTGCGGCGCATGGCGTGCTAATGCATCCATCGCAGAATGGGCAGTAAGATGTAGCAGTGTCGCCTGCACATCTTCCGCATTGATATTTTCGACACCAACTTTTTCTTGTAGCCAGTCCAAATGAAAGTCATCTCGACCGGTGCTCTTGGGCGGGGCCTTTGTAAAGAAAGGATCGGCTAACATGCGATCTAATAAAGCGTTATTTATTTTGCCCTGTAGTGCCCAAGTACCATTGTTATCAAAAGGGTGTCCTTGTTGGTCGGCGATCCAGGCATCCATCAACATATTGCCGGGACCACAATCAAATCCCCGTATGTCGCCTTGAGTGGGCAAGAGGGTGAGGTTGGCAATGCCGCCAATATTCAATGCAGCACGCTCTTCATTCGGGGAGGAAAATTGTTGAATATGAAAAGCGGGAGTTAAAGGTGCGCCATGCCCGCCAGCGGCTATATCTCGACTTCTAAAGTCGGCAATCACATCAATTCCAGTCTTTTCTGCAAGAAGTGCTGGATTGAGGGTTTGGTGGGTGTAGGCTAAATTAGCGCCTAAGTGGGGCTGGTGGCGGATAGTCTGGCCATGGGCGCCGATGGCAACAATATCTGCGGCCTGTACATTCGCCTTTTTGAGTAATTGCTGCACGGCATCCGCATAGGCTAGCGCTAGGGTGTTAGCTGCTTGTTTTTCGCGATGTAACTCATTGGGCCCTGGGCTTTGAAGTTCAAATAGAGCCTTGCGCAGATCAGATGGAAAAGAGGCGCTAACCGCCGCTTGAGTATTTGCTTCTCCGTTTGACCCAATCTGGGCAAGGACGGCATCAATTCCATCTAGGCTAGTGCCAGACATTAGGCCAATGTAAAGGGAATGGGGTTTATTCATGCGGATCCGGGCTTTGCTCTCAGGAATGCGACAATTATGCTTTAGCAATTTAAATACTAATTAACTGTATCAGCATCCGAATCAGCATGACCGCTAAACCAGAACAAAAATACCCTTTAACTCCTGAGGTTTTCGCAGCTCTCGAAGTCACAAAACGTGGCTGTGATGAGCTATTGGTTGAGGCTGACTGGCTAAAAAAGTTGGCGCGCAGTCAGGCGACAGGCGTTCCTTTGCGGATTAAATTGGGTTTAGATCCAACCGCCCCGGATATTCATTTAGGCCATACGGTTGTATTGAATAAATTACGTCAGTTACAAGATTTAGGCCATACCGTTATTTTCTTGATCGGCGATTTCACGAGCATGATTGGCGACCCATCAGGTCGCAATGCAACTCGCCCCCCATTAACCGCTGAAGAGATCGCGGTGAACGCACAAACTTATTATCGCCAAGCAAGCATGGTGCTTGATTCTGCTAAGACAGAGGTGCGCTATAACAGTGAGTGGTGTGATCCGCTAGGCGCACGCGGCATGATTCAGCTGGCTGCAAAACACACGGTTGCCCGCATGCTGGAACGCGATGACTTTACTAAGCGCTATCGCAGTGGCGTGCCGATTTCTATTCATGAGTTTTTGTATCCATTAATGCAAGGTTATGACTCTGTAGCCCTGAAGAGCGACCTAGAGCTCGGTGGTACTGATCAGAAATTTAATCTTTTGGTTGGGCGCGAACTGCAACGTGAATATGGTCAAGAACCTCAATGTATTTTGACTATGCCTTTATTGGTTGGTCTGGATGGCGTTGAGAAGATGAGTAAGTCCAAAGGTAATTACATCGGCATCAGTGAACCTGCTAGTGAGATGTTTGGAAAGCTCATGAGTATCTCGGATGATTTAATGTGGGATTACTTTACCTTGCTGTCGTTCCGTCCGATGGCGGAAATTGATTTGATGAAACAAGAAGTCGCAGCTGGAAGAAATCCACGCGATTGCAAAGTGTTGCTCGCTCAAGAAATTGTTGCCCGCTTCCATTCTCAAGCAGCTGCTGAAAAAGCGTTGGAAGACTTTAACCATCGCGCTAAGGGCGGCATTCCGGATAACATTCCTGAAGTGAATTTATCTGGCGCACCAATGGCTATCGCAAACTTCTTGAAGGCTGCGGGTCTTGCGCCATCGACCTCTGAAGCTAATCGCAATATTGAGCAAAATGGTGTGAAAATTGATGGCGCCACTGTTGTTGATAAACAGTTGAAGGTGGAGGTTGGCACTTACTTAGTCCAAATAGGCAAGCGCAAGTTTGCCAAGGTAACGCTAATTTAAATATCTAGCCTGCGTTATTTGGCGGTGTTAAGCCAAAGTGTTCATAAGCCTGACGCGTTGCCACCCTTCCGCGCGACGTTCTTTGTAGGTAACCCTGTTGAATGAGGTAGGGCTCTAGAACATCTTCAATGGTGTCGCGTTCTTCGCCGATGGCTGCAGCCAAGTTATCGATGCCTACCGGGCCACCATCGAACTTGTGCAGAATGGCTTCAAGTAATTTACGATCCATCACATCAAAGCCGCTTGGATCTACATCCAGCATCTTTAAAGCGGCATCTGCCATGGCTTTGGTAATGGTGCCTGTACCCTTAACCTCAGCATAGTCACGGACTCGACGGAGCAGACGGTTAGCAATCCGCGGAGTGCCACGCGCACGTTTAGCAATTTCTATGGAACCTTCTGGATCAATGTCCGCTTTCAGAAGACTGGCAGAACGATTGATAATTTTGGTGAGCTCTGCAGTGTTGTAGAACTCTAGTCTTGCCACAATTCCAAAGCGATCGCGCAATGGGTTGGTGAGCATGCCAGCGCGAGTCGTTGCGCCAATCAAAGTGAATGGCTTGAGATCAATCTTAACGCTACGAGCAGCAGGACCTTCGCCAATCATGATATCAAGGCTGTAGTCCTCAAGCGCGGGGTAGAGAATTTCTTCCACCACAGGAGAGAGGCGATGAATCTCATCGATAAAGAGTACATCGTTTGCCTCTAAGTTTGTTAGTAGGGCGGCAAGATCTCCCGGTCTATCTAATACGGGGCCAGAAGTTTGACGCAGGTTTACACCGAGTTCACGCGCAATGATGTGAGCAAGGGTGGTTTTACCAAGGCCTGGAGGCCCGAATAATAAGACGTGGTCAAGCGCTTCCTGGCGTGCTCTAGTTGCGCTAATAAAAATTTCTAATTGGGCGCGTGCTTTGGTTTGACCAACATACTCATCAAGTTGTTTTGGACGCAAGGCTCTTTCGAAGACGGCTTCAGAGTTTCCAGCTGCGCCGCTCACAATGCGATTATCACCTTTCGGTAAGTCTTCTGGAATGGAGCTAAGGTCTTCTGTATGTATCGCCATGCTACAAGTGTAGTGGTTTTACGGCTTGGAGAGGTACTTCAGGCCCATCCGAATACCATCAGATACTGTGCTGTCCGGAGGGATTTGTTTGAGGGCAAGTAAAGCTTCTTTTTCGGAGTAGCCTAGCGCCAAAAGCGCCTGCAGAACTTCGCTGCTTGCTTCAATAATCTGTGGCTTATCAGTACCAATGCCTAAATCTGGAGCGAGCTTACCCTTGAGCTCTAGACAAAGACGCTCAGCGGTTTTCTTGCCGATGCCGGGGACTTGGGTCAGGCGAGCCGCTTCTTGTAGAGCGATTGCCTGGGCTAATTCATTTACGCTCATGCCAGAGAGAACAGCTAGTGCGGTGCGGGAGCCAACACCACTAATTTTAATAAGTTGCCTAAAAGCCTCACGCTCAGTTTCTGTCGCAAAGCCAAAGAGCTGTTGGGCATCTTCACGAACTTGGAAATGTGTTAGTAGGGTAATTTTTTGATTGACTTCGGGTAGTTGATACAGCGTGCTCATGGGTACATCGATTTCGTAGCCTACGCCTTGGCAATCAACCAATAAACGCGGGGGATGTACTGAAACGAGAGTGCCTTGAATGCGACCAATCATATGGGGATCTTAACCTGTTTCAGTTTTTATTTGCCGCGTTTCTTTGGTGCAAATGCGGTTGTAATCGCCTGCGGAATTTGCGCATGGTGGGCGGCACAGATAGCAACCCCCAGGGCATCGGATGCATCGGTTCCTGGCGCGCGATTTAATCTGAGTAAACGTTTCACCATTTCTTGTATTTGGGGTTTGGCCGCTCGTCCAGTGCCAACAACAGCTTGTTTAACTCTGAGGGCACTGTACTCTGCAACAAAAAGTTTTTCAGAGACCAGTGCTGCAATCACTGCGCCCCTCGCTTGGCCCAGCATGAGGGTGGAGCGGGGGTTGACATTCAGAAAGACTTCTTCAATAGCCGCGGCCTCCGGATGGTAGGTCTCTAATACTTCTTTTACCCCCGCATAGAGCGCACCTAGGCGTTCTGGTAGACCCTTGGCTGGATCACCACTTTCAATCGTTCCAGAGGCTACGTATTCCAACTTCTGGCCATCAACATCAATGACGCCAAAGCCAGTGGTTCGTAGGCCTGGGTCAATTCCTATCCAGCGCATGAGCGTCTAATGGCGGAAGTGACGAGTGCCAGTAAAGATCATCGCAATGCCATGCTCATTGGCTGCCGCAATGATTTCATCATCACGCATGCTGCCGCCCGGCTGAATTACGCAGCTTGCACCACCATTCACCACTACGTCAAGACCATCGCGGAACGGGAAGAAGGCATCACTCGCTACTGCAGAGCCTTTCAGGCTTAAACCGGCATTTTCTGCTTTGATGCTGGCCATACGTGCTGAATCCACGCGACTCATTTGGCCAGCGCCGATACCCAGCGTCATGCCATTGGCGCAATAAACAATAGCATTGGATTTCACAAATTTTGCGACGCGCCAAGCAAACATCATGTCGTTCATTTCGCTTGGAGTTGGCAATCTTTGGCTGACAACACGCATTTCATTTTGGAGAACATTCTTGGCATCAGGTGATTGCACCAGCAAGCCGCCGCCAACGCGTTTGAAATCAAAGGTATTAAATGCATTGCCCAGTGGGATTTCTAAGAGGCGAACATTTTGTTTGCCAGCAAAGATCGCCTTTGCCTCAGCACTAAAACTTGGGGCAATAAGAACTTCCACGAATTGCTTCGAAATTGCTTCAGCTGCGGCGCCATCGCAAGGCACGTTAAAAGCAATGATGCCTCCGAAGGCGGAGCTTGGATCAGTCTTAAACGCTTTTTGGTAAGCCTCGAGTGCGTTGAGGCCAACCGCTACTCCGCAAGGGTTAGCGTGTTTGATGATGACGCACGCTGCAGCGCCGCCAGCATTATCAGAAAAGCTCTTCACGCATTCCCAAGCAGAGTCCGCATCGGCGATGTTGTTATAAGAAAGCTCTTTACCTTGAAGTTGTTTGTAGTTGGCTAAAGCGCCATCCACAATCTGGATATCTCTATAGAAGGCGGCTGATTGATGTGGGTTTTCACCGTAGCGCATTTCTTGTACTTTTTTAAAAGCAAGGTGCAAAGTTTCTGGGTAGGCAGAACGCACTTTGTGATCAAGCTCTTCACCCAAAGAGGAGAGGTAATTGGCAATTGAACCATCGTATTGTGCAGTGTGGGCGAACACCTTCTTAGCGAGGCTAAGATTAGTTTTGTAAGAAACCACGTTGTTATTTGCTTTCATCTCAGCTAAGACGGGTGCATAGTCTTCAGGCGAGATCAAAACTGTCACATCTTGATGATTCTTTGCGGCAGCACGCAGCATCGCTGGGCCACCAATGTCGATATTTTCTACTGCATCTTCAAATGAGCATTGTTCTTTAGCGACAGTTTCATTGAATGGATAGAGGTTGATTACCAGCATATCAATAGTGTCGATGCCGTGCTCTTTTAGAGCGGCCATATGCTCAGGAAAATCTCTGCGGGCTAGTAAGCCACCATGCACCATTGGATGTAAGGTTTTTACGCGACCATCCAGCATCTCGGGAAACTTTGTTAATGAAGAAACTTCAACAACGGGCAGATTATTCTCGGCCAATAGCTTCGCAGTCCCCCCAGTCGAAATCAGCTTGATACCTTGCTGATGCAGGGCTTGTGCGAAAGGCACAATGCCATTTTTATCGGAAACGGAGAGTAGGGCTGTACGGATCATATGAGTGGGTGGTTTGATTAATAAATATGGTGGGTATACGGCTTTATTTGATGAGCTGATGCTCAACGAGTTTTTTATGCAAAGTGTTGCGATTGATGCCGAGATATTGAGCTGCCAAGGATTGGTTTTGTTTGGCATGCTGCATGACTAATTCCAGCATCGGTTTTTCTACAACGCTCAATACCATTTGGTAGAGGTCGGATGGAGGCGTTTCTTTGAGATCATCAAGGTAGCGCTGCAATTGCGTTTCAATGCATTCGGTGATGGGGTGCTTATTACTCATGGATATATATGGAGTGCCAAAAATTAAGCCGCTTCTAAAAATAGCAAGCGGTCGGAATGTGATTTCATTTCGTCAAAGAAATCATTCACCATTTGTAATTGAGTTTTGCAATCATCTGCAGTATTCATTCTTTGGCGGAATGCATGTGAATCACGCAGGCCTTTGCAGTACCACCCGATATGTTTGCGAGCAGTACGAAGACCAACATATTCGCCATAGAAGGCATAGTGATCGAGTAAGTGCTCATTCATGATCTCTTGAATCTCTTTGATTTGCGGCGTCGGTAATTTGCCGCCAGTTTCAAGATAGTGATTGATTTCCCGAAAGATCCAAGGGCGACCTTGAGCGGCACGACCAATCATGATGGCGTCGGCGCCAGTTGTATTTAAGACGAACTCCGCTTTTTCTGGAGTATTGATATCGCCATTGGCAACTACCGGAATGCTCACACTATTTTTGACTGCGGTAATAGTTTCATACTCAGCTTCGCCGTGATACAAATCGGCTTTAGTGCGACCATGCACAGTCAGCATAGAGATACCCGTTTTTTCAGCAAGCTGAGCAATAGCCATAGCGTTTTTATTGGCGCGATCCCAACCAGTCCGAATTTTTAATGTCACAGGTACTGCATCGGGGCCAATTCCAACGGCTTGAACGATGGCTTCTAGTATTTGCTGAACTAAGGATTCATCGCGCATTAAGGCTGAGCCCGCTGCGACATTGCAAACCTTTTTTGCTGGGCAGCCCATATTGATGTCAATGATTTGCGCACCATGGCCAACATTCAGTTTGGCCGCTGCGGCCATCATTGCAGGGTCTGCCCCAGCGATTTGCACTGCGATAGGCTTGAACTCACCCTGATGATTTGCGCGGCGTTGGGTTT
>Ga0316232_1004939_pt1 | contig 10949 bp, 5 predicted proteins | sample TBHtaG_FD_206006 | JGI IMG/M metagenome (GOLD analysis project Ga0316232, IMG submission 206006) | Freshwater microbial communities from Trout Bog Lake, Wisconsin, USA - TBH18025_13 | ecosystem: Environmental > Aquatic > Freshwater > Lake > Hypolimnion/Profundal zone | place: USA: Wisconsin... | reverse complement strand
ACTTCTTGGTTGGGTCCGAAGATCACGACCTCGACTTGGTAGCATCCCGGCGGCAGAACATCCTCGTTGGCGAGGACGACCTCGGCGTGAACCGTCCCGCCGCAATAGGCGTGCCACGGCTCGACGAAGAGGTTCCATTTCAACGGGGCAAACCCCGTGCGGATGGCGTCCACCGCGCCGGGTTTTAGGTCATGAAGGAAGCTGATCGGCCCCTCTCCGCAACTGACATGATCCTCCAAAGACGTCATGCTATAGCCGAGCAGATTGGGATTGGCGCGGATCGCATTCAGCCCCAGCCGGCGGTGTTCAGCATTTGCGGCTAGGCATGCTTTAAAGTAGTCCTCGGGGCGCCCAAAAACCTCGTCCAGACGCAATTGCTTCCAATCGTCCATAAACTTGTCCAATTGCGCGCGGAAGTAGAGGGCATCCATCTTGTCAGTGGCATCCAGCCTCTCGAAAAAGCGCGCGAGCGCCACCAGATCAACGGCGCTGGCGACCCCGTATTCGGAGAGAAAGGTGGCTCCTTTCTTCCAACTGTCGTCAGTCTCTTGCAGAAAGCCCCTGTCGGCGGGGTCAACCTTCCAGACGCCGTCGCCGCCGCGAAGCCAGGCGATCTCCGCCGCGCCGTGCGGCACAGGCATGTAGTTGTGAACGTCATTCAGCGGGGTGTCCCACGTTTCGGAACCGGGACGGCTAAGGTTGTTAATGCTAAGATCCTTGTCAAAGCGTCCGCTGTTGAGCAGGCAGAGACGGCTGTTGTCGAGTGCACGCAACTTCGGAAGGAATGATTCCGCAACGTATCGAAACACAGGCCCTTCGAAACACTCGTTCAGCAAATACCAGAACGTAATACACGGGTGGTTGCGGTCGCGACGGATGATGCCCAAGAGCGAGCGGTCGAAGCGCTCCGGCATGGCTGGCGAATTGCCCATGAGCCATGAAGAGGCGGACTGCTGCATGATCATCAGCCCCAGCTCGTCGCAGAGGTCGAGTTGGGCTCTGGTCGCGGCGAAGGGGAGGAAGCGGATCAGATTAAACCCCATCGTCTTTGCGAAGATCATGTTTTTCCTCAGCGATGTCAGATCCTCGCAGGAATGGATCGTGATGGGGCTCAAGAGACAGAGAGCGCTACGGAGGAATAAGCGGCGGCCATTGAGCCGGAAATAACCGTCCTCGAAATCGAAGTGGCGGAATCCGCAGCGCGTCGAACGCTCGTCGGTTGACTGGCTCCCCGCTGCTTGGAGCCGCGCCGTCACACGATACAAGAACGGGGCGTCCAAGTCCCACAGCCGATGCTGAGGAATGGTCAGGCTCCCGTTGACCAGGCTGTGGCCCACAGGCACTGTTGTCTCCACGGCGGACCGGGCCACAGTCTCACCTCCGGCGGCGGGGGCGGCTTCGAAATCAAGCCGGACCGGCACAGTCTCGGGGCCGGCGTTGAAAACCGTCGCCTCGACCTTGATCTCTCCGGTCTTCCAGTCCGGCAGCAGATGCACGTCCTTGATCGAGATGGCTGGCACGCTCAACAGATCCACAGAATCGAGGATGCCGCCGAAATTCCATTCCGCACCGGGGGCATGGGGGAGAGATTTGCACCCCTTTGCCGTCTCATTGAGGACGATCCCGTCGATCCGTTCATGGGTCGGATTCAGGACGCGAATGGCGAGCAGGTTCTCATTCCCCGGCTTGACCGCAGCGGTCACATCCAGCGAGAACGGCTCCTCGCCGTCCTCATGGCTGCCGACCAGCTCCCCGTTCACCCAGACGTCGGCCTTGTAGTCCACCGCCCAGAATCGCAGCAGAGTGCGGCCTTCGAGATCAGGGTTGACCGGAGCAGTGAAGCTCCTCCAATACCATGCCAGCCCGTGGTAGTTGGGAAATGCCTCCTGGATGGTGCTCGGAACAGTCACCGTCCTGGCCTCCGGGCTCGGCTTTGCGAACCATTTTGCCTCGCGGCCTTGGTTGTTAGGATCGGTGGCAATGTGCCAGTCCTCGCCATCAAGGCTCGTGACCGGGGTGAATTTTTGGGATACGGATGGCATAGTTTGGGATGTTATTGCAAAATTCATCAATGAACGCCTTAATCTTGATAGAGCCGAGGGCTTACGTCTTGCTGCAGAGGGGAGAACTTCAACCTCTCAGGCATATGCATTGGTAGCGCAATCGTTTATTCAGATCGCGCTTCCGCGAAATGATTTTGACATTTCGGTTGACCATTAGACACGTTTTTTCCATGAGTCGCCAATTGCCTCGAGCGTCGATCCCCGGGTTTCGGGGAGCATCTTGATGCCGAAGATTGCGGAGAGCACGCAGACCACCGTGAAGAGCCAGAAGATGCCTGCGCTTGACCCTATGAGTTGCTGCGACCATCCCATGATCATGGGAAATAATTGCCCGCAGGTATAAATGGCAACCCAAAGAAAAGTCGTGGTGATGGCGACCGCCTTGGCTCGAATGCGGGTGGGAAAAATCTCGGACATCATCAGCCAGGGTAGCCCGCCAAGCGCGATACCATGGGGCACCGTGCAGAGCGTGATGATCAAAAGAACAATGGGACCCGTGATATGAAAAAAGAAAACCAGGCCAGTCATTCCCGTGATGAGCGCCATCAGGAGGGATGCAAAAATCCAGAGTGGGCGCCTTCCGGCACGGTCGATCAGGTTCATCGAGACCAGGGTCATGATGGCCATGGCCAGATAAGTGAGCGAGAATTGAAGGATCGCCGCCTGCTTGGTGGGAACTCCGGCAATTTGTAAAAGAACCGGAACATAGCCCCCGATTGCGGACCAGCCAGTCCAGTTATTAAAAAAGGCCAGCATCAGCCCGATCAGGAGCGCGTAGCGCACTCCGGGCTGGAATAATTCAGACATCCCGCACTGCTCGCTGGAAAGCGATTCCTTGATTTCGTGGAGTTCCTGCTCTGCGACTCCGGGCCCGTGTATTTTGTGAAGAACCATGGCGGCCTCGTCGAACCTGCCCATCTCCGCAAGCCAGCGCGGGCTCCGGGGAAGGATAAAGAGGAATGAGGCGAACAATACCACAAAGACCATTTGCGAGATAAACATCATGCGCCACGAGTAGTCGTCCGGAAAAACCCGTGCCAGTCCGTAGCATGCCAGCGGTGACACCGTCGAGCCGACCACGATGGCGAGCTGATACATGGTGCCGAGGCGTCCCCGCATCGCTGCGGGAGCCGTCTCGGCGATATACATTGGGGAAGCGACAGAGCAGAGCCCCACTCCCACACCTCCGACAATGCGGAAAATATTAAGCATGGTCATCGTGTGGGCGTTGGCAGTCATGATGGCACCCACGGCGAGCAGGGCGGCCGCGACCATCATGGATCGTTCCCTTCCTATCCGGTCGCAGAGCCACGATCCTAGAAAAGGCCCCGCCATGCATCCCAGCGCAGCACTGGCGGTCGCAAATCCAAAGGCGGCATCACTCAGGTGAAAGTAGTCTTTGATGAAGATATTGGCCGAGGCCATGAGCGAGAGGTCGTACCCGAAGAGAAAGCCTCCAATGGATGCGATGAAGGAAATAAAGAAGATGTGCCTTCTGCGTTTCTTGTCCATCAGGGGGGTGTTCAGGTCGCGGGTGTTCATGGGAATGACGGTAAATTTTGTAGGTTAAGCATTCTGTTACCGCTGAATCCGCGCCGATGCGTTGCCTCCCGCCAAAGGCTGGGCCTCTTCAAAGCTGGAAATTTCAAAAACAATGCTCTTTGGGCGGTTGATCGGTTCGGCCTGCACTAGCGCTCCACACTCGCAATCGTGCGGCCGATAGGGTCTTCTGTTTGGCACATATGCCGGAAACGGTTTTTGAATTCCATGTTTGCATCCAAGGCTTGAATCACTGGCAAATCTATCATGTGCCATTTGTCTTGCTTTACATATTATTCGAATCATTTTACATTTTTTTCGTTTTGGTAAAAAACTCCCGTAGTTCTCACAAAGTGCTTGATCGCATTCATCCATCCTTCCATTCTTCATCTTCGGATCCTTTTTCACCCCAATAATCCCACAAGAACCCAAGCCATAGGCTTGTGCTATTTGAAAGAAGCATAATGAAAACTCTCAGTAAAAAACAGGATATCTGGGTCGAAAAGCACCTCAACGCAATGACCCTGGAGGAAAAAGTCGCCCACCTGCTATGTCCGAGCTGGGATTTCCATCCGAAAGAGGAATGGAAGAAAATTTTCGATGAGATCCCATGCGGAAGCATGTTTGTCGCGGATTGGGATGCCGACAAGCTTGCCGGCGCCATCGAATCGGTACAGGCCATCAGCAAGATACCCTGCTGTATTGCGGCTGACTTTGAAAACGGCTGGAAGCGCGGCACACTTTATCCTTCTGCCATGGCATGCGGTGCGGCCAAGATGCCAGCTCTCATGCGCAAACGCGGCATCGCCACCGGACGCGAATTGCGCTCCGCAGGCATCCATTGGAGTTTTGCACCTGTGGTTGATATTGCCATAAACCATCGCAACGTGGATACCATCAACCGGTGCTTTTCGACCGATCCCGTGAGATTAACCTCGCTTGTGATCCCGCTTATCGAAGGCATGCAGCAGGGCAACCGGATCGCTGCGACGGCCAAACATTTTCCAGGCACAGGCGTTGACGACCGCGATCAACATCTTTGCACGGCAATCAATTCGCTATCCGTCAAGCAGTGGCGCAAAACTTTCGGTGCCGTATGGCAGTCTGTCATAGACGCGGGCGTCATGTCGGTCATGGCTGGCCATATCGCGTTTCCGGCATACGTCGGGCAGTCAAAAAACCCGTGGGCCGCCCTGCCGGCAACGCTTGATCCCAAGTTGATGATCAATCTGCTGCGCCAGGATCTCGGATTTGATGGCGTCATCGTGTCGGATGCAGGTGTGATGGTCGGTTTTGCATCGCGCGTGGCAAAGGACGAGATGGCAGTCCGGTTCATTGAGGCTGGTGGTGATGTCTATCTTTTCCCGAATGTCCGCGAGGACTTTGGTTTCCTGATGGCCGCAGTGCGCAAGGGCCGTCTGACCGAGGAGCGGATTACCGCATCTGCGCGACGCATCCTTGAGATGAAGGCTCGCCTCGGGTTAAATGAAAACCTGGCCGCTGAACCCATCTCAGCAAAGATGCATGCCGACCATGCCACCATATCCGACAAGCTGTCCAAAAATGCGATGACCGTCATTCGCAGGAATCCGGCCTTTGCCAGGGCTAAGAAACTGGGCAAAGGATCCCGCGTTCTCACCGTCAGCATCATGGTTGACAACAAACGTGAAAAGCACCGCTCAACGCCACTGGATATCGTCGATGCAGAACTGACAAAACGCGAGATGGCGGTCGAGCACATGGACAACCCGGGACATGAAGTGCTGCTCAAGAAGATTGTCGAATGCGACATGATCTTCTTCAATTTTGAAGTCCTAATGCACCAGATTGTCGGCAACGCCAGGGTGATAGATGGATTTGCCATGAACTTCTGGAAAGCCTTCTGGTTCGAATATCCGGAGAAGGTGATCTTCACATCCTTTGGCTCTCCGTATCATCTCTATGAGTTTCCGCATCTGCCCAACATGGTGCTGGCATATAATCCAGAGCCCGAATGCCAGAGGGCTGCCGTCAAAGTCTGGCTTGGCGAGATGAAGGCGCACGGCACCTTGCCGGTCGTGATGCCGATCGAAGCCGGGCCACTTGAATCAGTGATCGGGCGGAGCTGAAACATTTGTCATCTTTTAATTAGGATTATCCATGAACAAGTATTTTACGTTTGACGATGAAAACAGGTCTATAAGAATCCATCGGTTCGACACGCCGTGTCCCTGGCTGAATTACCTGTCGAACGGACGCCTGCATGCGTTCGTATCGAATGCGGGCGGCGGATTTGCCTGGTGGAAGAGTCCGGTCATCATGCGGCTCACTCGATACCGCCAATACAACCTGCCTCTGGACACTCCGGGATTTTATGTTTACATCCGTGAGGCGGACGGCATCTGCTGGTCTCCGACCATGCGTCCCTGCGAGACGGCTCTGGATTCCTTTGAAGCGCGGCACCGTCCGGGCTGGAGCGAGTTTGCCGCATCCAAAAACGGGGTGGAAGCCGCCCTGAGCTATTTTATCCCTCCGGATTATGATGCCATCGTCTGGGATCTGAAACTCACCAACCGCCGAACGGAACGTGTTTCGCTGGACATTTTCCCATACACGGAATTTTCACAGTTCGAATTTGAGAGGGAAGTTTTGTGGGGCTATTACGTCAAGCTCATGTTGCGAACCTGGTTCGATGCCGGGGCCGAAACATTGAATTACCTCTTCCATGCACAGGGCAGCCCACGGGAGGATGAGGTGCCACTGGTTTATCTGTCCTCGACGCATCCGGTCATCAGCTATTCCGGCGACCGCGACGATTTCATCGGCGATTACCGCAGCGAACGCAATCCGGTTTCCATCGGGCGGAATCATTGCGGCAACAGCCTTATCGAATGCGGGCAGCCGGCTGCCGCACTCCAGAACCATGTGGAGCTGGCCGCTGGAGAATCGGTGACTGTGCGATATTTCCTGGGCGCTGTTCCTGGAATCATGCGTGATTTCGACGGGACCATTGCCGTGCAGCGCGAGGTGATTGGCCGTCTGCGCACGCCCGGAGTCATCGAAGAACAGAAAGACAAGATGCAGCGGTGGTGGGATGAGCATTTTGATGTCATGCAATGTGGGATTCCGGATGTTCCGGCGCAGCGGCAGATTAATATATGGAATCCCATCAATTCCGTGGTGACCGGCCGCTATTCGCGCTCGGTCAATACGTGGGCTCCGGGCATCCGGGGAGTCGGATACCGCGACACATGCCAGGATATGCTGGCCATCGCGTATCGCCGGCCGAAATGGGCGGCCGACACCATGAAGTATCTGATGTCCCAGCAGTTTGCAGACGGACATGCCACGCATACTTCATATCCCGAGGAGCGCAAGCCCTCCGTGCCGGCAACGACGATGCACAGCGATGATCATCTGTGGCTTCCGCTTCTGGCGAATGCGATACTCGCAGAAACCGGCGATTATTCGCTGTTGGAAGATCAGGTGCCCTACCTGACAGACGACGGCGCAGGCGAAACCGGTGGCGCCAGCGTGTGGGAACATCTGATGCAGGCGGTCGAGTTCACGGAAACGCACCGTGGCATTCACGCCCTGCCCTTGACGCTGAAAAGCGACTGGAATGACATCATCGGCCGCTTCGCCAAAAAAGGCAGAGGCGAAACCGTGTTCGCCGGGCAGCAGTATGTGCTGGCGCTGCGGTACCTGATCGAAATCGCACAAGCGAGCGGAAAAACGGACGATCGCGCCAAGCTGGTGGACTGCTGCAAGCGCATGGAGAACGCTCTGCTGGCCTGCGCGTGGGACGGCGCATGGTGGCTCCGCGCATTTGATGATGATGCCGTGCCGGTGGGCAGCAACCAGTGTGCCGAAGGAAAACTATTTTTAAATCCGCAGAGCTGGGCAGTTCTGAGCGGGGTGGGCAGCCGTGAGCAGCTCGTTGCCGGCATGGACAGTGCCGCAAGAATCCTGGACACCGGCATCGGGCTCAAACTCCTGCATCCCAGCTTCAGTTCCTGGGAAGGCGAGTCGACGGCCAAGCTCCGCGGCTATGCGCCGGGATGCGGTGAAAATGGCGCCATATTCTGCCATGCCAATACCTGGGCCGTGATTGCTGAAGCGCTTTTAGGAAGAGCTGGCAATGCATGGAAATACTTCACACAGCTATTGCCGGCCAATGCATTTGAAAAGGTCGGAGCCACGCGATACCGCGCCGAACCATACGCCTGGGTCAGCAATATTGTGGGTCCTGACAACAACCGGTTCGGCTGGGCGAATGTCGAACAGATTTCCGGCACAGCTCCGTGGATGGACGTTGCCGCAACCCAATACCTGCTTGGTGTGCGCCCGCAGATTGCCGGCCTGCGCATCGATCCCTGCATGCCGGCAGACTGGAAGGAAATCACCATCACGCGACACTATCGCGGATGCCTGCTGGATATCCGGATCAAAAACCCGCGCGGTGTCCAGAAGGGGATTGCTTCATTAACAGTCGATGGAAAACCGACCGACATGGGCAGCGGGCCAATCATTCCTCCGACAGTGCTGTATGGCAAAAAGAACGTTTCTGTCGAGGCGCTGATGGGCTAATCTGAAGTTCCCAAGGCAAAAAGGCAACGAACCTCCTGCCAAGCAGGAGGTTCGTTGCCTTTTTGTCTTCCGAATGTCGTCATGTAAATCGAACGCATGGCCAACCGCAACTCCCCGCCCAGCATCCTCTTTCTATCAGGCCAGCAGGCTTCGCAGGTGGTTCAACCCCTGTTTTTCAGCTTCGATGAAGCTCATCGTTGTGGGGGTGCCCGCCTGCTCCAGATGCACCGGGCCGGTCCATCCGGCCTTTTTTAGCCGGGCCGCCCACCGGCGGTAGTCGATGTCGCCCTCGCCAAAGGTTTCCGACCAGACGCCGTCGCGCGATTGGCGAACGTGGAAGGATCGGATGCGCGGCAGGGTGAATTCGAGGAGATTTGATTGGAAAGATTTTACATTTTTTTCGATATTTGCTAAACGACATGCATGGTCAAAATTGACAGCGTGTCCGCGCTTTCCCGGCCGGTCAGGCATCCCAGTCAGGCTGCCGGGCTATTTTTCCGGCAGCTTTTGGGGTCGCCGGAATTTGCCCGGTTCGCCCTCATCCTCAAGCGGCTCACCGGGTTGTCGATGGCGTTGAATACACCGGATGTCGGCACCACCCGCCTCGGCGTTTCGCATGACAAGGGCAACCCGCTCTGCAATATCATCCGGAGCACGCAAGAAGGGATGCGGCGCTGCGAAGGCTGCGACCGCCGGCACCACGCACGGGCTGGCGCCGATGGCAAATCCAAGCTGTATACCTGCCACGCGGGGTTCTTGGACATGGCGATTCCGATCATGGTCCAGGGCAAGCATGTCGCAACCATTTCGAGCGGGCAGGTGCTGGCCGAACAACCTTCGGACGCCGCCTTTCGCCGGATGTGCCGCCGGCTCGCCTGGCAGGGTATTCCCGGGATGCGCCTGCGCAAGGCTTACGACCGGGCTCCCTGGATGCCCCGCGATCACCTCACCTCGGTCATGCACCTTTTGGAAACTTTCTCCAGCCAGATGTGCGGCAGTGCCTGGCGGATCCGGGAGTTGGAAGCCAGCCTGGAGAGGCCGCAAATCCGCAAGGCGAGAGACCTGGTCGAGGAGCGGTTTCGGGAATCCGACCTGCGTCTCGCTGATGCCGCAACCTGCGCGGGAATCTCCATCGCCCATTTCTCCCATTTATTTCATAAGGAAACGGGAGTGCCCTTCACCTCCTATGTCCAGTCCCGGCGGATTGAGGAGGCGAAGCGTCTGCTTGCGGAAACCGACAAAACCATCACGGAGATCTGTTTCGAGTGCGGGTTTAACAGCCTCACTCACTTTAATCGGGTCTTTCACCGCGGAGAGGGCTGCAGCCCAAAACAATACCGATTGGCCTTGTTGCCTTAGAACCTGGGTACTTAGGAACTTCAGGCTAGCAGCCTGATGCCCGGCGGAATTCCATCACGTTGATCGGCGGCAGGTTCAAAGCACAGAAGGTTTTCTTCGCGAGCTTGAAGAGGTGCCCCTCCTCGCAGAGCTGGGTGCCCAATTGATAGGCGATGAACCGGCTCTCGGCATCCATGGCTGCGGCGATGCGTGACAGGATCCGCTTTCTGGCGGATTTTTCGATCACGGAGAACGGGATGCCAGAGAGGATGTAATCGCAGCGCGAGTGACCGAGGTCGCCGAGGGCTTCGCGGATGTGGATGGCGTCGGCCTGCAGGACCGTCACGCGCTCATCTTTCTGGAACTGGCGGCGAAGGTGGGAGACGAATTCCGGGTCGATCTCGAAGAGGACAAGACGGCAGTCCGGCCCCATGCGCTTGACGATTTCCCGCGTGTGGCATCCCTCGCCGGGGCCGAGTTCCACAACCACCCGCGGGCGGGAGAAATCCAGGCGGGAGGCCGTTTGGCGGGTGAGAAACGGGGAGCTGGGAACCAGGTAGCCGACCCGCAGCGGATTCGCGAGGACGCGTTTGAAAAAAAGAAAACTCATCGGCTTTTTTGAAAATTAGAAATTTGGAATGAGGGGAAACCGGCAAGGGGGCGCTTTTTCCCTCGGAGAGGATGTCTGGCCCAAGGCGGAAACCGAACCGGGGCGAAACGCTCGGTTCGCTAGGGGATTCTTGCAAGCAATTCTTTTGCGCCCGCCTGTTCGTAGGCGTCGGCGATTCCCAGGAGCCGGGACTCGTCGAGCGGTTTGCCGAGGAACTGCAGGCCGACAGGAAGTTGTTTTCCCTCCTCCTCGACCAGCCCGCAGGGGACGCTGATGCCGCAGATTCCGGCAAGGTTCGCGGCGATCGTGAAGATGTCGGCCAGATACATGCGCAGCGGGTCGTTCACGCGCTCACCGATTTTGAAGGCGAGGTCCGGAGACGTCGGACAGACGAGGGCGTCCACTTTCTCGAAGGCGCTGGTGAAGTCCCGGCGGATGAGCGTGCGGACCTTCTGGGCGCGGAGGTAGTAGGCGTCGTAGTAGCCGCTCGAGAGGACGTAGGTCCCGAGGATGATCCGGCGCTTGACCTCGCTTCCGAACCCCTCCTCGCGGGTGCGCTTGTAGTGGTCCAGGAGGTCGGCCGGATTTTTTGCGCGGTGGCCGTAGCGGACGCCGTCGAAGCGGGCCAGATTCGCGGAGGCCTCGGCGGTGGCGATGATGTAGTAAACGCCGATGGCGTATTCGGTGTGGGGCAGGGAAACTTCCACAAGCTCGGCACCCAGCCCTTCGCACGTCCTGATCGCCTCCTCGACTTTTTCCCGCACGCGGGCATCCATGCCGTCCACAAAATACTCTTTCGGGATCCCGAGCCGCACGCCTTTGAGATCGCC
>Ga0316232_1004936_pt1 | contig 10956 bp, 8 predicted proteins | sample TBHtaG_FD_206006 | JGI IMG/M metagenome (GOLD analysis project Ga0316232, IMG submission 206006) | Freshwater microbial communities from Trout Bog Lake, Wisconsin, USA - TBH18025_13 | ecosystem: Environmental > Aquatic > Freshwater > Lake > Hypolimnion/Profundal zone | place: USA: Wisconsin... | reverse complement strand
AGGGCCTGGTCATCGTCTCCCCCGAGTACAACGCCGGCATCCCGGCGCACCTCAAGAACGCCGTGGACTGGCTCTCCACCCTGTCCCCGAACCCGCTGCGGGGCCTGCCGGTGCTGCTGGCGTCGGCCTCGCCCGGCGCCTTCGGCGGCTCCAGGTCCCTGCTGTCCTGGCGCCCGGTGCTGGCCAACCTGGGGGCCCTGGCCCTGCCGGGCGCCATCACCGTGCCCCTGGCCGACCAGAACCTGGACCCCGCTGGCGCGCCCCGGGAACCCCGGACCCAGGGCGAGCTCCAGCGGGCGCTGGCGGCGTTCACGGCGCTGGCCGCCAGGCTTCAGTGAGTAATGTAGTGCTCCAGCTGGCCGATGATGAAGGTCTGCTCGGAGATGGTCTCCTTCACCAGGTCGCCGATGGACAGGAAGCCCGCCACCGAGCCGTCCTCGGCCAGCACCGGCAGGTGCCGGATGTGCCGGTCGGTCATGATGGCCATGCACTCCTCCACGGTCTGGGCGAGGGTCACGTAGATCACCTTGTCGCTCATCACGTCGCGCACCGGCGTGTCCTTGGAGTCCAGCCCCAGCAGCACCACCTTGCGGGCGAAGTCCCGCTCGGAGAAGATGCCCACCGGTTTGCCCCCCTCCATCACCAGCAGGGCGCCGATGTCGAACTGGGCCATGACGCTCAGGGCCTGGAAGACGGTGTCCCCGGCCTCCACGGAGATGAGGCGGTGCGGCTTCCCGTTGAGGATCTGCTCCAGTAGTTTCATGCGGGTCTCCTTGCTGCCCAGCCCCGGGTCGCGGGGAGTGGGGTAAAGGATAAGTCATATGCAGCCTCACCATGGCAGGAAAAAACTACTTGAGGTCCAGGCCGTGGCCCTTGATCTTCTGATAAAGGGTGCTCCGGGGGATGTTCAGCCGCCTGGCGGCCCGCTCCACGTGCCCGCCCTCCTCCCGCAGCACATTGCTGATGTGGTTGCGCTCCACCTCCCGCAGCGTCAGGTGCGAGGCCGGCGCCTCGCCCCCGGCCCACCCCTGGGCGCCGCTGCGCGGGCTGCTGGCGAAATCCAGGTCCGCCGCGTCGACGCAGGAGCCGGTGGCGCCCAGCAGGGCCCGCTCCAGGACGTTGCGCAGCTCGCGGATGTTGCCGGGCCAGCCGTGCTTCTGCAGCTGCAGCAGGGCGGCCTTGGTGAACAGCACCGGGTCCCGGCCCCATTCGTCGGTGAGCCGGTTCATCAGGTTCTGGGCCAGGGCCGGGATGTCCTCGATCCGCTCCGCCAGGGCCGGCATCACCAGCTGGATCGCGCTCACCCGGTAGAACAGGTCGGCCCGGAACAGCCGCTCCTGCACCAGCCGCTGCAGGTTCTGGTGGGTGGCGGCAATGAGGCGGAAGTCCACCTTGCGGTCGTGGACCTCGCCCAGGCGCCGGAACCGTTTCTCCTCCAGGGCCTTGAGCAGCTTGGGCTGGACCTGCAGGTCCATGTCGCCGATCTCGTCCAGGAACACGGTGCCCCGGTGGGCCGCCTCCAGCAGGCCGACCTTGGCCGCGACCGCGCCGGTGAAGGCCCCCTTCTCGTGGCCGAACAGCTCGGTCTCCAGGAACTCCCGGGTGAAGCCGCCGCAGTTCAGTTCCAGCATCGACTCCGAGGCCCGCGAGCTGTGCCGGTGCAGCCAGCGGGCCAGTTCGCTCTTGCCGGTGCCGGTCTCGCCGGTGACCAGGATCGGGCTCTCGGCGGCGGCGGCCCGGCGCGCCTGCTCCTCCATCCTGCGGATGGCCGGGCTGAGCCCCAGGAACAGGTCCAGGGCCCGCCGGGGCTGGTCGCGGGCGGCGTTGGCCAGCTCCTTGCGCCGGTTGCGCTGGTTCTCCACGGTCCGGTCCAGCACCGTCAGCAGCGCCTGCAGGTTCAGCGGCTTGACCAGGAACTGCTCGGCCCCCAGCTGGATGCTGCGCACCGCCAGTTCGATGCTGCCGTGCGCGGTGAGCAGGACGATCGGCACCCCCGCGTCCACGGCCTTGAGGCGGGGCAGCAGGTCCAGGGCGTTGCCGTCCGGCAGCGAGTAGTCCAGGGTGACCAGGTCATAGACGTCCCGGCGGTACTTGGCCTCGGCCTCGGCGGCGCTGCCGGCCTCCTCCACGCTGTAGCCGTTCTGCTCCAGGAAGTCCCGGATGGCGAAGCGGACGGCCGCCTCGTCATCCACCACCAGGATTTTCGGCTTGACCATCGCGGGATCCCTCAAGGCGCCGGCAGGGTGAACGCCAGGCGCACCCCGCCGCCGGGATTCCGGGCCGCGGCCAGGCTGCCGCCGTGGTTCTCCAGCACCCGCCTGGCCACCGGCAGGGCCAGCCGGCCGAACCCCGAGGCGCGGTAGTAGAAGGGCTCGAACAGCCGGGACAGGTCCACCCCCGGCAGTTCCAGGCCAGGGCTGTCCACCCAGCCGCTGATCACCGGCCGGTCCTCCCGGATGCCGGCGGCGGCGGCGAGCGTCACCCGGCCGCCCCGGCCCTGCCCGCGGAGGGCCAGCCCGATCAGCCCGCTGAAGGCCCGGCACAGGGCCTGCTCATCCGCCCGGACCGGCGGCAGCCGGTCCGGGAGCTCCAGCCGGAGCTCGACCCCGGCCTGGGCCGCCCGCGGCCGGTGCAGCTCCACCGCCTCCCGCAGCAGCATCTCCAGGCTCGCGCCGGCCCGGGCCTGGGGCCCGGGGTCGCCGTAGTCCGCCAGCTCGTCCAGGAACCCGTCGAGCCGTTCCAGGCTGTCCCGCATGACGGCGTGGTAGCGGGCCGCCTCCTCCAGGTGGCCCAGGCGGGCCTGCATGGCGTCGAGGCTGCCGGAGATGCCGAAGATGAAGTTGCGCAGCTCGTGCACCAGGCCCGGCACGAAGGAACTGCCCGACGGCCCGCGGGAAAGGGCGCGCTGCTCCTCGGGCGTGCAGGGGTTCGGGTCGGGCAAGGTTCCTCCGGCCGAATAGCATAGCGCGTCCTAAGTTATTGCAAGCAAAGGGACAAGTGCGCGGCCGGGCGGGTCCGGCGTTCCGGTTCCGCCGATTCCCCAATGCGCAAACCGCCGGGAGCCGATAACCTGATCGGATGCCTGTTCTTTGGGTCACCGATCACGAGCTCGACCAGCTCCGCCCCCTCCCCGAAGCCCTGCTGATGGCCATGGGCGCCATCGGCCAGCCCTCGGCCAGGAGCCACCTGGCCCAGACCCTGGTGCGGGCCAGGGTCGCGCCCCAGGCCGAACCCTGGATCACCAACCCCGCGGGCATGGTGCCGGTGCTGAACCTGCTGCGCGACTCCGGACTGGCCCGCGAGGTCAACAGCGGCTACTGGACCCTCACCCCGGCCGCGCTGGAGCCGGTCTGCCGCCGGGCCCAGCGCAAGGGCCAGCTCAAGGCCCTGGCCGCCGCCGGCCAGGCCAGCTACGACTCCGGCAAGCTGCTCCTGGACAGCCTGGGCCGGGACCTGGCGGCGTTCCGCCTGGCCTTCCTGGAGGGGCGCCCGGAGGACTGGCTGGCGGCCCAGGAGCGGCTGCGCCAGAACCACCGCGCCGCCCTGGGCCAGCGCGACCCCCTGGCCCTCATCTGCGGCCAGCCGTTCGACCCGGCCTGGTTCGAGGCCCTGCCGCCCTCCCAGCAGAGCCACGCGGCCTGGGCCCTGCTCCACGACCAGGTGGTGCACGGCCAGCCCGGCCCGGGCTTCCACGCCTGGCTGGAAGCGCGCAGGGCCCGGCTCAGCCCCCTGGGGCCCATGCTGGAGTACCTGATCCTGGAGGCGCGGCTGGACGAGGCCCAGGCGCTGCTGGAGCGGCTGAGCCCGGCCCAGCGCGCCCTCACCCCCATCGCCCTGCTGAGCGCGGCCCTGGACCTGGCCAGGGGCGACCCCGCGGCGGCCGCCGCCGGCTTCGAGGCGGTCCTGGCCGAACTGGGCAAGGGGCCCCGGCGCAAGGCGGTGCACCTGCCGGGCCTCATGGACCTGTTCTGCATCCTGGCCTTCATCGGCCTGGACGGCGGGCGCGGCCTGGCCGCCGCCGGCGAGCGCCTGGAACTGCTGGAGCGGCGCCAGGACAGCGATCCCCTGTCCGGCCTGCGCGAGCCGCTGCGCCGCCTGCTGGAGCACCAGCAGCGCCTGCGCGCCGGGGAGGGGCCCGACCGCGCCGAGGCGCCCCGGCCCCCGTCGCCGCGCCCGGCCACCGCCCTGGCCGGCTTCGCGCAAGCGCTGTGCGCCTACCTCTGCGCCGAGCGGCTGGACCTGGAGGCCCTGGACCGCGCCCAGGCCGGCCTGGCCGGCCTGCCCATGGGCCTGTTCCAGCGCGAGCTGGCCGAACTGCGCCGGCGCGCCAAGGGCGGCATCAGCGCCGCCCCGTTCCCGTTCCTCGACCTGGTGCCCCACGCCGAGACCTGGGAGAAGGCCCTGGCGGACCTGCACGGACTGGCCCGGCCGGCCACCAGCAGGCGCCCGGGGCGGCTGGCCTGGTGGGTCTGGCGCGACCCCGAGGCGCGCGGCCCCTACATCATCGAGCCGCGGGAGCAGCGCCGGGACGCGCACGGCCAGTGGACCCGGGGCAAGGCCATCTCCCTGAAGCGGCTCAAGGAGGAAGGCCGGAGCTGGAGCTTCCTGCTGCCCCAGGACCAGGCCCTGATCAGCTGCGTCCGGGAGAACTGGCGCGGCCACGAGCTCAACTACGAGGCCGCGCTGCAGGCGCTGGTGGGCCATCCCCTGGTGTTCTGGAGCGAGGCCGAGGTGGACGCCGCCGCGCGCATGGAGGTGGTGGCCGGGCAGCCGGAGCTGCACGTGACCCGCAGGGGCAAGGTGCTGGAGCTGCGGCTGGACCCGCCGCTGCAGGAAGGCGACGTCATGGTCCAGCCCGAGGGCCTGTTCCGGGTGCGGGTCATCACCATCACCGCCGCCCACCGGAAGCTGGCCGAGATCCTGGGCGACGGCCTGTCGGTGCCCGCGGGGGCCGAGGCCCGGGTGCTCCAGGCCCTGCGCGCCGTGGCCCCGATGGTGACGGTGCACTCCGACGTGACCGTGCGCGACGAGGCGGCGCGCCAGGCCGGCCTGGCCAAGGTGGACGGCGACCCGCGCATCCACCTCCTGCTCATGCCGTTCCACCAGGGACTGAAGGCCCAGCTGCGGGTGGAGCCGCTGGCGGGATGCGGCTACCACGTGCCCGGGGAAGGCGGCGCCAGCCTCATGCTGGAGCGCCAGGGCGAGATGCGCCTGGTGGCCCGGGACCTCGCCCTCGAAGCCGCCGCCGCCGAGGCCCTGCTGGCCGCCCTGCCCACCCTGCCCCTGGACGAGGGCCGCAGCGAGTGGATGATCGACGATCCCGAGCGCTGCATGAACCTCCTGCTGGAACTGGAGGCGGCCAAGGGCCTGGCCATGGTGCAGTGGCCCGAGGGCGGCCGGCTGAGCCCGCCCAGGACCCTGGGCCTGGAGACCATGAGCCTCACCGTCAAGCGCAACGGCAGCTGGTTCGACGCCGAGGGAGAGGTCCGCCTGGACCTGGGCCAGGTGGCCAGCCTGCAGCAGCTGCTGGCCGCCACGGAAAAGGCCGGCCGCTTCGTGGACCTGGGCGACGGGCGGGTCTACGCCCTGGCCGAGAGTTTCCGCCGGCGCCTGGACGACCTGCGCGCCCTGGGCGAGGCCCGCGGCGAGGGCATGCGCCTGCACGGGCTCAGCGCCCTGGCGCTGGACGGCCTGGAGGGGGAGCTGGGCGCGTTCCACTGCGACCAGGCCTGGAAGGGCATGCTGGAGCAGCTCCAGGGCGCCCCGGGCCCGCAGGCGCTGCCGCCGGGTTTCCGCGCGCAGCTGCGCCCGTACCAGGCGGAGGGCTGCCAGTGGATGCTGCGCCTGGCCGGCGCGGGCCTGGGCGCATGCCTGGCCGACGACATGGGCCTGGGCAAGACCGTGCAGGCCCTGGCCGTGCTGCTGGCCCGGGCCGCCGGCGGCCCCGCCCTGGTGCTGGCCCCCACCAGCGTCTGCGCCAACTGGGAGAGCGAGGCCGAGGCCTTCGCGCCCGGGCTGAAGGTGCGCCGGTTCGGCGAGGGCGACCGCGAGGCCGCCCTGCAGAACGCCGCCCCCTTCGACGTCTTCCTCTGCAGCTACGGCCTGCTGCCGCTGGAGGCCGAGCGGCTGCAGCGGGTCGCGTGGAGCACCGTGGTGCTGGACGAGGGCCAGAACATCAAGAACGCCCTCACCAAGCGCAGCCAGGCGGTGATGGACCTGCAGGCCGGGTTCCGCCTGGTGCTTTCCGGCACTCCGGTGGAGAACCATCTGGCCGAACTCTGGAACCTCATGCGCTTCCTCAACCCCGGCCTGCTGGGGAGCATCGAGCAGTTCCGCAGGCGCTTCCAGGAACCCATCGAGCGGGACCAGGACACCCACGCCCTGGCCCGCCTGCGGCGCATGGTCTCGCCCTTCCTGCTCCGGCGCACCAAGGGCCAGGTGCTCAAGGAGCTGCCGCCCCGCACCGAGATCGTGCTGGAGCTGGAGCCCTCCGAGGCCGAGGCCGCGTTCCTGGAGGCTTTGCGCCGGCAGAGCCTGGACGCCCTGGACGGCGGCCCGGGCCAGACCCTCCAGGTGCTGGCCGCGCTCATGCGGCTGCGCCGGGCCTGCTGCAACCCGCAGCTGGTCCAGCCCGGGCTGGCCATCCCCTCCAGCAAGCTGGAGGCCTTCCTGGACCTGGTGGAGGAGCTGCTGGAGAGCGACCACCGGGCCCTGGTGTTCAGCCAGTTCGTGGACCACCTGGCGCTCCTGCGCGAGGCCCTGGACGAGCGCGGGGTGACCTACCAGTACCTGGACGGCGCCACCCCCGTGCGCAAGCGGGCCGCGGCGGTCAAGGCCTTCCAGGCCGGCCGGGGCGACCTCTTCCTGATCAGCCTCAAGGCCGGCGGCACCGGCCTCAACCTCACCGGCGCCGACTACATCATCCACATGGACCCCTGGTGGAACCCCGCCGTGGAGGACCAGGCCTCGGACCGCGCCCACCGCATCGGCCAGACCCGCCCGGTCACCGTCTACCGGCTGGTGCTCAAGGGCACCGTGGAGCAGAAGATCCTGGGCCTGCACAAGCACAAGCGCCAGCTGGCCGAGGACATTCTCAGCGAGAGCGCCATGGCCGCGAGCCTGGACGCCCAGACCCTGCTGGCGCTGCTGCGGGAGGAGTAGCCGGGGGGTTCCCGCGACCAGCCGCCCGCCAGCCTGCGCAGGGATTCGAACGGTCCCCCCTCGCCCGGGCCTCCCCGGCCAGGCTCAGGATTCTTGCCCACCGGGCGGAAGATCCTATCTTTCAGGCGGGAGACTGTTTCAGGCCGCCCGGACACAGGGGGAAGCCATGATGCTGGATCTGCAGGACCATGAGGCGGAGCTGCTCCGCCTGCTGCTGGTCAAGGAACTGGAGGAGACCCGGGTGGAGGAGCGCCACGCCAAGAACATCGAGTTCAAGGCGGGGCTGGAGCGCCGGGAGAAGACCCTGAAAGTCATGCTGGGGCGCCTGCCCGCTTCCTAGCGCAGACACGGGCGGACGCCTCGCAGCAGGAAATGCCGGATACCCTCCCTGAACCCGGCCGACCCGCCGTAGACTGGAACCATATCCGATCCGAGGAGTCCATCGTGAGCGAAACCCCCGGCGCCCTGTCCGGCCTGCGCGTGATCGAGCTTGGCCAGCTGATCGCCGGCCCGTTCGCGGCCAAGATGCTGGCCGAGTTCGGCGCCGACGTCATCAAGGTGGAGGCGCCGGAAGGGGGCGACCCGCTGCGCAGCTGGCGCATGATCAAGGACGGCACGTCGCTCTGGTGGCAGGTGCAGTCCCGCAACAAGCGCTCGCTGGCCATGGACCTGAAGCGGCCCGAAGCCCAGGAGATCGTCCGCGGCCTGGTCCGGGAGGCCGACGTGCTGATCGAGAACTTCCGGCCGGGGACCCTGGAGGGCTGGGGCCTGGGCTGGGAGGACCTGCGCGCGCTCAATCCCCGGCTGGTGATGCTGCGCATCTCCGGCTACGGCCAGACCGGGCCGTACCGGGACCGGCCGGGCTTCGGGGTCATCGGCGAGGCCATGGGCGGCCTGCGCCACCTCACCGGCGAGCCGGGGCGGGTGCCGGTGCGCTGCGGCGTCTCCATCGGCGACACCCTGGCGGCCCTGCACGGGGTCATCGGCGTGCTGGCGGCCCTGCGCCACCGGGACGCCACCGGCCAGGGCCAGGTGGTGGACGTGGCGCTGTACGAGGCGGTGTTCAACGTCATGGAGAGCCTGGTGCCGGAGTACAGCGCCTTCGGCGCGGTGCGCGAGGCCACCGGCAGCGCCCTGCCGGGCATCGCCCCCACCAACGCCTACCGCTGCGCCGACGGCGGCTACGCGCTCATCGCCGGCAACGGGGACGGCATCTTCAAGCGCCTCATGGAGAAGATCGGCCGCCCGGACCTGGGGGAGGACCCGGGCCTGGCCGGCAACGCCGGCCGCGCCGCGCGGGCCGCGGAGCTGGACGAGGCCATCGGCGCCTGGAGCGCCCTGCGCTCCCTGGACGAGGTGCTGGAGGCCCTGGACCAGGCCCGGGTGCCTTCCGGGCGCATCTACACGGCCAGGGACATCGCCGCCGACCCGCACTACCGCAGCCGGGACATGATCCTCACCACCACCCTGCCCGACGGCACCGCGCTGGAGGTGCCCGGCGTGGTGCCCAAGCTCTCGCTCACGCCGGGGACCCTGCGCACGCCGGCGCCGGCCCTGGGCCAGGACACCGAGGCCGTGCTGCGCCAGGCCGGCATCTCCGAGACGGCCCTGGCGGAACTGCGCGCAAAGGGCGTCATCTCATAGGGGGGCATCCGATGGACACCTGGGAGGGCGCCGGACGGCGCATCCACCTGCAGGAAGTGGGCACCCGCGACGGCCTCCAGGCCGAGGCGGCGTTCGTCCCCACCGAAGCCAAGATCGCCCTCATCGACGAACTGTCCCTGACCGGGGTGACCAGGATCGAAGTCTCCTCCTTCACCTCGCCCAAGGCCATCCCGGCCCTGCGCGACGCGGACGAGGTGATGCGGGGCATCCGGCGCCGCCCGGGGGTCGTCTACACCGCGCTGGTGCCCAATGTGCGGGGCGCCGAGCGGGCCATCCTGGCCAGGACCGACGAGCTGAACCTGGTGATGTCCGCCAGCGAGACCCACAACCTCAGCAACCTGCGCATGACCCCGGCCCAGTCGTTCGCCGCCCTGGGCGAAGTGGCGGCCCTGGCCCGCCAGGCCGGGGCCGCGGTGAACGTCTCGCTGTCCTGCAGCTTCGGCTGCCCCATGGAGGGGGACGTGCCCGCCGGCGCCGTGCTGGCCTGGTGCGCCCGCTTCATCGAGGAACTGGGCGCGGACGGCGTCACCCTCTGCGACACCACCGGCATGGCCTACCCCGGCCAGGTGGCCGCCCTGGCCCGCGCCTTCCGCGGCCGCTGGCCTTCGGCCGGGCTGACCCTGCACCTGCACAACACCCGCGGCCTGGGCCTGGCCAACGCCCTGGCCGGCATCGACGCCGGGGCGGACCGTTTCGACGCCTCCCTGGGCGGCATCGGCGGCTGCCCGTACGCCCCCGGCGCCACCGGCAACGTCTGCACCGAGGAGGTGGCCCACGCGCTGGGGCTCATGGGCTTCCAGACCGGCATCGACCTGGCCCGGCTGGTGGCCGCCGCCCGGCGGCTGCCGGCCCTGCTGGGCCACGAGGTGCCCAGCCAGATCGTCAAGGCCGGCTGCAGGCTCGACCTGCACCCGGTGCCCGGCGATTTCGACGCCGTCCGCCAGCGGGCGCTGGCAAGGTCCTGAGCATTCCGGCCCCGGCGGCCGGAAAGGGGCTACAATTCCCGGCAGATTCCGCCCCGGAGGTCCCGATGAAACTGCGCCTGGTTTACGCCCTGGCGGCGACCCTCCTGTTCGGGTCGCTTTCCGCCGCCGATCTCACCATCACGTTCACCTCCACCCGGAAGGGCATGGGCGGCGGCGCCGCGGGCACCGAGATCCACTACTACAGTCCCGCCCACATGATGACCCGGGCGGTGGAGAACAAGCAGGACACCCTGGTGGATTTCCAGAAGGGCGTCACCTACAGCATCGATCATCCCAAGAAGACCATCATGATGATCTCCTTCGACGACGCCGCGGCGGCGATGGCTTCCCTGAACCAGCCCAAGGATGACGCCGCGAGCAAGATGATGGCCAACATGTTCGGCGACCCCAGCGCCGTGAAGGTGACCCGGCTGGCCAACGAGAAGATCGCGGGCCGGGACTGCCAGGCCTGGGAGATCAGCGTGGGCAAGCTGGTCATGGACCTGAGCGCCGATCCCACCCTCAGGATGCCGATGCCGGATACCTCCTATTCCCAGATGATGAAGACCCGCGCCGCCCAGTTCGCCCAGTCCGGCCCCATGGGCGCCACCTACAAGCGCCTCTACGAGGAGATGGCCAAGATCAAGGGCATTCCCCTCAGGACCCACATGACCGGGCTGATGGGCGTGGACGTCGCCACCCTGGCCACCCGGATCGAAACCGGCGCCATCCCGGCCGCCACCTTCACCCTGCCGGCCGGCTACAAGGTCGAGGACATGGGCAAGAAGCTCAGGGAGCGCATGGCCAAGCCCAAACCGTAGGCCCGGCGCCGGCGGTGAAACGGGCTGGCGTGGCCCGGACGAAGAACGGATATTGTACCAATCGGAAAAAGGCGTTTCTGTGGATGCTTTCAAGTGGGACAGCCCGCAGAGCACGGGAGTCGCCCAACTGGACGACCAGCACCGGTCCCTGCGCCAGCTCATCCTGGGCCTGCTCCGGACCCTGAGGACCAGGGCGGCCGATGCCGAGGCAGAAAAAACTTTCATAAAAATCTTCGAGACCTTGGTTCTGCATTTCCGGACCGAGGAGGACTACCTTGAAGCCCGGGGCTACCCCGACCTGGTGCCGCACCGGTTTGAGCATGAATTACTTCTAGACTGGTTCC
>Ga0316232_1004934_pt1 | contig 10957 bp, 15 predicted proteins | sample TBHtaG_FD_206006 | JGI IMG/M metagenome (GOLD analysis project Ga0316232, IMG submission 206006) | Freshwater microbial communities from Trout Bog Lake, Wisconsin, USA - TBH18025_13 | ecosystem: Environmental > Aquatic > Freshwater > Lake > Hypolimnion/Profundal zone | place: USA: Wisconsin... | reverse complement strand
ATAAAGGGAAGGGTGTTAAATTTGTTGGCGAAAAACTTCGTCGTAAAGCTGGTAAGACGGCTTCTAAAAAATAATTGACTTTATAAGTTATGGCTCTCACAAAATTAGAAAGAAGAGAAAGAATCCGTAAACGAATCAGAAAAGTAGTTTCCGGTACGAACATGGTTCCCCGCTTAAGCGTATATCGCAGCAATACACAGGTTTATGTGCAGTTTGTTGACGATGTAGCGGGAAAAACCTTAATGTCAGTTTCTTCATTGAATAAAGAGATTGTAGCTGCCGCAGGGAACAAAACGGAGAAAGCTGCCCTTGTTGGGAAGCTGGCTGCCGAGAAAGCACTTGCAGCGGGAATCAGTGTTGTTAAATTTGACCGTGGCGGTTATTTATATCATGGGCGTGTGAAGGCAGTTGCTGAAGCGGCACGTGAAGGAGGTTTAAAATTCTAAGCATTATGGCGAAAAATATTAAAAAAGTTAAAACCAGCGATCTCGAGCTTAAAGATAGGTTAGTAGCAATTAACCGCGTCACAAAAGTCACCAAAGGTGGTAGAACATTCAGCTTTTCTGCTATCGTCGTTGTAGGCAATGAAGACGGAATTGTAGGCTGGGGTCTTGGTAAAGCCAGTGAAGTAACGGCAGCAATCGCCAAAGGCGTTGACGCGGCCAAGAAGAACCTCGTGAAGGTGCCCGTTATCAACGGAACAATCCCTCATACACAGGAAGCAAAATTTGGCGGAGCTAATGTTTTGCTTAAACCCGCTTCTTCCGGAACAGGAGTTAAGGCAGGGGGTGCTATGCGCGCCGTGCTTGAAAGTGTTGGCATACATGATATCTTGGCCAAATCAAAAGGATCGTCTAACCCTCATAACCTTGTAAAAGCTACTTTTGCTGCATTGCTCGAATTACGCGATGCCTATACTGTAGCTGAACATCGGGGCGTTGCGTTGGATAAAGTGTTTAACGGATAATTTTAATAAAATGGCAAAGATTCGTATTACGCAGTGGAAGAGTGCAATAAGCGCTTCTAAAGCTCAGAAGAAAATAATGGTCGCTCTCGGGCTAGGCAAGTTGAACCGTCCGGTTGAACACCAGGCTGTCCCCGAAGTTTTAGGTATGGTAAGAAAACTTCAACACCTTTTAAGGGTTGAAGAAGTTAACGAATAATATTCTTTAGATATGGAATTGCATAATTTAAAACCTGCAGAGGGTTCCACCAAGAAAGAGAAACGTATCGGGCGTGGACAAGGTTCCGGGCACGGAGGTACTTCAACCCGTGGACACAAGGGAGCTAAATCCCGGTCAGGTTATAAATCGAAACGGAGTTTTCAGGGCGGTCAGATGCCTCTGCAACGTACCGTACCAAAATTCGGTTTTAAAAATGTCAACAGGGTTGAATATAAAGGTGTCAATCTTAGCTCTTTACAATTATTGGCTGAAGAACATAGCCTCACTGTTATCGATTTTCAGTCCTTGCAGGATGCTGGCTTCGCCGGTAAAAACGATAGAGTCAAGATTCTTGGCAAAGGGGAACTTAAATTGAAACTCAACGTGACAGCTCATGCCTTTTCAAAAAGTGCAAAAGAGGCTATTGAGAAACTTGAAGGAACTACCGTAATACTTTAAACCTGATGAAAAAACTAATCGAGACTCTTAAGAACATCTATAAAATTGAGGATTTAAGGTCACGGCTTGGATTAACACTCTTACTGTTGGCAGTTTACCGCTTTGGATCATTTGTGATTCTTCCCGGTATTGATCCAAATCCTGAGAATTTTGAACAGTTAAGAAGTCAAACTTCTGACGGGATACTTGGATTGCTGAATATGTTCTCTGGCGGTGCTTTTTCCAATGCTTCGATTTTTGCCTTGGGGATTATGCCGTATATCAGTGCCTCGATCGTAATCCAGCTTTTGGGTTTTGCTGTACCATACATTCAACGTCTTCAAAAAGAGGGAGAATCAGGTCGCCGCAAAATAAACCAAATGACCCGTTATCTAACGGTTATTATTTTGGTTTTTCAGGGCTGGGCATATCTGGCTAACTTGCACTTCCAGTTACCTGAAAGGGCATTTGTAATGAGCACTTTTTCCTTTAGCGTAAGTTCTACTATTGTTTTGGCCGCCGGTTCCATGTTTATCATGTGGCTTGGTGAAAGAATTACTGATAAAGGCATTGGAAATGGTATTTCCATGATCATCATGATAGGTATTATTGCCCGTCTTCCACACTCACTGGTACAGGAATTTGCCAGCAGATTGGCTGAACAGGGTAAGGGTTTTATCATGATCATTATTGAATTGGTTATCTTCCTTTTTGTGATCGCTGCAACGATCTTACTGGTCCAGGGGACTCGCAAAGTTCCTGTACAGTATGCCAAACGAATTGTAGGCAATCGTCAGTATGGCGGTGTACGACAGTATATCCCTCTTAAAGTTAATGCGGCAGGAGTAATGCCAATCATCTTTGCCCAGGCAATTATGTTTGTGCCTATTAGTGTGGCCGGGTTGTTCGGAAACGAAACCATGAGCAGGATGATGTCCTCTTTCTCTGATTATACCGGTTTCGCTTATAACATTACAATGTTTCTGATGGTAATTATCTTCACTTATTTCTACACTGCCATTACGGTTAATCCAAACCAAATGTCAGATGACATGAAAAAGAACGGAGGTTTTATCCCCGGAATTAAACCTGGTAAAAGAACCTCAGAATATCTGGATACGGTGATGTCAAGAATTACATTGCCTGGTTCAATTTTTCTTGGACTGATTACGATTCTTCCTGCCTTTGCAATGGTACTTGGGGTAAATTCTGGATTTGCACACTTCTTCGGAGGAACTTCATTACTAATTCTCGTCGGCGTAATTCTGGATACCCTTCAACAGGTGGAAAGTCATTTGCTGATGCGCCATTACGACGGGCTTCTGAAATCAGGTCGGATTAAAGGACGTACAGGAGCTTAATCGGTGAGTGTTAGTACGATTTTTCGTCTGTTAATTGCTAGTTAGCTGAAAAGCATTATATAATCAGTGATAATTTGAATTTAAAGAATTATGCTGGTGCGTTCTGTGAAAGATTCTTGAGAATCAACGTTTTTAAGTGTATTCTGTTTCTGGTAATGTGAATTTTTTCCTGATTCGGGGAAGTTGGATCAAACCTGGAAATTGTTTCGTTATGATTGTTTGCCATTTATCTGCTGGCAAAACAAGCGCGGCAAAGCGGAACCTGCAGAGAAAGTTTAATCTTCTACTGTTGTTAATACACCTTAAAACAAATTGTCTTCGGATGATTGATACTCATTTATTTTGTGGACGTTATTAAAGTCCGTCTTTTAGGCGGGAAGTGAAAGTTTACAGGTCTTCAACTGATACATTAATTTTGGAGAAGTAATAAGTTTCTATGTCAAAACAAGCATTTATAGAACAAGACGGAACCATAATTGAAGCATTGTCGAATGCAATGTTCAGGGTGGAATTGCAAAATGGTCATGTCATCACGGCCCATATCTCGGGTAAGATGCGTATGCACTATATCAAGATTCTTCCTGGTGACAAGGTAAAGGTTGAAATGTCTCCTTACGACTTGAGCAAAGGGAGGATATCTTTCAGATACAAAAATTAAAACGTAGGAATATGAAAGTAAGGGCATCTATTAAAAAACGTAGTGCAGATTGTAAGATTGTTAGCCGTAAAGGGCGTCTCTACGTTATCAACAAAAAAAATCCCAAGTTTAAACAACGTCAGGGATAATATGTTAATTTTGTAAGATTTTAATTCGTATAAGAATATGGCTCGTATAGTTGGCGTAGATATACCAAATAATAAGAGAGGCGAGATCGCTTTAACTTATATTTATGGGGTAGGCCGTAGCCGCTCACAAATGATTTTTGAGAAAGCTGGCGTTGATAAAAATATCAAGGTTAGTGATTGGAACGATGAGCAGCTAGGGGCAATTCGTAAGGTTATTACGGAAAGTTACAAGGTGGAAGGCGAATTGCGGTCTGAATATCAGATTTCTATTAAGCGATTAATGGATATCGGATGCTACCGCGGTATTCGTCATCGTATCGGTTTACCGGTTCGTGGGCAGAGTACTAAAAACAATGCCAGAACACGTAAAGGGAGGAAGAAAACAGTTGCAAATAAGAAAAAAGCCACTAAATAATTGTAAGTAGCAATGGCAAAAAAGACTGGAGTATCAAAGAAAAGGGTGGTCAATATTGAACCTGTAGGACAGGCTCATGTTTCCTCATCTTTTAATAATATCATCATTTCAATGACCAACAATAACGGAGAAGTTATTTCCTGGTCATCTGCTGGAAAAAAGGGATTCAGAGGATCAAAAAAGAATACCCCTTATGCAGCTCAAACTGCATCTGAGGAGTGCGCAAAAACAGCTTTTGACCTTGGTTTACGCAAGGTTAAGGTTTTCGTTAAGGGACCGGGAAACGGACGTGAGTCTGCTATTCGGGCAATGGCTAATGTTGGCATTCAGGTTACTGAAATTGTTGACGTTACTCCACTGCCACATAATGGATGCCGTCCTCCTAAACGTCGTCGTGTTTAATTAATAGGTACTTTAAACGTAAAATCACATGGCAAGATATATTGGTCCAAAATCCAAAATTTCACGAAAATTCGGGGAGGCTATTTATGGCCCCGACAAAGCTTTTGAGCATAAGAATTTCCCTCCGGGAATGCATGGAAACAGCAAACGCCGGAAAAAAGTTTCAGAATATGGAACTCAGCTGAAGGAGAAACAAAAGGCAAAATACATGTATGGTGTACTTGAACGCCAGTTCCGTAATCTCTTTGAAAAGGCACATTCGCACAAGGGAGTTACCGGTACCGTTCTTTTACAATTACTGGAAAGCCGTCTGGATAATGTAGTATTTCGTCTTGGTATTGCTCCAAGTCGGGCGGCTGCACGTCAGCTGGTGTCACACAAACACATTGTTATTAACGGATCTGTTGTAAATATCCCTTCTTACACCGTTCGTCCGGGTGAAGTGGTTAGTGTACGTGAAAAATCGAAATCGCTTATCGCAATTACCGATTGCCTTGCAACACAACGCCACAATAAATTTTCCTGGCTGGAATGGGATGGTGAAGCCAAATCTGGCAAATTTCTGAATGTTCCTACCCGCGAAGAGATTCCGGAAAATATCAAGGAACAATTAATCGTCGAATTATATTCGAAATAAAAATAACATTTAGGTTTATGGCAATTTTAGCTTTCCAGAAGCCGGATAAGGTGATAATGATTGAATCGGATAATCGGATTGGTAAATTCGAATTTCGTCCGCTTGAGCCTGGGTATGGTATTACCATTGGTAATGCACTTCGCAGGATATTATTGTCGTCTTTAGAAGGATATGCAATCACAACGATCAAAATAGAAGGGGTAGAGCATGAATTCTCTACAATCCCTGGTGTAATTGAAGATGTTACTGAAATGATCCTTAATTTGAAACAGATACGTTTCAAAAAGGTCGTTGATGACTTCGACAACGAAAAAGTTTCTGTGACTATCTTCGGTCAGGATACTTTTAGGGCCGGTGACATCAACAATTTCATAACCGGCTTCAGGGTGCTTAATCCTGAATTGCTTATTTGCAATATGGAACCCGAAGTGAAACTTCAGATTGAACTCTCAATCGAAAAGGGTCGCGGATATGTTCCCGGGGTTGAGAATAAACCGTCAGAAGAAGAATTTGGCGTTATCCCGATTGACTCTATTTTTACACCAATCAAAAATGTCAAGTATGATATCGAAAACTATCGCGTAGAACAGAAGACTGACTACGAGAAACTGTTGATCGAAATCACAACTGACGGATCTATCTATCCTAAAGATGCCTTGAAGGAAGCAGCTAAAATATTGATTTATCATTTTATGCTCTTTTCCGACGAGAAAATTACCCTTGATTCTGATGAGAAATTTGCCAATGAAGAATTCGACGAAGAGATTCTTCATATGCGTCAGCTCCTGAAGAATCGTTTGGTCGATCTTGATCTCTCTGTTAGGGCCTTAAATTGCCTTAAAGCGGCTGATGTCGATACCTTAGGGGAATTGGTAACTTATAATCGCAATGACTTATTGAAATTCCGGAATTTCGGGAAGAAATCTTTGACAGAACTTGACGATTTATTGGTGAACCTTGGTTTGAGTTTTGGGATGGATATCAGTAAGTATAAATTAGACAAGGAATAATAGAAATGAGACATAGAAAAAGTTTCAACCATTTAGGCAGAACAAGTTCTCATCGTCATGCGATGTTGGCTAATATGGCAAACTCGCTGATCCTCCATAAACGGATCAGTACAACTTTGGCCAAAGCCAAAGCATTACGGGTTTATGTAGAACCGATTATTACCCGCGCAAAGAGTGATACTACTCACAACCGTCGCGAAGTATTTAGCCTTTTGCAAAGTAAAACTGTGGTTACTGAACTGTTCAGGGATGTTGTAATTAAAATCGGCGATCGACCGGGAGGTTATACCCGTATTTTGAAAGTTGGTAACCGACTTGGTGATAATGCCGAAATGTGCATTATTGAATTGGTCGACTATAATGAGAATATGTTATCTACGGCTAAAAAAGAGGTTAGTAAAAAACGGAGATCAAGAAAGAAATCTGATGGGGCAGTAGCAGAAACTCCCAAAAAAGAGAGCGCTACTCCAAAAATTGAAACAGCTCTTGCGGAAACTCCTGAAGTTGAAGGCGGTACCGCGGAAACAGCCGAATAATTTTCTTCATAATTCATTAAAGGGCAACTCTGGTTGCCCTTTTTTTATCTCCTTTTTTCCTTTTTACTAACTTTTTTGCTTTCCGATTGTTAAAATATGAACATTAGTCTCCGTTAGACTAATTATTTACAAATAATATATATATTTGGACAAACTATTTGATACTTAAATGGACTACATTAAGAAAAAACTACTGGAAAAAGGGGAAAAAGAACGCGCTGTGGTTAAGCGGTTAATCAGTGAATTTGGCGATGTTGTGGTTGAGGATGTGAATATCGATCAGATTCTTACGGGAATGAAAGGGATGACCAGCCTGTTGACTGTTACTTCAAAACTTGACCCTGAGAATGGAATCCGATATCGTGGATATTCCATTCAGGAGCTTCAGCAATTATTACCTAAGATTAATCCCGAAGGTGAACCTCTGCCTGAAGGTCTTTTTTATCTGATGTTGCTTGGTGAGTTGCCTACCTTTGAAGATGCCGAATTTTTAAGTAAAGAATGGTATAATCGTAGTCATGTCCCATATCATGTCATAAAAGTAATTGAAGCAATGCCTACTACGGCAAAGCCTATGACCCAGTTCAGTACCGGGATTATTTCTATGGCAACCGATTCGATTTTTCAAAAGGCACACCGTGCCGGTCTAAATAAAAACGACTATTGGGATACGACCTATGAAGACGTTATGAATTTGATTGCACGTCTTCCCGTGATCGCAGCCTATATTTATCGGCGCAGTTTCAAAGATGGGAGTTTTATTGAACCTGATCGTAATCTCGATTGGGCTGCTAATTTTGCCCATATGATGGGGTATGACGATGAGGAGATTTATCGCCTGTTCCGGATGTATATGTGTATTCATGCCGATCACGAGGGGGGAAATGTCTCTGCACACGCAACCCATCTTGTGGGTTCCGCATTAAGTAACCCTTACTATTCATATGCGGCGGGCATGCTTGGCCTTGCCGGACCATTGCACGGATATGCCAATCAGGAGGTGATGTTCTGGATTCATGACATGCTTAAAGTTATCGGAAATGACAATGATGATAAAACTATTCGTGAAAAGATTGAAGCATATGTTCGTAAAACAATATCTGAAGGAAAAGTAATTCCAGGTTATGGCCATGCCGTATTGAGGGTGACTGATCCTCGATTCACTGCACAACAGATTTTCGCCGAAAAATATGTAACTGACGACTCTCTGATAAATATTGTCAATATGCTTTATGAGATTGTTCCGCCGATCTTAAAATCTCTTGGCAAGGTAAAAAATCCATGGCCAAATGTAGATGCATTCTCCGGCGCACTTCTGCAACATTACGGCATTGATGAATATTTCTTCTACACTGTGATGTTTGGCGTTAGCCGGGCTTTGGGAGTTTTAGCTCAATTAGTCTGGGACAGAATGTACAATCTTCCACTCGAAAGACCTTCTTCCGAGACCCTTGAGTGGTTCAAAGATAAGGCAGGCATTTAATAACTTCTTTCTGTTTATATAATTTTAGGGGCCTATGCAGCCCCTATTTTTTTGCTTTGTTTTTTATCATCGCGGCTAATTTATTGAAAAACATTTGTCCGAATTTCAACAGAATTATCCGGGGAATGTGTAATTTTAGCTGTTATTTTCCCATTGTAGGATATTGATCTTTATAATCTTTAATCACTTTAATTAATTGCGAAATGAAAAGCATTAAAGGATCCAAAACTGAGCAAAATCTGCTCAAAGCATTTGCCGGAGAATCTCAGGCCAGGATGAGATATGATTATTTTGCAAAACAGGCTAAAAAAGAGGGTCTGGAACAAATCGCGGCTATTTTTGATGAAACAGCTTTAAATGAACGGGAACATGCCAAGCGATTTTTTAAATTTCTGGAAGGAGGTCCGGTTGAGATCACGGCCACTTATCCCGCAGGTGTCATTAGTACTACCTTGGATAATCTTAAGGCCGCAGCGGAAGGTGAAAACGAGGAGTGGACTTCGTTATATCCTGAATTTGCCAAAATTGCTGAAGAAGAGGGTTATTTCGAGGTTGCAGCTGCTTTTAAGCTCATTTCTAAAGTTGAAAAAGCCCATGAGGAACGTTATAACACCCTTTATTCCAATCTTAATGATGGTAAAGTCTTTGAACGCGCAGGAAAGGTGGTCTGGAAATGCCGGAATTGCGGCTATCTGCACGAGGGGACTAAACCCCCGCTGAATTGTCCCGCTTGTCTTCACCCTCAGTCTTACTTCGAAATTAAAGAGTCGAATTATTGAGGGATAATTCCCGGCCCCCTACCTATTCCATCTTATTCACTTTCCCGAAACAGACACTTCATCATTGAGATTCCTTCCCTGATGACGTGTCTGTTTTTTTACCCATTTCAGTTGGAATCCTGTTGTTATGTTATCCCCTGGTCGATTTTTAATCAGCCTTATATTTGTTTAGACTAATTCTATTTATCAAATTATTGATTATTTGGTTCTAATATTCGTATAATGCTGATAATCAATTAAAAGCATTGCGGTTTGATTTTAATTAATTACATTTGCAGCACTAATTAAAATTATAACGGATGAGAAAGCTAATTGTTTTAACAGGAATTTTATTGTATTGTAGCTTGTCATTTGCTGGGGGATTACTCACGAATGGCAACCAAAGTTCTCAGTATATCAGGATGTTATCACGTAATGCTTCGACAGATGTGGATGCAGTTTACTTTAATCCGGCGGGTTTAATGATGATGGATAACGGGTTTTATTTTGCCCTTCAGAATCAGAGTCTTTACCAGTATAAAACGGTTGAAAGTACTTTTCCTTTATTGAATAACGGGAAATACGACGGATTGTTGTCGGCGCCAATATTTCCGACAGCATATGCAATTTATAAGGCTGACCGTTTTGCCTTTTCCTTGGGGTTTGGACCCAATAGTGGAGGTGGAAGCGCTACATTCAAACGGGGCTTGCCCACCTTTGAAATACCCATTTCAACATTAGTTCCCGGTTTAGCCGGACTAAGTCAATTAGGGATGAAAGTAACGAATTACAATGCAGACATTTATTTTAACGGGAAATCGGTTTATTGGGGAATCCAGGGAGGTGCCTCCTTTAAAGTGAATAAGGTTTTTTCCGTTTATGTGGGGGCTCGTTATGTTCCGGCAACCAATCAATATAACGGTTATATTAAGAATATTAATTTGGGAGTCAAAATAAATAATCAACCGGAACAGTATTTAAATGCTGCAACTTTTCTTAAGGGTACTGCAGAACCAGTTTTGCAAGGACTTGCTGCTCAGGCTACCGGAGCCGCATCTAGTATTCAGCCTTTAATTGCAAACGGTGCAGGGTCATACACCATTGTACAGGTTGAAGGAGTAGGATATTTGACTGCCGGTCAGGCTGCCCAATTACAGCAAGGATTGGCCCAACTTGGGTTATCTCCAGCCCAGATAAGTCAAATGAATATTGCGCAAATCCAGGGAGCTTTTACTGCTGGTGCAGCTGCTCTAAACGGCCAGGCAGCTACGCTCGACGTTACTTCTAAACAGCTTGCGGATAAAAATGTGGATGTGAAGCAAACCGGCTCCGGAATCACCCCAATTATTGGTGTAAATATTTCCCCGGCGAAAGGGCTGAATATCGGAATAAAATATGAGTTTATGACAAAACTGACTCTGACTAACAGTACTAAAGTTGATGGAACAGGTTTATTTCCTGACAAAGGGGCGACGGGCAGCGATCTTCCTTCACTCCTTTCAATCGGAGCTGATTATAAAATGTCGAAATTGACGTTGTCCTTATCTTTTAATTCCTATGATGACAAGGGTGTTGACTGGGGAACCAATATCTATGGTGAAAAGCGTACTATCGATCACAACACGTGGGAATCGGCCATTGGCGCCCAGTATCAGCTGACCCAGAAATTCGCGGTAAGTGCCGGCTATTTACTAACCGTAATGGGAGTTTCACCCCAATTCCAGAGTGATTTCAGCTTTATCAACAATGGTGCAAATACCTATGCATGTGGTATTCAATGGAAGCCAACCTCAAAAATCACCGTTGATGCAGGAGGGCTCTATACCTCTTATTCATCCGATACAAAGTCAATAACCGATAGCTCAACACAGATTACTTATCTCGACACATTCAAGAAGCACAACATTGGTTTTACCGTAGGTCTGGCTTATCATATTGGAAAGAAGTAGTTTTTCCGCAGTATCAGGT
>Ga0316232_1004929_pt1 | contig 10961 bp, 10 predicted proteins | sample TBHtaG_FD_206006 | JGI IMG/M metagenome (GOLD analysis project Ga0316232, IMG submission 206006) | Freshwater microbial communities from Trout Bog Lake, Wisconsin, USA - TBH18025_13 | ecosystem: Environmental > Aquatic > Freshwater > Lake > Hypolimnion/Profundal zone | place: USA: Wisconsin... | reverse complement strand
TACTAAGTGATATGCAAAAGCGGTGACCGTCCTGCAAGTAGTTTACCCGCTCTGGAGAAATCCAATTCGACACCGTTTTTAAAATTGAACGCTTTCCTAATAAGGCAGTTTCACTTGTCGGGGTCGATAGCTACACCAAGCAGAGTTAAATAAGAGAACGCTGGTGATTATCGAATTATGTCGGCTCATTAAGCAGATGATAATTTAAAATTCCGTTCAGCTTTTATAAGGGTGGAAAGCTTATAAAGTCCAGTTTGGCTGAGTTGATTTCAAATTATGGCAGTACTCTACTGGTTGGTCAAAAAAGTTTGGATACTAGAATATTCTCTGACACTCAACGCAGTTAATCAACTAAGTACTACGCATTTGAAACCACCGTTTAATATTCGATCTGATTTATGAATGACCTTATTTCTTTGTTGAGTTGGGCAATGTTCAAAGATATGACACATCAGATTAAAAATACAGTTTCATTTATTGGAACTGTCATTATTGCTTTGGCACTAGCCGTTTTGTTGGCACATTTTATTGCTGCAGCATTCCAACCCGTCAGATGGCCGACACGTTATTATTTTTTTAGTATGTTCTTGATTGCACTTTTTTGTAGTCAAAGAACTTCAATTATCTTGTTTATTTTTGCCTTACCCATCATCCCGGATTTTCATCTGCAGTTAGAAGCAGTATGGCGGCCATCCGTTAAGTATTTTGTTGGGCATCCCGGTTTAGATATTGTGGCAGGACTCTGTTTAGGGCTGTGGATAAAAAAAATGTGGTTTCATAGAAAACTTGAGCCATTATTTGAGCGGGTGCATTGGATACTAGGGACTCTAGTAATAGTAATTATGGTTTCTGCAGTTTTAGCCGTGATGCGAAACTTAGAGATCAATAGCATCTTAAATATTAATTTATTTGAGCTATACGATCATTTGCTACGTTTTAAGTTAATCAATCATCCCAATAACTATCTACCCTTGATTGATTTGTTGACTTATTGCTTCGCAATATTAACAATTTGTGTTTTGACTCCGTATTTAAGAAAATTGAGTATCAGCGAAAGGGAAAAAGTAATATTCATCCCCTTGATCTATGGTGTGATTGTCTCTGCGCTATGGGGGATTTTTCAATCCTTTACTGGCCTTGGTTTGTCAGAAACAACATTGGAATACCGTAGAGCTAGCTTTGGTTTTGGTGCACAAGGATTTCAGCCGGACATTCATGCTTTTGCGGCGATTATGTTGTTAGGGACAGTAGGAGTACTCGGGTTTTTGCGTGAAGCACGTGGCAAAGATTTCTATCTGTGTTGCTTTTGTATTGCAATTAGTTGGGTTGCATTAATGCTCAGCAAGTCTAAGGCATCTCTTGTTTTAGCTTTGCTTGTAAGTGCCAGCTTTATGATTGTGCAATTTCGCGCGAAAGGGATGAAACTAAAAAAAATATTTTATTATTTTCTTCTTTCCTTAATTGCTTTGTCGGTTTTGTTATTCCTGACAAAGAGTTTTGTCTGGATTGATTACTTTATTGAATTGCTTTTTGCGCCCGGTAACTCGGTGGGTAGCAATATTAATAAGGCACTCGTATATCGTCCAGAGCTCTTTAGAGCAGCGTTACTCATGTTTGTAGATTCGCCAATTTTCGGTGTGGGCCTGGGTAATTTTTTCCGACTCTCTACCAATGTTGACCTTACTCATTCGCTTTATATGGCTCAAAAAGGCGGTGAGAATGCTCATAATTATTTTTTGCAGACCATGGCTGAAACAGGTGTAGTAGGTGCGGCAGCTTTTTTTATAGCAATCAGTTGGCCATTTTTTAAAATTGAACGGACTACGTCAGTTGTGGCACCCGCCATGGCTCTTTTATCAATTGGACTTGGAAATATTTTTTCTCACTCACTACTCATTCGACCCAATATAATTTTATTGGCTGTATTTTTAGCATTGTTATATGCGAGCGTTGATAGCAAAGACTCAAAGAACAATCTGCAGGAAGTTACGTGAAAAATCACCCACTAACTGTTACTGTTATCACCGTATGTTTTAACTCTGTTAAAACTATCGAGCGAACCTTGCAGTCGGTTGCAGCGCAAGATTGGTCGCATATCGAGCATATAGTGATTGATGGCGCTTCGACAGACAGAACCGTCAGCATAATTGAAAAATACCGTGCCGGGCTTGCGCAATTTATTAGTGAGCCTGACCACGGCATATACGATGCGATGAATAAGGGGTTAGCTTTAGCTACGGGAGACATCGTTTGTTTTTTGAATGCTGATGATTTTTATGCGACAACGGATGTCATATCGAGAGTGGCCTCAGCGATATCAAGTAAGCAACTCGATGCGTTAATTGGGGATGTAGGTTTTTTTCGTGATAACGATATTCACCGGACTGTGCGTCGCTATCGCTCTGATCGTTTCACTCCCAAACGGCTAGCGTGGGGTTGGATGCCAGCTCATCCGGCATTGTTTATGAGGCGCTTAGTATTTGAGCAAATAGGCTATTTCAAAACTGATTATCAAATTGCTGGTGATTACGAACATGTTGTTCGTGCATTTTCCAGCGGATCATTACGCTACCAACATTTACCTGTCATTCTTGTTCGTATGCAAATGGGCGGAGTCAGTACAAGGGGATTTCGAGCGACGCTTAGACTAAATCAAGAGATTCTTCGCGCATGCAGGGAAAATAAGGTATCTACTAACTACTTTAAAATATTTACTAAATATCCCGCCAAGATTTTAGAGTTTTTGAACAAATGAAAATTTTAATCACTGGCGCAAACGGATTTATTGGAAGCTCATTATGTGCTTATTTGTCTGATAAAAATATTCAACACATCCCGGTTGTTAGGAGACCCTGTGATTTCACTCATTCAATCGTATTGTCCGATGAAGATGAGGTTCGTTGGGATGAAGCCCTTAAGGGGTGTGATACCGTTGTTCACTTAGCCGGGCAAGCACTGTTTAAAAAAAATGATGAAGCTGCATTATTAGCGTTGCATCAAAATAATGTAGATCTTGCTCTTAATGTGTGTCGTCGAGCAATCCATGCTGGAGTTCGTCGTTTCGTTTTTCTGAGCTCAGCAAAAGTGCATGGCGATAAATCAAAGACTGGAGAAAGTTTTCATACTGACGACCAACCTGCCCCTCAAGATCCGTATGCGAAATCGAAATGGGAGGCAGAGCAAAAACTTCGGAATCTGGTGAAAGATACATGCATTGAGCTTGTAACCATTAGGCCACCTGTAGTGTACGGAGAGTGTGTTAAGGGAAACTTTGCATCTCTAATCAAGTGGGTGCAAAAAGGGATTCCTTTGCCACTAGCGGGTGCAAAGAATTATCGATCAATGGTTGCGATTGAAAATCTATCAAGCTTTATTGCTCTTTGTTCGGATCGATCACTTTCGCCTAGGGCTGCCAATCAGATCTTTTTTGTCACAGATGGAGAGTCGATATCTACAGTCGATTTACTCAAGCTCATTGCTAACGCATACGAGACAAAGGCAAGAATATTTTATATTCCACTTTGGGTCATGGAGTTTGGACTTTGGTTGATTGGAAAATCTTCTATTGCAGATCGCTTGTTCGGTTCTTTTATTCTTAATGATTCAAAGTGCCAGGAGTTGTTGGGTTGGAATCCGCCTGTGACGATGTTGGAACAATTGCAAAGGATGCGCGTTGATAAGACTTATTGATATCTTCATTGCCACATTTGGATTGCTTTTGGGGCTACCCGTATTGGTGCTAATCTACCTGATTGGGTTGTTTGATACAGGTTCACCTTTGTTTTTTCAAAAACGTGTTGGTCGGTATCTAAAGCCATTTACCTTAGTAAAATTTAGAACGATGAGTGTTGGCAGTGCTTCAGTCGCTACTCACTTGGCGGATAAAGCGTCGGTGACCCGCATTGGCGCAGTGTTGCGACGCACAAAATTGGACGAGTTGCCGCAGCTATGGAATGTTGTAACTGGGGCGATGAGTTTGGTTGGTCCCAGGCCGTGCTTGTTTAATCAAACTGAGCTAATCAACGAAAGAGAGAAGCGAAAGATTTTTTGTGCTCGTCCTGGCATTACTGGGCTCGCGCAAATACAGGGGATAAATATGTCGACGCCTGAGTTACTCGCGGAGGTTGATGCACGAATGCTGAAGGCAATGACGATCAAGGCCTATTTTAAATATATATTTTTAACGGTCGCAGGCGCAGGAGCAGGCGATGCAATCAAACGTAGATGAAATGTATTCACAGTGATTGAAAAAAATAAGCATTCTTATGAAACGTGTATTTTCTAGGTTAATCACACCAGTTTTGGCTTTGCCCAGATCTGCAAAGCGTACTGTTGCCATCATGGTTGACATGAGCCTGTGCGTGTTGACAGTATGGCTTGCTTATTACATGAGACTTGGCGAGTTCGTTGCACTATCAGGTAACGCGTTGATCGCCACTGGCGTATCGATGGCGCTATGTCTACTCGTATTCGTAGTGTTTGGCTTATATCGGGCAATTTTTCGTTACAGCGATTGGCCAGCCTTGCTTACGGTATTGCGGGCGGTCAGTGTTTACGGGCTGCTTTATTCTGCGATATTTACGGCTGTTGGGATAAATGAAGTACCCCGGACCGTTGGAATCATTCAACCGATATTGCTTTTACTGTTTGTGGCCGCCTCACGAACACTCGCAAGGTTGTGGTTGGGTGATCGCTATCAGAATATTCTTAAAAAATCAGCGCGTCCTTCTGTTTTAATTTATGGGGCTGGACGTACCGGACGACAGCTTGCTGCAGCATTGGCGAATAGTTATGAAATGCAGGTGGCCGGATTTTTAGATGATGACGAAAGATTGTGTGGGAACGTTTTAAACGGCTTACCAATCTATACGCCTAAAGATTTGACTGAACTAACAACTACACTTTCGGTTAGTACCGTGCTGCTTGCTATGCCAGGTATTAATCGAAAACGTCGAAATGAAATTTTAGGGCAGATCCGAGACGCGCAAGTTTCTGTGCGAACGTTGCCAAGCGTGAATGATCTTGCAGAAGGAAAGGTAAAAATATCTGATCTACGAGAGTTGGATATCGATGACTTGTTAGGCAGAGAGCCCGTATCCCCTAACTACAGTCTTTTATCAAAAAATATCAACGGTAAAGTTGTACTCGTAACAGGTGCTGGCGGGTCAATCGGTAGTGAATTGTGCCGGCAAATTTTAATTCTCGAACCTCAGACACTTTTACTGATTGAGCAAAGCGAATTTGCTTTATACGCCATACATGAAGAGTTGACGGAGAGATTGGCAGAAACAAAGCTAGAGATCGTCCCAATACTTGCCTCTATACAGAACGAAGCGCGAATGTTTGAGATTATGGATACATGGCACCCAAACACTGTTTATCACGCGGCGGCATATAAGCATGTACCGCTCGTGGAACATAATCCGGTTGAGGGCATAAAAAATAATGTGTTAGGGACGCTGACCACCGCAAAAGTAGCGATTAAAACAGGTGTAGCAAATTTTGTTTTGATTAGTACCGATAAGGCTGTACGCCCTACGAACATTATGGGAGCAACCAAGCGCTTTGCTGAGATGATTTTGCAAGCTATGGCTGCGACAAAACCAGTTACAAATTTTGTGATGGTCAGGTTTGGAAACGTATTGGGATCGTCTGGCTCGGTCGTGCCTAAGTTTAGACAGCAAATAAAGGAAGGCGGTCCAATCACCCTGACCCACCCTGAAATCACTCGCTATTTTATGACCATCCCTGAGGCGGCCCAGTTAGTGATACAAGCTGGTGCACTGGCATATCCGGGTGATGTCTGTGTGCTGGATATGGGGCAGCCTGTCAAGATTATGGACCTGGCACGTCGGATGATTCAGCTCTCAGGACTAACAGTGCAGGATGCCGATAATCTGGACGGTGATATCAGGATAGAAATCACTGGATTACGTCCAGGTGAAAAACTATATGAAGAACTTTTGATTGGTAATAATCCAAGTAAGACTGCTCATCCACGGATCATGAAAGCCAATGAGGATTTTATAAGATTCGATTTATTAGAGTCGATTTTGCAAACTTTAACGATTACGTTGATCTCAAACGATGTAGCGTCATTGCGCAAGATATTGCAGGATATCGTTCCGGGATATTTGCCTAGCAGTGAAGTGGTCGACTGGGTTCATTTGGCGGGACATCAAGCATTCTCTGAGAGTCAGTCTTAGTAGCGCTTTTAAAACTCCGTTAATAATTCTTCGTTGTTTTGAATCTTCAAAATATATAGGCATTAGTGAAGCCAATAAATAAAAAACTTAGACGAATTTCAAAACTGTTTACACCAGTTTGGTTCCTATTGAGCCTTATGAGACGGCAGAGTGATACCTCGACCGCTCCACGAGAAATACTAGTCTTTGATTTTCATTTAATTGGCGATATCGTGATGTTAACGCCTCTACTTAAGGCGATAAGGTACGCTTATCCAAACGCACGCCTAGTTCTTGTTGCAGGTATTTGGGCCAAAGAGATTCTGGCTGGTACAGAATTAGTAGACGAAATTATTCCTTTTTCTGCACCGTGGGTTAAATATGGGCAAGGGTTTAAAGGACTCTGGTCTTGTTTTAACTTGGTTAACATCTTACGCAAAACCAGCTGGGATTTAGGAATTGAAGTGCGTGGTGATATACGGCAGATTTTAATGCTGTGGTTGGTTGGAGCCACAAGACGTGTCGGATTTGACTTTACAGGCGGCGCATCGCTGTTAACAGATGTTGTAAGTGATGATGGCTCTCTCTCACATATAACGGATCATCACAAACGGATTTGTGAACACTTAGGGATCTGGAATAATGGTGAGCCTTATTATCCGTTTCTCACTTTGAAGTCAGATGAGCAGCGCCAGGCAGATTTAATTAGTCCTTATGTCGGGTTTCATTTTGGTGCGTCAATGCCCCTAAGACGTTTACCCGCAAATGAGATTGTCATACTGCTATCAAAGTTTGAGACATCCCAAGCTAAGTTAACGGTGTTCGTACCTCCTGATGATGTAGCGTTTGCATTAATACTTAAGCAGTTACCAACAAGTCTCCAAACTAGAATAGAACTGTGGTCAGGTAGTTTGAGAGAGTTTATTGTTTATTTGAGTCGCGCAAACCATTTCTATTGTATGGATAGTGGTCCCGGGCATATTGCGAGTGCTCTGAGCGTGCCGACTACTGTATTTTTTGGGCCTGCAGAATCTGAGTATGTACGTCCGGTGGGTGAGTCAATTGAGGTGGTAAGCAAACCTGAGGTTCCGTGTCGTCCCTGCAATCAATTTCACTGTAGTAATACTGTTCATCAATACTGTATGCAAGGTTTGTCGTCGAGAGCTGCGTCACGTACAATCCAACGTGCTAACTTTTAAATGTTAAGCTGAAGAACTTTCAACAACCTATGCTGAGTCGAATCACGCGCATACCCGTCAAGAGCTTAAAAAGAAAGGCATAACACTACTTTTGGTCTGGGAGAAGAATCAACTAGTTTGCATACAAAAATACAGTTTGGGTCCGGTAATTTGCGTGAATTTATTCTGCAGATTAGTTGTGCCACTCACCGTTACTTTATGGATAGTGGCCCGCACATATTGCAGCGGCGCTAGGAGTGCCGACGACAGTCTTTTTTGGGCCAGCTGAAGCGCCGAATGTTCGACCGATTGGCGTGAATGTTGAAATAATTAGTAAAGCGTTTGTAGCTTGTCGGCCGTGCGATCAAATTAATTGCCGTAACCCAGTAGTACAGGATTGTATGCAAGGGCTAGCTGAGCAGGCCGCAAATAATGGTGTTCGCACGTTTAATGATAGCAACATTACGATCACTAGGAGAAAACCATAATTATTAAATCCATAAGGTGGAGATTGGTTGAGCTAAGAAATCGAGTATTCGATGTATTTGCAATACGATCCTATTCCCAAGAGGGAGAGGATATGATCCTCAATCGAATTTTTGAGGGAAAGACTCAGGGATTTTTCGTTGATGTTGGCGCTCATCATCCGAGGCGGTTTTCAAACACCCACTTTTTTTATAAGCTTGGTTGGTCCGGTATAAATGTTGAGCCCAATCCTGATTTAATCCGCGTATTTAACATCGAACGCAAACGTGATGTGAATTTACAATGTGGTGTTGCTGAGCGTGAAGAGTCACTAAAGTATTATTTATTTGATGACCCTGCACTCAATACGTTCGATGATAGTTTAGTGAAATGGCGGTTAGAAAACACTCGCTACAAAGTTGTTAACCAAACAGACATTTCTGTTGTTCGCTTGGATAACCTACTCTCAAAATATTTACCAACCGGTACGCAAATTGACTTTCTGTCAGTTGATGTTGAAGGGCTAGATCTTGCCGTTTTGAAATCGAATAATTGGAGAGTATTTAGACCATCTTGCGTACTCGCTGAGTCGCTGGATACTAATCTGGAAGACGCGATTACCCATCCAATTTCCTTATTTTTACGCCAACAAGGGTATCGAATTTTCGCAAAAACGTACAACACACTTATTTTTCGAGATACTCAAGTTTGAAAAGTAAATATGGCCTTCCTAAACCAAATGTCAGCGGAGTATCGTAGTTTGATTAAATTGCCGCCTTGGCATGTATAGCTGCTTTATGGTTTTGCATTTTTAGTAAAGGGATTTACAACGCTGTGCCAACGCTACCTTTCATTACGATCGTCACGCTTAGTTTTAATCAAGTCGACTTTTTTGAGCGGACTATTCGATCAGTATTAGACCAAGGCTATCCAAACTTGGAGTACATCATTGTTAGGTCATTTTCGCTATCTTATAAGGGGTGTCTCGTGACGAGTGTTGCGAACGGGCACAGGCCACAGGTTATTAAATGAGTGAGTTCAAACTCACGACGCCGGTTGCGTTCATCATTTTCAACCGCCCAGACACAACACAGAGGGTCTTTGCCGAAATTGCCAAGGCTCAACCACCGAAGTTATTAGTGGTGGGGGATGGGCCTCGCGCAAGTCGGTCGGGTGAAGATGAATTTGTGATCGCAACTAGATCGATTATTAAGCAGGTCGACTGGCCTTGCGAGGTGTTGGTTAATTTTTCAGACGTTAACTTGGGTTGCAAGGTTCGAGTATCAAGTGGTTTAGACTGGATCTTTGAACAAGTGCCAGAGGCGATTATCTTAGAAGACGACTGTTTGCCTGATCAAAGTTTCTTTCGATTTTGTGAAGAGCTTCTCGATCGTTATCGTTGCGATCTTCGTGTGGGGATGATTAGCGGCGATAATTTCCAGTTTGGACGCAGCCATTCTCAAGATAGTTATTATTTCTCTAAATACATGCACATTTGGGGTTGGGCGACTTGGCGCGATCGGTGGGTGGGTTCTTACGACGTTAACTTATCCGATTGGCCGCTAATTCGTGAGCAAGGTCTGTTGGTAGATTTATTAGGAGACCAAAAAGAGGCGGTGTACTGGGCTACCCTATTTGAAAAAGTCTATTCAGGAAAAATCGATACTTGGGATTACCAGTGGGCATTTGCGAATCTAATTAGAAAACGAGCAGGTGTCTTGCCCGCGGTTAATCTGATTTCGAATATTGGATTTGGTGTGCAAGCCACGCATACGGTAAGAACAAGTCACTTGGCGAATCTACCAGTCAGTTCGATTCAGTTTCCACTTGTTCACCCTTTAGATGTTGTAGCGAATGAAACCGCAGATAAATTTACTAAAAATAACTGGTTTATGCAGCCGCTGTGGAAGAAAATCGCGCAACGCATTGCGATGTTAATTGAGTAATAAACGTTAAAACTAACGATTAATCTTACTAGGTCAACCTAAATAATGATCTGCCCCATATGTCAGTCACAAACCAATGTGGCATTCACAGCAAAAGTGCTGCAAAAATATGATGCCGAGTATCGCGTTTGCCCTAATTGCGGTTATCTGTTTGCGAGTGCGCCGCACTGGTTAGATGAAGCGTACACAACAGCAATCGCATCAACCGATACGGGGTTGATCAAACGTAATGTTTCGATAAGCGCAAAACTGGCATCTTTTCTTTACTTTGGCCTGCGTGAAAGAGGGAAAGGTCGTTATGTTGATGTAGCAGGCGGCTACGGCCTGCTCACTAGAATGATGAGAGACTTGGGCTTTGACTTTTATTGGCAAGATAAGTACTGCACTAATTTGTTAGCGCAAGGTTTTGAGCAGGCTGATCGTTCTGCTGCATGCGATGCTGTCACTGCTTTTGAAGTACTGGAGCATGTGGTGGACCCAGTGCAGTTTGTAAAAGATACGTTATTAGAGGCGGAAACGAAAACCATCATTTTTTCGACAGTTTTATATGACGGTGCGCCACCGACTCTTGATTGGTGGTATTACGCATTTCAAACTGGTCAGCATATTGGGTTTTTTCAAAAAAGAACTCTGGTATTAATTGGTGAAAAATTAAACTTAACGCTTACAAGCCATAATAAAATTCATATTCTTTCGGATAAAGAATTTAATGCGAAATTATTGAAAATTCTGATGGGTAATATTTTATCTCGGCTTTTTGTCCTATGGGTCCGATTTAAACTGGGTAGTAAAACTGAGGGCGACAGTCAGTTGTTGACAAAGCGGTTAAATAGTCGAAAAAGGCTGTAATTTTGAGTGGTTTTTGACTTCGCTGGATATTCAAAGAGTTACAGTACTGATAAATATTACCTTATGACTCTTGAGACAAAGCTAACTAAACTGAATAGAACGCCAACTTTTTTGATTATCCGCTTATTAGAGCAACTGCAATTGTGAGCAATGAATCGCCATGTCAAAAAAAATAGAAAAAAATGTAATTGTAATTATTCAAGCACGAACCGACTCATCTAGGCTGCCTGGTAAGGCTCTGTTACCCATCGGTGGTATTGAAAGCGCAATATTGGCTGCAAAGAGGGCTGGTAATCGAGGTCACGAGGTTCTACTTGCTACCTCGACGCGCGAGATAG
>Ga0316232_1004926_pt1 | contig 10963 bp, 8 predicted proteins | sample TBHtaG_FD_206006 | JGI IMG/M metagenome (GOLD analysis project Ga0316232, IMG submission 206006) | Freshwater microbial communities from Trout Bog Lake, Wisconsin, USA - TBH18025_13 | ecosystem: Environmental > Aquatic > Freshwater > Lake > Hypolimnion/Profundal zone | place: USA: Wisconsin... | reverse complement strand
AGCCCATTTGTGTCGGAGATGGCACATATAGGAACACAACAATCGCTACAAGCGCCATAACATGAAAGACCCACAAAGGTTTCTTACGGCTCTTCAGTTTATAGCTCAAATAACCGGACGCAAGATCGCCAAACGACATTGCTAAGTATGCCGTACCAATTACCATGCCAGCGGAAGGCACCGGTTGGACACCCAATGCTGCTGCAATTTCTGGGGAACCGGTGAGAAGAATACCAACAACAAAATACATATGTGCGTCCGCCAGAATACAACTAAAATACTTAAATGCTCTCCTCTTTTCTGAGAAGAGATGAATTATATCACCCTTCTTTACCCCCTGGCGATGAATGTCCATGAATAGTCTCGATTCTTGCACACCCATTCGTAATAGCAATAAGACAAGCCCCATAATTCCACCGGTCAAGAATACATTTCGCCAATGCATATGCGTACTGATAATAGCCGCCGCCACGGCCCCCAAAAGCCCCACGACTGCGATCAACATCGTACCGATAATTCGGTAACCGCTTTTATGGAGAACTTCCGTTACCAAAGTGACGCCAGCCCCCAGCTCTCCAGCTAATCCCAGCCCGGCTAAGACGCGACAGATCGCATAGGCCGTTTCCCCATGAACAAAGGCATTAGCGATATTTGCCACTGAGTAGCAAATGATTGATCCAAATAAAACAGCCAGCCTACCTCGTTTGTCGCCATAGATCCCCCAAAGAATACCACCAACCAGTACACCCGCTAGCTGCCAGTTTAGCAGATGCAGCCCCACACTTAGTGAATCTGTCCCTGTTATTCCAAGATCAACAAGACTTTGCTTTCTGACGATGCTAAAGATAATCAGGTCGAATACATCGACAAAATAACCTAGCGATGCTACCAGCACCGTCATCACTAAAGAAATTGAAATTCGTTCGATCTTAATTTCATTATTCATGCCTATTCCTCAGATAAACTTATTTTGTTAACAGCGTGAGTTTCGATCTATCGGCTTATGGGTACAACTCAATATATTTAGCCATCATCTTGTGGACGAATTCTTCAGTCTTCGCTTTAAGAGAATCATCGTTGTGCGCGCAGACACCCCCCCACCATCTGCGCTTGGCGATCAACTCTGCATACCCCAAGAGGGGCCGCTCTACTTCGCCGCTGAGTTTCTGGACAACAGCTTGGTAGGCGCTGTCACCGGTCACTATTCCTTTTGTTTTAATTCTTTGATAGCTGGCAAACCATCTTTCGAAGATTTGCGTGTTTGGTGGTTGCACGTTTACAACGAAGAACATCTCATTCAAAACCGATGTTGCCGTGTTGGGTGCGATTGCCATTGATGTCCAATGATTACGGACTGTTAGTACTTGTCCATTCCAGTTGTACGAAGCGCCAGAAGCACAGAAGTTAATATCGCGCTTCCATTGAATGCTGAAGTGTCCAAATACAAGCGCCGATTTATCTGTGGAGTTAGGTAATTGATGGCAATAGATAAAGTGACGCGGATATTTCCGCCCGATTCTCAAAAAGTCGAGAGCAACTTTTGCAAAAAAACCTAAAAAACCGAAGGTAATCGCAGTCACAAAATGCACCACGAAGCGTAGCATACAAGGATTGATTTCTTTCGGCGCCGTACTTGCGATTGTATTTGGAATACCAACGTACAGTTCTGCTATGCCTGCTAATCCAAAAAAAAACAAAATTATAGCCAAGCAGAGCTTGGCTATGCTTAACCGCTGTCCTTCCCGATAGAATTTTGCAATTGGCTCCATGCTTACAGTTCAGATTTGAAGAAGTCGGTTTTGATGCTTATCACTTCGGATTTCTTTGCACCGGCACAAGTTCTTTCTCCTTCTGCGCAGTGCGCTTGATCTGGCCGGCAATTCGACATGCGACGGATTGTAACGAGGCCGTCCCCGTTTGACAAGTGCGGCGTCAAGCAAACAATTGCAAGTCCAGCGTCCCGTGTCCGAAGTCCTGAGTCGGCGGAAAAACGACTCAGTAGGCACGCGGCGTGGAAGGGACGGCGACCCAACTGCCGGCAGAACGGCGCGCCCGGCCGTCGCGCCCTACCGGGGATGATGCATGGCAGCGCGCTCTAGCAAAGGCGCTGGGACCGAGCAGCCATCTACCACACCATTATCCATCAAAATAATCGTAAGTAGCTATGGATTAGAAGTATCTGCCTGATTGGATGCTGAAAAGTGCTTGGAAAACGCCGGTTTTGGTAAGCACTTTGTTGCATTTGCCAAGGCAAATGCTCCGTTTGCCTTGGCAATCGTTACGTTTGCCAAGCCGATTGCTGCGTTTGCCTTGCCAATTGCAACGTTTGCCAAGCCGATTGCTCCATTTGCCTTGGCAAATGCAACGTTTGCCTTGCCAATCGTGACGTTTGCCAAGCCGATTGGTCCGTTTGCCAAGGCAATTGCGCCATCTTGCTTACCGTTTGCTGCAAAGTGTGAGCCGATTCCACTGCCCCCCAGACCAGTTGGCCGTCCGAATCCATGGGGTGCGCGGGTTGCCGAGGAGTGCCGATGTAGCGGCGGTCTATGACCGCCGAAGTCGTTGGCGAACTGGACCGACGGCGGTCACAGACCGCCGCTACAGCCTGATTGCGTTTCCGGCGGCCGTGATATCTACACCAACCCGTTCGATTGCCGGGGCAGCGGCAGGTTTCGTCTGTCGATTGACCCGGTAAAAGATAATTAAAAATATAACCTTTGCTTGTTCCGGTAATGAGGCAGATGATTTCGCTCGTCATGCTGGTCACCGCTACACAATCCGAAACGCAGCTGTTCGAAGTTTGGAACTGCCACTTGCCGCATTGAAGTTATGACAGACCACAGATACGGTGATCCGAAATCCCTCTACGGAGGGTTTTGTTACGCCAGCGCCAAGGAACCGGTGGTTCCCCCATTAGGAGTCAAACGTATGGCGAAGGTCGCAAATAATATGAGCGGCATCTCCGATAAGGATGCTTCCTCAAAAGCGGCGAAAGCCGTCACCAACTGTTCCGGGATTCAGTTGGCCAGTATCGCGCCCCCCGAAGTCAGCGAGTTGGACACCGCCCAAAAAGAGCTCGATACCGCCGTTGCCAATCAAGCCGTGACCGCGCAGGCGGACAAGGCTGCCACTCAGGTCAAGTATCAGAAACGGACCATCTTGGATGCCAAGTATGCCACCCTCGGCGGCAAGGTCCAGACCATCAGCGGCGGCGACCCCTCGGTCATTGTCGCCCGCGGGTTTGACGTGGCCAGCAGCACGCACACGCCGGTCTCGGCTGGTCCGGTCTCGAACCTGATCGTCACGCCAGGCGCCAACGAAGGTCAGTTGCATTGGAAGGTCACGGCCGATGCCGGCATGATCATCCTGTTGCAGACCAGCCCCGATGTGAATCCACGGGTCTGGACGAATCAAGAGCCCACTTCGAAACACAATGGCACGATTGGCGGGTTGCCGTCGTTGACCCGCCACTGGGTCCGCATTGCCGAGAAAGGCAACCATGGCACTGGTCCATGGAGCGATCCCGGCTTGGGCAATGTGCCGTAACCGGTCATTCAATTCCTAACAGCACAGGCCGCGTCCCTCTCGGGCGCGGCCTGTTGCTTTGTTGAACATGCTTCTCCCTCGGCTGGTTGCTCGGGCCCCTGAGCCTGTCGAAGGGCACCTTGTTCACCGGTAGTAGGACAGGCGTCCCGCCTGTCTATTCAAATAGGGAAAGGTGTCAACTCTCGACAGTTGACAGATCGATGTTGAGCCAGCCGTAGCACTGCGGATATCGGGAGCAAACCCGGGGAGCCGGGGAAGTAGTCAGAAGTCAGCGGTCAGCTACGACTTCTTTTATGCGCTCGAATTATCTTATGTGTGCCGTCGGGCAACAGCACCTCAGCCACCACGGGCGAACGGTTGGCACGCAGGTCAAGCGCGTGTTAAGCCGCTTTGTCAGCCAAGGGACGGGCGTGGAGGACTTCATTTGATGCCCCTCACTCCCGTTCGAGTCACCCTGCGGGTCGCCTGTCGGCGCTCGTCTCACGACGACACTCGTTGCTCGGCTTCACGGAGCACTTCGAGGGCAGACTCAGGAACGGTGATGACGGCCAGCGTGTTCCCCAGCGCGTTAAACACTTCGGCGCTGTAGCCGGCCTCGCCGTCCGGGGCCACATGATGTTTCACCAGCTTGACGATGTCGCCACGCTTCAGCCGTTCTTCCGGCAGGTCGCGCGTCAGCACCATGTCTTTGTATAGTTCAAACTTCATTATGGTTCACGGATACACATTCACGACTTGGCCGGGTTTGAGCGCCGGGAGCGCGGCGAGCACTTTCGGCATCAAGGGCAGCGTGTCATGGAGTTGCGTGCTGGGAGCGTGCAGGACAACGACGGCAATGGCGAACTTGGTCACGGCTTGCTGGAAACTCAGGTTGCGGTCGCCGGTGATGAATACGTCGAACTCTTTCTCGGCCAACGCCAGCAACGCGCCGTTCTTAGATTCCGCCCCAACCCTTTTTCTGTGCCGCGACGGCGTAATGACCGGTCAGGGCGCGGGACAACCGCCAGTTGAGACACTCGTCAATGAGGAGGCGCATCGTCAGACCGTTTCGAGCATCGTGAGCTTGCCGGCTTCGATGACGGCAATGAGCTGGGCGCGTTTGACGGTCGGGAACGCATCGAGAAAATCTTCGATGGATTCACCGCCTTCCAGATAGTCCACGAGGTTCTGGAGCGGAACGCGTGTGCCAACGAAGACCGGTGTGCCCCCCATGATCTCCGGGTCGGAATGGACGATGCCTTTGAGTGCTTCGAGATTCATGTGAGCAGTATACCAGATGAGCTTGTTCTATGAAACCGCTAATGTTTCAACTACGCGTCGCGTGGCAGCCAGCGCCGTCTTGATCTCCGGCATTGTATTCGCCGAATCCAACGAAAACCGGATCATCTGCCGCGATGCCGTTGACTCCGGTTTCATCGCCTTCACGACGTGTGAAGGTTCATCGGAATCAGCCAGACACGCCGAACCCGACGACGCGCAGATGCCTTCTTGATCGAGCAGAATCAGCAACGCTTCGGATTCGATCCCCCGAAAAGTGATGTTGGTCGTGTTCGCCAGCCGCTGGGTCTTATGGCCGTTCAATTCCGTGTTCGGAATCGAACTCAGAATGCCTTCCTCCAGCGCATCCCGCAACGGACGAACTTTCGCGTCGTACCCCGGCAACTTCTTCCGCGCCAGTTCCGCCGCCTTGCCCAGCCCGACAATCAACGGCATGCTCTCCGTCCCCCCGCGCAACCCACGCTCCTGATGCCCGCCAACAATCAACGGCGCGAATGGTGTTTTCCGTCTCACATACAACGCCCCGACACCCTTCGGCGCATTCAATTGCCGCACACGACAGCGGCGTCTCGTCCAACTCGGCTTGTGGTAAGCCCCGCCGCCTGCACCGCATCACAATGGAACAACACCCCGCGTGCCCGGCAAAGCTCCGCAATTTCCTTTACCGGAAACAATACCCCCGTCTCGTTGTTCGCCCACATTAGCGACACCACCGCGGTCTCATCCGTGATGGCATTCTCCAAATCTGCCAATTTCAACAATCCGTCCCGGTCCACCGGTAGGTACGTGACGCGGTAACCCTCTTCTTGGCGTCTTGGCGTCTTGGCGGTTATGACTGCGACAACGGGAAGACCGGCGGCTGGCCGTGAGTCAGCCGGTCCAAGGGAATTTCAAAACAGACAAATACGCCCCACCCCCGACCGCCGTCGCGGTCGAGAGCGATCCCGAGCTCATGTTCGCCAGCGGCCAGTGCGACTCGGACTTGCGTGCGATCCCTGGGCGCGGGATTGCAAGTGCCGGGCGTGGCCGCAACGGGTCGCCCGTCCACGAAAACACGCGCGCCACCGTCGTGGCCAAGATGCAAAATCCATTCACCGTCCGCAGCGACATGAAGTTTGCGCGCCAACAGGACGTAGCCATCGGGACCGCGGAGTGCATGGATATCCACAAAGTCTTGCCCTGCTGGGACAGGCATCCAGCCGGCGTCCTCCGCCAGACTGAGGGCCGGCACTTCTGCAATGTCGCGCGCCGGCTGTAGCTGCGAGATGTTCCAACCTGTTGCGAGCCAGGCCGAGGCGCGGGGCGACCGGGGCCAGTCGATTCGTAATTGGGCTGGTTGGAGTTGGCTGTCTGGCGAATGAACCTGGACCGTCAGCGCAGTGGACCAGTTGCTCGCGGCGGCTGGGGCGGGGGCTACCGGCCCGGTAAATTCGTAGCTGCGGATTTCCCCGGGCGCGAGGCGATAGCTCAGACGCGTCTTGCCCGGCAATCGAACATTGGCGATGTCGTAGCCGTGCACCCTAACCGTGCCGTGCGCCACGGCGACGCCGTCGTTGCGCAAGAGCAACCGCAGGGGAACCGGTTCGCCCTCCGTTGGCGCGACCCGCAGTTCCAGAGACGCCCGGATCCGCGGCGAAGCGACCGGGCGGTAGCGATCCACGACCAAGCCGATCTCATCCAGGGGAATCGGCTGGAATCCCAACGCCCAGGCCGGCGAATCCGGACGAAGACTGAAGATGCCGAACGCCGCGTCGCTAAAACCAGGATCACTGCCGACCAGGTTATTTCGTTCGGTGATCCCGTTGGTTGATCCCTTGGGCCAGCACTCATTGATCCACACCTCGCAACGCCAGCAAATATTGCGTTCCACGATGTTATTCTTGGGCGGCACACCGTGACCGGTGGCAAAATCCGGATCCACGGTGGCAATTTCGGGATAGCGCACACTGTAGGGCGGTCGCTGGTGGTGCATCGCATTCAGGCGCTGCTTCATAGTGGTGTTGACCATATTTTGCCAGACGGGATTGGGATCGATGCCACGAGCGTCGGCACTGATGGCCGGGCGGCAATTCACAAAAATATTATTGGTCACGACAAAATCCCGGCCACCGCCGAGCATCAATCCAAATTGGCAATCCCAGAGGATATTGCCCACAATCTGCGTGCCACTGACACAATCGTCCATATAGATGGCAATGCTCCCCATACCGACGCCGCCCATCTGATGGATGAAATTGTAACGGATGACATTGCCGCGGAAAGTATAGTCACGACCGGTATAGATGGCACCGGCATCGCCGGTTTCAAGGCAGACCCGGTAGATCTCGTTGTTCTCGATCAGAAAATCATTTCCCCAAAAGAGGATGGCATTGTGGGGCGCATCGTGGATCCGGTTGTGTGCGATGCGGATCCCCACCCCGCTGGCGCTGATCCCCGCGACGTAGCAGCGGCTCCACCGGGCAAAATGATGAATGTGATTGTTGAGCAGGACATGGTTGCATGGCGTGAGCGTGGTGCGGTCGCCACCATTGACGTCGATGCCGCCGTCACCGGTGCCGTAGCTGTTGCAACCGGCCACAGTGTGATGCGTGCCACCGGCCATCTGCACTGCCCACGTGCCGCAGTTGCGAATCGTGCAACCGGCAATGACCACGCCGGTTCCGCCCTGGATGCGGATGCCGCAACCACGACCGGCTTCCAGCGTGAACCCATGGAATTCCAGAGAATCGGCATCCGTGAGTGCCACCAGCGGTCCGTTCAGCACCGACACTAAAATCTCCGCACCGGCCAACGGTGCGGGAGGCCAGAAGTAGAGCAAGCCACGCTCACGATCCACGTAATACTCGCCGGGTTGGTCGAGTTCTTCGAGGACATTGAGAAAATAGAACCGCTGTCCCTTGGCAAAGTGATACTGGCCGTGCGGCCGGGCCGTCTCGACCACGCGCGCCACCGGGTCCAAGCGGCGGACCCGTTCGTACGAGTTTGCCCAGTCATAAGCCCAGTAGCCGTGGACCCAAATGTTGTCGCTCGGTGCCCAGCGCTGGGGCTGATCGCCTTCATAGGTAAACCCGCCGGTCAGGTCGCCGGATTCAGCACCCCATTCGTTCTTTAGCGGTTTGGTAAAACCGGTAATGGTGGTAAATTGCCCGGCGTCCGGCCACTGTGCCACGGTCATTGGCTGATCGTTAAAGAAAAGTTCAAGGTGCGCTGGCGCGGTCGGCCGGTTGAATCCTCGCGAGGTAAACGCGCCAAAGTCAGTGACTCCCTGGGCCCGAAGGTCGATCTGCACGACGTGTTCACGCGCCGCTTCGGTGAACCGGGCCCGCACACTGGGCTCGGGGACCGGCTGGAAAGCACTCGAGTCCAACCGCACGCCGCCTTGCAGGCGCACAGTTGCGCCGGCGGCGGCCCGGTACACAATTGGCGATTGCTCACTTCCGGAGTCTTCCTTCCCGAAGACCAAACTCGCGGTAAGCCGGTATTCTCCGCCTTGGACCCAGACGATTACACCTCCATGTGGCAGCCCGGGTTCCTCACGCTGGGCGCGGATTGCGTCGCGAGCAGCCGCCAATGTCGGATAAGGACGAGCCGCGGAGCCATCGGCTTCGCCATGGGCTGCCGCGGACACATGGATCTGGAGCGGGTGCGTCATCGACGAGCGAGGCAATGGCTGCACATGATTTTCACGTTGTCTTTGCCGGAGTCTGCGTTGTCACGTGCATATAATTAGCGGAGCCCTCAAATGGATTAAATGCGCCGGCCAGGTGCGTCCGGCAAGGCTGGGTGTGACCGGTTCGGGTGGCGTTGACCACCAAATCCAATGCCAACTTGTCGGCGAACGGATCGAGGCCGATCTCGTTGAGCGGCACAGAGACGGCCAGCATCCAGCCGCCGGCCGCTGTTGTGCCAGTCACATGCAATCCCCGCATCGCAACCAGCCCGGCACTGCTCACCAGTCTGGCCGCGGGCGGTTCCTTCTTGAACGCCGGTGCGATAACCAATTGAAGATGCGGCGCACCAATCTGGGGTGCAACGAATAGTTCAATGCTCGATCCATCCCAAAGATTCACGCCGCGCCCCGGCCGCGCGTCAGTGGTATCGACCCGCAACAGCAGGCGGTCACCGGCGATTGCCAGGTTCGCGCTGGCCGTAACCGGCCGGTCATTGCCGTCCAGTGGCTGCGCCGGCAACAGGCCGAGGGTTTTGGCCAAATGATTGAGCGGCGGGATGGTCGGCAGGCGTGGAATTTTCAGTGTTCGTAAAACCGTGAAATACAGACAGGTGGTAACAAGTCCCTTGCCATCGGCGACAGCCTCAATGCGGAAATCTTTGGCTTTGCCAGTTGCCACAACACTGGCGTCCAGCGCCACGCGCGCGCCGGGATTGAGATCGACCGCCAGCTCCTGAGAGCCGGTCAGTCGTGCGGCAGTGGCCGGAATCACGCGGAGCCGGTATCGGCCGCGGGCCGGCGCGTTCCCGCGATTCTCCAAAGTTAAGGAGACTGGCTGCGGTATTCTTGGCACGACTGCCGTCGTGGCTGGTAGTTTGCTCCAGGGGTGTTGGGCGGAGTCGGCCTGCGGCCATTCGGCCGGCCACGGCCAAAAACATGGTTCGACGATGGCCCGACGAACCTCTGGTTCAAACGGAACATCGTCAATGCTCCGAGGGAGCACGGCGGTAAATCGCGGACCCGCTTGGGCCACAACCCGTGCCACTTGTTTCGAATCGATGCCCGCCGCCTTGAGCGCGGCGGGATTCGCCGGCACGGCGCAGCCGCTGCCGGCGTCGAGCAACACGGCTTCAGCAAAACAGGATTTGGCATCGCGCCCACCGGCTTGCCACTGCTCCCAGCTCTGTCCGTCAAACAGCGCGGGACGGCCAGGATCGCCGGCATAAACGTTGTGGTCAATGTCGGCATGAGCCCACCCCTGCCCTTGAAAGAGCGAACCGTTGCCGGCCCCTTGGACAAGATTACCGGTAAAGGTCAGTGCCCGCAGCATTTCGTGGCGAGAAATTTGGATCTGATTCTCCACCGCATCGACAAAAATATTGTGGCGTACCAGATTGTCGCGGCCGTAGTGCTGATGGAACCCGCCGCACTTGGTGCCGCAGACGACGTTGTCCTCGATCCGCATCCAACTGCTGCCTTCGTCGGGATAAATCCCCCAACCGCCGTACCCGTAGCTGTGCACATCGCTGATATAATTCCGGCCGATGGTACTGCCGGCTTGCCGGCCCAGGGTGTAGATCGCCCCCATATCGCTGAGCACGCCGTGGCCAATGCCGTGGATGCGATTGCCTTCGATGCGGTTGTCGTAGGTAAACGCCGGCGCGTAGCCCCAGGTCCACCCACAGGAGACGCCGCTGTAATTAAAGTTCCAAATGTGATTATGCACAATCCGGTTACCGGAGGCATCGCCAACCCAGACGCCGATGGCGGAGTGAAAAATCAGGCCACCGTCGTGAATCGAACAATCGCTCACCGTGGTCGCCGAAGAAGCGGCGCGATCGCGCCCGGCGAGCAACCCACCCGCCGCTTCGCGGCAGGGGCCCCAACCGAGTGCCGCGGCGTCCATCCCGCGGAACGCCCCATGGCTACCCGCAACCCACATTTTGGGTAGACCGCCTTCGTGGCCAATTTTGACACCCCCTCCACCAAGATCGTGCAGGGCACAGGCAATGATCCGGTTCCGGTGGCAGCCGCGCAACACTTCCACCGCCCAGCCGGCCACCTGACTGACCCGACATCCATAGAGCGCACAGTCTTCGGCGCCCACAAACCGCACCGCGGCGGGGATTTGGAAAGCGGATTGCAGGGCCCCGGGGTTCTCGCGCGGCAGTTCCCAATCGGCGTGACGCAGATCGAGAAATTCGAACCGGAGGTGCTGCACGCGACGCTTGCTATCAACGGCATCGCCCTGAATCGAAAGGAGTAAATCAAGTGCCGGCGCTTCCACCTGCGTCGCGACTCGGTCCTCGCCCGGCAGCGGAATATAGGAGAGCGTGCCGGTTACACGATCGAGATACCAATCGCCGGGATCGGTGCAGGCTTCGGCCACGTGATCGAGGCGGAAGCGGGTATGCCGGCCGGTCTCATCGCGCGAAAAGCGGCTGTAGCCCTTGGTCGAGAAATGGATGG